>WNGQ01000145.1_pt1 | contig 66095 bp, 65 predicted proteins | sample 5407661 | NCBI WGS metagenome assembly WNGQ01 (sample SAMN13153382, study PRJNA577476) | soil metagenome | isolation source: 60 cm soil or saprolite under Garry oak tree replicate 2 | place: USA:California | collected 2016-06-15
TTACTGGTATTATCAGCTCTCGGGGCCGCGCCTTGAGGCCGATATCGTATCCTTTGCTCTGGGCGGAATACTAGTTGCGTATCTGCTTCGGCCCCGCTGGGCTGTGATCCAAATCTTCCTCAGCGCAACAATGATCTGGACGTTTTTCTACGTCGCCTGTTCGACCCTCAGGTCTGAGGGGCTGTTGCACTCTGAATGCTATCAGACTGGTCCTGATGGACTGGCTGGATACAGACTCGTAGCGATGATGTTCAGCTTCGGGGCCCTGCCAGCCATTGTGAAAGCAGCATCCAAAGGTGAAACCCCCGATAGAAGGTTGCGTCCAGCAATCGCGCTCTTTGGCGCCGTCGTGTTGACAGTAGTCATGGCCTGGTTCCCTTTGACGGCTTGGTTTTCAGGCGTAACATACCTTCCTGATCTCGTCGCGTTCCAAGGACTCATCCTGGGAGGGGTGCCGCAGATAGCGACAGGGATTCTGGCGGCTCGGATTGGGCGATCCCTCAAGATAGCCGCATCCTCGGGGGTCGTCTCTCTGCTTGTTTCATCCGCGGGGTTCTGGACCCTCTCATGCCCGAATTGTGACAGGACCTTCCTCTATCCGCTTGTTCCGGCTTGGGCGGTCTTTGCTCTTCTCGGTGGCCTCCTAGAGCTCGGTCTCCCTCAAGGACTCCGATCCTCATTCAAACAGGGCTGGCTGGGAAGGATTGGTTTAGAGGACCTTAGACGAGTCGGAGTCGCTCTCGTCATGACGGTCTGCCTCTCGACCCTTGTCGGATATGGCTTCTGGGACCCGAGAGTCTTGTATGCTTCATCGATCTCGCCGTCGACTGCAGATCTCACCCTAGGACAGTCAAGCTATCCCTACGTGGCGGGATACTACAATTCTACCCAGTATCGAGTCTGCTGTCTGGAACTGGGAGTCAGCTTCGTCGAAGCAAACCTAAAGCTTCTGGCCCCGGACAACTTTCTAATGGCTGGAATGGGAGTACAATCGCCAAACTGTTGTGTTGACGGTTGGGATCTCGGATGGCGCGCAGATGTTTTCCTGTTGCCCAACAGCATCCTCATCGTCTCAGGTTCGTCCTGGACCACCTGTGATAGCAACGCGAACTGCGGCGGATACTTTTGGCAACAGTTGAGATATCATGCCCAAGTGACTCTCAATCCTCAGAACATTTCGAAACCCATCTACCTCCGCATGATGTGGGAGCCAGTCTCCATAAACGGACAGACATTCTACCAGGCGAACTGGTACTATAACACGACGAGCGTGGCTTGGACCAGGTTTGGAAACTTCCTTCCCGATTTCAGGGAGGGACCATACTTCGATATTGGAATCCCTGGAGGCGTACCAACTAACCTTCCTGGAGGAGCTACCTACTTCTACCAGTTCGGCGTCGCCAGCAAGTATCCGGTTTCAGGCTGGAAAGTGCTCCTGCTCTATCCATCCTTCCGGTATCAAGGCTCATGGAGAGTAATGGAGAGAGCGAACATCATTCAAGGAGACTATTCCTATTGGAAAGCCGAATATCGCTGGGGCGGCGAACCCTACGAAGGAGTCACAGTAGAAACGAATCTGACAAACCCAGAACTACCATCGGGGACTGCTGAATTCGTCTATTCTGGCGGAACAGTAAGAGACAACTCTCCTCTTTGGTAGACAGAGGCCGACTGTTGGGCTCTAAGTCTCGACTAGGCCGCAGTTACGGTAGCATCCATTGGTGCAGTGATAGGATGGTGTCCTTTGATGCCGTGGACCAAGTTTCGGACCCCAACGAACAGCAAGGCCAACGCCAAGATGGCTGCAAGGATACCTTCCGCTAATGACGTGTCTAGGATTACGACCCCTGCGAGTACTACGGTGAGCACTCCGATCGCGATAATCAATGCTCTGAGCCATGCGGGAGGGTGTCTAGCGACTCCGACCCCGATCTCGAAGGCCCCCACGAGAAGAATTGCAAGGGCGAGGGTGGTTATCAATGCCGAAGTCGCTGCTTGAATGTCTAGCAACGCGGCGATGCCGAGGACGACCGCTATTATGCCTCCAGCGATATTCAGGCTTCTGAGGGTGGATGGTAAGACGATCGCGAAAGCGCCCACTCCTATCCTAGAGAGTCCGCCAATGACCAGTCCGGCTGCGATAACTATGACTAGGGTGAGAACCGTAAATTGTGGGTCAGCTAGGACGATCCCCGCCGTGGCAATAACAATTATTCCGCCTATGATTTCAAGGCTCCGCCAGATGGGCGACGCCTTTACCTCGACCTTAGCCAAGCGCAGACAGAGTCGACGTTGGACAAGATTGCCTATTTAGCGCCTTTGCACTCGGCCGCTGTCTTTGGCCAATGGATTATTCGGGAAAGCGAAGACGGTCTCGAGTCATCTTGAGAGGCCCGGCTGAGTATTTCGTGAGATCATGCCAACTCTAACACCCTAGTTTATGCAAGAATCGAGGGTCGCAAAGAGCTATTGCTGGTAGAGGAGACATTCGACTGTGCGAGCATCTACTTGGGTTTGAACCAACTTTTCGGGCTCTTGGAACTCGACAACTATATGATCTTCCTTAACAGAGACTGACTGAATTGCCTGCGCCATCTGTTGCTGAGCCTCCCCGAGTATTTCTTTCAAGAATGCGAGGATCGGCCCTGGGTCTTGTTGCCGGACCTTTCGTTTCGCCTTGGAGCCCTTGGCCGACCACAAGTCCAATGGACCGAGAATCCGTTCGTCTTCCTTTGCTCTTTCCGGGTTCAGTCTGCGTTGCTCCAAGTAGTCGATGAAGTCCCGGCCTTCCCAGCCGCACGTATGTAGCACGGCGAGACATCTGGGATGAAACCGACATCCAGCAGGTGGGTTGACAGCGTCAGGTACTTCGCCTTTGGGCAGGACCCTTGATACTCTCTTTTTCGGATCGGGGATGGGTATCGCCTGGAGGAGAGCCTTTGTGTAGGGATGCTTCGGATCCTCGAAAATTTCTTTGCTCGGTCCAATCTCCACGATTCGGCCTAGGTACATTATGGCGATTCGGTCGCAGAGAAATTTTGCTGTTGCAAGATCATGCGTTATGAAAACATATGTGAGATCGTATTTGGATCTAAGGTCCAGCATCAGCTGGAGGACCTTTGCCCTGATGGACATGTCTAGCATTGCCACCGGCTCATCCGCGACGATGAGCCTGGGTCTCAAAATCAATGCGCGAGCGATTGCAGTTCGCTGTTTCTGCCCACCGCTAAGGTCAGCGGGGTATTTGGAGTAGAGCTGGTCTTCCGGAGACAGCCCTACTTCTCGCATAACTTTGAGGACCATTGACTTTACTTCTTCCGCGGTCTTTACCTTGAAAATTCCGTGTATCTTGAGAGGGTGTGTTATTGCTTGTCCAATTGTCATCGCTGGATTCAGTGACGCGTGTGGGTCCTGGAAGATGATCTGCATTTGCCTCCGCAGAGGGCGGATTCTCGACTCGCCGAGATGGGTGATGTCTTTCCCGTTTAGCACTAAATGTCCTGAAGCGGGCTCGATTAGCCTGACTAACGATTTTCCGAGAGTTGTTTTGCCGCTCCCACTCTCTCCCACAAGTCCGAGTATTTCCCCTTGACGAATTGTGAAAGAGACCCCGTCGACTGCATGGACGACCGCTCTATCTCGGGAAAATAGGTTCTGGATGAAAGGCCTCTTCAGCTGAAAGTGAACGTTCAGATCATCCACTCTAAACTCGAAGTCCATTTGTTGGGAAAGGGTCCTAGTCGAAATGGTACTCACAAGAATTTCTCCCCGAACAGACATGCTGCATAATGTCCGGGTCTGAATTCGACCAAGGGTGGAACAGTCTCTTTACAGACTTGTTGCGCATAGGCACATCTCGGGTGAAATCTGCATCCGGGAGGTGGAGAAAGCAAGTCTGGAGGAAAGCCTTCGATCGACTTGAGTTCGCGAGAGTCGAGATATATTACCGATGCCAATAGACCTTGAGTGTAAGGATGGATCGGATGCGCAAAGATATCGTCTACAGACCCCAGCTCTACGAGCTTTCCTGCATAGAACACGGCGACTCGGTCGCATATCTCCGCAATGATTCCAAGATTATGAGTGATGAGTAATAGGCTCATGCTGTGAGCCTGTTTGAGATCCTCCAGAATCTGTAGAATCTGTGCCTCTGTTATCACGTCTAGAGATGTTGTAGGCTCATCGGCTATGAGTAGGGAAGGTTGTAGGACGATGGCCATAGCTATCATGATGCGCTGGCGCATACCCCCTGAGAACTCATGAGGATAGTTTCTGAACCTGGACTCGGGTATCCCCATGGAACTTAGAGCGTCGGCTGCTTTCTTTTGAGCTTCAGATATCGACAGAGAGTCATGGGCGCTTATCTCTTCGAGGAAGTGATCCTCCACCCTCATCAAAGGGTTGAGCCGAGTCATAGGGTCTTGGAAGATCAGCGCGATCTCCTTTCCCCTGATCGCGCGAATCTCTGGTTCGGTCAGGCGCGCCAGGTTCCTCCCTTTGAAGAGGATCCTTCCTTCGACTTGCGTCTTTGGTGGGAGAACCCCGAGTATGGATTTGCCGAATGTCGACTTTCCACAGCCCGTCTCCCCCACTATCCCAAGTGTCTCTCCATTGAAAACATCGAGATCAATTTTGCTTAGGGCGTCGATGTAGCCTCGACTTGTCCGATAGCGTACTGAGAGGTTCTCAGCCTTCAGCAGAGGCTCCATTCAGGATCTCTCCTTCTTTAACAACGGGTTGGTCATGTCATTGAGCCCTTCCCCCAAGAAACTCAAGCCGACAGTGAGAAGGATGATCATAAGACCCGGGAATAGGGAAGTCCACCAAATCCCGTCACCCAAGAAACTCTGTGCATCGCTTAGATCTCGTCCCCAGTCTCCTGGTGTGCTTATCTCTAAGCCGAGCCCGAGGTAGCTGAGACCTGCCGCTGTGAGGATGGCGTCGGCCGCGCTCAGGGAGAAGATGGCGGGAATAGCGATTACAACGCTGTGCGCTATGTAGCGAAGCATGATGGTGGATGGTTTAGCGCCGAGGCTGCGTGCGGCCTCGACGTATGGCTCCTCTTTGACGGAGAGGGTCTGGTTCCTGGTAACGCGAAAGTAGAGCGGGATGTAGATGACTGTGATGGCGACGCCAATGTTGAAAATTCCCTTCCCGATAAAAGCCGCTATTATTGCGGCCAGGAGAAGACCCGGGAAGGCGTACACGGAGTCCATTATCAATACCATTAGGCGATCAATCCACCCGCCGAGATATCCTGAAACCAGACCTATGGGAAATCCGACACTGAGAGCGATTATGACCCCGATAGCCATGATCTCCAGAGACGTACGTGCTCCCCATATTGCTCGACTGAGTACATCTCTACCCGCGCTATCGGTTCCCATCAGATGCTGTGGGCTAGGCGGCTGATTTACTGGATAGGTGAAAGCGGCTATTTGACCAACAGGCGCTATTATTGGTGCTAAGATAGCTATGAGGACGAACCCGACCGTTATTCCAAGCCCTACCCACGCTAAAATGCCGGCTAGGGTTCTGCGCTCAGCGATGAGCGGGTGCAGAAGCCGTCCGATCACAGAGCGTGGTACCAAGAGGTATGACGGGGTGGATTTTTGACGAGAGGTTTTCTCTGTCAGTATCTGACCCTCGGGTCGATCAGACCATTAATCAGGTCTATGATGACGGATATTACCACGATGATGAATGCGTAGACGATGATTGCCCCTTGGATCACAGGATAGTCTTGCGAGTTGATGGCCAGAAGTAGGAGTGACCCCATTCCATTCCAGGAAAATGTTTGTTCTGTAAGAACCGCGCCTGCGAAGAGTATGGCAAACTGCAGCCCTAGAACAGTCACGACCGGTATGAGGGCATTCTTTAGGGCGTAACGTGTGATGATCCTCCCGGTTGATATTCCCCGCGCCTTCGCCGCCTCGACATAGTCTGAGTTGATGGTGCGAAGAAGATTCGCTCTCACAGTTTTGGTGAAGAAACCGCTGAGAACGAGTCCCAGAGTCAGCGATGGTAGGATCAAGTGTTGGATTGCTACGAAGAATTTGTCGATCCGACCCTCTAGAAGCGAGTCGACAGTATAGAGTCCAGTAACATGCGCAGGAAGGTCCAGTCCTGAGAATCTACTCTGGGCAGGGAGCCAGCCGAGCCATACTGCGAAGACCAGCTGAAGGATCTGGCCAAGCCAAAAGATTGGCACGACAAAGATGATTGTGCCATACAGACGAACAGCGACATCCGTAGGCTTGTCACGGTTGATTCCCCCAATGATGCCCGCAGTCACACCGACGAGACTGGCCACGATCATTCCGCCGACAGCGAGTTCAATGGTGGCGGGCAGTCTTTGGAGGACCACCGCCAGTACACTCTGGCCCCTGTAGTATTCGCCGATGGACGTGCCGAGATTTCCAGAGAATACTTGGCCAAGATAGATGAGGTATTGTTCCCAGTAGGGCTTATCCAGCCCCAAAGCGTGTCGTGTAGCTGCAATGACATCAGGAGATGCTCGGCCTTCGAAAAGAGCGGTAATAGGGTCCCCCGGGATTACTCTGAGGACAAAAAAGACTACGGTTAGCAGTATGAGCAGCATTGGCAGGGAGAGAAAAAGTCGCGTGATTGCGTAGGATAGGAGAGAGCTAGACTTTGGCAATTATCGGGTTGGCCTGTGGGACCGGACTAAAAAGGGTGAAGGCCGCTCCTTCGTTGGAGCGATCCTTTTGCGCCTCGAGGCCGATGTCTGTTCTATTGCTCACGAGCCGTACTTGTTTTGAAGGGATGTTATGTCCTGTGGGTTGAGTTGGCGGTATGCCATGTCTATCTGCCCGCTCAAGAGGGCGTTCTTCATTCCTGTAGCTGTGCTGAACAGTGAGATGTTGATCTTGGAGATGCCTGGGATCGAAGGGATTCCATAGCTGCTGTAGATGCCAGGGTTGTAGTAGTTCGGGTTTTTCTGGAGAACTATCGGTCCCGTACTGGGGGTGTAGCCTGTTACCATGTACGGGCCGGTGCCAACTATCTTGCTGACAGGCGTGTCTGCTTGCCCTTGTGTCTTGCTGTATGCCGACATTGAAACCGGAGCTGAAACGGAGAAGGCCATGAGTTCGTTGAAGAAGGAGAGCGGCTTGCTGAGGTGGAACCTTATTGTGTAGTTGTCGAGAACTATTATCCTGTCGTTCGTCTGTGTTGTCCAGTCAGTATTGTTTCCGAGTCCTCCGACTTGGAAGAGTAGGAAAGCTGCGCTTCCGCCGTACTGAGCCGCGTCGTAGTTGGGGTTCGTGGCGGGGGATCCTCCTGGGTCTCCCAGCGCGATGACTCGTTCGATGGACCATTTCATGACCGTCGCGTTGAATGGTGTTCCGTCCATGAACTTTACTCCTTGGCGAAGGTGGTAAGTGTAGTTCATCCCGTCAGACGATATGCCTCCATTGGCTAGAGATGGCACCTCGGTGGCCAATCCTGGTAGTAGAGTGGTGTCATTAGGGGCGTAGACGAGTAGAGTGTCGAATACTTGGTTGATGATCTCGATGGAGAAGTAGTCGTACGCGCAGGCAGGGTCTAGACAGACAACCTTGTCTGTTGTGCCCACATTGAGCTGGCTGGCTCCTGACCATTCCATCGGGAAATACTTGAATGTTACAGGGTGCAGGTAGACTCCTGTAATCCCTGACTTGTATTCTATGTCAGCGCCGTTCTGCCAGAGGGGAATGTAGGGCACGTCCGTGGCAAGTTGGTTCTGAATCTGGGCAAAGAGGTTGGCTCGTTGAGTATTGTCAGTTGTATTTTCTTCCTGCGTGATCCACTGGTCCATAGTGGCGTTGCTGTAGTATGAACCCTCAACCTTCGCGCCGGCGGTCTGTAGGAATGGTGACACATAGTCGTCCGAATCGAAATAGTCGGGGTACCAGCCGAGCAGATAGAAGGGAAGCTTCCCAGCGGACACATCTGTCTTGTATGTGGCCCATGGTTCTGAGTACAGATTCACGGTCATCAGCCCTGTTTTCTCTAGAGAAGTCTTGATCTGCAACGCAACTGTGGGCTCTGTGTCGCCATAGTGACCATCACTGTTAAACCACAATTTTATTGAGAGACATTTGGCATTTTTGTCCGAACAGCCATTTGTTGTATTGTAGTATCCGGCCTGTGTGAGAAGGGATTCAGCTTTCAATAAGTTCGGGGACGATCCGTACTTCGTCTGGAAGACTGGTTGAGAGTAGGGCATTGCAGAAGGCACCATACTATAGAGTGGCTGTGTCAGATTGTTGAAAACATTGGAATTGATGGCACTACGATCTACTGCGTAGGCTATCGCCTGTCGAACTCGCACATCTGTAACGTTTGGAACGTTGAAGCCTAGGTATCGTATCCGAGGGCTCGTGCTTGTGGCGATCTTGTACGCAGACGTCTTGGGCAGACTATAGTAATACGCGGCGGCCACGGCACCCACAAGTATTATGGCAATTATGACAATCGCAATGACGTACTTTGGTCGTTTGAGCTTCGATGCCAAAGAATTTCCAGTAGGAGCGGTTTGTTGTGCCAAAGTTGTTCTGCATCGTGTTTTACGAGTCTGGCTTATGAGTATTGTTATTTGCTACGAGTACTACGAACCCCTCTGACTCTCGACCCCTCCATCATGTCATTATGATCATATACGTGCCGCAAGCCATCCCTTCACTTCACTCGAACTCCTGACGATTGTTGCAACACCCTATAACTTTGGGGCAGCTCCAAAAGTAGACGCTTCATTCCCTGTGAATCCGCCCCAAGCACGAGGGGAATAGGATCAGGAGTGTTACCGCCTCTGCCTCCGCTCAATGCCGGCAAGATTACTGTTTGCCGTCCCACAATTCGGAAATACGCGTGATAATGGTCTGGAAGGCATGCCTCGAGAATTTCTTACGGGTCCTTTCAGGCATGGGCTTACCTTCATCGCGACACTCGCCTTTGTAGTCAGTTTCTTCGGGGCTAGACTCTTTGCTATGCTATTCCCCACGACCGTAGTAACGGCAACTAGTTCGCAAGGAACCATCCATTTCCATCACTTCTGGTATGGTCTTGCCTTGATCTGCGCGGCAGGCTGGATGGCGATTGCTTGGAGGAACGAGCGGCTCTACCGGTTGTACGCTCTCCTCTATGGTCTCGGAGCGGGCTTTGTTGGGGACGAGATTGGTTTGCTCTTGACCCTAGGTAACTACGAGTTTGAGCTTGCACTCCTATTCTTCATAGCGGCGATCTCCTTCGTCATAATCGCCACACTCTTCTTACGGTATAGGGCTCAGTTGGAGGCGGAACTTCTCAAGCTTAGCCTTCGAGAACGCATATTCATGCTAGGCGTCTATGTAACAGGCTTCTCAATATTCATCATCTTCCTCTCCTCAGGTATCAATCTGATAGGAATACCTCTGTCACTCTTAGGTCTGGGACTGATCATCTTCACCTATGTTGAGCACAGAAGAAAGCGGTCCAGTTCCAAGTTGCCTCCTCCCACGCAGGGCTGAAATCAACAGACGGGTTTCCGCTTTCCAAGGCTCCGCTATGGATTCGGGACAAGATATTGGGTGCGTCGAGAGAATTTCTTTAGACGGTTACCGTAGCTTCTACTGGCTTGGCCATTTCGAGGGCCTTTTCGCGCGGGACTTCCATCTGGTGAATTTCCTTGGCGTGTAGTTGGACGTGCCGGACGATCTCATCGTCTGTCTGTGTCCGGACCATGAAGCCGCAGTCACAGTTTACCTGTTTGGCCATTTTTCTTCCCTCGCTAATGCGGCGTAACTCTCTAATAAAATAGGAAGGTCGAATAACGGGACGAATTCCGGGCGAAGCCTTCAGTACCGCCCCCTAGCTCGGCACCCTCGACAGCTTCATCAATCAAACCCACGGCCTTTCAAAACGCCTCACGCGATGAAGATTCCTCGTCCCGATCAGGCATCGATAGTCTTGTTTCGGTCCTCGTCCCGGACGATCCCAAAGTCACTGTTCGGCCCATGTTCGGAAACCTTTCCGCCTTTGTTAATGGGAACATGTTCTTCGGACTCTTCGGAAACGACCTCTTCCTCAGACTCTTCAACCGAAGACCAGCAGGAACTCCTCAAGAACAAAGGAGCCTCGCGCCTAGAGCCAATGAAAGGAAGACCCATGAAGGACTACGTCATAGTACCGAAATCCTGGATGAATGACCCTAAAGCAGTCGGGTCTTGGGTCTCGCGATCTCTCGCATGGTCTAGCAAGCTTCCCCCCAAGAAGACCGGAAAATAGACCTGACAGCTCAGGTTCTTGCCGCTCGAGGGACTTCCTTCTTCCCCAAGACCCGTGATGATGCCGTCTTTCGAAGACTTCTCGGCTTGTAGGGCTTGACAACACCCTTCTTTGAACGCCCCAAACCCACCTGTTCAATATCACCTGACTCCTCGAGCCCTTTCAAGACCTTCAACGCTGCCTCCTCCTTCCGGTCAAATACCCAAGCCACCTCATACGGATAGGAGGCTCTCTGATCCCGAATCCAACGAGACCGAATCATCTCAACCATCAAAAGCCTCAACCCACTCGCCCCAACGCTCTTCATTCCCTTCAACACCTCTTGCAGGTTCTGCTTGTAGTCGATCAGGAACGGGTCCTTAGCCTCAAGCTTTGTTCTAGCGGCAGTCATGCTTTCACTTTCAGCAACGCCCTATTGCGACTCATCAGTTACACCTCTAACTCTTGTTATTATCCGCCCCAGCACATCTGCACAGACCAACGCAAGTCTTCGGGTCTCTATACTTTGGGAAGAACGATTCCTTCATGGCGTATGGTCGTAGAGGCAGAGACTGCGAAGCTGAAAAAATTCCAAGACTTTCTCCCGATCGACGAAAGGCTCGTATTCCATGATCTGCTCTTGGAGTGTAAGCTATATGCGCCCTACGCAAGCGCCATGGCTTCCCCAGTCAAGGAAATCCCATTCCTGATCTCGATGCTTTTCGGCCAGCACAAGAGGATAATTGAGCTGGAAAAAAAGGTCGTATCTCTCGAAACAGTCTTGAAGAAGACCCGGCCAAACGTTATCGACTTGCACCACCTGCAAGACGTTATTCCCCCGGCTCTGACTGCCCAGAGCGGCTAGTCGATACTCACTTTCTGTCGCTTCTTCGGTTCTCAGACAACCAGTCTGGAATTATCACAGTTCTAAGCAGCTCTTGGATGGAGGCTCCTCTATCACGCGCCTCTTTCTCGAGTGCACGATAGGTTTGAGAGTCGAGCATTTGCATGAACTTCGTCTTAGTGCTGGGCACGGAGACCACTGATAGAGCCCGCGGTTAGGCCTGGATACCATCTAAAAGTCATTCGGATAAACCCGATGTGGTTTTTCACCAGCGATAGACGACCAGCGTTCGGATTGCCGCCTATACACCCTATCACCAATGCCTATTGGCCGCCTTTTCTATTGTTCAAAAATGATGAACACAGTCAACCATTTCTATGCGACATGGTCCAAGGCCGCCCGGGCACATTATGCGGTTCACAAGTATCCCGGCAGCCTTCTTGACTCTGACCCTATTAGTTGTAATTCCCGCAGGAGGAGCTCCAGCACTGCAGGTAGGAAGCAGCGCAACATACAACCTGTCCATTTCAATATCGTTCCCGCCACTCTATTGCGACACTAGTCCCACTTCGAGCCTTCCAACAATTGTCTATTGTCCAATGATCGCGATGATGCCACCAACCTTCGACGTGAACGGAACGGTTAGTTGGACCGTGGCAGCCCTTAACTCGACGACAGCCGTCTTGAATGTCACTTCGGATCTTGCAACATCCCCGTGGGACAGCCTGACCGTTGCGAGTTTCAGAAGTTCACGTAGCTTCAACGAATCGGTCGACCTCTCCACCCGGATCGTCAGTATCATGCCGTTTCTCACAACTGAGATTGATCAGGCACTGCAGACCGCACAGACCAGCTTGTCTGCTACCCTGCCCACTAATCCGGCCTGGAACTCATCGACGAACATAATCGACTCAGCACTGAAGGATCGACACCCCATCCATACCATGTGGTGGGTGAACGGACCACTGCAACTGAATCAGACTGTCCCTATCCTCGTATTTCCGACAAACGTGACAGGGTCTACCGGCATCAACCTTGGAAGCATCGGAACTCGCAATTCTTGGATCTTATCCTACAATCTTACACTACCCAGGCCTCAGCCCGAGCAAGACACACCCGGGACCTACAATATCCCGTCCGGGGACAATTTGCAGGCGGCTTTCACATTCAACTACGATCAGGGGAGCGATCTCCTTCTCAGCGCGACCGCCGACATTTACCTCGGATTCTTCCAACAGCTGTCTTACCAGACAAGCCAATGCCCGCCTCCCTCCACCATAACATGCGTCTCTCCCAGCTCCTTCATGCCCATGCAAAACGGGGTGAGCATCCAAGCCTCACTCACAATTGCGAGCACAAATCTCAACCTGGATCAACGAGTCAGCCCAACAACCCCCAGCGCTGCCGACACGGGTTCAAACTCCGGGTCGAACTCTGAAACTACAACAGGAACTGGCGGAGCCAGCACAGGAAACAGCCAAAGTTCAGGCTCCAATCCAGGAAGCACCCCGGAAGCGGCGTCTTCCAAACCCTCAACAAGTGGGATACCGTGGATATACTGGATCCTAGGAATAGCCGCGATCGTAATAATTGCGACCAATTTATGGCTTGCAAGGAAACGTGCGAACAAGACCAACGCGAGATCCGCCTCGACTCCATCCCACAACTAGAGTGGACTATTCTACCAGCACGACCTTGCTCACAGCTATGCTACCAACATTCGGAAGATTAGAGCGGGATAAGACACGCGAGCCCATTCCCGTAACCAGCAACCTATTATTGTCTCAACGCCGAATTTAGAAACGCGACGCAAAGCGGTGTTTTAGGAGAAGCGAGCTTTGGCCTCTCGAACGTCATATTGTCCCAATTGCGGATCGCCGCAACAGCAAGGCGCCGGCTCTTGCTGTAACTGCGGCCAAAAAATCACGACACAAGCCCAGCCCGCACCGGAAACATCATCCATCTACTATCCCCCACCACCGGCACAGCAGCCCCCCGTCTCAACCGGACCCTACAAAGTCATCATCGCGGTACTTCTGATCATCATATTGTTTCTGGGAATAGGATACTTAGTGGGTTCAGCACATCTCCCCTTTTCACCAGGCTATCGGTACCAGTTGGCGAATCCTCCCAATGTTCAAAGCACACTACCGAAGCCAACATTCACATCTCAATTACCCCAGTACCCGATATGGAACTCCTGTGGCGTGACTCAGTGCACCATGACTTCGAACGGTTGGAGAGAAGGATCTGTTCCTGACACGTTCGACTATTACGTGTCCTTCACTAGCACTGTAAACGTGACTGTCTACTTCTTTACAATGGGACAGTTCGTACAGTTTAGTGTCTGCAATGGAGATGTAAACTGTGTGTCAGGAGACTACGACTCAATTCCCGCAACAACAAACCTCCCGCGTTACACCCTTTTCGCACTGGGAGAAGGATGCGCAGACTACCTAGCAATCTATGTCGCATCCGGCACCGGCACAATGACCCCGCAAGTTGGTGTGACGCGTAGTCCTTCGCCACCTCAAATCGGCCCAACTGGTTATTGTGCCCAGGCTGGCGCCTAGAGAACTGTCGCAAAGACAGTCCGTACAGACAAAAGTAAAGTAATATGATGAGCACCCTCCAACACGACAACCTCATACTCCTCCTAACCTCAAAACGGAAACCGCAAATCACAGCCAAAACAGGCACAACCCCACTTCTATCAACAGCGACCAAGACGAAGGACCTGGGTCCTGATGGTGCCAAGGAAAACCCCAGGAAAACAACCTGCAGCTCAAATCCGCGTCAAGAATCCAAATGCTAACACTAGCATGTGATACGGCCTTACTGATACAGTCCTGCTAATTTCCAGCTAAACCAGTACATCTCAGAAAAAAATTGGGTATGCGAGCTAGTCTCGCGGCACAAAACTGTGAAATCCGGAACCCTTTCCAGAAACCGTGGCTATTGTACTGAGACCGGTGTGCAAGAGTGGCCAAGAAGCACCGAATGATCAAACCTGGCGGATATCACAGTGGGCCCGGTTTCAGACGAACCTTGACCGTTCATGGCCGCCAGAGTCCGAGAATCTGCGCAAGATGCGGAAGAAAGACTGCCGATGCGAAGCATGGTTTCTGTCCGGAGTGTCGAAAGATTCTTGGAAGATGGGCTTAGGGACATGCGGGCTTAGAGCTGGCCAATCTTGTCGTAGATTACGATGTACAGTGATACGATGAAGATTATCGTCAGCATCATCCCGAACGCTAGGAAGCCGTAGGCGCGTTTTGGACGATATACGAACCGGGTGCTCATGAACATCATATACACTCCTATAAAACCGAGAATGTAGACCAGTCCCGAGAATACCGCCTCCAGGGTCGTCTGTTGATTAACGTCGCCGGGATAGACCCACTGCAGTCCTTGCGATACGTTCAGCAATCCCTGGCCTCCTTGGGAGAGGACAAACAATCCTCCTGCCAAGACGAATATTGTGAATCCTACGATGAGAAACTCTGCGACGGGGAGTAGTGGTCTACTTGAGCCTGGGGCGAGCTTGATGAAACTCATCCTGAAGGCCAGATTGTTCAGTGACCTTTTCAGTTTCCATAGACCTGTTTTGAAGCCCATACTGGCCCACTCTCTGCTAAGTTATACCGTCTAGGTTAAGAATCCGCATAATAAGCCCTGCCTTCCGCGAGAGGTCTAGATTCGATTTCTGGAACTGTTTTAATACCCGTTAGGAGAATTCATGCTCAGCGAGGGCTTGGCCAGCTTTTGTCTCCTCAGAGAATAATTTGTTCCAAGTGCGGTGAGCCTCTCTATACGGGAATCGAGTTAGAGACGCCGAGTGAGACAATACAGCGCCACGGCGGTTACTGTCCCAAGTGTGGCAAGAAGCTGGGCTTTACAATGGAGAATCTCAAGATCCAGCCGCAGGCCTCACCTCCATCTCAGTAGCTCTGCTTTTTCTACCCAGCACGAAACCTGTCGTCGCCATGGTAAAGAAGACACAGGTATACTCGTTTCATGAGAAGCATGGCCACATCGTCGAATATGCAGGGTTTGACCTACCCGTCTGGTTCGAGGGAATTATTCCCGAATGCAAGACAGTCAGGACCAGCATAGGCCTCTTCGATGTTTCTCATATGGGAAGAATCGCCATCGAAGGCCACGACGCCCAGGGCTTTCTCGATCATCTAACCACCAACGACGTTTCCTCGCTCGCCGTCGGCCAAGGCCACTACTCTTTGCTCTGCACTCCACAGGGAGGAATAATCGACGACCTCACCGTCTTCAGGACCCACAACACCAAGTATCTCGTCGTTTACAATGCGGCAAACCGAGAAAAGAACTGGAACTGGCTAGAGAAACACCGTGAGGGAAAAGTCGAGTTAGCTGATCTATCCGACCAGTCGGCCATGTTCGCGGCTCAAGGGCCGAAAGCCTCGTCACTGCTTCGAGACATTTCTGGAACCAGTCTTGAAGAGATCGAGAAATATTCAGGTAAGGAGGTGAGAGTTGGGCATCTTTCCTGTTTCGTTACGCGGAGCGGCTACACTGGCGAGGATGGCTTCGAGATCTATGTCTGGAAAACCAGCGTTGATCATCCAAGTGATGCGGTCGAAGTATGGGAGAGAATTATTTCCACCGGCAAAAATTATGGTCTAAGGCCCGCCGGTCTAGGGGCTCGGGATGTGCTGAGACTAGAGGCCGGCATGTGTCTGTATGGGAATGACATAGATGAGCAGACGTCGCCTGTTGAGGCGAGAATTACTTTCGCGGTCCGTCTGAACAAGAAGAACGACTTCATCGGTCGAGAGTCGATCCAGAAATTGAAGGAAGAGGGGCCTTCAAGGGTCCGCACAGGTTTCAGAATTACCGGGAAGGGAATTCCTCGCCAGGGTCAAGAGATCTTCGCCGATGATGAGGAAGTTGGAAAAGTTACGAGTGGTACTTTGTCCCCGACCCTTGGAATAAGTATCGGAATGGGCTACGCTCAGCCAGGCATTTCGAAGCTTGGACAATCTTTCGAGATTAAGATCAGGGACAGAAGAGTAGAAGCCATGGTGGCGAAGCTACCATTCTACCAGCGGCGATCGGATCATACTGTCCTGGTGATGGGAGAGGAGATGGAGCTTGGAGAGTTTAGGTCCCGGTATGGACAGGCGGAAGCTGTGGTGGCTTCCATCTGAGTCGGGAGTAAGGAACGGATGAGAAGTTCTGGAAAGTTTCGCAATTCGTGTTTCTGTTTAGCCGGCGACCGCGAATTCTCTTGATCTGAGTCTTTCGCAGTCGTGTCGGCCGCTGTGTTTCTCGCACAAGTCTCTTGTGCAGTGGGGACAGTTCTCGACTGCCAAGACCTGGCATTCGGAGCAGACTACTCCCCAAACCAACGCCAATTTTCTCTATTCGCTTCCCTGTTAGTCGCTGACCTGTTAGCCTTGATTAGAAAAGAGGTATGTACCCTTCCTACTCAAAAAGATACTCGAACCCGTATTTGACACGACATGGAACAGCTAAAACACCAGCCTAGGCGATAAACACTTACCGGCGCGGCTTCTCCTTCTTACCCTTCAACAGGGCGTCCAGGCTGACACCGTTGACCGTGTAGACCCGGTATCTCGTCCCGGGAAGATCACCATACGCCTTGCCCTCTGCCCCGCCAATCCCTTCAATCTGGACCTCGTCATGTTCATCGATAAAATTCAACGCTCCATCACCTGGTAGGAAAGCTGTCACAACCTTGCCATTCTTGATGAGCTGGGCACGAACACACTTCCGAACGGCGCTATTAGGCTGGCGGCACTCAACGCCAACCTTCTCTAGGACAATCGCACGGCCTTGAGGAGCCCCTTCTAGCGGGTCGGCTTTGTAGTCGAGGCCGAGCATTCGCCGCTTGTAGGGCGCGTAGGCCCAACGGAAGCTCTTACGCCGCTTCCGAAGCTTCCGCCCCGCAAACAGTCCGCTTGAAGTCTTTGCCAAATGCTCGACCCTTGAACAGTGGAGAGCTTGGGTATCAGACTTGTTCTTTAGGATAACGCCTTTGATCCGCTCGACCCCAACCGGACTACTCTAACAAACTCGCCTGAAACAAGCCTTGATCATGAATCTGGGAGGGGTGTGCTATTTTCACACTCTTTCCTTCCGCTAAACCAACGCTTTCGAACAGCCCCGACCAGCCTATTCCAAGCCCTGACCGGTGAGACCAGCCCAGAAACAGCCCCAACCAGCCAGACCTCCTCTAGGAAATCTCGACATTAAGTCATCCCCGCGACACAAAACTGGTTGTCTCGAAACATCCTCCACTCGGATGGAAAAACAGACAGGTTGAGCCCTAGACCCGAAGCGCTCAAATAGGAAAGCGCCGTCGCAGGTGCTAGGTTTATTAAACGGCCGATTAGTTTCGCCGTTCCAGCCTGGTAGGTCGGACTCTAAAGCCCCTCCGTCCCGCTGAGGTAGCATCAAGTACTTGGTCAAGAAGCAGAGCAAAGAAAAAGAACCCTCCTACGACGTATTCAAACACGAACTAGTGCCACAGCACATTCTACTCAAGCCCGCCGAAGCGAAAGGGGTTCTGGAAAGATACCATATCAAGCCGTTCCAGATACCCTACGTCAAGTCTACGGACCCAGCAGTTAGAGCGATAGGCGCCAAACCTGGAGACATCGTAAAGGTCATCCGGAAAAGCGCCACAGCTGGAGAATCTGACTTTTACCGGTATGTCGTAGAAGATTTTTGAAAACAACATCATTGGAATTGAGAATATGGCAGTAACAACAAACCAGCTCTGGAACCTCACGAAAGAGTTCATTCACGACAGTGGCCTAGTCCGTCAACATATTGACTCGTACAACGAGTTTGTAGAACGCGGCCTCCAAGCCATCGTCGACGAAGTCGGAGACCTACCCATAGAGATTGGAGACTATCCGCTAAAGATCAAGCTGGGAAAAATCGAAATAGGCGCGCCCCGAGTGATCGAAGTCGACGGGACAGAACGCTCCATCTATCCAGCAGAGGCACGCATCCGCAACCTCACCTACGCGGCCCCACTACACATGGAGATGATCCCAGTTATTGGAGAACGCGAGGGACAACCAGAGATGGTCTACATCGGAGACCTCCCGGTCATGCTCAAGTCCCGGATCTGCCTGCTCTCCAAACTATCTCCAGAAGACCTGATTGGAGTAGGAGAGGATCCATTAGACCCTGGAGGATACTTCATAGTAAACGGATCAGAACGAGTAATAGTCGCCCTAGAGGATCTCGCAGCCAACAGAATTCTCGTAGACACAGAACATACTGGCGTGAATCCCACTTACAAGGCCAAGATCTTCTCAACAACGGTCGGGTTCCGAGCACGAATAGAAGTTACACTCAAAAGCGACGCGGGCATCTACGTAACAATGCCTGGCATACCCAGCGACATACCGCTCATGATCCTCATGCGAGCGCTGGGTTTCGAAGAAGACGCGAAAGTTGCTGAGCTTGTAAGCCTGGACCCTACCGTCCAAAACGAGCTGGAGGGATCTTTCGAGAAATCGCTGGAAGCAACCAACCAGAGGGACGCGCTACTCTACCTCGGAAACAGGCTCGCGCCGGGACAAGTAGACGAATATCGGCTGAGAAAAGCGGAATCAGTTCTTGACAGAAACTTTCTACCTCACATGGGCCGGGTCCCCGCCGACAGAAGAGAAAAGGGACTCTTTCTTGCAGAAATTTCGACACGGGTCATCGAGGTGAAGCTCGGGAGGAAGACCCCCGACGACAAGGACCATTACGCCAACAAACGACTGAAGCTGGCCGGGTCACTTCTCGCTGAGCTTTTCAGAATTTCCTTCCGAAACCTTACCCGCGATCTCAAGTACCAGCTGGAGCGAATAACAATCAGACGACACATCGAGTTCTCCATAGCCAACGCCATAAGGCCTGGAATAATCACCGAACGTGTGCAACATGCCATCGCTACTGGCAACTGGGTAAGAGGAAGAATCGGAGTCACTCAGCTGCTTGACAGAACCAACTTTGTCAGCACACTCAGCCACCTCCGCCGCCTCCAATCACCTTTGAGCAGAAGCCAGCCAAACCTGGAGGCGAGAGACCTTCATCCAACCCATTATGGAAGACTCTGCCCAGACGAGACCCCAGAAGGGTCCAACTGCGGACTTGTCAAGAACCTCGCGCTCTCTAGCAGTATCTCCGTTGGAATCGACCCGAAGGAAATAGTCGACAAACTTCGCCGAATGGGAGTCATTCCAATCGAAGAGTCTGACAAGAAATTACGCACGGCCGGAGGAAAAGTCATTGTCGACGGGATCATCGCAGGCTACTCAAAAGACCCCGTAGCATTAGCCGAGGAGTTGAGAGAATACCGACGGCAAGGAAAGATCAGCTCCGAGATGAACATCGCCTACCACCCGCCTGAAGTTGAGGGCGGGAGAAGGGAGCTCTACATCAACTGCGACGGGGGCAGAGTGAGACGACCACTCATAGTAGTCGACGGCGGCAGACCGCGACTAACTGAAGAACACTTGGCATCAGTAGACGATGGTCGGTTGGGCTGGCAAGATCTCGTCCGAAATGGAGTTGTAGAGTTGCTCGACGCAGACGAAGAAGAAGATGCCCTTGTGGCAATGTACGAGCATGAGCTCCGGAAGGACCACACTCATCTCGAGATCGCGCCATACCTAATGCTGGGTATCGCAGCAAGCCTCATACCATTTCCAGAGCATAACCAGTCTCCGCGCAACGCATACGAATCAGCAATGGCTAAACAGGCTCTTGGAGTATTCTCTACCAACTTTTTCACTCGAGTAGATTCCCGTTCTCATCTTCTGCACTATCCTCAGACGCCCATTGTTCAGACAAAACCCATGGAGGTCTTCAACTATCTAGAGCGGCCATCGGGACAGAACGTCGTCGTGGCAATTCTCTCCTTCCAAGGATACAATATGGAAGACGCGATCATCATTAACAAGTCATCTGTGGATCGCGGCCTCTTCAGATCCACCTTCTATCGTATCTATGAGGCTGAGAGCCGACAGTACTTGGGAGGCCTTCGCGACAAGTTCGAGATTCCAGAAGCGGGCATTCGAGGCTACAGAGGAGACCGCTACTATCGTATGCTCGAGGAGGACGGGATGATATCGCCTGAATCAGAAACGACCGGGAACACTGTCCTAGTCGGAAGAACAAGCCCTCCAAGATTCTTGGAAGAATATCGTGAGTTCGAGGTCAAAGGACCCACCAAGAGAGATTCGTCCGTTACAATGAGACCTTCAGAACAGGGCATAATCGACCAAGTTTTCGTTACCGAATCAATTGAAGGCAGCAAACTGGTAAAAGTCAAGGTCAGAGACCTGAGGGTCCCAGAGCTCGGCGACAAGTTCGCGTCACGTCACGGACAGAAAGGCGTCATCGGGCTACTCGTACCGCAAGAAGACATGCCATTTACGGTTGACGGTGTCGTCCCGGATGTGATAATCAACCCTCACGCTATTCCCTCACGAATGACCATCGGCCAGTTCGTGGAAACCTTGGGCGGCAAGGCTGCATCACAATTGGGTGAGATAATGGATGGAACAGCCTTTGAGAATATTGGTCCAGAGGCGATCGGAGAGATTCTCGCCAAACTCGGATTCCAGAACAGCGGCCGCGAAACCCTCTACAACGGAATCACAGGCGAGAGACTCGCTGCAGACCTGTTCATAGGCGTCGTATATTACCAGAAGCTGCACCACATGGTCTCGGACAAGATGCACGCAAGGGCTCGAGGACAAGTCCAGATGCTCACAAGACAACCGACAGAAGGACGCGCCCGCGGCGGAGGCCTACGATTCGGCGAAATGGAACGCGACTGTCTCATCGGCCACGGAGCCAGCGCGCTACTCAGAGACAGACTATTGGAAGAGTCGGACAAGTACGTGGCGTATGTCTGCGAGATCTGCGGCACGCTTGCCTATCATGATATCAAACAGAATAAGTACATTTGCCGCATAGACGCAGAGAAAGCCCAGATCTCGCCAGTCGCAATATCCTACGCATTCAAACTGCTGGTACAGGAACTAATGGCGCTCGGAATCGCCCCGAGACTAAACCTCGAGGAGAGGGCCTAGCCATGGCAATAGCAATGGTCGACGAAGCTGCAAAGGTCATACAGAGTATCAGATTCAGCCTCTTATCGCCGGCAGAGCTCCGAAAGCTCTCCGCGGTCGAGATACAAGCCGCCGACACATACGACGAGGACGGAGTGCCGATTGTCTCAGGCCTCATGGATGGAAGACTCGGAACTCTTGAACCGCGGCAAAAGTGCAAGACATGCGGAAACACCGCCTCCGCTTGTCCGGGCCATTTCGGACACATCGAACTCGCCGAGCCAGCGATCCACGTAAGCTTCGCAAAGCTCATTCACCGTCTCCTCTCGATCACATGTCGAAACTGCGGCAGAATTCTACTTACCGAAGAGAAGATCGAAAAATACCGGGCCCGATACTCTGAACTGAAGCAACGACTGAACACCGTCCCAGACGCTTTCCTCGACGAAATCATAAGGGACGCAAAGAAGACCCAGCAGTGTCCACACTGCAGTCAGAAGCAATATCCGATAGAGCATGGAAAGCCTACAACCTTCCATGAAATAGTAGCCGAGGGCGGAGCTGTACGCCTGACCCCGAGCACCGTTAGGGAAAGACTTGAGCGAATTACCGACGATGATCTCATTCTCCTCGGTCTCGACCCAAAGGCTGCACGGCCAGAATGGGCCATTCTACAAGTAATGCCAGTCCCTCCTGTCTCTGTAAGACCTAGCATCACTCTGGAATCTGGAATCAGATCAGAAGACGACTTGACTCACAAGCTCGTGGACATTATCCGAATCAACCAGAAGCTGCGTGAAGCACTCGAGTCTGGAGTACCTATCAACATAATCCAAGAACTGCACGAGTTGCTCCAATACCACGTAACTACCTACTTCGACAACGAAGTCTCGGGCCTACCTCCTGCGCGACACAGGTCCGGCAGAGCCTTGAAGACACTCGTCCAGAGGTTGAAGGGAAAGGAAGGAAGATTCAGAGGAAACCTCTCCGGCAAGAGAGTCGACTTCTCAGCGAGAACAGTTGTCTCCCCAGACCCCAACCTAGACATTAACGAAGTCGGAGTCCCTCTCGACGTTGCGAGCAGGCTTACAATCCCGGAGAAAGTCACCGCGCATAACATCGACGAGATGAAGCGTCTCATCGACAATGGACCCGACAACTACCCCGGCGCACTCTACATTGTTCGTCCTGACGGGAGACGAGTCCGTCTCGAATTTGTCACAGATCGGAAGGTGGTTGCTGAAGCCATTCAGCCCGGATTCGTGGTGGAGAGACATCTACGGGATGGAGACATTGTGCTGTTCAACAGACAACCAAGCCTTCACCGAATGTCGATAATGGCCCACCGTGTGCGAGTTCTTCCCTACAAGACGTTCCGGCTCAACCCCACCGTCTGCCCGCCCTACAATGCCGACTTTGACGGCGACGAGATGAACTTGCACGTTCCTCAAGGGGAGGAAGCCCGGACCGAGGCTCGTCTGCTAATGCAAGTGCAAGACCAGATTCTCTCACCAAGATACGGAGGACCGATCATAGGCGCAATACGAGACTCGTTAACCGCAGGCTTCCTTCTGACCCAGAAGGCCACGACACTAGACAGACACGATGTGTCGAAGCTCCTAGCTGCAGCGGGCTACGAGGGGCCGATTCCAGAACCGGCGGTGACGAGACCAGAGGAGAGATGGACCGGCAAACAGATCTTCAGCATAGTACTACCCAAAGGATTCAACTTTGTCTCAAAATCAAATCTCTCCAGCTACTACAAGTGCGAGGACTGCGACAGGGGAGTATTGCACGACTGCCCCTACGACGCTTTCATCATAATAAAAGACGGAATCCTCGAACAGGGCGTTATCGACAAAGCGTCCATAGGCGCTGAAAAATCTGAGAGCCTATTCCACCGCATAGTCAAAGACTATGGAGCGGAGGAAGCTCGAACTTTCCTCAACTCTGTCACAAGACTCCTGGACAGATTCATGTTGCTCCGCGGATTCACCTACGCAATGGACGAGCTCCAGACACCCCAAGCCGTCAAAGAAAAGATCTCGAAGGCCATCGCAAAGGCAGAAGAGAAAGTCGACGAATCCATAGACAGCTACCGAAAGGGAACCTTGGAACGCCTTCCAGGCCAGTCACTCGAAGAATCCCTCGAAATATACATCATGAACGAGCTCTCTCGAGCTCGCGACGTGGCCGGAGAAATCGCAGACCAATTCTTCCAGATGGACAACAGTGGAGTCATCATGAGCAGAGCAGGTGCCAGAGGCTCCTCACTCAACATAGGCCAGATGACAGCCAATGTCGGCCAGCAGTCGATCAGAGGCAAGAGAATTCTCAGAGGCTACCGAGGAAGAGCTCTCAGCTTCTTCAAGCCTGGAGATGTGAGAGCAGCACCCCGAGGATTCGTGTATCACAGTTACCGAGACGGATTGGAACCGATAGAGTTCTTCTTCCACGCAATGGGTGGAAGGGAGGGGCTTGTCGATACGGCTGTCCGAACCCAGCAGAGCGGGTACATGCAGCGCCGGCTCATCAACGCGCTCGAACATCTTAGGGTCGAGTATGACTCGACCGTGCGAGACTCGCGAGGAAACATCATCCAGGTGCGGTACGGAGAGGATGGAGTGGACACTGCTAAGAGTGATCATGGAAAGGCAGTGAATATTGACCGGCTCGTCGAACGCGTTCGGCTCACTATGAAGAAGGGAACGGCTGCGGGCAAGGAGTATGTCGAGGAGCAGGCTGAGAAAGCTAAGGATGTTCTCTCGCCGCTTATTCTGAACCGTCTGAGACAGACGCTTCTCAATGCGAAGCTGACGAAGGCTGGTGTTGATGATGCGGTCGATGGTGCTATCGAGAACTACAAGCGCGCCCTCGTCGAGCCTGGTGAAGCCGCGGGTATAGTCTCAGCCCAGTCGATAGGCGAGCCGGGCACGCAGATGACCTTGCGAACATTCCACTTTGCAGGTGTCCGGGAACAGAACGTCACTCTGGGTCTTCCGAGACTAATCGAGATAGTCGATGCTAGGAAGATTCCGTCAACACCTAACATGACTGTCTACCTGGAAGCGAAACACCGTAGTAGCAGAGAGAAGGCGCAGGAGGTTGCGACGCTGTTGACGCATACGACGCTGGGTGATATTGCGAGCAGCTTCGAGACAGACGTGACTCACATGCGGGTTGATGTGAAACTGAACCCTCAAACGATGAGAGAGAGGGAAGTGTCCGTGCAAGAAGTGAGAGAGGCGTTGACTCTGGCAAGCGCCGATGTTAAGGTGGAATCCTACAACGTCGAGGTCAAGGCCAAGGACCTAGAGATTCCACAATTCCGGAGACTGGTCGTGAAATTGAACAATGCACACATCAAAGGCATTCCTGCGGTGAAGCGAGCGCTCGTGGTCGAGGAGAAGGGCGAGTGGATCGTTAGAACTGAAGGGTCCAGCTTGGCGTTGGCACTTGAGGTACCTGGTGTCGACACGTCGCGGACCGTCAGCAATAGTATCAATGAGACGGCGGTAGTTCTCGGGATCGAGGCCGCTAGGAACGTAATAGTGAAGGAGGCGCTGGGTGTTCTTGAGGAGCAAGGGCTTGACGTTGATGTCCGTCATGTTATGCTCGTGGCGGATATGATGACCTCGTCCGGGGACGTTCTCCAGGTCGGCCGGCATGGAGTGAGCGGTGAGAAGGCGAGCACGCTGGCGAAGGCGGCGTTCGAGATCACTATCCCGACGATTGTGGATGCTGCTGTGAAGGGTATTACTGACACGTTGCGTGGTGTGGCTGAGAACGTTATTGTTGGGCAGCAGATACCGATGGGAACTGGGCTGATAGAGGTGTCCATGTCGATGCCTCGTAGGGCGGGAAAGTAGTCTTTGGTCGACGTGAACAAACAGATTCGTATGGCGGTCAAGACCGGCAAGGTCGGCTTCGGCTCTAAGGACGCGCTGGCGAGCAGTGCCTCCGCACGGGCGAAGCTGATTATTCTGGCCAGGAACTGTCGAGACGCTGATCGCGAGGATATTATTCACAGCGCGGAACAGTCAGAAGTTCCCGTCTACGTGTTTCAAGGATCGAGCCTCGATCTAGGCGCGGTCTGTGAGAAGCCGTTCCCAGTCTCGGCGATTGTGGTGCGAGAGGCTGGAGACTCTGAGGTTTTGAAATTGGTCGCTGAGAAAAAGTGATGCTTCAGCCCAAGATCAAACTGACGAGCGAGGAGATGAAGTACATGGCCCTCTTCGAGAGCATAACAGGCGCGACTACTCAGGATTGTATTATTGACGAGAAGCTGGAACGGATTATTTTTGTTGCAAAGCCGGGCGATATGGGCTTGGCGATCGGCAAGGGTGGCAAGAATATCAACATGCTGCGGCGGATGACGAGCCGCCAGATCGAAGTCGTGGAGTATGCTGAAACTCCAGAGGCTCTGATCAAGAACAGTCTTGCTCCTGCGCGATTGAAGGAGATCCGTGTGACGGAGAGGCCCGACAAGAAGATCGTCGTGGTCGAGGTTGACCCGCGCGACAAGGCCATTGCAATTGGGAAGAACGGTCGGACCATCGACAAGACGCGCCTGCTAGTAAAGCGCTATTTCGATATTGACCACGTAGTAGTCGCCTAGACCCCTCCGATCCGCAGTTTTGTGTCGCGAGGATGACTTAATGTCGAGATTTCCTAGAGGAGGTGTGGCTGGTTGGGGCTGTTCGAAAGCATTGGTTTAGCGGAAGGAAAGAGTGTGAAAACAGCACACCCCTCCCAGATTCATGATCAAGGCTCGTTCTGGGCGAGTTTTCATCCCAGGTTGGAGCCTTTCCGTTGGGGGATCATCGGTTCAAAGGTTCGGTCGCAGTTTTGAGTTCAAAGGAAGAAACTTGGATGGGGTTGCCATCGGAACACTCTGGGCGATAGGGACATTTGTTTGGTAGTTGTATTGGTGGAATGGTTGGCGGATTCTGACTGAGTATTACAGTTATTTAGAGCATTCAAAATCAGAATTGCGTACGCCGGGATCGCCTAGCCAGGTATGGCGTCGGATTGCTAAACCTGAAGATCCGGGTGTGGAGATCCGATGGGCCTTAGGCCCTCGTGGGTTCAAATCCCACTCCCGGCGCCAAGAAAGCTCCGAGACTCGACTTCTCTTTAGAGAAGGACTTGACCTGCCCAAGGCCTTGAAAATCTAAGCTTAGCAGATCAAAGGACCGTTGAATAACGACCGAGAGAAAATGATGAGTCCTCAAACATGCGAGAATAATAATAGAGAGAAAGGAACAATTTGCAAGAGGGCGAACTTGACAATCAACTCTGGCGAACGGCCTGTCTTGCTAAGCCTCAACGGGCGTGGTTTCTATGTTCTCCACTATTCTGCAATTCCTGAAAACGAATTCACCAGGATCAGGTTTGACCTAGCTGATCCCAATACGGGCGAGGGTGGTTCCGCAGAGGCGGTCGTGGACCCGCGACTCGTGGAAGCATTGAACGCGCACAACCGTGGACAGGACGTGGGACGCGCTTTTTTGATCTGGATTGACACGCGCAAGAACGAGGTACGCTGGCAGCTTAGAAGATTCGACAAGTCTCCACCGAACCTATCTTAAATATCGCCTGCTCCTCTTCCCAGACGCGGGGGAGAAACTCTTCCTCAATTGCCCGCGATGTGGAAGTCCCGTTTCAGGTCCTCCAGAGAGAGAATGGACATTTCAGAGCTATCATGTTTCTAGGTTCTGCTGCGACAAGGGAGACAAGTTCAACCTGTACAAGGGAGCAAGCAAGACCTTCACAATTCCGAGGATGCCTATCGTCCGCAACGTGTGCGATGCTTGCAAGACTGAGAACCCGGATTATGCAGTCTACTGCAAAACATGCGGGACGAGACTGTAGTTTCGAACCTCCATTCTCAACAGCGAATTCAAGAGTTATAGAGGGAACACAAGCTCATGGTTTCTGAACCACAAGAATATTAACAACGATACAGCTAACCCGCAATCTACTGCGCCTAGAAACCCGGGAAAGCGTTTCCATATGACCGTTGAGCCAGAAGGTATACTCACAGGACTAAGAGGAGGTCTTAGCCGCGAGAACATTTCCGCTCGTTTCAGGGCCATCAGAAAGAATCTTGGAGCCATCCCGAGAGCTACAGTTCTCCACTATTCAATCCTAACCCTAACGCTAGCCCTGGCCGCAATCATCCGCCTGCTTCCCCTCCGGTGGGGAGCCTACATCAGCGAATTCGACCCCTACTTCAACTTCAACGACATGCGACAAATAACCTCTGGGGGATGGCAGAGCTGGTACGCGTACACAGATTTCAAAGCGTGGTTTCCATTTGGAAGACCACCGGTCACTACTAGCTATCCTGGTACAAGCTTTACTGGGACGCTCATCTACCAGTTTCTCACCGCTATAGGAATCAACGTCAGCCTCTACGATGCTGCAGTCTACGCGCCTGTGATTCTCGGCGTCTTCGGGGTGCTCGTTATCTACTTCTTTGCTCGAGACATTTGGGGCAAAAGCGCAGGACTCTTGGCCGCTCTGTTCTCCGCGTTTAGCTCAAGCCTGATCAGCCGCACAGACCTGGGCTTCTTCCGCAACGAGGCGGTCGGAATCCCAACCATGGTCTTGACATTTCTCTTCTTCATAAGAGCCATCGATCAGAACCGCTCGTTGAAGGCGACAATAGTCTACAGCATGCTCTCAAGCGTGAGCCTCATCTACATGGCATTCGCCTGGGGAAGCTTCCGCTACGCCGCTGAGGTTCTCGCACTATTCACCCTAGCACTAGTGGTCCTCAAGCGCTACTCTCCACGGTTGCTGCTCTCATATGGAATGACAATGGGATTCTTCATGTTCACCGGCACACAACTCCCGCTGCTAGGGCACACATTCCTAACTGAGAGCACGACTATCGCGCTCCTAGGCGTAATGGGAGTCCTTGCGTTACTGGAACTTGCACAACTCGCGTCCACAACCCGAGGAAGACTAACCGTCGCAGGTTTGACGGTCGTAGGCCTTGCAGCCGTGGCAATCCTCGGCATAGGAACAGGATTGATTTCAACGGGACTCAGGGGAAAGTTCCTTGCCACACTCGACCCATTCGTCCGAAACAGCATTCCACTCGTTGCATCAGTTGCTGAGAACAGACCTTCAACATGGGCGAGCCTTTACCTTGAAATAGGCAGCGTCATTCTTTTGGCCGTCTTCGGGTTCTTCTTCGCATTCCAACGTCTACGCGACAGCGATGTACTCCTCATCGTCTTCGGAGTAACCGGCTTCTATTTCGCCGCGAGCCTGGTTCGTCTCACACTCATCCTGGCCCCTGCCATGGCTACACTAGCAGCAATCACAGTTGTCGAACTGGGAAAGCCGGCAATGGATATCATTCAACAAGCGGTAATATTCCCCCGAAGAAAACTGCGATTCACAAGCAGGGTAAGCCGAGAGTTTAGTCTCGGAATCTTGCTGATAGTGCTGATATTAGTAGTGCCGACATTCATCAACTCGGTACAGTCTGCATACACGCCGACAACCATAGCTTCTGCGAGTCTTCCTGTACGAGGAGCATATCCCGACTGGATTCAGGCACTTACCTGGATGAACAACAATCTGCCTTCTACAAGCGTCGTCTTTGCTTGGTGGGACTATGGATACTGGATATCCGTAAATACAGGACTTCACACGCTTGCCGATAACGGGACCGGAAACACAACCCAGATACAGCTTATCGCGACGGGCTTGATGCTAAACGAATCCATGGCCGTTAACCTGCTACGCCAATATGGCGTGACCCATGTGGCTCTATTCCTCAGCTACAATTACCAGCAAGGAGGATCTGGTCTCTGTTCGACTGGCGCTGGAAGCCCTCCGGTGTGCGGGTACGGCGACGACAGCAAATGGTACTGGATGGTACGAATAGGCAACGGCACAACCATAAACACCCCTCTCGGCCCGGCCAAAGTGACCTACCGGCAAGTGATTCAGAATGCGCAAACAGGCAGCTCAGTCTACGACAGGTACATCACAATCCACGGCACGACTGATAACGGAACAGTTATCACCGACAGTTTCCCGCCGAATACCAGTCAAGCACCCGCGATACCCTTGAGCAACACGCTGCTAGGATTACTCCTTCGCGACAGCTATCCTTCCGGAATCAGCAACCAGCTGAAAGGGGCCAACGGCGACTCATCAGATAGAGGAGACGCCAAACCCTACTTCTTCTCCCGAGTCTTTGCATCATCAAATGACTATGTGCTTGTCTACCAGGTCAACTACCCCCAGTCCCCAGTTCTAACAGCGACATTGAGCAACACCAACGTCCAGGCGGGCACCAGTCCGAACATAACAGGGACCCTTTCATATCCGAGCGGACTGCCATTAGCGACCACGACCCAACACGTAGTGCTTCAATACACTGCAGGAGGCCAAGATTCTTGGCACGATATTGGAAACGCGACAGTCACGTCTGGAACCTACGAGTTTTCGAAGCCATGGGCGCCAGCCGGCTCGGGATCAATATACGTACGGGCCTGGTGGAATGGAGATCCTAGTCTCAACTTGAATATGGCTGTGAGCGGCAACCAGACCATTATTCGGCACTAGCCTCTAGACCGTCGCAGTCTCGGCAGGTTTGATCCTGAAGCGGGCATACTTGTCTTGGGGGGAAAACTTTGCGGGATGGGGGACCTCGGTCGAGGATCCACAACTAGGACATGCAGACTTCAGAGTGTACCGGGCGCATTTGATGCATCTTCGCATCAGCCATTTCATCCAATCTTCCTGCCTTCTCCACCGGCCTTTCTAATCGTCTCCACAATATCGTCCATTACAGAGTTCAAGGTTTTCTCCGCCGCCTCGAAGCTTCCAGCCTCGACTTCGACTCGATACTTAGGCGCCCCAATCGTGTAGATCTTGACTTCGCTTCCCCGCGGCCTCCGAATCTTCTTGGCGCTTGTCAAGGCTTGGCGGATGATCTCCAGCCCGCCTGGCTTGTGGCAGCTAACCGAGATAGTGCCACGTACTTTGGATCTTTCGAGACGAATCTTGGTCTTGGACACCTCGGCGATAGCCTGCGCCCAGTCTTCGGACAATCCCGCCTTGACCAGCCCTTCTGGACCCTCATCGATCGCCTCTTCTAGAGGCTCATAGAGTCCGCCGAACTTTTCCAGGATAGTGTTCTTGATGGCTTCAGCATCCTCTTCTGGCCTGTTCATCCTTTCGGCAGCGCTCTTGAGAATTGCTTCCGCTTTCCTTTCTTTCTTCCATTCAAGCATCTTCTCGGATTTTTCTCTGCCAGTCACTCGTCGTAGAGAGAGGTCTATTTGGTTCCGCTGGGGATTTACTCTAAGCACCTTTAGGACAAGCTTCTGTCCTTCACGAGCATGGTCGCGAATATTCCGAACCCAAGTTGTGGAAATTTCCGAGATGTGTACGAGCCCCTCAGTGCCAGCGTATTCGTCAAGTTTAACGTAGGCTCCATAGTCCTCCACTCTAGTTACTGTCGCAACAACAAGGTCTCCTACTTCTGGAAAACTAGTCTGAGAGGCTTGGGCGGACATGATTGGAACTTGGACTCGTACTAGCTGAGGGATTGTAATACTTCTGCGCGTATTGTAGCCTTTCCGCCCGTGGGCTGAGCTAGGAGCTCGTCGCACACAGTACATTTCACATAGCTACTGGTTCTCTCGAAGACGATTTGTTCGTTAGCACATTTCAGGCATTTGACCCGGAGGAATATGCTCCGAGGCTTCGGGATTAGCTCCCATCGCATTTATGCGCCGACCTCCAGCTTTCTCAGTCTGATCCCGAGACGCATTACTGTATAGTTGCATGTTCTGCACTTCAGTCTCAACAGTGATTTCTTGGTTGTTTTGGCGGTGCGCTTTAGCTCTGGAAATTTCTGTCCGCCGTAACCGTGCTTTCGTCGGTCCTGCCGGCGCGTTCCCCAAGCCATGGTGCGAGCCTTGCCTGCTTTGTAGACGGTGACCGCATGAGCCGTGTGGTGTCCACACTTAGGACAGTACGTGTTAACCTCTTTTGGAAACTTCAAATTCTTTACACCCGTGAAAGACTTCGACGGCTGCCCAGCCACCTTTTATCCATTATCCTGATCCGATGCCCTAATCTCGGTTGCCGCTCCTTGTCTGATGAGGCTTTCGGCATTTTCCTGCGGTAGTCTAGCAACATCTTCCGTGTGAAAGGGCCCGTGTGTCTTCAAGTCTACTCCTATGATAGATGGGACATCTTTTACAAATCGTATCAATACGAGTGCTCCGTCCTTGGAGGCCGAGACTGATGGTTCTCGGCCTTGAAGGAGATCCTGTCTCATCCTTTCGTAATCCCGGACGACTCCAGAGAGAATCTGTTGAGCTTGTTTCTCAGTGTATTCAAGACTTGTCGATTCGACAAGGCTTGGTTGCGACCAAAGCTTTCCCAGTCTTCTGTTTAGAAGATCGGTTAACAGCTGTTCCAGTCTTAGCATCTCTTCTTCCATCACTGTCGCTTTGAGCGATTTTGCATCCACATTCCTCTGCGCTTCTCGTAGTCTCTTGATGTATGATGACAAGTCTTTGTAGAAACCCTGCCTCAAAGGTTGCAGCTCTGAATTGTGGGCTTCTCTGCTCCATACTCGCTCCAGCTCATCATACGCAGTCGTCACCTATTTCCCTCCCAAGGCAATCGGCTCCCTCCGTCGGACGTCAGCATGCAAAGCAAAGCCCGCTTGATTAGCCTAGAGGTTCGGCTCTACGTTTGCAAAGCAGTAGCATGGCTGCATAGGAGGGAAGCTCTACATCTTCGTTCTGATAGGGGCCAAAATGACGCTGGCCTAGCGCGAACTCCGGAGAACTTTTGACACGTATTCTCATGGTTCCTTGAAATGCGAGAGCTTCATTGAACGGGTCGAAGTCGTCGAAGCTTTCTCTTTCAACTTTCAACGCCAATAATCCTGTGTGGCCGTTGAGAGTTCCAGGCAGCCTGATGAGTCTGTGGACGTCAGTCGTCACTACTGTATCAATCTTGGCAGACTTCTTCTCGACCGCTTTTGATGATACAGTCTTCCAAGTCGACAGTCCGATGCCTTTCACTGAACTCCAGAAGGGTTTTCTGAAGAACTTGTCCGGGTCTTGAGCCATGAGCGTCCTATTCTGTGAGGGCGATAACCCGAGTTGCTGTCCTTCCTCACCTAGGACATCATAAATGCCCGCGACCATTCTGCCACGCCAGCCTGGTTGACCGAGCTGAGGCCCCTCGATGATTGTTGTTCCTCCAGAGCTGAGCTCTTCAAGCTCGTGTAATTCTGGCTCGAGTCCTTGGCCGAGGACATAGCCCGCAATTTCCCGGCGCTCCTCTTCTCCAAAGATTCCGAACTCCTTCGAATATATGTGAACATGATATCCCCTGTGTCCTGAGAAGAAGATGCGCGTGTCTGTGGGACTGATGCCGAGGTCGGAGTAGAGGATCTCTAGAAGTTTCGACGTTTCCTCCTTCGCTTGTTGCAGGCACTGGCTGCAGAGCCAACTCTGCTGTTCCAACCGATCGTTCTTGCACTTCGGGCAAATCTTGGGCGGTCCACCCTCCCCGAAGTTTCCACACGCCTTGCACTTCCAAGAGTCGTGTTTTGGTTTGCATGGAGTGTCGAGATGGTCGGCATCTATGTCGAAGACTAGATCAGCGCCCTTCCAGCCCTTTTCATCCATGGAAGCCGTTGGCTCCTGGTAGTAGGCTGTAGAAAAGTAGACGTGAGCTGGCACAAGGTCACGAATTGCGCTGAGGAGGAGAGAGGGATCTCTGAACGCTCTGTGTCTCACCATGAATTTTTCTTTGAATAGGAGGAAACCGTATTCTCTTTCCTGAGGACTCGGAGGAATATAGAAGTCTTTACCGTGGGCCAGATAGTATTCCTGAAATTTCTGGCGTATCAGTTGTTCAGTTGGGTTCACGTTTCGGACCTTTGTTGATGAGGATTCGTGATTTGGTCTTGTAATAGGTCAGCGGGTTCCGGATTGTGTCGCAAATTTCGTCCGGCTTGTAGCAGACACCATGAGTCTTGAGCGTCGCGCACATCGGACAAGTATATTTTGTTCGGCCTCCTCTTCTCCCTCCAATGTGTTCAACCTGGTACCGTGTCATTCTTTCTGAAAAGTCGGTTGCGGGCTTGAACATTTTTACAACTTCATCCTCACCGGTTCCGATGTTGAGAAGAAAAGTAGCCAGTGCGAACCTTCCCATGTGTTGGACGTTCTTGCCTTCGCTCAGACTCTCGATTATGTGTCTGACACAAGGTGGCATCGCTTCAGGCATTGGGACCTTGGGAAGGTCGTATCCTGTCGGGACCCCCAGCCATTTGACGACGAGCCCCCTAGCTCGCTCGACTCGTGTGCCCAAGTCTTGAGGAATATCGCCAGGCGGTCTACTCGATCTTTCGAGAATCCTCATTCTGACCTCTTCTTCGATTAGACGTGCAGCCTCCTCGCGAGTTACATATACGAATCCATGGTCGAGGACTCGGTTCGGAAGGCTCCACCGCGGCTCTCTGAGATGAACTGAGCTGCGGAGATAGTCAGTTAGATAGACGGCGAAATCATAGAACCGGCGCACCAACCTGGCATCGAGACGTTTGACCCTCCATCCGAACGTGTTGGAGGCTATGTGTTGTATTTTGTCGGGGCTCTCTTGCCTGAGAAGATCATAGGCTCTCTTGGCCTCTGCTAGGGCAAATCTCCTACGAGCCCTCTCCTCTCCGACGAGGCCCAGGATCAGGTTGGATACGGGAAAGGATAGTATCTCAGCACTCTCGTTCACGATATCGCTCGATACTCTGCCTTTGGAGAGAGCTTCCTCTAGCCTTTTCTCTGCTCTATCCAATACCGGGCCGAATTCCGGCGCGGATATGTCGCTTATGGAAAATCCTAGTTCTCGCACGTACTCGGCTGCTTCAGCGAGAAAGGGGTATTTGGCCAGGTCAGCCCTTGTTAGCTGAGTTAGCATGCCATCGTCTTATTCTTGCTCTATTCTGGGGGCGAGATAGTAGAGAAGCCTACCCTGCTGCGGCATTTCAAACTCGACCTTGATTGGCATATTGGTCGAGAACTCTAGCGAGGCTACCTCCGACGCGCCGGAGCCTGCCCTGACTATTTCGCCGAAATAGTTCAGATTGTATGTAGCCCTCGCCGGTGTAGGTGTCCCAACTGGCTTACCTGTCTTTGGGTCGATGTCCTGCCTCAGATCTAGTTCGAGAATTGCGTCGCTTCCCTTGTCCATCTCTATAATCGCTTGGCTAAGCTCTCCGGCAGCTCTCACGGTGAATTTGTCGAGGCTGACTTCGAGCTTCACGTTGTCGCTTATGGATTGTGCGTCGTCGATAATGTCTCGGAGGCTGACTGCGGTGATCTTGACTCTTGCGTTGAATGGAACCTTCGGTGTTGGTACTTCCTCAGTGGAAGGTTCTAGTGTAGGTGTTATGAATTTTCGGACGATTTTGTTCTTCAGTGTGATGTTGAGCTTCTTGTTCGCATCATCGTACACAATCTCTACTGACTCGTCGCTTTTCGTTCTCTTGAGAAGTTTCAGTAGATTGGACACGCTCAATCTTAGCTTGGTTGGACCGCTACACTCGTAGATGTCAAAGGCGGCCTTTGGCCATTCAAAGTCCACCATTGCAATGTGAGACGGGTCCATGGATCTTAGCTTGATCCCATCCGGGGTCGCGTTGAAGTCCGCTTCCTCGATGAGGCTTGAGATTGCTCCGATTAAGTTGCGGAATAATCGTGCATCATTCATAGTGGCTTTGAACAAGGCGGGTTTCACCGTTCCTTCTTTTTTGCCGGATGTTTCGGCTAATGAGCTTTCTAACATTGTCTAACTATTCTCTCGCCAGGTTGCCCCGCAGTTGGTGCATCTGAAGAACTGCGTGGACGACTCGTCAGCGCCCCTCGTCTGTACGAGCCAATAAAAGGCTTCGTGATTATTACACTTTGGACATTCCGCCTTCGTCTTAGGAAGGGTACGAATCTTCTGCTCCTCACGCCCGAGAACGATAATGTTCTCCCGCTCATGTGAAAGCCGGCTGACTACCTTGTCGGCTCGATTGCTGGTGTAGCCGCACTTTATGCAGGCCATGAACACCTTCTTCTCCATCTTGGATGGAAGTAAGGTAGACCCGCATTTCGGACAAAACTGCAAGACGTGTTCAGCTAAAAGTTTGAAGAGCCCGCGCGAATTTATCCTTTATCTTGCGAAATCCTTCCGGAGATATGTAGTTTTGCAAGAAGATGGGCGACGCGCACGGGTTCAGGCAGACGCCCTATCGATCGAGTGGACCTAAGAACTTTTTCCATACTCGACTTATCGAGTCCTGTCCTAATCCAAAGCTTGTCCCGGCCCTCCCCAAAGACCCTAGCGTCCCGACCGACGGTGGGACGGTCAAGTGAGATCCGAATTGTGGGGAGTCGTGTTATTCGCTCGATTATCTCAAAGTTGAGATCCCCATTCGAGCCGTGAACCATTATTGCTTTCAGCTCCGGGTAATACTTGGTCTGCCTGATTGTCTCTGCCAGTTGTCCAGTGCGAAATCTTTCTGGGAACGCGACTACCCCGTCCAGATAGAGTCCTCCGCGAACGACGGCACCAATGACGAGGTTTGGATTACACAGGTCAATGCCGAGTATCCGTATTTCCTTCTTCACAACTCCTAAGGAAGCTCTCATCTTTCCAGTCGTGTAAGTGCTAGTTCCGCTAGTCTGGCAAAGTTTTGGGCCGGGGTGGCATTTTCGGCTTTTAGACATCTCAGGATCTCATCGAGGGTGATGCGATGTCGTAGCCAGACGAGTGCCAGCAAGGCTTCGAGGCTATTGGCAATGTCTCCGCGTCCTACCCGTCTAGGCAGATGCTTTCTCAGACCAGCTTGGACTGCAGCCTCAGCGAGGGTCTTATCCGCGACCTTGGTCCCCGTTGGATGACCTGTCGTTTCGGTCAGGGCGAGAGAGAAGGCGAAATTCAGCAGTGCATCACCGAGTTGGGCTAGGCCATTGTTCGTCAATATTCGTCTGAGATCTTCTTCTTTAGACAAATTTTGTCGTCTGCTGCCGCGGCCCGGGTGTGGTTCTACTTGGAAACGGTCGTTGGTAACTGGCCGAGGGAGCTGATTATGTGAGCTGCTCCTGCTCTCTCGAGCTCTTCGCGAGTGAAGAATCCTTGTGGCAGGCCGATCGTCGTTGCGCCGGCTTGTTTTCCTCCGATCATGTCCACCGGTTCGTCTCCTATCACAAAACATTCGCTTGGCTGGACTTGAAGCTGATCCATTGCTCTGGCGAATGGTCGTGGCGAGGGTTTGAAATCTGACACATCATCCGGTGTTACTATCGATTCAAAGTATTCCTTGAGTTTCCATACATCTAGCCTTCGAGTGATTCTGGTTTTCCTGACAAATGTGACGATTCCCAGCCGAAATCCTTGCTGCTCTAATTCTCCCAGCATTTTGACGAGGCCCTCGCTTGGCCCAGTTCGGTCCATTCGCAAGTCGAGTAATTCGAAGAACCGGCTTCTCACTGCATCGTCTCGATTGACACCGCGGTCCCTGGCCAGCGCAGCCGCAACATTGCTGATTCGGATTGTACTCTTTGACCCGCCATCATTCTCTATCATTGAACGGGCCTTTTGAAGAGCGTCGTGGGGATTGATGGATACTTGGAAGCTCGATAGTGTTTCTTCTATGATTGATACCCAGATTCTCCAGTCGCCATAGAGTGTTCCGTCGAAGTCGAAGAGGAGCCCCCTGCCCAGAAAGGTCGGCCCCGGTCAGTTCTCGTTCTTGATAGCTGATGAGAATTTCTGGACGAATTCTTCAGTGTCTGCGCGGATCTTTTTGGATGCCCTGTCGAGCGCCTTGTCTGCCTGAGCCTCGCCCTTCATTCTGACTGTGATAATTGACTGTCTGAATAGCGGATGGGGCTGATCGTATCCTGCCCAGTCGACAGTTTTGTCCTCCAGTAGGGTTTCTTGCATGAGGTTGCCGAACGTGTGGCCTTCTCCCTCGACTTCTACTTTCAGTAGACTCTTTGATTTCTTTAAGACGTTGATTTTCAACTTTAAACAGTAGTCTCCGACTGGAAATCCTCGGCTAATCGTCGCCTTTCAACATTTCTGCAAACGCTGCAACGAAGGATACTCCCCGAATAGACCAATTCGTTGCCGCATCTGGAGCAGTATGCTTTGATAACTCCCAGTTCTCTCCCGATCGTCGTCAGCTTTGGTATCCGCTGGCTTGTGTCGATAACTTTCGCTCTGATAATGTCGTTGGGTTTGCACACTTCCCCCATGACCCTCTCGAAGCGTGGGCTGGAGTTGGAGATGTGAAGCATTCCGGTGAATGGAAGCGCCATCTTCTTCCCGTCAACAACTATGATGTTGATAATAGCCATCTTCTCCTGTACTTTCTCGACGACGCCAATAATCGATGAGCCTTCCTCGGGCACTATGGGAGGACCAGTCGCGGGTTTCACGGTAACCACGTGCCTCTTAGGGTCCAGTGCTGCTGTTCCGGTCTGGGACGAGTAGACAATGCCGTTGACTTCCACCGTTCCTCGTCCCGGGTCGAACTCTTCCACTACCCCGAGTCTCTCGCCTGGGACGACGAAGGTCCCGTCGAGCTTCTTGATCAAGAACCGTTCTTACTCCTGAACTCTCAAATAATGACGGGGCAGGTTAGTAACCCTTCGCCTGCTGGAAACATGCCTAGCATTGACAGACAGCAGGCAGGCAAGCAAGCCCGCCTATGATTCAGTTGGATAGACTCTGACTGAGACGAGTCTATTCGCCTCAGCCTTGGATTCGGCTACTTTGACTCTTTCGATAACGGACGCTTTCTTGCTCACATCTTGTGTCCGCATTCGGGGCAGAACTTGGCTCCCGCCGTAACAGGTTTTCCACACTCTGGGCACGGGATCGTTGCAGCTGCTGGAGGAGCCATTGTCGCGCCACAGTTCGGGCAGAATCTTGCCCCCTGCTGGACTTGGTTGCCGCACTTTGGACACGATACGTAGGCGACTTGGGGCTGCATCATTGGCTGTTGCTGCATCTGTGCGTTCATTACTTGGGGAATGAGGACCATGCCCGAGCCTAGTCCGGCACCGGAGGATGTGCTGAGGCTCTGGCCAATATCTTTGGCTGTCTCCATCCTTAGAACGTCCGAGGTTGCGGCGTGTTGTTTGATCCAGAAGAGACGATCTCGGAACTGGTCTGATGTGTCGATTCCTTCGAACTTGAAGTCGACGAGGTCGGTGCCGAGCCTGTTTAGTGCATCGTTGATGTTGACCTTGACGTCCGTGGAGGCCTTGTCCAGTTGGGTAAAGGCCGTGGTCAGGTCATACTTTGACATGACGTCGATGACGCGCTCGTTGATGAATCCTCTGATGAAATCATCCACTTGTGGCGTTGTGTAGGCTCCTTGGCCTCCTACCACCTCATTTACGAATAGATTGGGGTCTTTGACTCTGAACCAAGCCGTGCCGTGAATCAAGAGCGGCGCTAGCTCGGTCGTCTGAGCCTTGGCGCCCCATTTGCCAGCGAATTGTTTTGTTGAGACGTAGATCACGATAGCTGTGAAGGGGTCCTTTCCGCCAAAGAATATTCCGTATGCTTTCTGGATGATTGGGAGGTTGAGAGTGGTTAGTGTGTGTCGGCCGGGTCCGAAAACATCGTAGGCTTTGCCGTCGCGTAGGAAGACTGCTGCTTCGAACTCGTGTACTATGAGCTGGGCGCCGGTTGTTATTTGTTCTACCGGGTATCGCCAGACAACATCGTCAGGTCCTGCATTTCTCCATTCGATTACTTGTGGCATTTTATCCCTGCACTCCTACTATGATCTGTTTGCGACCATTATACGCGTTCTCTAGCGCGTCTACTGACTTCATCGCGTCGCCGACCTTGCTTTTCGCGTCTTGGAGTTGACTATTGTTGACGGAGTCTTTGAGCGCTTGTATTGCGGTTGCTACATTGTCTGCCATCTGTATCAGCTGCATGTCGTAGCCCATCATTCTATCCAAGTCTGGCTCCTTCACCTTGGTAGAGTCGAAGAAGCCCGCGTAGCCGTATTCTGAGTGGTTGATTCGCTCCATAATCCTGTCGAGACGGGCGAGCAGGTGGTCGGTGTCGTCCCAGGAATCGTTTGCTCCCTGGTTGACGAGGGATCTGTAGATGTCTTTGGCCTGGGCTTCCGCGTCGTATAGTTTCTGGTAGATCTGGTTTCTGATGAGCTTGTCTGACTCTCGTCTCATCTCCTTCTCTTTGTATCCGTGGAATCCCGGAACTAGGAGTTCGATCTTCTCCTGGAGGTTAGTCTGTGATTTTACTCGGTCAAAATATGGGTTAGTTGTAGAACTCAACTTTCAAACCCCGTTTCCTGTCTGAGACTAACAGTTTCTTTCTCAATTCGTTATTTAAGGGTGTCAAAACCCGAGGTGCGGAAAATACGTAACGAGACTGTTTGTTCGAGCGTTAGTTCGCGTTCCTCGCCTCATCAGATTCGCCTGAGAATCTGTTTATATCGCGACTATCAACAACTAGAACTAGCGGCTCCCGCAGCCTTGTCTGACAAGTCAACACCAATCAACTCCAGGCTAGGACTTAGCGGAGAAGAGAAGGCGAGTATTCTCGGCTTGTACGTTGGCTTGGCAGTTGCAGCCTCTTTTGGATTCGTCGGATCTGTTGTGCTCGGTCGTTTCTCTTCACTGCTTTTTGGACTGTGCATCGCCGCTTTTGTCCTGGGACTGCGTCATGGAGTTGACGCTGACCATATCGTTGCGATCGATAACACTACTAGAAAGTTGATGCATGAAGGCAAGAGACCGATTACTGTCGGAACCTGGTTTTCGCTCGGCCATTCAACTGTGGTGGTCGGATTGACCGTGGTCTTGGTATTAGCGACTAAGATTGTTGTTCAGAATAACTTGTTCTTGCAGAGTTCGGGGTCCCTTATCGGAACGACTGTGTCAGGCGTTTTCCTCTTCTTGATAGGAGCAGTGAACGCCCTGATAGTGGTGGGCGTCTATCGTGTTTTTCAAAACCTCAGACGAGGCAAAGTTGACGAGGAAGAGCTCAACAATCTGCTTGAGAATCGCGGATTTCTCAATCGGTATTTCAAGGGACTATTCCGGATAGTTCAGAAACCCTGGCAGATCTATCCGATTGGTCTACTCTTTGGTCTGGGTTTCGATACAGCGAGCGAGATTCTCTTCTTTGCTCTGGCCGTGAGTTTTGGTGTTGCATCAACTGTTCCTTTCTGGATGGTTTTGATTCTCCCTGTGATGTTTACTCTCGGAATGGTCCTCGTCGATACGACTGATGGAGTGACGATGTGTGTCGCTTACGGCTGGGCTTTTGTGAAACCGTTGAGAAAAATCTATTACAATCTGACCATTACGGTCATCTCTGTCCTAGTCGCGTTTGTCATCGGCGGCGTTGAGCTTCTCCAGGTGTTGTCTGGGCAGCTGAACCTTCAGGGTCCATTCTGGACCTGGCTTTCTCGGCTTGACTTCGAGACGATCGGCTATGGAATTGTCGGCATCTTCGTAGTATCCTGGCTTGCTTCGATGGCATTGTGGAAGTACAAGCGGTATGAGGACGAGGTCGGCCGGCAAAAGGTGCAGTTCTAGGTTCCTGTGCGCCGAGCGGACAGGTTACAGAACGACTATTCATTGGGTTAGAGTAGAGGCGAGTTGGCAGCATTGAAGACTGTCAGGCAAGAGGAGCCGATTTCTAGAAATCGTTTTGCGGATTGTCCTGTCTGTAAGAATCATACTCTCAAGGTGAAACGGACCGTTCAGGTTGGCAGGTGCAAGAGCTGCAGTGAGACATACAAGATCATTGTTGTCTTTGTGAAGACTGGTAGGAAGGCGAAGGTTCCGAGTTTGAGTTCTGAGACTCGCTCGGAGAATAAGCAGGAGGCTAAACCAGAGGCTGCTCTGGAAACATTGTTGTCGTCTCGGCAGCTTCCCTCGGACACGAGCCTATTGGGGACTGCGAGCCCAGACTATTCTGGACTCTCGGAGGCTGTGTTTGGAGAGACTCATAAGGAACAGGGCAGTGAGTCCGGTCAAAGCAGCAGCCAGTAAGAAAGCTTCTTCGGATGAATGTTCTGCGGTGAACCGGACGACCGAGCGGCTATTTGTTGTCCTTCTTCTTGAAGCCGAGCGATAGCGAGTTTACGCAGTATCTCATTCCGGTTGGTTGTGGTCCGTCATCGAAGAGATGACCCAAGTGGCCTCCGCAGTTCTTGCAGACGATCTCGATTCTTTTCATTCCGAGAGTATGGTCTGGTATCTCTGTGATCTTGTCTTTGGCTAGGGCTGTCCAGAAGCTTGGCCACCCGCTTCCGCTGTCATATTTGGATTCGGAGTTGAAGAGTTCTGTGCCGCATCCTGCGCATGTGTAGACTCCTGTCTCCTTGTTGTGGAGGAGTTTGCCTGTGAAGGCTGGTTCTGTCGCCTTTTTGCGCAGTACCTTGTACTGTTGAGGATCTAGCTCTTTCTTCCACTCGTCGTCCGTCTTGTTCATGACCATAGCATCTAGAGAGTTTTGCCGGTATTTGAACGCCTCAGAACACCATGTTTAGGGACTGTCTCTGCCTTGGTCCGGGCACTCTCTCTTGACGATTCTATTTTGTCTTCCAAGTGAAGATTTTGGCTGGGTGAAACTCTGCCAAGGCGTCTGTAACCCAGCCGTATTTCTTCTTCTGAGCCTCCAGGACGTTTCTGGCTGTTCCACTCTTCATGTCGAGAAATTTCGCGTTTCCTTCGAGTATGGCTTGGCGTTTCCAGTCGTCAGCGAGCATTATGGTGACGGCCGGATTCTGTTTGAGGTTCCGATAACGAGCTGTAGCCTCGTCGACTCCGAGGTAGAATATTCCGTCAACGACGATCAGATCCGAGGGCGAAAGGTGTGGTTGGTTGTTCGGCCTGACAGTGGCTGCGATTGTCAGGACTCTGCTGTTGGCGAGTTCGATTAACTCGCTGGCTGTTAGCGGGTTCTGGCTGTACACTTTCCTCGTATGGGAGCTGGCTTGGCTGAGCGAGCCTTTGAGAATCGATTCTAGGCTGGACAAGCTCGTTCTTAACGGAGACTAGGCGGTCAGCGAAGATAAGACGGTTACTCTACTGGCTGAATCTTGCGCCCTTTCCTACGAAGGGGTTGCCAAGCTTCTCATCGCCTATCGTGGTCTCGGGCCCGTGGCCCGGATAGACAATCGTCTCATCGTCGAGCTTGAACAGCTTTTCTTTGATCGAGTTTAGTAGGGTCTTGAGGTCCCCGCCCGGGAGATCGGTTCGGCCTATAGACTGGTTAAACAGCGCATCACCGGTCAAGACGTAGCCGTCGCCTGCTAAACTGATACTGCCCGGCGAATGGCCTGGAGTGTGAAGGACGCGTAGAGTCTCGTCCCCGACTCCGAGAACATCCCCATCCCTAACATAGCCATCGACTCTCGGAGGAGGCGGCACCTCGAATCCCATGAACTGGCGCACCCGGATCTGCATCGACTCCAGCATCGGCAGATCCTCAGGGTGAATTAGGAACCGAGTCTTGATAGCCTTCCTAACATCGTTGACTCCGAGTACGTGGTCAAAATGGGTGTGAGTAGCAACGATACTGGTCGCAACTACTTTGATGCCCTTGATAAACCGCTGAATTCTTTCCGGTTCTCCCCCCGCATCGACGATTATGGCTTGACCCGCGGATTGGACTATGTAGCAGTTAGTCTGCAACTCGCCAACTACCAGAGTATGTATCTTAGCCATAATGGATTCTACGGATCTGGGATGGATTTAGGCTAAACTAGAACTAATGCAGCCCGACCATGGAGTACCGTTGCAGGGATGAACGACGACATTATTTCGACTGTTCGAGATCGAACGATTTCTTTGGTTGCGGTGGTTCGCTGCGGGTTGAGAAGGCTCGGAGGAGAGAGCCCTTCGAAGTATGCCTTAGGCATTGATTTCAGCTCAAGGATAGCCGTGTCTATCTTCGAGAAGCCAAGAACTTATATTGATAGTAGGCTCCAAGCCTCTACCATGAAGAAAATACTCACAATTTCAACCCTAGCAATCGCTGCCCTAATGCTAACCCCAATGGGAATCGGCCCTGTCACAAGCCTGTTCAACTTCAACTATACGCCGAGCCTTCAATTCGTCCAAGTTGGTCCATTGACTACAATGCCTCAGGGACTTCCGCTCTGCAAGAGCTCTACCCATGTAAACATCATATGCTACTCACCGACTTTCATCAAGAAAGCGTACGAGTACCCGTCCACCTCCACACTTGACGGTTCGGGACAAACGATCGTGATAGTTGACGCCTTCGGAAGCCCTGGAATCGCCAGTGACCTTGCAACGTTTGACACAGTCTTCGGAATCCCCGCACCACCATCATTCACGATATTCTGCGGCAACTCTCCCACCCCCTTCGACACGTCTACATGTCCAGTCGTGAATTTCGCCGCTCACCATGACATCCATGATCAGATTGGCTGGTCCGTCGAGACAACCCTCGATGTGGAATACTCCCACGCGATGGCTCCTGGTGCAAACATCGTCCTGGACGTGGCCTCAACCTCCTCCGGCAATGCTATCAACTCTGCAGAAACCGCTGCAATTGCAGCGTTTCCAGGCGCTATCTTCTCCCAAAGCTTCGGCATTCCCGAAAGCTTCCTCATAGGCAACAATGGCCAGATAAGCCAAGCAGAAACGAACTATGCTAACGGAGTGGCTGTAGGCGACACGTTTCTCGCCTCGGCGGGCGATACTGGAGCAGACTTCGGCACGGGCACGGCCCAAGCGAACTTCCCCGAGTCCAGCCCGTACAACACTGGCGTAACTGGAACTATGGGATTACCATACAATGCGACTGGGACACTCGAGCCCTGTCCGACTTCGACACCGTTCTCCTGCACTTCAGGACTATCCGCATATCACGGACCCTGCGTGATTGGCCGTACTATACCACCAAACTGTGTACCTGATGGCTACGGTGGTGAACAGATCTGGAACGAAGCCCTATTCGGGGCTGCTACCGGTGGCGCGCAAAGCCTAATCTTCGGTGTCCCATCGTACCAAGCTGGACTCGGCCTAACGTCTAGAGGTCCAGATGTCGACTACAACGCGGCTGTCGACGGCGGAGTCTTGGTAGTCAACAGTGCCATAACGGGAGGTACACCAGCCCTGTTCATAGTAGGAGGTACCAGCGCTGGTTCCCCACAGTGGGCAGGTATCATCGCCCTCGCCAACCAGGCACGAGCCAACTTAGGTAAGGGCTTGATAGGTGGAAATCTGAACCCAACACTCTACAGCATCTACCACAGCGCCCGATACTCTACAGACTTCCACGACATAACAGTAGGTAACGACACACTCTCCGGCTCGACCGTCGGCTACTCGGCAACAACAGGCTACGATCTGGCCTCAGGCATCGGTACACCCATAGTCGACCAGCTGATAGTCGACATAGCTGCAGCCTAAACCCCGAGCAAACATGGGAGGCTTGTCCTCCCAAGAACCCCCTTTTGTTAGGAGACTCAGAAGAATCGCTTCTGTTCTCAAAGCCAAGAATTGACCTTACTAGCTTGTCCTCACACGTGGCCCCGAAGTCGGATCCTACACTTCTCATCTATCCCGATACCGTTTGTGAGCTGTGCTGATTCACGAATTCTTTACGACGAACAAGAAGGATGATCAATATGATGCCAACCGAAGCCGCCAGGGCGGGACCAATGTACATTGCTAACAGGACCAGCTTGTCAACGGACACGCTCCTACCGCCGACGGTCCCAGAGGAGGGAGCAAAAACCTCGACTCGGTTGTTGCCGGTCCCTTGTTGATTCCCCGTGTCCATTACGTAGACGTTGCCCGATGCGTCTACGGCCAGACCTTCTGGGTCAATGAGTTGACCGTTTCCCGAACCCATTGTCCCGAAGGAAGTGAGAAATGTGCCGCTGTTGGTGAACACTTGGACTCGGTCGTTGAACGTATCCGCCACATACACGTTGCCCGCTGAATCGGTGGACAGATGCCCTGGAAGACTGAACTGACCGTTTCCGAAGCCAGAACTTCCCCAAGAAACCAGAAACCCGCCTGAACTCGTGAATTTCTCGATTCGATTGTTGGAAGAGTCCGCTACATACACATTGTTCGAAGCATCGACAACGACCCCACTCGGACCGCTAAACTGTCCAATACCAGTCCCGGAGAACCCCCACTTCGTGAGAAAATTACCTGTACTGTCGAATCTTTCAATCCTATCGTTGTAATAGTCAGTGACGTATACATTGTTAGACCCGTCGATTGCGAGGCCGAATGGACCGTAGAATTGTCCATTTCCATTTCCAAATGAGCCCCATGCTTTGATGAAGGTCCCGTTTGGAAAGAACTTTTCGACTCGATTGTTTGAAAAGTCGGCAACATAGATGTTACCATTATGGTCGATCGCGATTCCGTTTGGACTGTTGAACTCACCGTTTCCAGACCCAGTGATTCCCCAAGCCAGTAGAAAGGTTCCAGTCACGGAAAATTCCTGAACCCTATTGTTTCCTCCATCCACGACAAATGTGTGCCCCAAACCATCGAGCACAACATCGTATGGACCTGCAAACATGCCAGGCCTTGGATACGTCATGCTCGAAAGATAACCCCCTGAACTGCCGTCCAGTTTCTGGACCCTGAAATTGTTCGAGTCTCCCACATACACGTTCATCTGGCTGTCGACCGCAACGCCGACCGGACTATTGAACTGTCCGGGAGAGGCGCCGGTCGCCCCCGAAATCCAGTGGGTCTTGTCATTACAAGCGCTGAACTTTACGACATCGTTCCCAAAATTGTCAGTGATGTACACGTTGGAGGCGCTGTCAGCGGCTACCATTGCCGGTTGAACTAGAGAGTTGCCACCCCATGTGCAAACAAAACCCCCTGATTTCGTGAATTCCGTAATATTACCGGATTGGAGTGAGCTATCACTCACATACACGTACGACGGCCCCACAGCAACTCCGAACGGGCTTTGAAACTTTCCGACTAGATTCGAGCCTAGACCGCCGAATGATCCGACGTAGGTTCCATCATTTCTGTAAATCTGGACGCGCTGGTCCCCCTGGTCGACGGCGTACAAGAATCCCGTAGAGTTGACGCTGAGCCCGAAGGGCTGTTTGAGAAGGCTTGTCCCATTCCAAGTATTCCAGGAAGTGACGAGGGCTCCGGTGTTAGTGAACTTCTGAATGTTGCCGTTCAGAGAGTCTGAAACAAACACGTTTCCTGAACCGTCTAAAGCGACCCCTTCAGGATTCCTGAATTGGCCGGGCCCGGTGCCGTAAGACCCCCATGAGGCGATGAATGATCCGCTACTTGCCAGTTTGACTATTGCATAGTTTTTCGCGTCTGCAATGTACACGTTGCCAGAAGAGTCGACTGCAACCCCATTGGGCGTTATAGGCCCGCCGTACGAGCCCCACTGCGAAGCATAACTGAAAGACGAGCTGGCCGCGACTGAAACGAGAGGCAGCTGATGAACGGACATGCTCAGAGGCTCATAGCCAACGCTCAGGTGGGCGGTTGAAAATGAAAGAACGAGGAGAATCATACAGCACACGGAGGATTTCCAGCCCATTCCTGACGCCCGTTTGGAATTACTCGGCCATTTTTTTGGCCTGCCGTAAGCATATTTTTTTGGTGGCAGATGGTACAAATGCAATTGTGTCTTGTTGTACAATGCTTCGCTTCGGGAATGAACTATTGGAGGAAGAAGCAACCACGAAGCCGCTTATCCTTGAAGTTACTATTCTCGTAGAAAACGCTTTTCCTGTGACGGATGAGACTGTCGTTGGAAGGGATATCCCGGGCGAGCTAGCGCGGGCTCATTGTGTCTCCGGATTGATCGGATCGGACATCTGTTAAGCAAACAAAGAATTGGGTGGAAGAGCCTCAAGACCCACTTCGTTGGGTAAGGAGTCTATAGGAATGGAGGGACATGCCGCAAACTCGGACTGAGCAATCAGTTATTCCAGAATGCTCTCGTCGTTATGAATTGTAGCTTGGCCTCCAAAAGATCGCGGTAGAATGCGTCGTCTGTATCGTGCATTTTCGCCAAGACCCTGCTCGCTGTCTGGGGTCCTATTCCGTAGACTGACTGAGCAATGATTGCTCTCTTGCCGTAGGCAATGACCAGGTCGGCGGATCGGCGTGCTCGTGTCAAGGCCTTCTGCTCGTTCTCGTCCAGCGCTTCCTTGTGTCTTTTCTTGTTCAGAACGTTCGTCACGAAGCTGCTCGACCAGAACACGGGGGCGAGCAGTCTCGAGCTACATTTCGGACAGACGGGATGGTCTAGCAGATTGGCGACGGTTACGTTAGTTGTGAGGCTTGCGCAGTCGAAGCAGAGCAGGTCGATAGCTCGTCCTTCGATCGAGATTCGGAGCCGCGCCATGTTGTCGGCTGCAACATTCTCAGGAGCGATTAGCTCTGGAATGTCCACGTGTCGGTAGAGGATATGGTATGCCAGTGGTGTAGGCTTGTCTTGCGACCTGAAGAATTTAACATCCATTTGCTGTTCTTTGATCTCTTTGAAGATCCTCTTGACGCCTTCAAAGTCGGCACGTTCCGTCTGAGCCTCGCGAATCGTCTCGTCATAGATTGGCGTGAGTCGGAATCGGACCTGTAGCTCTTTCATAGCACCGCCGTACATCAGCCGGCCACGACTCAGCGCTCCAAATCTTTCAGCAATCTGTTTCATCTGGAGCTCCCACGGAAAGTGTCGATGCAAAACACCATGACAGGCACCGCCTAGAACTGGCTCGTCCACGCCGAAGACTTGGTTCAGAAACAAATCTTCCAGATCGAGGTCTGCGGTGTCCGCTGTCATCTCGTAGAGTATTCTGTAAGAATCCCACCACCACATCCGGACGAGACCCTGGCGGCGGAATAGCTCCTCTATTACCTCACCAAGCGTGAAGTTGAGAACGTCTCCAAAATGGGTGTGAATAATGATGTAGCGGTCAAATCCCTCGATCAGGACCCGGTCGTTGGTCGGAACCGGTGCGCCTGTTGCTCTGTGAGTTTCTATCTCCTCGACAACCCTACGGACTCCATACGGGTCCGCGGGCCAGATTCGCGAGAATTTTTCCACCACCGGTGCTCGGGTCTTGTGATCATCCAGTAGCTGATCGATCCGTTTCCTGTATTCTCCCACGCGCACCGCAAGAGCGCCCGGGACCGGGAGTATCTGTCCGTCCCAACCCGGAATGGCCGCGGTCGGGTCGTTGACCGGCAGAACGTACACTTTGCCATCATCGGTGATCTGTTTCATCTGCCAGACCCGTCCCTTTACGATAAAGTTCAGTCCGACATGGGCCATCGTAAGCATGAACTCCTCGCCGAGTATTCCAACCGATTGCTGGTTAGTGAGATCGATCACAGAATAGCGCCGCTCGTCTGGAATCATGCTGAGATTCTCGTAGTAATAGGGCCTCGTCCGCGAGGTCCGGTAGAGCGTCTGATCGTCTCGCTTGAGATAGCCCATTTTCCGCATGAACTCAACAACCTTCTCAAGCTCACCATCCTCAAGCTGAGAGTAGGGAAACGCTCGCCTCAGGACCTGTTTGATCTGGTCAAGCCGGACGCTTCCTTCCGAATCCATCAACAGTCCAGCGATCTGGTGCGCAAGCACATCGAGCGCCCGATGGTGAATTACCGTCGGTTCGATCCGGCCCTCTTTAGCAAGTTCGATTACTCCGATCGACTCCAGAAGATCTTCTGTTGAAACGGATACCAGTACTCCCTGCGAGGTTCGAGTCAGACTATGCCCGGACCTTCCGACTCGCTGTACGAGGCTGTTGACTTGCCGGGGAGACATGTACTGGACGACAAGATCAACGGAGCCGATGTCAATGCCTAGCTCTAGGGTGCTGGTGCAGACTAGCCCTTTGATCTCACGGGCTTTGAATGCCTCTTCGGCTCGGACCCGTTCTTCCTTTGGAAGAGAACCATGATGCACCATTATCTTCTGGTCCATCATGTTGAACTTCGAACCAAGCATCTCGGCATTGACCCGGCTATTGACAAAGATCAGCGTAGAATCATGCGCATCCACGAGATCAGACACTAGTGCCAGTCGCGCCGCCGCTTCAGGTGCGGTGTAGAGACGCCTGGCGAGTTCTTGATCCTCTTCGCCTGGAGGGGGATACTCGATCTTGTATCGCGTATCCTTGCTGAGTGGAATATTGACAATCCTGACAGGTTCGGAACCTCCGAGAAATCCGGAAATCTCTTCTGGATTCCCGACGGTTGCGGACAACCCCACCCGCTGAAAGCCCTCCGGACAAACCTCGTTCAGCCTCTCCAGTCCAACTGTCAGCTGGACCCCTCGACGATCCCCAGCCAATTCGTGGACTTCGTCAACTACCACTGCTCTGACGTGACGAAGGTGTTGTCTCATTCTCCTTCCAGGCAGAACCGCTTGAAGCGTCTCTGGGGTAGTGATCAGTAGGTCTGGTGGTCTTCTTGCCATTCTCTGCCGATCCGCTGAGGGAGTGTCGCCGTGTCTAACCTCGACCGTGAAGCCTAATTTCGCCGACCAGACCTGCAACCTTTTGAGAAGGTCCCGGTTCAAGGCTCTGAGTGGAGTGATGTAGAGTAGCGAGATTCCTTGTCTGTGCTCTTCTCGGACCATCCTGTCGATCAGTGGGAGAAGAGCGGCCTCGGTCTTGCCTGATCCAGTCGGAGCGATTACTAGCACGTTTTCGCCTCGAATAATGAAGGGAATCGCCTCAGCTTGAGGCGGCGTGGGCGAGGAGATTCCTGTCTCTTGAAGGAGACCCTTCAAGGGCGGTGAGAGCAAGGTGAAAGCTTCTGGCAATGCCCGATTCACGCGGGTGGAGAATGCATTGGATGCTGGTTCTAGGAGATAAACTTCCTAGGTGGCGAAAAGTATGTAGAGGAAAGGCTATGTCCTGTGTCCTACGCTAGGGTTGAACTACTTCTTTTCGGTTATCTTTTTCACAAAGTCACGGTACGCTTCGGGTTTCATCAACGAGGGAAGATCCTTCTTCAGATCGTCGGGCCGTATCACGGTAATCCATCCCTTGTCGTAGGGGCTCTTGTTGACAAGTTCTGGAGCGTCGGAGAGCTGATTGTTGACTTCTAGAACAGTGCCAGCGATAGGGCTGTACACGTCAGCCACAGCCTTGACGGACTCTACTGTCCCGAGGCTTTGCATCTGGGTTACCTTGGCTCCAACCTTCGGAAGATCCACGTAAACAACCTCGTGGAGTGAATCCTGTGCGTAATCGGTGACGCCCACTCGACACTTGTCGCTTTCAACCCTGATCCACTCATGTTCCTTTGTGTAGAGAAACTCCGCGGGAACCAAATATTCACTCTTCAAAGCCATCCCTGAATTTGTGGAGAAAGAAGTCCTCCTCGTATAATAGTCTGGTCTCGGTACAAGGCTTTCCTATCTCTTGGCTCTTCGAATCTGGTCTAGCAACCCCGGAATATTCTTCCAGCTCTCAGCCCTGAGAACCTTAGGCATGTCCGGGACATTCCGATTCCATGGCCGTTCGTAGAGAATCGCCCTGGCCAGTGGGCTTTGGGAGATTAGCGGCATTAGGTCGGGCGCATCATCAACATACACATCATAGTCGAGGGCTAGTTTGTCTCGCCAGCCCCCGACTCTGACGAAATGGCGATATCGAATCTTCTGATGCTCGACCCAATTCTTCGCGGCTTGTTCGGTCGTCTTGCTACGGCCGGTGACAACATCGACGTCTCCGAACTTCTCGATTCGAGCCACCTTGGCTGCGATTCTCGGCTCGGTTGGTGGGACTTGTTCCCAGTCTTCCCAGGACTGGTCGAGGATCCGGTAGAAGTCGTCTTTGGAGATCGAAAATTTCTTCCACGACGCCCAGCTGTCGAGATCCTCGAGTTTCAACCGTTTGCCAAACTCCTTGTTGGCTCGGTCACACCAGACGAGCATGGACTCTGCCAAGACCCCGTCCAAGTCGACGGCAATATTTAGCCTGGGACCGGAGACAGCTGGCAAAGACCTCGACCCGATTCCTATAGTGAGCCTTTAACTTTGAGAGTTACTGTGCACCGAATGCTTTGTCGCGAGAAATGTCGATCATCCAGGGAATAAATTCTCTCAGATCAGTCCGCAACTTCAAACGGGACCTAGTACCTGAAGAAGTCATTCGCGCGATTCTCAAGGCGGCTACCAGAGCCGCTTCCGGAAGCAATAGTCAACCATGGGAGTTTGTTGTTGTTCGAGACCCTACTATGAAAGCTCGTCTAACAGAGCCAATGTTGCGGACATGGCTAGATCGGCTTGGTGGCGGCCGAAGAATGTCAGGCCCTTTGAAAGAAGTGTACGATGATGCAACGGAAATGCTCCGGAACACGAAGGATGTACCGGTGATAATCTATTGCTGCTTTGACTCGAACCGTGTGAGCAAGAGCGAAGAGGTCCGATATGCCAGCATCTTCCCAGCCGTCCAGAACCTCATGCTCGCTGCGCATGCGATGGGACTCGGAACCTGTCTAACAGTTCATGGGTCCACATCGACCAGGGGAGAGCCGGAGGTGAAGAAGATACTCAGCATACCGGACAACATTAAGATCGCATGCCTTGTCTATCTGGGATATCCTGGCGTAAAACTCGGACCGCCCAGACGAAAACCAGTGGAAGAGTTGATCCACTATGATCGATGGTAGCTTAGTCTCCCTCAACTAAGCAGTTTGCGAGAGTCTTTAGAACGATTCGACATAGAAAAGAACCTCTGATGAGGAAACACTAATGACCGGCTCCGGAGAACGAAGCACTTCGGAACCACAGGAGCTGAGCAAGAAGTCTTGACTGACCCCACGGTTGTTATCATTGGCTCGTTCCTCCTCGCCTTCAAAGCGATTCTTGTCGAGGGAAGCGAGGTTGCAATTCTATCGCTCGCCACGATCAAACAGCTCGGACGAAACAATATCCTCTTCGGAGTCGCCATAGGCGGGCTTGGCTCAATCGTCACCTTCCTCGTTGTGCGACAAGTCTTCCTCCTTCTCCCCGTCGTCGTCATAGACTTCGCGACATCAGTCGTTCTATTCTATTTCTCCAGCCGCTTCCTCAGAGGCTTCGTCAAGTATGCAATCCGGCACAATTCATTCAGGGAGAAAATGGAGCGTATGGAGAAGGAAGTTATCGAGAAAGACATGAAACGCGAGGGGTCGAACCCCAGCCTTCCAGTGGTACCATTTTCCATCCCCAATTCACTACCAGTCCTTTCGATCACGTTGACTGAAGGATTCGAGGCAAGCCTGATACTCGCGGCGGCTGGAGCATTCAACTTCACGTGGACGCTAATCGGGGCGGGAGTCAGCCTCCTCGTCCTGATAATTGTCTCGGCCATCTCATACGACTATCTGATGCGAGTTCCGAGATGGTTGTTGGACATCATAGCCGGGCTTGTGCTTCTGACTTTTGGACTGATCTTCCTCGCGAGTGGAGTCTTGTCTCTGATCACGGGCTCGACCTAGATTCCAATCCTTCCGGGAAAACCCAGCCTCACGCCAGGTTCTCTGAGACGCTCTCCTATGTTCACGCCACACTCGTCCCTCACCAGAGAGCCGATTGAGGAACTCGCTGAAACATCTTCTAGGCCAAAAAAAGAGAAAGGGGGTTTGGTGTCTGACTAGTGCTTGGCGACTATCGTTACGACGACTGTGGTCGTATGGGTTATTGTTCCACTCTTCCCCGTGATCGTTATAGTGTAGGTGCCTGGCAGCGTACCACCGTTCGTCGATATTGCCAGACTCGTCGACGCTGTTCCGCCCGGAGTCAGGGTCAGAGTTGTTTGACCGAGCGAGAGAACTGGCCCTCTCTTCACGTTCGGTGTTATAGAAAGCGACAGGCTGACAGTGCCTGAGAAGCCGGAGAGACTGTTTGCGCTAATGATAACCGTCGCCGAATGGCCTCCAGTGATAGAGAGGGTTGACGGACTAGTGCTGAGCGAAAAATCAGGCGAGCTGCTTGTGAAGTTCGCCTCTTGAATGTCCTCTGGGACCACCATGCCGCCAAGTGCGCCATTCGCGACAGTCAAACAGATCGAGTCGTTGCTGGACCCACTGCAGCCGACTGGAAACAGAATGAAGCTACCCTGAGTGGGGCCTACGATATTGTAGGTTATGCTGAAAAACCGGCCAGTGGTTGGAGGTGCAGTAACAATTGTAGACGCCGCGGCTAGCCTGACTAACCCGCTGGTCGAGTTGACGGAGTTGCGGGCGACGAATGGGTTCTGTAGAACTGTTCCGTTGAGACTGTCGCTTACGGGCTGTAGTATGCTAGGGTCTGTTAGGACCTGTATGTCGAAGCCGTTGAAGGCAGGAGAGTTCTGCACGTTCACTGCGACGGTCAGTTGTGTGCCGGTCGTTCCCTGGAAGTTGGAGGGTCTTGTTGGGCAATTGAACGAGGAGCCTGGAGCGATGCAGACCAACCCGGGGGTTGGTGGTGGAGGGGGAGAAGTTACCTTGACCGATACAATTGTGGAGTGTGATATCGAGCCGCTGGAACCTGTCACGGTTGCATTGTACATTCCAGTTGGCGTCGAAGACGTAGTTGTTACGGTGAGAGTGGAGCTGTTGGAGCCTCCGGGGGGGACGAGGACAGCAGTCGGGGACACGAAGACCATCGGCCCTCCGGGGAATACTGTTGCGTTCAGCTTTACCGTGCCAGTAAACCCGTTGAGGCTTGTTATAGTAATCGTTGAGGCTGCACTGCCACCCTGGACAACCGCCAAACTTGAAGGGTTCGCTGAGATTGAAAAGTCAGGACTCGGCGGTACAACGACCTGGAAAGTGGCGATCACAGAGTGATGCAAAGTTCCGCTCATGCCGGTGACATTGATGTGCCATGTACTTGCTGGCTCTCCTGTTGGACTGATGAAGGTCAGGGTAGATGATGCTGTGCCGTTGACTGGGACCGTTACGCCCGTCGGACTCAGAGTCCATGACGGACAGGCCGGCGCGGGGCACAGAGGAGGAGGCGTTTCGGACAGTTGGGCCGTGCCCGAGAACCCGTTCAGACTCGTCACAACGATAGTGGAATTCGCAGTAGATCCTGACTGGACGGTTTGAAATTCTGGGTTGGCAGACATTGTAAAGTCTGGCGTTGCGGCGCCGCCGAACGAACCCGTCTGAACCGTTTCAGAGTCCACAACACTAGCGTTGACAACTGTTACGCAGGTGTTCGGCACGCTGGTACCCGAACATCCGGGCTGGAAGACTATCCAAGTACCGCTGTTGGCTGAGACGACTCTGTAAACTATATCGAAGAGGTTTCCAGTAACCGGTGCAGGCACAGAGTATCCTAATGCGACCATTGCCAGTCGCGCAATTCCCGTCGTAGCATTTGCAGACGACCGCGCAATGAATTTGGGATCGTGGATCACACTGTTCGCCGTCGTGATGTTGACTGGTTGGAGGACCGACGGGGCAGTCTGGACAGAAATGTCGAATCCGTTGATAGAGTCACTCCCCTGAATGTTAACGGCAACAGTTATCATCGATCCGACAGCGCCTGAAAACGTCGCCGATGTTGACGGACAAGACGAAGGATTCTGGGAAGGGTTCGCTATGCAGACGAGTCCACTAGTTGCCCTCGCCTGCGGTAAAAGACTCGCACCTATGATTGTTGCTGAGAAGAGGAAGAAGAGGTAGAGAAGTGTAGTCATTCTTCCCAAGAATTTTCAGGACGAGCCTTCGGACTGAGAAAGATAAGTGTTACTGAAGATGCCTCTCAATATCCCTCTGAGGCTACTGGTAGCAATCGGAAGCCAACCACGGTAGTCCCAAGGAGACCTCGGCATACCTCGAAGTTTTGCGAACACTCATCTCAACACGTTTGGTGAAATTTCTGGGCACTAGTACTCAAGGACCGTTGTTAGTCGCAGGTGGGGAGACGGCAATCATTGTTTCCTTCCGTAGACGGCGCAGACGATTCCCGCAGTAAGCGGAACCGAGCGCGAGTCGACAAGCCCCTCTTTAGTCAACAGGTCTGCGATCTGTTCTCCTGTTCTGGCTCTGAGTATAGACCGTCCCAGATAGGAGAGGGTTCTGCCCCAAGCCTCGGAAACCATCCGTCCGAACAGCGGAAACAGCCCGAGAAGATAGTCGTAGTAGAAAACCTGGAAGACACGGTTCGAAGGCCGAGCAAAATCCAGGGATATTATCACACCCCCTGAACCTGTGGTCCGCGCCATTTCACGGAAAGTTCGCGGAGCATCCGAGACGTTTCTTAACGCCAGACTGATCGACGCCGAGCCGAAACATTCATCGCGAAACGGAAGATTCTCAGCCCTTGCAAGGACCCAGTCAACTTTGTCGCTGAGCTGTCTGGACTGCAGCCTATATCGCGCAGTCTTCAGCATCGACAGCGTCAGGTCCACTCCTACAACGTAGCCGCTGGCAGAAGCTGATCGGGCAAGATCCGCGGCCAACAGTCCTGTTCCGGTAGCCACGTCAAGCATTGGCTCGCTGTTGGAGGGCCTAGCTTGCTTGACAACATAGGTTCGCCATCGCCGGTCCTGCGCGAAGGAGAGCAGACCTAGCAGAAGATCGTATTCTAGCGGAACGTTCGAGAAGAGGCTCCGGACGTACCGGGCTTTGGCGTCGAACACGGTCTAGGACGTTGAGGTCTTTGGAGTGCTCGGGCTGGCCCGCATGAAGCTGTAACCAACCGCGCCGATACCTGCAATGACAACTATCAATGCTAGCGCGATGGGCAGTAACTGAGCGTTGGTTGCTCCAACAAACCATAGTACGCCAAGACCGGCGATGAGTGCTCCCCAGCCCAGGACCATTATTCGAGGAGGAGCGTAGGCATTGGCGGGGGGAAAAATGAAAGCTTCGACTACCATCCATATTCCGAAGAATGTGAAGATTAGAGGAAACGCGGTTCCTAGATTGAGGACTCCGATGTTGAAGAACGAGAGGAGAATAACTCCTCCAAGGATTATGAGGAACACTCCCGCGTTTAAAGGAGCCCACGGAGGACGATTCATTACGGATTCACTGGAATCTCGGGCAACGCCTGTTTATAGTCCTTCATATTGTAGGAGACGAGGCTGCAACTTAGGAACGCGGTCGCCAATTGCCGCTTAGGTGACTGGCCGATAGCATAGGGCGACTGCCCCTGACTTGAACGGTTTTGCCGAAATCAGCCGCAGCTTGTGCTTTTCGCCAAGACTCTGGAATTCTTGCGTGCCCCTGCCTAGGACGACAGGCTGTAGGAAGATCTGGAACTCGTCAACGAGTCCATGTTTCATGAAATCAGAAACAAGGCCGGCACTTCCGTAGATCACGAGGTCCCTGCCCGGTTCGCTTTTCATCCTCGAAACCTCCTCTGAGGCATTGTCTTTGACTAGGCGCGCATTATTCCACTTGCCCCACTCGACCTTCTTGAGGGTCCTAGAGAAAACGACCTTGGGAAGATTGTTTATCCTTTCAGTGATGACCGGATCGTCGTCCGTCGCCGCGGGCCAATAACTGGAGAAGTTCTCATAAGTCCTTCTTCCAAGGAGAACGGCATCGACACTGCTAATCAGATTCCGGGCATAGTCACCGAACTCGGTTCCCTTGAGCCAGCCTTCGCTGACGAACCAGTCGAGTTCGCCTTCCGGACCAGAGACGTAGCCATCGAGCGACATCAGATTCGATACGAGCAGTCGCCTCATGATCCCCAGCGAGGCAGGCCCCCAAAATAAGAAGTATCCAAGGATCTACTACCCACCTATTGAACTCCGACGTCCGCTAGTCGACAGGCGTGGTCAGACGTGATTGTAGATGTTTGACTGCTGGAAGGTTCCGGTGTTCATGTCCTGCTCGATCTCGCGCAGCATGAGAATTCTCTTGTAGGTGGGCGGGTGTGTCATGAAAAGTTCCGCAGCTTTCTTCCAGCTCGACTTGGCCTCTGCCTCCATTGCCATCTCCAGCTCTCGTTCGCTCAGCACCCCGTCGTGATCGAGATCATACTTTGACTTCTGGTCGATTATCGAGGCGACGTCTTTCTTCGCCTGAGCCGGGTCTTCGATGAAGAACGCTCGAGCGCCGTGAGGCTCTCCAGGCGCTATCGATAATCCGTAGGCGATCTTGGTCAGCGCACTCTCAAGTTCTCTAGGTCTCTGGGTCAGAAACGCAGAGTAGGCGTCCGCGTAGCTCTCTCGAAGACGTGTCAGCCTCAACGCAAGCAGGGTGGTGAGGATGTAGACGGCATAGGCGGCGAAGGCGATGACGATAAGAACGGCGCCGCTATTGTTCTTGTTGGACCCGCGGCCGCTGTAGCCGGTGGCATATCCTCCCCACAATACTGCTCGAGCTATCAAGTAGGCGACCAGGGGGATGGCTGAGATCATCGTGACTACGATAAAGTCGCGGTGCTTCACGTGGCCTAGCTCGTGCCCGATCACGCCTTCTATCTCGTCCTCGTTCAGCCGTTGTAATAGTCCCTGGTGGACCGCGAGGGTGGCTCCCTTACTCGTACGGCCGAAAACGAAGGCGTTGGGGGTCGGGTCTGGAGATACCGCGATGCGAGGTGTTGGGATGCCTGATTGTGAGGCTAACTGGGCTACCTTGGATTCCAGCCACTGGTTCTCGCCGGGGGCGAGATAGTGTAGCCTACTTGTGGCCCTGACAATCACCGGTCCTATCGCGTACTGGAAGAGGATGATGAAGACTGAGCCGAAGATTGCGAGTATGAGACCCTGGGTGGGGTCAAGGAAGAAGTATGAAACGATGAAGATTAGTCCTATGAATATGGCGAAGACTAGGAATATCGTGAAGCTCATCGTCCGCTTTAGCGCGCCTAGCCCGGCCATGGATCATTCCTGATCCTAGAGAACTTAATCGGGCCCTTCTTTAATTCTATCCTAGCGCGAAACGGGAGAGGTTGATGTCAAAGATCGTCTCGGAGATCAATTGCCCCAACTGTGGCGCCCCTCTCAACCTCTCACCGGGAGAGATTGTGGCTACCTGCAGATATTGCGGCTATACCTCGCTGGTTGGAGCCAACACCCCATTTCAGCTGGACCACAGCCTAATACTCAACGAGCTCGACACGGTCCGAGTAACCCAGGATCTGCAAGACTGGATGAGATCTGGGTTCATGAAGCCGGGAGATCTGGCCAAGAAGAGCAAGATCACACTGATGGAACTCAGATACCTTCCATTCTGGGTAGTGCCTCTGACCGCGACGAGCGCCTACGAGGGGGTGCTTGAGAGAATCTCTCCTCCAATGTCGAGAAAGGGGACTATTCAGAACGACTACGACTGGCTGGTTCTCGGAAGAAAGGCTGCGGAGTTCCCAACCAGAGACTACAGGGTCCCCGCCGAGGGCAAGATACCTTTTGACTTTACGAAGATAGAACAGCAATCCAAGTTTCTGAACAGCGAGCTTGACAGTCAAGAAGCGGTTCAACATGCAAAGGGTGAGGTGGAAGAAAACCAAAGGTTCTTGCTAAAACAGGAAGTGGATGAGGTTACACGGTTCGACACAACTTTCAATGTCGAGAAGCCGACGTATCTCCATGCCCCACTATGGTTCGCCCAATACGAGTACAAAGGAAGAAGCTACAATGCAATCATCGACGGCAGCAACGGAACCATGATCCGGGCCGACATACCACAGACAGAGTTCAGAATGATCTAGAGAGATCGGGGGCCATAGCAAGTCGTCTGGGCATAAAGAGCATCTGCTGACAAAGCAGACCAGAAGAATTCTGATAGTAAGTGTCACGAAATTGGTCGCGCGCATCAGCCTTTAACATGAATGAGCACTCCTCATGTCAATCATGGAAGGAACTCGTCTACGGTACGAACCCGCTTTTTATCAATCGTAAGCGTCTATCCCCCGTACAACTAGGACCCAGTGATTCGTAATTGATGGAAGGAGCCTTATCGTTCATTGTATCAGAGAAAGATAGACCCGAAGCGGTCAGAGCGATTCACGAAGAATTTAAACTGGGAGAGACCAACTCGGCTAAGACCTAGTCCACGCTGAATCGGAAAACCTTGGTCGCTACGGCGGTCCACTTCAGGTAAGCGTCAGAACTCAACTTGAGAGTTACCGTGACACTGTAGGTCCCGGGAAGAGGTGGGAAGCTGGTGGAAAGAATGGTCTGCGCTCCGGGGTCAAGCCAGACTGGCTGAGTCACGACTTGGACGTTGACACCCTTCGAGGAGGTGATGTTGAAGACCGCTTCGACCCATTCGGGCGATGTACCATTGTTGATCGCCTGCGCGTAAAGGGTCTGAACAGCACTACCTCTCGCGGCGACTATTCTGTGATACGCTGGCCACGCGGCTCGTTCAGGTAGGGACGCGGAGATACCACCGGGGATCCATGGGGACATCAGCGGGTAGTTATCAAAACCATGGAATGGTAGCAGAGTGTCGCCCACACCGTCCCCATTTAGATCTAGCCCAGTGTAGTCGCTCCAGTAGTTACCCTGCCCGGCCCCATTGTCCCATCTGTCTCCTGAACCCCGAGCCTGATAGAAATTGTCGAGGAAATTGTTATCGTAGATTGTGTTATTCACATCACTCGTGAGACCGACAATGTTGTGCGCAATAGTATTGCCTACGATAAGGTTGCCACTCGAGACCGAAACGCCTATTGCTCCTTCGTGAGAGCTTGGATTCGAGATGCCAAAAACAACCGTGTTACGGTTGACCTGGTTGCTTGAGGACTGTATGAGTCGGATACCATTGAACTCATAATATGCAAGGTAGTTCCCTTGAATCACAAAATTTGTCGCGTTGTAGAGATTTAGCCCTATGAGTGTTGTCTGGACTTTGTTGCCAGATATGATTCCGTTGCTTGAGGACGCAACGTTGAAACCTGCTCCAACAGAAATGGAGACGTTATTATTCCTGAGAACCAGATCTTCCGTTGACAAAGCATAGACGGAATCTCTCGCAAAGCTAAGGTTGGAGTCTTCAACAGTGACATTTACTGAAGAGACGGCTAAAACGTCATCATAATTGTAGGCAATGTTCACGTTCTTGATTGAGATGTTAGTGGAATTGACAGCGGCTACAAAGCCAGCATTTGAGGGCACATTGACGTTGCTTCGATTGACCAGATAGTATATTGGTTTGCCCTCGACCGTGTTTGAGGTATCGATGTCCTGTATGTAGTCGACCAGACGGAAGCATGGAACCTTTTCGAAAATGCATTGGTAGTACGCGGATGTGACTGAAGTGTCTAACAGGGAGGCTGAGATTTCATTGTTTCTCAGCACGTTTCCTGGAGAGTTAGAAATGAGCAATCCTCCTTCGATCACATTACCGCTGAGCAAGTTGTTTGGAGACGTTGCAAGAACTAGGTTCGCTTGCTGCGTTCGGCTGGTTCCCGGATAGTTCACGATTCGATTCTGGACATACTTGTTCATCGGCGAGTCTAGTGCGAAGATTCCACCGACGAAACCAGATGGAATCCCCAGAGAAATGTTGTTCTGCTCGATTAGGTTGGCCGAAGAATCCTGGATGCTAAGACCATCGCCGCAGGCAAAAGTGTTGTTGATGATGCTGCTTGCAACCGTACGGTCCAACCGAAGCCCTAGGTCACACTCTTGCGAGAAAGAGTTAGCCATGGTGATGGATGTAGAATTGAGAATTGATGCAGCAGTGTAGACCGTTCTTGACTCGAGTTCCCTCACCGTAATCCGTGTGCTGTTTACGATAAGAATTCCTTCACCAACGTTTCCCAGAGAAACCGGTCCAATTGCGAGGTCGTGGGAGTTGACTATCCCAACGAAGCCAGAATTTTCCGGAATCCCGGTAGTCGCTTCTCCAGTCGTGTAGAATATGGGTCTTCCGTTCACCGTGTTAGATGTATCGATGTTTTGAACGTAATTCCCAGAAACTTCGAAGTTGTAGGTGTTATTGGTCATGATGTCAGCTCGAAGAGTCGAATTAGAAGATGAGGTGATGACTATTCCCTGAGTCTCGTTCAGGACGGTATTACCAGAGAGATACACCCCGGTTGAATACGATACCTGAATGCCTGTGAGGATTTGCGATGGGAAAAGGCGGTTTCCTATGATGGTATTGTTGGACACGTTCGACTTCGGCGAACCCGCCACATCCAGACCGATCTCGGTCATGTTGTTGATGATTTCGAATCCGGCCACTGTTGCTTGAGGAGCTGACAAGATCGAGATCCCTCCCACGAGAGCAGTAAGCTTGTCGCCTGCCCCGATCAGACTCAGGGGCTTGTCAACCATCACGGTTTCGTGATATGTTCCAGCCGAGACCCGTACGATACCACCGTTCACGACCGAATTGACTGCTGACTGTATAGTTGGGCAGTCCTGCGGGACTGCGACGTTCGATAGTCCAGTTGGACAAGGTGGAGGAACAGGAAAGATTTGTACGCGCCCAGTCACCATTCCCTCGAAGCTGTCATCAGAGTCGATCACTGTCAGGCGAACGGAGAAGTTTCCCCAAAACGGAACCCCACCGAGAGACGCAAAAATGTGTTGAACGAGCGGGGAATGCGATTCGAACGACCATCCGTCGCCGAAATCCCAGCGAAAGTCGCTGACGGCGCCTGTTGTAGAATTGTCAGGATCATAGGAGCCGGTCGCATTGAACGTGACCGTTTGCCCTAACACGGGCTTCTGAGGCAAATATGTGAACACTGCGACGGGGCCTCGTTTGCCCACTTCGTTCATGAAGTAACCGTCAGCGGTGACAGTATCGTAGAATGTAGCACCCAATACGAGTCTCGTCCAGTCGTTAGATGTCGCTCCCCCGCCTTCTGCCGGGCAGCACGTTCCAGCCGCCAAAACAAACGGGCTGACTCCCACTCCCTTAATATCGAATGTGAGAAATGCCAGCACGCCGGACCCGGAAACGATGCCATTTCCAGACCCGCTCGCGAAGTTGACCACGCCTGCTCTGATCGTGCCAGCGGTCGAATTGTCTAGCGTGCCACCGGGGTTGTCTATGAAGGCATTGTTGAATATTGTTCCTGGTCCACTACCTGCAACACCGACGTTGTAGCTCGAAAGAGTCAGATTGGTTGGGTCATAGAATAGTGAGAATTCGTACGCGTTGAACAATGGAGCATTTGTAACCTTGATGTCGACCGTAACTTGGGTGCCGGGAGCAAGGCTTGCGCCCATGGCTGAGCAGTTGGGGTTGGCCACGGTCATGTTCGCTGAAGCGCAATCATCGTTCCATACGCCCACGATAGGGCTCTCGGAGGATGGTTGCCCCCAAGCCTTGGTCCATGCTCCATAACTGATTGAGGCAAGAGAAAGGAGGACGAAAAATGCAGCTATTGCTCTTCTCAATGATTCAAGCACTAAATCCCTGTTTCCAGGCCGCTGAACCTTGTTGCCCAGACGTTCCTTAAAAGAATATGGCGGGAGACGCCTCCAGATACTTACGCAAGAGTCACGCTGAGTCTTGTCGCATGCCTGTCACCGCATAATCGTTACCACGTCCTTGTCCGTCGGTACGTGGTCCAAGCCGACTCTCTGGCCTTCGAATTTGACACTGGAGCCGGAGACAAACGCGTACTTTGCGCCTTCCACGAATCGAGGATGAATCTTCTTGCAGACATCCCGCAACGTGGACCCAGCGGGCAGAATAAGGGGCTTCTCGTAGTCCGCCTCTCCGTCTGGACGCTTTAGATATATCCGGATGAAATCCAGTGTGTCCCAGATTCTTTCCGCGAGTCTGTCCATGTTCAGACCCTTCTCTGCTGAAACAGGTACGAAGTCCATCCCGACCTGTTTCTTTACGGCCTCCAGGTACTCTTCGTTAACTAGGTCAACCTTGTTGAGCGCGACAAGTGCAGGAACATATCTTCTGTTCCCAGTCAGGACATCGATTAGCTGGTCGTCTGTAATGTCCTCACGGATCAGAATACTCCCGTTGCTGACCCCATAGGCTTCAGCTATTCCCTTGACAGTGGCGTTGGAGAGCTTGTTCAACTTGACACTGGTCGTAATTTGCAGTCCTCCTTTGTTGGATTTCTTTATGACCACGTCCGGGGGCTTCTGGTTGACCCTTATGCCCATCTCGTGCAACTCACGCTTCAAAAGTTCTACCTGGCCCGGCTGGAAAACGTCTAGAACCAGCATCACCAGGTCCGCATTCCGCGCCACCGAGAGAACTCTTCGCCCTCGACCCTTTCCGGAGGATGCGCCACTGATGATTCCGGGAAGATCCAGGATCTGAATGTCAGCGCCATTGAGGCGAAGGATTCCCGGAACCACCGTCAGCGTCGTGAACGCGTATGCCGCGACCTTCGACTTTGCGTTGGTGAGGCGGTTCAGAATTGTGGACTTGCCAACGCTGGGCAACCCGATAAGGACGATGGTGGCGTCGCCTCCCTTCCGAATCTCAAAGGCCGGTCCGCCGCCCTTGCTGGTTGAAGCCTCGAGTTCTGCACGCAGCCGCGCCAGCTTTGCCTTCAGCAGACCGATATGATGCTCGGTACCCTTATGGACCTGGGTCTTACTCATCTCCTCCTCAATCTGTTTGATCTTCTCCGGCAGACCCATCCACTGCCACCAGCCTCAACAAACCGAGGGAAGATTGTGAACCTTACGTTCCGTCCAAATCATACATCAAGATGACCATGACAATGGCCGCATCGCGAACTGTAAGTCCAAGGCCGCCCTCACATTCGCTCTATCATGCTGCCTTTATACTTGAACCAGCGAACTCGTGATCAGCAAGGCAGGGTTATTCCTTGAATATTGACTTGGTGAGGAAAGAGATCCCCGTAACTTCTCGACGCGCCTACTTCGACAACGCCGGCACTGGTCCGCCCTCGATCAATGTTCTCAATGCTATTCACGAGTACCTGACTGACTGGCGGGATTACGGAGAGAACTGGGAAGAATGGCTGCCAATGATCATCGAGTCCCGCCGGCTCTTCGCAAAAATGATCGGAGCCAGTACCGACGAGGTGGCTAGCGTCCCTAACGTCAGCTCCGCACTGATCAGCCTGGCTAGCAGTCTAAAGTATAAACCCGATGGGAACATTGTCATCAGCGAACTCAACTTCCCCACGAACATCTACATCTGGCACCTCCAGAAAAAGCATGGCCGCGCCAAAGATGTACGGCTGTTACGCCGGGACGGGAACGGAATCGTCCCACTGGACGAATGGGAGAAGGCGATCGACGATGATACCTCGATCGTTTCCCTCGACTACGTTTCCTGGACGAATGGCTGTCGAGAAAAAGTGCGCGAGATAGCCGGGATCGCTCACGACCATGATGCTTTCGTTATAGGAGACTCTTTCCACGGACTCGGGGTCTTCCCTGTTAACGCAAAACAGGATGATCTAGACGCGCTCGTCTGTGGAATGTACAAATGGATGCAAGGACCCCATGGTGCGGCCTACCTCTACACCAGCCGAGACAGGCTCAACGGACTGGTCCCTAACTACATTGGATGGCACGGAGTCGAAGACTCCGTCGTAAGAAGAATGTCCAAACAGGAGGACTTATTCGGCAAACCCTTCAACATCGACGACGCCGAACCGGCTTCGGACGCTACGCGTTTCGAAGGGGGAAGCTGGGGAGTCGTCTCGATCGTTGGTGCGAAAGCCGCCCTGGAATACGCCCTCAAACACGACCAAGAAGAGAGGTATCATCGGGTCCTCAAAGTTACAGAACACCTCATCGAGGGCTTGAAGAAGAAGGGACGGAGAATACTCACGCCGCTTCAGTCTGATCGTCGAAGTGGAATAGTAGTCTTCGAAGACGCGGACCCGCACGCGACCTTTGACAAACTAAAGTCACTGAACATCACCGTCGCCAGTAGGGTTAAGGCTATACGCGTCTCACCCCACTACTACAACACCGAGGAAGAGATAGACAAGCTCCTCGCAGCACTGTGAGACCTTCCGTTTGAACATCGTCGTCGTCAATAACTACAAAGAAGATGAAAAAGCCAAACAAGCAGCTAGCAACCTAACACGGTGCGCAGGCCAACGAATCGAGATGATAGACTACAGGACCAAGAGTCTGCGGAACATGATCATGAGCAAATCCCCGGACCTGGCAATTCTCACCGGATCCAACTTCATGCTGTCCAAGTCTGACACCCGAACGGTCTTCAAGCACGAAATGGAACTGGTTAGAGAACTGGACCTTCCGTTTCTCGGAATCTGCTTCGGTCACCAGCTAATCGGCTCCGCCTACGGCACAGAAATCACAGACCTAGGCCAGACAGTCAGAGCCTTCAAAGAAGTAAGACTGCTCAGCGACGATCCAGTGTTTGATGGACTACCTGACACCATCAGGGTCTCCGAGTCACATCGTCAAGCACTCGTAGACGTCCCGAAAGGTTTCCGCCACCTCGCCGAATCATCCACATCGCGAGTCGAAATTATTGCCCATGAGACTCGTCCAATCTACGGAGTACAGTTTCATCCTGAAAGATCAGATGACAGGAATCCTCACGGGCAGCGAATCATTCAAAACTTTCTGAGACTGGTCGCAAAGTCCTAGGGCGATGCTCTAGTAGACAAGATAGTGGGGAAGAAGCCTCACATCCAGAGCCATCCCGAGAAAAACGATAGCCAAGTACGGGCTGGAGAACTTGAAAGCGGTCCAAGCAAGAGCCTTGGTCGGGTTGAATGCCAGCCGTACGACGATTAGAATCATACCCACTCCCACTATGCTCGCAACGGCTAGGTATAACGCGCCGAAGCCAAATGGAAGAAGCGCGAGCGACAAGGGGACAAGGAGAAACGTGTTCAGAGCTATGTACTGCGCCGTCTTCCGCTCGCCTACCACGACCGGCAACATCGGAATCCCAGCTTTCGCATAGTCGCCCACCGCCCTCATTGCGAGAGCCCAGAAATGGCTTGGGGTCCAGACGAAGACCAAGAGCGCCATA
>WNGQ01000146.1_pt1 | contig 65929 bp, 56 predicted proteins | sample 5407661 | NCBI WGS metagenome assembly WNGQ01 (sample SAMN13153382, study PRJNA577476) | soil metagenome | isolation source: 60 cm soil or saprolite under Garry oak tree replicate 2 | place: USA:California | collected 2016-06-15
TGGGTTCAGAACGTCGCGAGACAGTTCGGTCTCTATCCGTCGTGGGCGTAGGAAGATTGAGGAGCGTCATCTCCAGTACGAGAGGACCGAGATGGCTCGACCGCTGGTGCGCCAGTTGGGGTGCCCACCCCACAGCTGGGTAGCTATGTCGAGAAGGGATAAGCGCTGACAGCATCTAAGCGCGAAGCCGCTCCCAAGATGAGTCTTCCCACTTCGTTTGAGGATAAGATCCCAGGGAGATTACCTGGTCGATAGACCGTACGCATACGCCTGGTAACAGGTTGAACGAAACGGCCCTAATGATCGAACGGCTTGTTTTCTCGTTCGTGTCTTCCCTGCTTCTCCGGTCCCGGCAAAATTGAGGAAAAAAGATGATTCAGCAGTTCAATATGTGAAAAGAAAAAAGAGCACCGGTTCAAAAGAGAACGGTGCTCTTTTTTTCTTGATCAAAAATTATTTTTGTTACTTCGTCGTGTATACGATACCGTGGCCTCTATCGTAGAATATCATAGTCGTGGACTCAATTTCTAAGAGAAATGGAGGATGGCAATGTCTGAAAACGTTTTGACGCCACCAACCAAAAATGAACAGCGCCGCGGACTGAGCTGGCTGCACGTGCTGTTCACCGGTATCGTCTTGTTTGTCGCCTCGACGGTTGTGATGTTCCTGACCAGCAACCCCAATCTGTTCCCGACCGTCATCCTGATCGGAAACTTTCTAGTGCCCGTAGTTTTTGTCGCGTTCCTGTATGACCACCAGCATTTGAGTTCGTTTACGCCAGAAACCATTGCGAGAAGTTTCTTCGTGGGTGGTATACTGGGTGTGCTGGGAGCCTCAATACTCGAATCTCTGTTGCTCCCCCTGCTAACGAACCCTAATCAAGGCCTGTCTCTAAGCGGTGGGCTGGCTGTTGGACTGATTGAGGAAGGAGTCAAGATCCTGGCGGTCATCTTTCTAGCACGGCACATGCACAGGGTCACGACGATGGATGGGCTGCTATTGGGAGCAGCCGTGGGTATGGGCTTTGCCGCCTTCGAGAGCACGGGCTATGCCTTCACAGCTTTCCTCTTAAGCCAGGGACATGTTGGGGCCTCGATAGCAGAGACAGTACTCCGCGGGTTGCTGACGCCATTTGGCCACGGTATCTGGACCGGCATTCTCGCCGCGGTGCTCTTCCGAGAGCGCAGGAATGACCGCTTCCGCATCACCGGCCTGGTGATTGTGACCTATCTCTTCGTCTCCGTGTTACACGGTCTGTGGGATGGGTTGCCCAGCACCATATACTTCGTTTTGCCCCCAGGTATTCACATTCCGCTGGTATCACTGGTGATCGGTGTGATCGGCATCATCGTGTTCGTTATGTTGTATCGACGGGCAACGCGTGAGGAAATATACCAGCCACCCACGGCTACTACCTGAACTGTTGTTGGCCGGTAGCTTACCCCGGTAGACATGGTTGAAGAGAGAATGCAACCTCTTCTACCCCTCACAACGTGTTAGTGAGTGGATAGACGTACATGATGAAAACATCGAGAGTGTTTCCTCTCGATGTTTTCATGAATCATGGCTTACATCTAGCAATCACCTCGCTTTTTCCAATGATGGATGTCAAACAGACATCCTCAAGGCAGAGGAGGATGAGTATCCGTGTGTTCCTAACAGGCAGAAAGGAGATCTTTATGTCAACAGAGGCAAACAAGGCACTTGTCAGGCGTTCAGTTCGTCACGCATTTCCTCAGTGGCTACCCGAAAATGCAATTTATTGTTGACGATCAGACCGTCGAAGACGACAAAGTCATAACGCACGTGACTGCCCGCAGTAGTACTCCTGTTGGGCCGGTGATGACCATGCCAGCCAATCCTGAAGAGGTTGCCGAGTCCGATACCATCCATGGGATGAGTACAGATCGTATCGCCGACGGCAAAATCGTTGAAAGCTGGATTCAGTTCCATGTACCAACTCCGTTGCCCCAATTAGAAGAACTGCCGCCGGAGGGAGAGGACAAATAGCGTGTATTCTTCCTGGTTTTGGAGAGATGAAAACCCTGGACAACGTTAATCCAGTAGGCTATAATTAGCGCATTATGAAAGGATATAGTATGAAAGGTATCGGCGTAATGATACGCTTACGGCAGGTCTGAGCGGAGCCCATCTGGGATCTACTGCTTGAGCGCGCGTGTTCCGCGTCTCGTCTATGAACGTGGATGTCGCGTGTTACCTGCCACACCGTCTTTTCAAGATCGGGCTTCGCATAGAGTCGCATGAGCCAATCAGCTCTGCGGCTTTTTTGTGCCTGTTGTTTGCCTTGCATCTTGAAAGGAACGTGTAATGTCATCTTCTTTCCGCCCAAGTATCTTCTATGCGCAACACTTTCTCAAGGATCCGCGCCTTGTTACCTCGCTGCTCAATAGGTGTACCATTGGTTATGACGATGTTGTGTATGAAATAGGCCCCGGCAAGGGCATGATAACGGAGCAGCTTGCCCAGCGCTGCAAACAGGTTATCGCAATTGAGAAAGATCCGCGCCTGTCAGCTCTGCTTCTTCAGAAATTTGTGTCTATGCCCAATGTGACGATCCACGAAGGCGATTTCCTGCACTATCGTTTGCCTCGTAAGCCGTACAAAGTGTTTGCGAATATTCCATTCAATATCACTACGGCTATTGTGACCAGGCTCACGGCGGAGGAATATCCGCCGGAGGATGCTTACCTTGCTATACAGAAGGAAGCAGCAGGTATGTTTGTTGGAAGGCCACATGAATGCTTGCGCTCGTTACTGCTGAAGCCCTGGTTTGAGGTGGAGATTGTGCATCGTTTCCGGCGCAAGGATTTTGTGCCTGAGCCGCGAGTTGACGTGGTCATGCTGCGGCTGCGCAAAAGAGGGCCGCCCCTGGTGAACCCTTCGGATAGGCAGTGCTTCCGCGACTTTGTCGTGTATGGTTTTACAACATGGCGACCGAGGCTGAGCTCTATTCTCAAAGGTATTTTTACCTGGCAACAACTCAAACATATGAGAAGAGAACTGGACTTTGATCTTGATGCAACGCCAACATCATTATCGTTCGAGCAGTGGCTAAACGTATTCGAGTACTACAAAAACGTAGGGAATGAGCAGGTAATAGACAGGATAGTGGGGAGCGAGAAGCGTCTTTTACAGGAACAAAAAAGATTACAAAAGGTACATCGAACTCGAAAATACTGGCGAAAACAGGCGGGGCGTCCCTACCAGTAATTTAGTACTATGCAGAAGTTGAGACCTTTTCTGCTCCCGCTAACTGTTGTACACTTCTTTGTGTGTTTGAGCGTACTTATTTGAACGCAAGGGCAGAAAGGAGACATGCTGGTGATCGGGACAAAACTCCCGGGGAAGCGCTGGAGGGAAGAAGAACTTCCATCAGAAGACTATGTGCGCCAGGCAATGCCACGCAAGTTGGGAACATTCGATATGACGATGATCTTCCTGATGGTTATGTTCTTCATCAACAATGCGGTTGGGACTACTGGGGCAGGAGCAGCTGCTTTTACCTACTGGATCATCGGCGCATTCGCCTTCTTCCTTCCCTGCATCATTGCAACAGCGCAGTTGGGAACGATGTTTTCTCACGACGGCTCTCTCTACAACTGGACGCAGAAAGCCCTTGGCAGTTTCTGGAGTTTCTTTGTCGGAGTCTCTTTCTGGGTCCCCGGCATCCTGGGGATGGTCGGTAGTGCAGGAATTGCCGTCACGTTACTCCAAGGACTCAACAGAAACTGGCTTGCAGAACCCCGAGTACAGGGAGTGTTTATCGTTTTCATTCTGATCCTCTCAGCAATTTTGTCCTTGCAGCGCTTTCGCGTGGTGCAGATCATTGTCAACATGACCACGGTCCTGATGCTCTGCGTGATCGCTCTCCTGGGGGTGGCAGCTCTCATCTGGCTGGCGACAGGCCATCATGCAGCCACAAGCATTACTCGTGCCAGCGACCTGGCTATACAGCCAGGAAACTATGTGCTTTTTAGCACGGTCATCCTTGCGTTTTTAGGTGCAAACGTTTCGATGACGTTGGGCAGTGAGATCACCGACTTCAAAGTGGTTTCACGCCACCTCTTCCGCGGTGGGCTACTCGTTCTCGTGAGTTATCTAATCGTCACCTTCGCTCTGCTCGTGGTACAAGGACCACAAGCAGCAAGCAGCGGACCATTCTCAATCATCCGTACCATCGACCAGGTGTTTGGAAAGTTCACTGGTGGCATCGCCGTCACCTGCGTAATTGCCTTCTTTATTATTCTCACCGCCCTATTCAACAGCATCTTTGCACGCCTCCTGCTGGTAGCCGCTCTTGATCGACGTTTGCCAATGAGCCTGGGAAAGCTCGATGAAAATCGCGTCCCTCTCAACGCCATCATATTCCAGACCACTGTTGCCGTGCTGTTCGCAGCGATTGTCTTTCTGCTGCCATACCTTATTTCGCTTGGCAATCCCGTAAATCTTTCCAACGAGCTGTTCACAGTAAGTCTGTATGCACATAGCATGGTATGGGCAATCTCCAGTTCTTTCTTGTTTATCAACCTTCTGGCGCTCTACTTGCGGGATCGGCGAGGCTTTCACGAGCGGCGCATCTTTCCTATGCCTGTCCTGTGGGCATGTATAATTGTTGCGCCTCTTGCCTGCGTGCTGGCTATCATTGTCACACTATCCTTTTCGCCAATACCACAGCAGATTCCTAGCAACATTTGGGGGGGCATAGTCGGTGGTCTCACGGTGGGCTGGTTGGTCTTAGCTGGTATTGCCAGTATGGTAGCCAACAGCGAAGCGGGTTGGGAAGATCTAAGTGCGGATGTCTAGAGAGGTTTTGCCAGATTCGCTGCGGAACAAAGGTCGAGAGACACCGATGTCTAAAGAGAATTAACGCGAGGCTGGAGGAAGATCACATGCCAGATATGTTGCGCGAGATTCTTTCGTACAAGGAGACTTGATTCGATGGCTTCTGATACTATCTCCATCCCAGAAGAACACAGTATAGAGACGCAGGGTATCGAACGCGTCTCTTCCAAAGCTCGCGCACATGTGCGCATCTCCGATAACTTCACCATCTGGTTTTCAGCGAATCTTGTGATTTCTACTGTTGCCCTTGGCGCAATAGCCATCCCTATATTTGGTCTTGGGTTTTGGGACAGTGTTGCTGCTATCATGCTCTTCAATATTCTTGGTTCTCTCCCGGTGGCCTTTTTCTCGACTATGGGTCCCAAACTAGGCCTGCGCCAGATGACCATCACGCGTTTCTCGTTCGGTTGGGCCGGCGCGGTTATCATGGCGCTCTTCAACGTAGCAGCATGCACTGGTTGGTCAGCTGTCAACGCGATCGTAGGGGGTCAGTTAGTAGCAGCAGTGAGCGGAGGGACTATTGCCCGGCCAGTGGCTATTCTCATCATTGTGGTATTGACCACAATTTTCAGTATATATGGGTACAAGCATATCCATCGCTATGCACGTTACGCGTGGATACCTGCAGCCATCATTTTCCTGATTCTGCTGATGATTGCAGGACCAAGAGTGTCAATCATTCCTACACCTGCGCTGGGCATTGCTGAGATGGCTTCCTTCATCTCCTTCGGAGGCGCTGTCTACGGTTTCGCTACCGGTTGGAGTTCCTATGCTGCTGACTACAACGTCAAGCAGCCTGAAGAGACACCAGCATCACGTGTCTTCTGGTTCACCTTCCTGGGTATTGCTATTCCCTGCATTGTCCTGGAGATATTTGGCATGGCTTTGACTACTGCTTACAAGGAAAGTGGAGGCGACCTACTGGCGGCAGTAGCCCAGCCTTTAGGTAGTTTTGGGAATGTCCTGCTGCTCCTGCTTGCGCTGAGTATTATTGCCAACAACATTCCCAATGCTTACAGCATCGGACTCTCCATGCAGGTGCTTGGCAAGTCCTTCCAACGCGTCGGTCGTATCATGTGGACATTGTTCGCCGCTGTGTTTTACTTGCTGATCGCTATCCCGGCCGTCCCCAACTTCAACAATACTCTGAGCGACTTTCTGCTGATTATTACCTACTGGCTTGGTCCCTGGGGTATTATTCTCATTGAGGAACACTTCATTTTCCGCCGGGGGCAGTACAACGTGGAGGATTGGAACACGCCGCAGAAACTCCCCGTCGGTTGGGCCGCGCTGGTCTCGATGGCATTTGGTTTGCTGGGCGTCTACCTTGGTGCTGCCCAGGTACTCTTTGTTGGTCCGATCGCTAATCTGTTCAATCCCCCCTATGGTATGGATATTGGCTTTGAGCTTGGCCTTGTTTTTGCAGGCATTGCTTATTTTTTCCTGAGACGGATGGAACTCGCTCTGTCTGGTCGCTGACCCCGTCTTGCGGCGAGTGAACTATCGAGCATCACCTATGATCATCGCATCCAGGCTTTAATATCACGGTATCTCCCTCAATGCGGTCTACAGCATCCCAGGGCACTGTCTTTGGTTTGCGAGGGCGCTTCTCCACTGAGGAAAAAGGATTGAGAATGTGTAAACGGAACAACCATCCGCGCCTGCCAAAAATGAGCGCTACCACTGTGTAGTCTGGACCAGGGGAGAGCTGAATATCGGCAACGTGCCCGACCATCTTGCCTTCAGCAGTCACGATCTTCATACCGAGGATGTTTCCAATGTACAGCTTTGATTGTTTTGCTCGCATCAGTGCCCGCTCCCTGGAATCCAACGCAAGATATGGTTGGCAATCCATGCATCCGACTGTCCCACGGGATAGTCAGCCGCAGATCCACGCAGCCGCAGCGTTGGCCCAAAATCTTCGACATCGTCGAGTGGGATGCGGTGATCGAAACGGTCTCGCAACACGAACCGAACGATCGAACGTATGGGGGAGGCGATACGACCGGCAAGCGCCTGCGGCCCAATGACGAGCGAGGAAAGAACGAGTGTGCCATCCTCCTGCCATATGGCCTCGATATCCGATACCCGGCCTATCCTGCGCTTTTCGCGTGTCTCTAACTGCGAGTCGATGATATCGCGTATGGAGAATATCTGGTCGTCTGTAATGGGCATTCTTCCTACCCTCCTCCGCTCAGAATCTCAAGTGGAATAGATACGAAAGCAACAACAAAGGCGATGAGCAAAATACAGATGATGGCGATATTGCTGAAACGCCCATTGGTTTTATCGCGGAGATACTGGGGGTCGTTCATGAGCACCAGGAATGGAAAGAGTGAGATAGGCAGAAACAAGGCAATCACCGTCGAGCCAGCGAGGGCAAGTTGGAGCGGGTCGATCCCCATCAGTCCAATAGCAACAGCCACGAGCAGGAAGATGATCAACACGAGGTTAAAGCGAGCCGCCTCAACGGGCTTCTTATCCTCACCCCATTCCCAGCCAAAGCCCTGGGCGATGTTGTACGAGACCCCGAGCACAACCTCAAGAGCAGCCCCCAGACAGGTTGCAAACAGTGCAACTGCGAAGAGCAGCGTGCCAAAGGGACCAAGCGCTTTTGCCATGGAGAGGCCAAGTTCACCAAGCGAACTCGCTTGCATATTGAGTGGTTGCAGGACCATCGCACCCAGAAAAATGAGGGCAATGGAGCCCAGGCTGCCAAAACTCATCCCCACAATCGCTGTCACGCGGTTCAGTAACAAGGAGTTGCTCGTCCAATGTTCTTCGCGAGCTCCCGACGAGTAGAAGTACAGAAGATAGGGACTGATGGTTGCCCCGAGGGTTGCTGCAACAAGGTACAAATAGTCAGCAAGTTCACCCTGTTTGACCTCCGGTTTCCACAAGGTCGACAAGAGTTGATGAGAAGGGCCACCAAGGGCAATGATGCCGACGATGAAGGAGAGCGTCACAAGGCCAAGGAGAGCAGGTGCATTTTCAATCCAGTCAAATGGAGCGCGCCAGGCCATCGCAAAGACGAGAAATGCTGCCGGCGGAAAGAGGATGCGCCAGGAGATACCCGTCATGAGTGAGAGTGCGATGGCGATACCTCCAATCTCCGCTGCGAGCAGGATACTCTCAGCAATTACTTCACTGAGCAGCGGCAGAAGGTAAAACTTGAAGCCAAAGTTCTCACGGATGGCCTCCGCGTATGTCTTCTTCGAGACCGCGCTGAAGCGACCCATCATCTCTACAAGAAGAATGATGGCTACCGTGGCAATGAGACATGCCCAGATCAGTCCAAGTCCAAACCTGGCGCCTGATTCACCCGAGGTAGCAATGGTCCCGGCATCGAGGAAGCCACCTGTTGCCGTTACAATACCCAGGGTAATTGAGAGCCATTTCTTCATTACCCACCTGCCATCAGGAATGCCTGGCTTGCACGGTTCAAAGCCGCAACCTGGGCCTGCCAGTGACATGATTCTTCCAGGCACGGCTGAATGACCGCCTGTATCGCAGGTCTGTATAGATCAAGGAGGTGCTGAACGGTGCGTTTATCAGGGGCCCCTTGTTGCGAGGGCAACTGCTGATCGAGACCATCCAACTCGCTTTGATAGTTCACAAAGCTGGCTTGGGCATAGGCACTCGTGATCTTTCCCTCGTGAGCATAGGTAAGCGTTGTCGAAGCAGCAGAGAAAACAGCCCCCGCGTTTCCCACTGTCCTGCTAAATGCTGATTGCGTCAATTGGCATCCTGTTACCGTCAGCAACACAAGCAGCAAAGGGCCGGCGCAACGTTTCCTCAACATACGATGTTCTCTCTCCTGTTCTCACTACGAAATAGACTCGTCAAAAGTTTCTCGTCTCTCTGAAAAAGTGAAGTGGCACCAAAACAAAACGATGGACGTGTCATCATTGAGTGCTAGTTATTCCAGATAGCAGATGAGCTTTCTTGCTCCTATGAAAAGAGATAGCGGTGTTGCAAGAACAAATGACGCTTCCTATTGGCATTACGGTGCAAGACGATCACGAAGGCTACTATTGTGTGGAGAAGTTGCTCGGTAAGGGAGGATTCAGCGCAGTCTACCTGGTGAGTGAGCAACAAAACAAACAAAGGGTATTTGCGCTGAAAGAAGTGCTCAACCCAAGTACGCAAGACCGCAAACGGCTGCTCTTTGAGTACGAGTTGCTGAAACGGCTCACTCATCCTGCCTTGCCCCGCGTCTATTACGCCTTTGAACAAGCAGAGCTCAAGCGCGTCTACCTGCTGATGGAGTATATCAAGGGGAAAGATCTCGAAGTCTTACGCAACGAGCAACCAGGAAAACGTTTCCCACTACAATCGGTGCTGACGCTTTTAGAGCCCATCGTGGATGCCCTCATGTACCTGCATCAGCAGGAGCCACCTGTCTTGCATCGAGACATCAAACCCGCCAATATCATTGTCCCGCCTGATGGCAGGAGCACTGCCCTGGTGGATTTCAGGATGGCCAAAGAATATCAACCAGAGAGCACGACTACCGTCTTCCGACGTGGCACTCCTGGATACGCGGCGATCGAGCAGTACAGCAACGAAGGCAATACTGACGCTCGTACCGATGTCTATGGTCTTGGAGCCACTTTCTATACATTACTTACAGGCGTGAAACCTGTCAATGCTGTCAAAAGGGTTACAGCAGAAAAAGGACATGATCCGCTGAAACCGGCTCATGTCCTGGTGCCAGACATTCCACAGCCGGTATCTCAAGCTATTCAAAGAGCGTTGTCTCTACATCACGAGAACCGCTTCGCGACGGTGGGAGACTTCTGGAATGCCCTGCATGCCGATACCGATACTGGGAAGCAAGAAGAACAGGCGCTGGTATTATATACCCCAGGACCCGGGAAACAAGGGAAGACCCACTCCAGCAGGCGCAAGCAGATGGCAGTGTTCTCTCTTATTCTCCTGATTCTCATTGTTGGGTGGCTGGCCTTGCTTCTCTCTTCTATGCATCTTGCAGCCCCTACGTCTGCCATTCGGCAGACATCCACTCCACGAGCGGTGTTGCCCTCAACATCTTCTAACACGGCAACCTTTCTCTATCCTTCCACTGTCTCATCATATGCAGGAACGATCAGCGATATAGGGGTAACGAATAAGAAAACGAAGTTATACCTTGGGCAGATGCGCCAGGATGGGAAAAGCATCTCTGGCAATTTTCAGGGATTGGGCATGGTTGGCTCTTTGACGGGAATCTTAAATTCTTCTGGAAGAGTGCATTTTGTCGTGAAGCATGGCGCTGGGTCATTGATTTTAGACGGAGAGATCAGAATCGGTGGAGACATAGAAGGAACTTTCTATGCAGTGGATAAGCAAGGGCAAAACATAGCTGAGTATGGCCTATGGTCTGCCCGCAGTGCCTCTTCGTAGTAGCATTTGCTGTACCCCATCTCCCAGTCTTTTTAAATCAGGATAGCCGCCCTATAGAAAAGCCTCACCTGCCAGGGTATCAAGCACCGCAGCCACCTGATCTACATGTTCGGCTGTTCTTAAGGTGTCTCTCACTTCATTTGAAAGAGGAAGAGGGACCTGATAGCCAACAGTATACCCCCTCCACCTGGGAGCACCCACCAGGCCAGGCACCGCTGTGAGAGGATTGGGGTCATTGGACACCACCCAGAGCGAATCCCTATCAACCAGCACTGGCATCGTGCCCTTCCTCGCCAGGCCGGCCAGGTGAGCAAACAGGGTGGCCCGACTACGGCCGGTAACCTGTGCCCACCAATCAGGCCGGGACCAGCCCCCGGTCGTCTTCTCCTGTGCGAGGATAGTCACACCAATTTGAGCAAGCAGTTTGATGGTGTGAGAGGCATTGGTTCGCGCCTGCGCATGCCGGTAGCTCTGGGGGTGCGTATGCAAGCGCTCACCAGCCTGCCACAAAGTCGTTGCCCACTGCTTGAGCAGTTGCTGAGACTGGGGCCAGTAGTAGCCTTCCCTCACATGAACATGGTAGCCGATATCCCTGCAGCACTTGACCTGTGGAGTACTCATCCACTCTGCATCCAGGCAGCTCGGAAGCCGTTTACCATCGAAGAGGGACCCCGCTCGATCAGCGCTGACGCGCCAGATACCTGGGCGGACATCATCGCAGGCTCGTCCATTCGAGGAATACTGCGGCGATCCTGCTCCCAGTTGGACTGCCATACATGCTTCCAGGTATCGTGAGAGGTGGGTGTATTTGTGCAGGTACCTTTGGTGCTGTTCCACCCGCGTCAAGGGACGCACCCACATCAGATCTCGTGCGATCTCCATGAGCGGAATGGTGGTTCCATCGCCACCAGACAAGGTGTGCAGGTCCAGCGGGGAGGGTTGGTCGTGGGTGAGGTCTGTGAGCATCCGGTGTGCAACAAGATCGGGCGAGTCGATCACGGGTCTGGCCAGAGTTTGATCCAGATAGGTCACGGTTGCGAGCAGACTCCTCGCATCAGGGAGCACCCAGTTCCACCCTGCCTTCTCAGGGAAGACGAAGGTAAGGCGACGTTCCTCCCGTTGGCGGCTCCCCTTTGGCCAGAGGAGGACAGAGGTGGGTCTGGTTGGCTCACACGGATCGGGGTGGACGACTACGACCCAGTGGCTGTTGGCCTGTTCAAACCAGGCAGATGTGACGGTGCGTGATAGCGTCGTTGCAGGCATCACCCAGACCTCGGCCAGCCCGCTCTGCCACACGTGTTCGAGTAGTCCAATCGGTTCGCTTACTCCTGGTGGCAGCAGGATCGAGCGTAGCACTCGTTTTCCCTGGACAATATCAACCAGGAGCACTTCAGTGTCTGTGAGGACTCCTATGGTTGGATGCAGGTTCATGGTATCGTTTGTGTTTTCTCTGTTGATCATGCGCACTATTACGAATAGGAATGGTATACTTGAGCATGCACTCTCTGTAGAGAAGCTCGCGTCTAAGGTGACTTGCGTCTCTCGTACGAGATTATTGCTTTCACCAGTGTGCATGCAAGATAATTTATCACTTTATACTGGGGACTATTCTAACCGAAGCGGGCAAAAACGGCAAGTGTGATCAGGGACCCAGAGGTACAACGTGTTTTACGGCCCTTGAGAGGTGACCTGTTGCTTGACATGATTGTTCTCCCTGGTATACTTGTTCTAGATATCCGTCAGCCTGATTTGACAAAGGCATATCAGACGCATACATTTTCTCTTTGGTGATGGTTATCGTTATGGGAAAGGGACGACGCTTCCTTCCCATCGCTAGAAGGCAAGGGGTCTCAACACCGCGTTATGGTGAGTAGAAGAGAGTCGCTTGATGCTGCCATGCCTATGCAGGCATCCGTCTTCTTTCAAGGGGGCACACTGGTACTCCAGCATAGCGACGACATTGATAATGTTCCGGTTCCATTTCGGTTCGTCAAGAGTCGCTGGCGCTGCGAAGCCTATCACTATCATGAAGTACTCCCCTGGATGCAGGAGCAAGGTATTCGCAACGCAATCCCGCGCTGGCAGCGTCTAGGGCTGACGCTGCATGATACAAGGGAACTGCATGATTATCAGATCCAGGCTCTTGACGCGTGGAAACAGGCCAGTGGACGAGGAAGCGTCGTGTTACCAACGGGCGCAGGAAAAAGCCTCCTGGCAACGTATGCGATCCTCCACGTGAATTCCTCAGCAGTGATCATTGTCCCAACGATGAGTCTGGTCTACCAATGGTATGCCCTCTTAACCAATGCCTTCCAAACAGAGATTGGCGTGTACTATAGTGGCGAGAAACGCGTCCTCCCTCTGACCGTGACGACGTATCACTCGGCAGGGGATCTGATTGCAGAGTATGGCAATACCTTCAAACTGCTCATCTGTGACGAAGAGCATCATTTACCTGCAAAAACGTGGGGAGAAGCAGCGCTCATGGCACCCGCACCTTTCCGTCTTGGCTTGACAGCCACGTATCCCGAAGAGCACGAGCAGATCGGTGAGCGCTGGCGGCTCGATGAGCTGATCGGGCCGATTGTCTACACTCAACGGCTCGAGACGCTCGTTGGAAAGCAGCTTGCCGCCTATCGAACCCAGCGTGTGCGCGTCGACCTGACACATGAAGAGCGGGCCTCCTATGATGCTGCGTATGCGATTTACACGGGCTTTGTCCGCGAGCGCGGATTGCGACAGAAGCATGGAGCCGGATGGTTGCGCGCATTGATGCGCCTCTCGACAAGTGATCCTCAAGCTCGCCGTGCATGGCTCGCCCGGCGGCAACTCCTGAACCTCCTTGAGAGCTGTCAAGGAAAACTGGCAGCCCTCGAGACGTTACTGCATGAGCACGCAGGAGAACGCATCCTTGTATTCACCGAGTCCAACGCGGTCGCTTATACAATTGCGCGTAAGTACCTTGTGCCTGTGATTTCGCATGAAACAGGGGTTGCCGAGCGCAAGCAGATTCTCGACGCGTTTCAAGCGGGACATTACCAGGTGATTGTCACGTCAAAAGTGCTCAATGAGGGAGTCGACGTGCCGGAAGCGAAGGTGGCGATCGTGCTTGGGGGAGGGGCGAGTAAGCGCGAATACCTGCAACGTCTCGGGCGCATCCTGCGAAAAAAAGAGCCGCTCCAGGCAGTGCTCATCGAGGTGCTTGTACGCAATACAATAGAAGAGGGGAAAGTACAACGCCGTAACGTGCCCCGGGAGAACTGTTGATGTTGACCAGTGATTTGATCAAGCCCAGATTGCGTATGCAGGGCTCAACCCTAAGTGTAGAGATGGTGAATGAGCAGGACCCATCCTTGCAACAAATCGCACAGGATGTCATCGGCTTATTTCATCGTTATAGAGACCAATCGCAGGCAGCATGGGAGGAGGCAATGCGCGCGTACGAAGGAGCAAGCGTTGATTACGTCCTGATGCGCGGACTGGCAAAAGTGCTGGCGGATGCTGCCACGTTCACGCCCCTGACGACACCTCTGCCTCCAGCAACGCTTCGTGAGCAGGTCTTCGCGCGTGGCCCCGTCTTTGGAAATCCTGATCTGTTTCATACCGTGACACGTCAGGAGGTGCTCCAGGAGGTTGCAGATGCGTATGGACTTTCCACAGGAGGGCTTGACGAGATGCTGTTCGCCGATCGGCGCGCCTCGTATCGTCTCACGGACGCGGGTCCTGCGTGGTCGCCTTCAGCATTGCTTGCCCGGTACAACCTGGAATTAGCGCGAGGGGCCCTCTACTGGGCGTCGCATATCACGATTGAGGTAGCGAGTAACTACAAAGATCTTTGGAAGTACATCAAGTTATTTAAGTTGATGTTCTGGGCCGAGCCGAAGCAAGGAGGGGGATACCGCATTGATCTGGATGGGCCTATCTCTCCCTTTGTCTCGTCCACGCTCAGGTACGGCAGGCAATTTGCAGCGTTTCTCCCCGCACTATTCCTGTGCGAGCGATGGCAGATGCGCGCCTACGTCCATCCGCCTCAAGGACGAGGGGCGATGCTCTATCAACTTGACCACACCAGCTCGCTTCACTCACACTTTAAGCGCTCAGGCGAGTTTGACAGCCGTCTCGAAGCAGATTTTGCCAGCGAGTTTGAGCAAAAGATAGGAAGCAAACGAGGGCACTGGCATCTGACGCGTGAGAGCGAAGTGCTCCTGCTCGGGAATACCGTCATGGTGCCAGATTTCGTGCTGATCGATACCGAAGATGAGAGCCGACGTATCATGATCGAGCTTGTTGGTTTCTGGCATCCCCAGTACCTGCGAAGGAAGGTAGAAAAGGTACGTGCTGCGAACTGTGCGCATCTCCTCTTGCTGGTCTACGAGGGGCTGAACATCACCGAAGAAGCATTTCAGGATACCGCAGGCGAGGTCATCTTCTTTAAGCAAAAACCTGTGCTCAAAGAGGTGATGAGGACTGTTGAAGAAATGGCAGAGCGTGTCTACGGCCCGCGCCGAAAACCCGAACAAAGTAGTAAAAAGCGGCGTACATCAAAAAGATCTCGGGTCAGAACTTATTTGCTAGGACCGGAATGACACTTATGGCATAGATAGAGCGGATAGCCCTATCATTTAGAAGCGCTCATATCTCTATCAATGCGTAGAAGATTGCTGGCTAACGTGCAAGTTACGTGCATACTACGTCACGAGGTGCCTGCAAGGACAGGGTCCTTTCTCAACCCTCCATCATTCCCTGTCCCTGCAGAGCGAAGATGAGCCATTCGACGGGCTACGCTTTTGATGTCAACGCTGTAACTCTTGTACTTTCTTTTCAACATCCATGCCCATCAAGCGAGCGAGATTACCTCCCAGGATTTTCTTTTTGGCCTGTGTGGTCAATTGGGGATAGCCGTAACCTGTCACCAGGTCTTCGGGCAGTTCAAATTTCCAGAAGGCGTCGAGCGCCCAGCGCGGATGCCAGATGGGTGTCTCACCGCCGTAGAGGATCTTGTCTTCACCGCCCCAGAACATCAGCTTTCCCATGTTTTCTGCGAAGGAACGCGGCGCACGCACGATAAAGTTGAGCGTGGCGGCAATCGATGCATAGAGGTTGGGATAGCGCACAAGTTGCCAACAAATCTCATCGATGAAGGGGAGCCCGACATGGAAGATAACGAAGTTGATATCTGGGAAGTTAGCGGCGGCTCCGTCCATGTCCCAGGCCTGCGTATGCTCTATGGGCTGCGGCCCAAGCGGCACACCCTTGTGCACGCCTATGGTCGTAATACCCAGCTCAAGCGCCTTTTCGAAGACGGGATAGGCCACGCGTGGATCGTCCATGCGCCAGGGGAATGGCTCACCATAATCGTAGCGGACATTGTACAGCTTGAAGGCTTTCGCGCCATATTCTTTCACCTGGCGTTCCATCAAATCCAACGCCTTCCTGCCCTCTAACGGGTTGACGGACCCCCAAAAAATAGCGCGGTCAGGATATTTCTGCGCCATTGCGGCACACTTTTCCCACTGCGACAGTCCATCATAGAAGAGGTCTGTAAGCGGTAGAGGCTGCGCCACAATCATATCCGTGCCGGATTCCTCGAATACCATCCGTGCGATTTCATCGATGCTCCACTCTCGCAAAAACTCTTCGGGACCGAGCACGCGCTCGCCCGGCGGAGTCAACACCTGGTGGAAGGCGTAGAGATGATTGATGAACATCTGGCCCGGCTTACCATACGCGTTGCGCATGTCAAAATTGAAAACATGGCATACACAGTCAAAGACGAAGGCGTCATTGTCCAGCATGATGTACTCCTCTCGTGCTTTTCAAGAAACAGGCGAGTGCGAAGCTTGCGCTTCTCTCGCTTCACGTTCAAGACGTTGTTGTCGCAATGGCAGCAACTGTGCCATTGGCAGGGTCAGTTTCTGGCGCGCGCTGGCACTCATGCGTTCTGGTGTCCAGACAGAGTTCCAGACAATCTCGGTGTCTACTTCACCGACCCCCTCCAAGATGCGCAGATTTTGATCGATCATCTGCAAGAGATGGGTTGAGAAAGGACACCAGCCAGAGGTCAACAATAGTTCGACGCGCACATCATGCCCGTTTTCAGCTACGTGTACACCTTGAATGAGTCCTAACTCAACGACGCTGACGGCGCGTTCCTTGCAGCAAGGATCATAGCAGGTTTGCAGCACTTCCAGCACCTGCTCCGAGGTAACGCGCGGTTTTTCACATTCAGGCAAAGGATACTCCTTTCTTTGCGTTTGGGACTACGGAGAACGATGTACAAAATGACAATCAAAATGAAATACTGAGACAGAGGATGCGTCGCCCCCCTTACCTACCCGTCCAGTTGGGTTTGCGCTTTTCGGCGAACGCCTTTGGACCCTCGACAAAGTCCTGCGAGGCGAACAGGCGCTGAAGGCGCGGCCGGTCCATATGCATCGCCTCTTCGACTGAGGAGTTCAGCCCAGCAAGTGCAGCCTCCTTGGTGAGCCGCACGCTCAGGGGGGAGCACTCCAGGATCTCGTTGGCCCAACGCTCGGTCGCTGCCATAAGATCCGTGCCTGGCACCACCTCGTTGACCAGGCCAAGGCGGTAGGCTTCTTGCGCCGGAATCTGCCGACCGGTCAGCAGCATCCCCATAGCCTGTTTGAGAGGGATCTGTTGCGGCAAACGATGCACGCCGCCAGCCGCGGCAATCAGGCCTACGCGTGGTTCGGGTAGGCCGAAGCGCGCATGCTCGGCAGCGATGATGAGGTCAGCGGCCAGCGCTATCTCGAAGCCTCCACCGAGGGCGACGCCATTGACTGCCGCGATGATCGGCTTGTCGCACACGAAGTCACCAGTGATGCCGCCGAAGCGCACATGTTCACTGAAATCCGGCCGCTTCTCTCCTTTGGCGGTTGCCGCGGCCGTTGCTTTGAGGTCGTTGCCTGCGGAGAACGCCCGGTTACCCGCCGCAGTTATGATGGCCACCCAGGACTCATCATCCTGCTTGAAGTCGTCGAAGGCCTCGCTCAACTCAACGTTCGTATCGTAATGGAGCGCATTCATCACCTCGGGCCGATTGATCGTCACGTAGGCGATGTGTCCCTTTTTCTCGTAGATCACGTACTGATAGCTCATGGATGTTCCCTTTCTTTCTGCCCTCGGAGCTGTGACTCCTGACATCAGGCTAATCTAAAACAGTTGTCAAGAGATTAGCTGGATAGATCGCCTGACCGGGAGGAGTATGCTATGCCAGTCTGCGACCCTTCCGCCGCACTTTCCGCCTTTTGCTGTTTCTTCCCCTCCACCAACAACCAGGCGCTGAGTGCACTTACCAGGGCCAGGGCTGCGCAAATAAGCGAGACCAGGCGAAAACTGTTCACGAATGACTCATCGATCGCTCTTTTGAGCGCCACCTGCGCCTCACTGCCAACATTCGTGGGGATGGTGATACCGGCCAGCTTGATGCGCTGCACATCTATCAGGTGCCGCACGTCGGGCGATAGATGCAGTGTTGCCAGGTAGCTATCAAGGCTGCTATTGAAAACAGATAAAACAACAATGCCGAAGACAGCAATAGCAAGTAGCCCGGCTGTACGGGATACGGCATTATTGATCCCAGAAGCAATACCGGCATGGCGTCGCTCCACCGCTCCCATGACCGTTGTTGTGAGCGGAGCGACGGTGATGACCATGCCAAAACCCATAACGACCACTGCTGGGAAAAAGGTGTACCAGTAACTGCTTGGACCATTTTCGATACCCGGCAGAGCAAAGAGGGCAAAGCCGACGGCAGTAATGATGGGTCCGACTACCAGCGGGAGCTTCGCGCCATAGCGGTTCACCAGGCCGCCAGCCCAGCGCGAAAGCAGAAACATGATGAGAATGAAAGGGACGAATGCAGCGCCAGCAGCCGAAGGAGGATAGCCCTGTACTTGAATGAGATTGAACGGTAAGAAGAAGGTTAAGCCACCCAGGGCTCCGTACAGCAAGAGTGTGAGGAGATTTGCTCCGCTAAAGGTGCGCGAACGGAACAAGGTCAGCGGGACCATCGGCGCCGGGGTACGAGCTTCTACCAGGAGAAATGCGAGCAGTGCAGCTATGCCAACAGCCAGAGCGCTGAGCACCAGGGTATTGCCGAAACCAATGGATCCCGCCTCAATCAGCCCATACACCAGCGCGCCTAAACCGACGGTCACAAGCAGCGTACCCCACCAATCCAGTCTTCGTGATGCGTCTACGTCACGGCTCTCCGGCACTCGCCAGAACAGCACGCCAAGCACTACCAATGCCAGCGGGACATTGATGAAGAAGACCCAGCGCCAGGAGGCGAATTGTACTAACACACCCCCGAGCACCGGACCCGCCACTGAGGTTATGGCTGTAAAACCAGACCAGGTGCCAATCGCGCGCCCACGCTGCTCATCGCTAAACGAAGCGCTGATAATCGCCAGACTGCCAGGCACCAGCAAGGCGCCCCCTATCCCCTGAACGGCTCGCGCGAGAATCAGTTGGAGCACGTTTGGCGATAATCCACACCAGATAGAGGAAAGGGTGAAGATCGCGATGCCAATAGCAAAGATGCGCCGTCGTCCAAAGTGATCACCTAATGATCCTCCCACGAGAATGAGCGCGGCGAGAAAGAGCGAATAGGCCTCCACGATCCACTGCAAATCGGAGGTCGTTGCGTTGAGGTCTCTTTGGATGACAGGCAGCGCGACATTGACGACGGAGCCATCAATGAAGGCCATGCTTGATCCAAGGATGGTTGCGACAAGGACCCACGTCCCAACATGTGGGGAGCATGGTGCAGCCTGAGGGGCAGAGCGAATCACGCCCTCGTCACATGGCGATTTCACGAAGTTAGCCATTTTTTACTCTCCTTCCCATTACCACGTTGGGTACGTGGGTCTCCTTGATTTTCCCAAAAAGGATGCATGTTTATTAACTGCTCTGCCATTGTATCATCTCTTTGGAAGACTTGATTGGGTAGGCAGCAGCAGGATATGACGGGAAAGATGTCTCAGTGTCTATTGTTTATCAGGTAATAAGCTCCCCTCACTCCCCCGTTCTAGACGCAAGTCAGCTTTCAGGTCATGACATCTCTTGCTCTCCCGTTTTATACTATTTGCTAGAAAGAAATGGAACTGAATACGACGATAGGATGGCATATTATGACGGAAACAGCAGCAGTACAACACATGCGTGAAAACGAAGCAATTCCTGACATTGATATCTACTGTGGCACGGCCACGCCCGAAATGGCACGACTCGTTGCAGAGCGGCTCGGGCGCCCATTGGGAAGACGCGAAGTGGATCATTTTGCCGATGGAGAATGCCACGTCCAAATCCAGGAAAGCGTGCGAGGTCGAGATATCTATATCGTGCAATCGACCTGCCCCCCGGTGAACGAACATCTTATGGAACTGTTGGTGATGATTGATGCGTTTCGTCGCGCCTCGGCCAATCGCATCACTGTCATTATGCCCTACTATGGCTATTCCCGTCAGGAGAAGAAGTCGACGGGCCGCGAGCCGATCACCGCGAAATTGGTGGCAAACCTGCTTACCATAGCAGGAGCGAATCGTGTGGTAGCAATCGACCTGCATTCACCTGCCATTCAAGGTTTCTTTGACATCGAGATGATCCACCTGACGGCCATTTCGTTGCTCGCCAATCACCTGCGCACACATATCGATGTACACGATGCGGTGCTCGTGACACCTGATACTGGACGGGTCAAAGTCGCGGAAATGTACGCAAACCTGCTCAATGTGCCGCTGGTCGTGATGCATAAACGCCGCAGTGGTGAGCGTGGGGAGGGAGTTGAGGTGGGCGTGGTTGTCGGCTCAGTTGAGGGAAAGCACCCCATCATCGTGGATGATATCGTTTCGACGGGTAATACCATCATTACCTGCGCCAAAGCTTTGCTGGATGCAGGAGCCGTGCCGAACATGACGGTCGTCTTTACGCATGGGGTACTCAGCCCTGCCGCCGAAGAGCGATTAGCCATGCCTGAGATTACACAGATCGTCCTGACCGACACGATTCCTTTCCATACACCATCTCTTCAGCAGAAGACGACGGTGCTTACTGTAGCTCCTCTGCTTGCAGAGGCGATATTACGCTTGCATCAAGGTCGTTCAATTAGCGAGCTCTTCCGCAATATGCCTGAGGAGTTTCCAGTATGATTTTGGCAAGTCCCTGATTTAGGCCGAGGGCATCCGCTTCGTCGTTCTCAACGTCTCCACAAATCGCTGAAACCCCATGCGGTCCGCCATAACACGCGCACGCCGGAAACCTTCGCCATATACAGGATCAGGGTTTTTCTCAATACCCTCAGCATGGTGACGGCTCTCGTCTGTATTCAGTTCACCATAAAAGCGGTAAGAGAGCAGTTCACAAAAGCCTTCCTCTGCCCAGGAAGGTAGACCCCGTATACCTTGTAGAGTAAGCCAGGCGTGACCCAGCTCATGAACGCAAACACCCCGGAATAGGGTTGAAGGGAGACCGCGCAGTACTGCAATACCGTTCACTTCTGTACGAACAACCTGCCCATTCAGCATATGCGTTGAATGTGTGGTGACGCCGAGTGCATCCACTCCACTCCGACTATTCAAGAGTTGAGCCAGCCTGGCCCGGTCAACAAGCTCAATCTGAAGCGGTATGTTATTGAACTGTAAGCCCTGAGCATTGAGCTGCTTCATCAAGCCCTGGAACAAGGCGCGAGCCTGGGGAAGCGACTCAATGGCACTCGCTCGACAGATGGGACAGCGCACATGTTCGCTCGACTGCGGATCTTGTTGCTGTGGAGGGACGAGACGCCCACAGAAGGCACACGTTGGATACTGGCCCTGGTGTTCCTTACAATACTTCGTCCCCCAGTGATCTACCAGGTATTCACTCATGAGCGGCTTGCCACAATAGGCACAACGAGGAACTACATGATCGCGGTAACACTCCGAATGATAGAAGGCACCCTCGTGTGTGTAGTACTGGCCGAGAATCGGCTTGTGACAATACTCACAACGAGGACCTATATGCTCCTGATAACATTCAAGATGGTATGATGCTCCGTTGTGGGTGTAATATTGAGTGGTGATCGGCTTGTGACAATAGGCGCAACGTGGATCGAAGCGATCGCGGTAACATTGGGTATGATAGGGCTTGCCTTCGCGTACGCTAAACTGGGTATTGTTTATAGGTTGATGGCAGGTGGCGCAGACAAAATGCTCTGGATGCCATGCTGCCCCCAGAGCTGAAAGGTAATATCCATTGATCGATTGTCCACATCCTCTACAGAGAGGTTGTGATGGTCTAGTCATGTTCATATGTAAGCATTATTGTATCACGTCCCCTGCCCAGTGTATTGGAGACTCTTGCAAAAATTGGGTGATGAAATGTATTGACAACTCAAACTCTTCACAATATAATTAGGTTACCAAATAAATTAGTGACCTACCTATTTTGCGAACATAATCAAAGATAGAGGTAATCAATTGGAGCAGACTGCCACCACTCCTGAACAGAAACTTTTCAGAACAATGATGCAGTTCCACAAGCTTGGCTGGCATCAAAAATCAATTGCGGGTTGTAAACCGAGCGAAATCAGAGTGCTGTTCTGTGTCAGGAGAAGCATGAATCTTCCTAACCCCGAAATAAAAGTGTCGGAGATCAGCAAGCAGCTTGACGTGACCTCTCCGACCATCACTCAATTGCTGAAAGGTCTGGAAGCGAATGGATTAATCGAGCGGCATATCGACCCGATAGACCGGCGCGCGGTTGTCGTTAAGCTAACGAGGAAAGGTGAAATGGTCGCTCAGCAGGCTGCAGATGCTTTTTTCGCCTCCATGCATGGACTGCTCGAATACCTGGGAGAGGAACAGAGCAATCAGCTTGTCGACCTTTTGTCCAAAGTGCTTCGCTACTTCGAGGAGAGAGAAGCCAGCATGTATCACTCACTATGGAATGGAGACGAGGAAGCATGATCAAGTTGATGCGATTCATGAAACCGTATCGTATGACGCTCGTTCTTGTACTGGTGCTCGCCTTTGCGCAGTCCTTTGCTAACCTGTATCTGCCTACCCTGATTGCAGATATTGTGGATAACGGGGTTGTGAAGGGAGATATCGGATATATCTGGAGAACCGGCGGCCTGATGTTGCTGGTGGCGATCGGAGGCACCATCTGCGCGATCGTCGGCGCTTTCTTTGGCGCCAGAGTCGCTACCGGTCTTGGCAAAATTATCCGCGGCAAGATTTTCAATCGCGTAGAACAATTTTCGCTGCACGAATTTGATATGATGAGTACAGCCTCGCTGATTACCCGCACGACCAACGATACAACGCAGGTTCAGCAGGTTTGGGTTATTATCCTGCTCATGATGGTCACCGCGCCAATGATGATCATCGGTGGGATTATTCTGGCGGTTGCCCAGGATGCTACACTCGCCTGGATTCTGGTGGTGGTCATGCCAATCCTGGTCGGTGCCATTGCTCTGATTATGAGCAGGGCCATTCCGCTCTTCCGCGTCATGCAGCAGAAACTTGATAAACTCAATCTCATCCTGGATGAGGGGCTGTCCGGGGTGCGCGTCATCCGCGCGTTTGACCGCGTAAAGCATGAGGAGGAGCGTTTTGACGAGGCCAACCTCGATCTGACCGACGTGGCTATCAGAGTCAACAGAATCGTTGCCGCATTGATGCCGATTATGATGCTGGTGCTGAACGTTTCCGGCATCGCTATTCTCTGGTTCGGCAGTATCCGCGTCAATAATGGAGAGATGCAGGTTGGTGCAATCTTCGCATTCCTGCAATATGCCATGCAAATTCTGTTCGGGCTGCTGATGGTATCGATGATGTTTATCATGCTCCCACGCGCTGCAGCCTCTGCAGACAGAATTAACGAAGTGCTGGCGATAGCGCCTGAAATCAATGATGCCCCAACGGTGAATGATGCTGACACGCAGCGAGGATTCGTAGAGTTCCAGGACGTCACGTTCAGCTATCCCGGCGCGGAAGAGCCAGCCCTCTCCAACATCTCATTCAGCGCGAGCCCAGGCGAGGTCACGGCGATTATCGGTGGCACAGGCGCGGGCAAATCGACGCTGGTCAGCCTGATTCCACGCTTTTATGACATCGACAGCGGCCATATCCTGATTGATGGTGTCGATGTCCGCGAGATGTCGCAGGAGCATTTACGCGCGAAAATCGGTTTTGTGCCGCAAAAGGCCGTGCTCTTTTCAGGGACGATAAGCGAGAATATCCGCTATGGCAAAGAAGATGCTTCGGAGGAAGAGGTGCAGCATGCCGCTGACGTTGCGCAGGCCACCGAATTCATCTCGGACATGCAAGATGGCTTTGCTTCCGTGATTGCTCAGGGTGGCATGAACGTCTCGGGCGGCCAGAAGCAGCGTCTTTCGATTGCGCGAGCCCTGGTGAGAAAGCCTGAAATCTATGTGTTCGACGACAGTTTCTCAGCGCTGGACTTTAAAACCGACGCCAGGCTGCGCGCGGCACTGAAAAAAGAAACCCTTGATGCTACCGTGCTCATCGTGGCCCAGCGGGTCAGTACGGTCATGGATGCAGATCAGATCATCGTTTTAGATGAGGGACATGTCGCTGGCATAGGTAACCATCGAACATTGATGAGGACGAGTGAGGTCTATCGCGAAATTGTCACCTCACAGCTTTCAATGGAGGAAATCGCGGAGGAAATCGCATGAGTGTAGAGCGCAGAGCACAGCAACCCGGTGGTATGGCTGGCGGGCCGATGGGCAGAGGCGGATGGGGCGCTATGGGCAGGCCGGTCGAGAAACCCAAGGACTTTAAGGGGACGCTCAAGCGGTTCCTCGTTTACTTCGTGCCGCAGAAATATCGCTTGCTGGTCGTGCTTGGTGCGGCCATCCTCGGCACAACGTTCAACATTGTTGGTCCGAAGATCCTGGGGTTAGCGACCACCAAGCTCTTCGAGGGGCTGATCGCGAAATACCAGGCGTTTCAGCGGCACCAGCCAGCGCCGGGGATTGATTTCAAGTATATTGCGACGGTCTTGCTGATTTTGCTCGGGCTGTATATTATCAGTGCCATCTTCATGTATGTCCAACAATACGTGATGGCGGGAGTGGCGCAGAGAATGGTGTACCGGCTGCGCAGAGAAGTGGAAGAGAAACTTTCGCGCCTGCCGCTGAAGTTTTTTGACGCGCGCCCACGTGGAGAAATCCTCAGCCGCGCCGTCAACGACATGGATAACATCAGTACTACCCTGCAACAGAGCCTCACGCAGCTGATCACTTCCGTGGTCACGCTGGTTGGCGTAATTGTGTTGATGCTGACCATCAGCCCGCTGCTGAGCCTGGTCGTGGTGCTCACCCTGCCACTCAGCCTGCTCATCACCATGGGGCTTGCGAAGCGGTCACAAAACTACTTCAGAAGACAGCAGAGGGCGCTTGGAATCCTCAACGGCCATGTCGAGGAAATGTACACTGGCCACAAGATCGTCAAAGCCTTCGGACACGAGGGGAAATCTATCGCCGAATTTAGGGATTTGAACGAGAACCTTTATAACGCGGGCTGGCGGGCACAGTTTGTTTCAGGCATGATTATGCCGCTCATGCGCTTTGTTGGTAACCTCGGCTATGTCATCGTGGCTGTGGTCGGCGGCATCATGGTAACAAACGGGAGCATAGCCATTGGAGATGTGCAGGCATTTATTCAATATGCCCAGCAATTTACCCAGCCGATCACCTCGCTGGCCAATATCGCCAATGTGATTCAATCAACGATGGCCTCGGCCGAGCGTATCTTTGAACTGCTCGATGAGCCGGAGGAAATTCCCGAGGCTGTTGATGCGCAAGTTATTGGGACTCCTCAAGGAGCGGTTCAGTTCCAGCACGTCAAGTTCGGCTACAAAGAAGATTCCATGCTGATGGAGGATATGAATATCGATGTCCAACCGGGCCAGATGATTGCGGTTGTCGGCCCCACCGGCGCTGGCAAAACGACCCTCGTGAACTTGCTGATGCGTTTCTATGAAGTCAACGGCGGCAAAATCACGGTTGATGGCATGGACATTACGCAGTTCAAGCGTGGGGAGTTGCGCCGCACATTCGGCATGGTGCTCCAGGACACATGGCTCTTCAACGGAACCATCCGCGATAATATCGCCTACGGACGTGAGGGCGCCACGGAAGAAGAGATCATGCGGGCAGCTAAAGCGGCAAACGCCGACCACTTTATCAGGACGCTACCAGAAGGTTATAACACTGTTCTGAACGAAGAAGCAACCAACATCTCGCAGGGGCAAAAGCAGTTGTTGACGATTGCCCGCGCGTTCCTGGCCGATCCAGAGATCCTTATCCTGGATGAAGCAACCAGCAGCGTCGATACTAGAACCGAGATACAGATCCAGAAGGCGATGGGCGAGCTGATGCATGGCAGAACCAGCTTTGTGATTGCTCACAGGCTCTCCACGATTCGCGACGCGGATTTGATCCTGGTCATGAATCACGGCAGCATCATAGAGAAGGGGACCCATGAGGAGCTGCTTGCCAAAGGTGGCTTCTATGCCGACCTGTATAACAGCCAGTTTACAGGGCGAACCCTCCTGGAGGAAGCGGTGTAGCCAATGGCTATGGGAAAAGCGCTTCCGGACAAGTAGCCAAAAAAGGCGTGCGCGATGCACGACAGTGTACCGCACACGCCTTTTTCTTTCTCACGTGCGCTGGTCGACATCAGGAAGTATAGACTCCCGTGCGGGAGATGTCACGACCCGAAAGGCGTATTTTGCACACAACCTTGTTGCAGCTTTTGTGTTATGCTCTTATCATGCCTATGGCTGCGCAATCCTTACTTTCGGAGCATGGTATATACTGTAAGGAACGCTATACGTATCAATACATAAGGCAAGCACGCTGTGGCAGGTTAGAGGATCAGGAAAGGAGAGAAAGACGATGGTCGAACAGTACCATCTTGATATCCTTCAGAAGGGAATAGATGAATGGAACCAGTGGAGGCAAGAGCATCACTCGATCCAGCCTGATTTCACTGGTGCAGACTTCAGAAGTGTACGACTAAGACGGGTGAACCTGGCCGGAGCACGCTTGAACTGCGCAGATTTCAGCGGCGCAGATCTTGGAGAGTCGTTGCTGAACCAGGCTGATTTCAGTGAGGCGAACCTGAGCCGGGCAAATTTGATCAGCGCAGACCTCCAGGGGGCGAACCTTATAGCAGCGATTCTGATCGCTGCCAATTTGAGCGAGGCGATCTTGAGTGAGGCGATCTTCATCGATGCAGACCTCAGAGGTGCTATCCTCACTGGCGCAGAGGTGACCGGGACAAATTTTAGTGGGGCGAACTTCGTTGATGCAGACCTCGGAGATATAGATCTTAGTCGAGCGAACACCGAAGGTGCACGACTGAGCAAGCAACGCGCAGGTATTGACACGGAAGATCTAGATGAGTGAACACACGAGGATCAGGCGAATGATGAGTAAAAATGCTACTTTCACAACTTTAGAGGGGAGATGTACATCGTGAACATCAGTAACGATAAATGCAAACAATTACGCGACCTATACGACCGTCTTGAGGCCGAAGTAAGGGTATTGAAAGAAAGCGAACAAGAAGAGGAACGCGAGGGCGTAGCAAATCCTCTTGAGATGGCCAGCATTATCAAGAGTCTCCAAAAGACGCTTAGTGACGTGGATCTTGAACTGCAAAAGTGTCTAGATTCAAACTAATGGGCTAGCCGGCAAAGGCGAGGCCAGGAATGGGCTGGTTGTTGGATACGAGTGGACAGCCAGATACGCCAGGCCTGAGATCTACCTGGATACGAGGGAGTCCACGTATCCACGAACTGATGCTCAAGCATGGCGCTTCCTAGCTGTACATTGATGTGACCAGGCTCACCGATGCTCCTGAACTCGTCTTGAAGTGTAACCTGGCTTTATCCACCTACCGTTTTGCTTCTGGCGTGAGAGATGTCAGGTTGAAGGCATACAGATTATGATCATTGGAGCCAACAAAGACGACCCCATCGGCCACTGTAGGTGAGGAAATGATGCTGCCTCCAGTAGTATAGCTCCAGAGTTTCTCGCCTGCTTGAGCGCTCAGGGCATAGAGCGTGTGATCATGCGAGCCGACATAGAGGACCCCATCAGCCACGGCTGGCGAGGAATCAACACGTCCACGGGTAGCATAGTTCCAGTACTCGTCACCTGTTCTCGCGTCCACGGCATACAGCCGATGGTCATGCGAGCCGACATAGACGACGCCGTTGTCAACGGTTGGCGATGAGTCAATGCTATCTCCAGTCCTGGAGCTCCATCGCACCTCACCTGTGCGAGCATCCAGGGCATAGAGTGTGTGATCCCGCGAACCGACATAGACCAATCCATCTACCACCGCCGGTGAGGATTGGATGCCTCCTGCCGTCTTGTAGCTCCACCGAAGAGCCCCGGTAAAAACATCCAGGGCATAGAGCGTGTGATCCTGTGAGCCAACGTAGACGACTCCGTCTGCCGCGGCCGACGAGGAATCAACGGGTCCCCCTGTAGTATAGTTCCAGAACTGCTCTCCTGTGTTCACGTCAAAAGCATAAAGCATGTGATCTTGTGAGCCAATGAAGACCGTCCCGTTGGCCACCATTGGTGAAGACAGGATGCCTCCTCCAGTAGTAGAGCTCCACAGCCTGGCTCCTGTGCTGGCCGCGAGGGCGTAGAGCATGTGGTCCATTGAGCCGATGTAGACTACCTCGTCGACGACGGTTGGCGAGGAGTAGACTGCGTTCCCAGTGACGTAGTTCCACACTTCCTCACCAGTAGCAACATCAAGGGCATACACGCGATGATCATGCGAGCCGACATAGACGACTCCGTCGGCCACTGCTGGCGAGGATTGGATGCTTCCGCCGGTGGTATAACTCCACAGCCTGTCACTGGCAAATGCGTACACATTGCCATCTTGTGAACCGACATAGACGACCTCGTTGGCAACGGCAGGCGAGGAGTCAACAGGTCCCCCTGTAGTATAGTTCCAGAGCTTTTCACCCGTGATGGCTGCAAAGGAATACAAGTTGTGATCCTGCGAACCAATATAGATGACTTCATCAGCGACAACCGGTGAGGATTCGATCGCGCCTCTGGTCCTGTAGCTCCATCGTTCGCTCCCTGTACGGGCATCAAGGGCATAGAGAGTGCCACGATGCGAACCAATATAGACGATGTCATTGGCGACTGCAGGCGAGGACCGGATGATCTTCCCAGTCTGGTAGCTCCACAGCTTTTCGCCCGTGCCGGCATCAAGGGCATAGAGCAGTTGGTCCTGCGAACCAATGTAGACCACTCCATTGGCAACGGCAGGAGAGGAGCTGATACGATCCCCGGTGGTGTAGCTCCAGACCTTTGCGCCTGTGGTGGCATCGAGAGCGTATAACGTGTGATCCCATGAGCAGATGTAGACGATTCCAGCGGCAACAGTTGGTGAGGATTGGATACCTGCCGCGGTCGAATAGTTCCAGAGTATATCGCCAGTGTCAGCGTCAAGGGCGTAAAGCGCGTAGTCAGTCGAGCCGACATACACCACTCCATCCGCGACAGCAGGGGAGGACTCGATGCCATTGCCGGTGGTGTAGCTCCACAACAGAGCACCAGTCCTGGCTTCAAAAGCATACAGGCTTGCATCCCGCGAGCCGATATAGACGACATCATTAACGACTGTTGGTGTCGAGTAAATAGCGCCCCCCGTCGTGTAGCTCCAGATCTCCGCGCCAGTCCTGGCGTCAAGAGCATACAGGGTATGGTCCTTCGAGCCAATATAGACGATTCCGCCAGCAACCACTGGTGAGGACTCTATGGCATCTCCGGTCGTATAGGTCCAGGCCTTTTTCAAGCTGGGTACATTTGCTGGATATATTACCTGACTGGCAGGAGTATTCTGTGTCATCATGATCTCCTTCGGTTTTGACGTTGTTGCCAATGTTTTTTGCTACGATTCGCAAGTATCATCTTATCTATTTTAGCATCTGGTTCCTAGATAGAGAGAAGCAATCATCAGGCTGCAGACTACGAGGCTGGCGGTATGAGTGGAAGAGCAAACCCCCAATCAAGCAATGCGCGTGCATCAACAAAGCGCTGGTTTGCATCCGGCTCACGCAACAACGCTCCAAGGAGGTGATGTCCCCCATTGGTGGCTGCGAACACCAGGCAATAGCCTGCCTCCATGGTATACCCGGTCTTGATGCCAGTTGCTCCTGGATAGGTACTGAGCAAGGTATTGATGGAATCCCAGGTATAAGCGTGATGAACTGTACTGGCAGGAAGGACAAAGTGTTGCAGTTCAACGATTTGCGCAAAGAACGGATTGGCCATGGCAGAGCGTGCAAGATGCACTAAGTCTGCGGCGCTCATATACTGGTTGGGGTCAGGTCGACCTTGAGACGTCAGGTATGTGAGGCCATCAGGATTGATGTAGTGGGTTTGGGTGAGATGGAGTCGACGTGCAAACAGGTTCATCGTCTGGACAAACTTGCTCGTCGTTCCCCCGACGGCATCTGCAATGGCAACAGCGGCATCGTCACCCGAAGGCAGCATGAGCCCATAGAGCAGGTCCTTCAAGCTGATCTGGTCACCAACAACCAGGTTTGCAGTGCTGCCGTTGTGTGCCTGGACCTCCTTGATGGCATCTTGCCGGATCGTCACGAGTTGACTGAGATCAGCGGTTTGAATGGCGATGAGAGCGGTCATGATTTTGGTGGTACTGGCCATAGGCAATCGTTGCTCACCCCGAACATCGACCAGAACATGACCGGTGTCGGCGTCAAGTAAATAAGCAGCCTGAGCACTCGTCGACGGTGGCGTACCTCTCACCGTGAGAATAGGGGTGGGAGATGGGGTAGGAGGCGGTACGATTTCTTGCAGCAGTCGCGTTCCAAAGGGAGTAAAAGCGAGCACGGGAGCAGCCAGCGCAAGCTCGATTGCCAGGAAAAATAAGATGGAAGCAAGAATACGGCGTTTCATGAGTATTGTCCTTCAGCAACAATCTACCAACATAGTTTCTCCTTATCTATCAGTAAAACGGCTCTTACTATCAAATGGTAAAAGGTCTTTTGTTTACGGGGTAATAGTCATAGTCCTGGTCCTGCTCACGATCAAGAGCGCGAGAGCCGCGCCGGGTCGACGCAAGCAGGACCTATAAGAAAGATGACAAGGAGAGAGTTCCAGTATTACCTCGCGGACTCTTGATCCTCTTCAATGCTGATACTCCCGACCTGAGCATGCTCAAGGTGATCAGCGATCTCGGTGAGGGCGCTGAGGTGCTGCTCAAGCTCAATGGCCTGTCCGTGCAGAGTGTGCAATTCGTTCGCTAGCTCGTGATATTGGCCGTTGAGCACAAGCGGCGTTTCCTCGCGCACAGCGGGCAGTGACTCTTTCGTCGCTGGCATCTTCGCGGCGGCCGCGCCAGTTGGCTGTTTCAGCGGCTGCGTCGTTCTCGCGCTGGCTGATGGAGATGGGGCCGCAGCCCGCCTCTCGCCCATGGCCAGGAATACAGCACCTACAATGGCCAGCAGTCCGAGAGCCAGCAGACCACCGATTATCAACAGGTTCATATTATTACTCCTTTCGCTGCAGGAGCATCATGCATGAGCTGCACGATGCCCCTAGAGAGCTAGTGGATATGGATCGTTACGCTCACGCTCATACCAGGCATAATGGTCTTGCCACTGGTTGCGTCGAGCGAGATCACTACAGGGATGCGCTGCCCCACTTTGGTGAAATTGCTGCTCGCGTTGTCCTGGGTTGGGAGTAGCGAGAACTGACCGGCGGTCGCCATGACGATGCGCTGTACCTTTCCGGTGAAACTGGTACCGCTGTAGGCATCGATGTGGACATCGACATCCTGACCGACCTTCACGTTATCAATGGCGCCCTCGTCCACGTAAGCGGTCACATTGACTGACTTCAGATCGGTGAGCTGGACGACGGTCAGGCCGGGGACAACGTTCTGGCCTTGTACCGCTGTGGTCTGCAGGATGGTTCCGTTGATGGGGCTGGTGAGATCCACCGTGGCGGGGCTTTTCGCGCCCGTCCCAGCTGGGGTGATTGTACCGATGGTCTGATCCTGGGTCACAGTATCGCCCTGCCGCACGCTCAGGTTGGTAAGTTGACCGCTGGCGGGCGCGCTCACGCTGACGATCTGCCCGCTGACTTGCGCGTCTTCGGTGCTATAGTAGGTGTAGTTGTTGTAAATCCAGTAGCCAATGCCAGCTCCAATCGCGGCAAGGGCGAGAAAAATCAGGACTGGAACTAAAATCAAGCGGCGCATGGTGTGTTTCTCCTTTGTTGATAACTCGTTGTGAGACGGAATATCCAATCATTTTTCTATGGTTGTGGAAGACTGCTGTTGAGCGGAATGTGCCACTTATCCAACAAGCGCGGGTTCCTTTGGCGCGCTCTCCCCAGCGTCACTCTCCGGTGACTCCTGGGAAGGCACAGAACGGCGTTTCTCTTTGACAAAGAGGGTGGCGACAATCGCCAGGGCGATCAATGCGATCACTACGAAAAAGGCGTCTTGTAGGGCCAGCAGGTAGCCTTGCCGTTGGAGGAAGCGCGCGATCAATTGCAAGGCGGCTGATCTGGCCGACTGGGCATCCGCGCCATGCAGCAGGAACAATCCTTGCAGGCGCGGGAGCAGCTGCCCAAGCGGCGAACTGGCCGTCACCTGTTCGTCCAGGTGGGTAAAGTGCACTTTGGTCTGCGTCTGCACGTAGGTTGCCAGCAGAGCCACGCCCATCGATGCGGCGACCGAGCGGGTCACTGTCGTGATCGTCGAGGCATCGGCGACCTGTTGTGCCTCACTAACGTCGGCCAGCGCCGCAACAACCAGCGGCTGTCCCGTCAGGCCAAGGGAGAGGCCGAGCAGCACAAGGAGCAATTGCAGCCACCAGAATGGCGAGTTCAAGGTGATGAATGTCAGCTGCCAGGTGGCAAACCCCAGCAGCAGCAGGCCGGGAATCACCACCGCCTTTACGCCGATGCGGTCCACCAGGCGCCCACCGACGACCACGCTCACCATGGCGGCCAGCGCCTGTGGCAGCAGGATCAGGCCGGCCTGGAAAGCGCTCTGACCTCGCAGGACCTGGAGGTAGATGGGGATCAGAAAGAACGAGCCGAAAAGGCCGAAGATCACGAAGACCAGGGCAATATTGCCGGCGGCGAAGGAGCGGTTGGTGAAGAGACGCAGGTCAAGCAGCGGCTTCCCACCTCGATTGACCGTGGTGATCTCGATGGCTATAAAGGCGATCAACGAGAGCGCCCCGCTGAACAGGAAGCCGAGCACCTTCACCGATCCCCAGCCAGCAGTCGTCGTTTCCGAGAACGCGTAGAGCAGCGCAGCCAGACCGTAGGCGGCAGTGATGAAGCCGGGCAGGTCGAATCGACTGCGTTCCGGTGCGCGAGCCTCGCGTAAGAACAGGGTGGCAAGGATCACGGCGACAATACCAATGGGAATGTTGATGAAAAAGATCAACTGCCAGCTGGCAAAGGTGACAATGTAGCCGCCGAGAATGGGACCCAGCGCGGGAGCTAGCAGCGTCGGGATGCCCAGGGTCCCCAGGGCCAGACCGCGCTCCCCTGGCGCGAATTCCCGGAAGAGCATGGTGAAGGAGAGTGGGAGCAAGACGGCCCCACCCAGACCTTGCACCACGCGGAACAGGATCAGCATGGGCAAACTCCATGACAGACCACAGAGCAGCGAGCCGAGCGTAAAGGCGATGAGCGAAAGGATGAAGGAACGTTTGATCCCAACGTTATTCGCCAGGTAGGATGCCGTTGGCGTCATCGCGCCCTGTGTGAGCAGGTAGGCGGTAACAACCCACTGGACACTGTGAATGTCGGCGCCAAAGGCGTTTTGCAGGCGCGGAATGGCGATGTTGACGACAGTTTGATCCAGGACGCTCATAAACGCTCCCAGGATCACGACTATCGCAACGAGCCACTTGTACGATAGTCCCTGCCGGGCCACCTGTGCATTAACTTGCATGGGTGAGCCTCCTTTCTACAGCTTTGCCTCCGGGGGATCGGTCATGATCCCCTCGATGACAAAATCAGCAATCATTTCTCGTGCGCGTTTCAGCGCATCAGGCGATGAAAGATCTTCTTCGAAGGCTATTTCTAACATGGGAGTGAAGGTCAGGTAAGACAGGCAGGTAGAATAGGCGATAGTGAACATCATATACGGGTCCGTTCCTGCTCGGATCAATCCTGCTTCCTGAGCCTTCCCTAGTAATCGCCTGAACATTTGTACGTCGTCCGAACTGAACTGGGATGCGATCTTTCTCATAGTCTGCCAGCCCTCCGCCCCTTCCCACGCTAACATGCGCAATATACGCGGATGCTCAACCAGAAAATCGAAAATCAATCGTATGACAGCTCTCAAAAATGTCCTGAACTTGCTTGCATCAGAAGTAAGACGCTCATCAGCCAGTAGCGGCTCAAGTATCGTAGCTTGAAGCACGCTCGCTTGTTGGTCAATACGCTTGAGGACCGCTGAATAGAGACCGAGCTTATCGTCGTAGTAGTGAAAGATCAGGCTCTTGTTATAGCCTGCTACCTCCGCGATAGCGTCGATCCTTGCTCCATCAAAACCGTGCTCTGCAAACACCTCTTCTGCCGCGTTGAGAATCGCCTCACGAGCACCTTCCGCGTCATGTGCCCGCCCTCGTCTTCTTCCAGGTTCAGACATTTTTTCTTTGCTCCTTTTCTGCTAATCTAACCAGTTAGTTAATTAAACAACTGGTTAGATTATAATCAGAGAAAGTAAAATTGTCAAGCCTAAAATGGCTCAAATTTTTGCACCAGGGCAAGGTGCCATGAGCTGGCTTCATTCATCAGGGACCTCCTCTTGCCTTCATCTTCAAACAGAAGGAGCATGATGTTGATAATACCAAGCATGTTATGTCAAATTGCCGCACCTCTATCGACTTTTGCATAATGTTGCATTCGTCACCTTCCCCCCCTTGACAAACTAATGATATTAGTTTATTATACTAATGTGATTAGTGAGAATACTAGATCAATTAGTAGAGAGGATATATCAAACCATGAAAGTTACAGCTTCCAGCAACCATCTTTTTCAACTGACCCACCTGGGCGCCATCAACTGCTACCTGGTACGCGAGGACGATGGCTTTACGTTGATCGACACAGGCTGGCCTGGCAGCCAGGCGCAGCCGATTATGCAGGAGGCACACAAACTGGGTCTCCCGATTGTACGCATCGTGCTGACCCACGCCCACATCGATCATGTTGGCTCACTGGACGCGCTGCATGATGCGCTGCCCAATGCCCAGGTAGCTATCAGCGAGCGAGACGCGCGTTTTCTGTCCGGCGACAAGAGCCTGGACCCCTCCGAGCCGCAGGTGCCCCTGCGCGGCGGCTATACTGTCTGCAAAACGAAGCCGGCGCTCCTGCTACACGAAGGAGATCGCATCGGCTCACTCGAAGTGATTGCCACGCCAGGACACACACCAGGCCATATTGCTTTTCTTGATACCAGGGACCGCGCAGTGTTCGCTGGCGATGCCTTCCAGACTCTAGGCGGCGTTGCCGTTGCAGGCACCTTCAAACCCCTCTTCCCCCTGCCGGCGCTGGCTACCTGGCATAAGGGCTTAGCCCTGGAGAGTGCGCGCAAATTGCTGGCGCTCCAGCCCTCTGCGCTGGACGTAGGACATGGTCGTATGCTCAGCCATCCCCAGGAGGCCATAGAGCGCGCCATCCGCGTCATGGAACAGTCCCTGGCGAAAGAGGAAAGGAAGCAGTCGCATGTCGCATAGGGCGGGACTGGATCAGGCGAGCGTCGTGGAGGCAGCCGTAAAGCTGATAGACGAGGAGGGCATCGAACAGCTCTCTCTGGGCCGCCTTGCCGAGCGTTTAGGCGTACGCACGCCCTCCCTGTACAATCACGTCGCGGGACTGCCTGGACTCAAGCACGACCTGACGCTGTACTGCTTGCACGATTTGCTTGATCTCATCCTGCGCTCGACCGTCGGTAAATCACGTGCAGAGGCCATTTTCGCGCTCGCCAATGCCTACCGGGCTTATGCCCGGGAAGCACCCGGGCGCTATGCCCTCACGGTGCAAGCACCCGATCCCGGAGATCAAGAGGTGCAGGCTCTCGCGCAACAGCTTGTGGATGTTGTCCGGGCCGTGCTTGCGCCGTACAGACTCAGCGAGGAAGTCGCTATTCACGCCATTCGCGGCCTACGCAGCATTGTTCATGGCTTTATCTCACTGGAAGTGGCGGGCGGCTTCGCTATGCCAGTCGACCTGGACGCAAGTTTCCACTGGCTTATCAACCTGTTTATCTCTGGTCTGAGCCAGCCGACTGTGACAGGCGAGAAGGAGCGTATTGCAACGGGGGAATGAGACGACGTCGCTTGCATGAATATGAATTGTTGTGCAGGAAAGGCAGATACTGTAGAAAGGAGTTTTAGATATGGTTCTCATGATGATCAAAAACGCGAACCTGGCGTTGAGCTTTTTCCTGGAACTGGGGGTCCTGGCTGCACTGGGGTACTGGGGTTTCCAGACCGGGCCGGGAACGATCGCCAGAATCGCTCTCGGCATCGGTGCTCCAGCAGTGGCTGTGCTGGTGTGGAGTCTGTTCGGAGCGCCGAAGGCTGTGTGGCACCTGGACGGTCCCTGGCGCTTGATCTTGGAAGTAGTCTTCTTCGGCTCAGCCGCTGTGGCCCTTTTCGCCGCTGGCCAGCGCGTATTGGGCGTGGCGTTCGCGCTGGTCTTTGTCCTCAACAGCGTGCTGACCTATGTGTTGGGGCAGTAACAAAACACGTAATGACTCCCCATGAGTAAAAACAAGTGACCTTTTGCTGCGGGAAACGTTTGAGCATCCTTAGCAGGCGAGCGGCAACGTAAACCAGAAGGTTGAGCCGTCACCGAGGCGACTGTCTACTCCTACACGCCCACCATGCAACTCGATGATGGTCCGACACACGTGGAGACCCAGACCAAGCCCGCCTCCAGACCCGCTTCGCACTTCCGTACCTGGCATGCGATAGAAGCGCTCCCAGATCCGCTCGTGTTCCGCTGCAGGTAGTCCCGGTCCCTCATCGCGTACCGAGACCCGGGCAATATGCCCATCCGTGTGCAGACGGACCTCGACGGGCCGACCTGTCGACGAGTAGTTGAGCGCATTCGTCAGGTAGTTTGTGACCACTTGCACGAGACGGTCGGCATCGGCAAAGACGGGCATGTCTATGCCCGCAGGGGTTTCCAGGTGAATGGCTCGCGCAGATGCTATTTGACGCTGGTCTTCGACCGCCTCCTGGACAATGCTCACCAGATTACATGGCTTCTTCAGCAATCGCAGCGTCTGCGCCTGGATACGCGAGGTATCCAGGAGGTCGTTGACCAGGCGGTCCTGGATACTGATCTGGCTCCTGGCCCGCTCCAGCAGTGCATGGACAGGAGCAAATCTTCTCATCTCGTCGGGGAGGAGCGCCTCTGCGGAAATGAGGCGTTTAACCTTGCGTTCCGCTAACTGTAGACTCCCTCGCATGATGGTCAAGGGGGTTTTCAGCTCATGACAGATGATGCTGAGGAACTCTTCCATGCGGCGGTTCGCTTCACGCAGAGCAAGCGCGTTCGCTTGCGACTCAGCACGTTCCCGCAGGAGTTGCGCCCGTGCATAGATCAGTGCTGCCAGCCCCGCAATGGTGTGTGTTAGGGTGATCTCATGCGTGGTATAGGTATGCTCTCGACTGCCGTCATCTACACACACCACGCCAATCAGGCGTTTTTCGACACAGATGGGGGCCACCAGAACCATCCGTACATAATAGGGAAGGACAGCGGTGTGAAACGGCAAGGTCATCCCCTCAAGGATGAGAACCTCGTCGTCTTTGAGATGTGAGAGGAGTCCGCTTTCCAGATGATCTGCCAGTAAAGGAGCAGCCATCAACCGTTCATGCCACTGCTGCTCCTCTTGAGGCGTAAACCCGACGGAGGCGATAGGACGCACGAGCTCCTCTTCTGGTTCTACTGCGAGCATGACCACATGCACGCTTTCGACCACGCTTCGGGTCAGTTCGACTATACGCTGCCCCACCCGTTCTTCGTCGCTGGGAGAAGTCGTTGCTTCATCCCACCGGAGGCGCTCTGGAAACTGGATCAGCACTTCTGCCATCGCGAGCAATGCACGGAGTGCTTCGGATGTTCGCTGCTCGAGCCGGCGGCGCTCGGTCACATCTCGATAGATGAGCACAGCCCGCTCGATAGCGCCTGCTTGGCTACGTATGGGAGCTCCACTCATGTTGAGGACTACCTGACGCGCATCAGGTGTCTGCACCAACACGTCGCTGGCTCGCATGCCCGTGAGGAACTCACCGGTGAGCACACGAGCCAGCGGGCGTCGCTTCTCTGGGAGTAACTGCCCCTGCTCATTCCGTTGTGCCGCCTGGAGCAGCAGTTCCTGCCTCAGATGCGCTTCATCTTGCGGTGGCAAGGCACCCAGTCCAAAGATGTGATGGGCCGCTGCATTAGTATGGAGCACCTGCCCCTGCTTGTTATAGACAACCACCCCATCGCTCATAGACTCAAACATTGCTTCGAGCTGATTGGCGCGCAGAACCGCTTCGCGTTCAGCCACCAGTGCTCGTACACGCGCAATCTCACGTTGATTGGTGAGGAGAGCGATGATGATGCCTGCACCGGCAAACGTCAGCAGTTGAAGCATGCCACTCCACCCGTAGGCGCCGAGTGTTCCAAAAGGTGGGATATACCAGTAATCGAGAACCAGCAGGCTCAAGAGCATGGCAAAGATGGCTGGACCAACGCCCCACACCAGGGCCACCAGCACGACAGCAAACAGGAGCGGAACGCCGGGAAATGAGAAGGGTAGCAAGAGTTGTGTCTCCACCACTCCCACACCGAGACCGAGAGCTACCAACAGGAGGCCAACCAGATAGCCGACCAGCGGATGACGCCAGCGCGGAAGTTGAGCCACGGCGTTGGTGTGCCAGTCGACGAGGCGCCGAACATATGTCCGAAAACGTTTTTGAAAACGTCCTTGACGTTGCATAGATAGCATCTGTTTCTCCCAATCGTTCGTGTTCACAATGAGTCTGTTTCGTTTCCTCATTCCAGGAGGGCGAAGAGATAGCTGTCTCTTCCTTCTCCCTGTTATTAGTGAGCATAAGCTATTGGTATGAATTACCCCTGTGACCAGGCTGAATGGAGTCTGAGAAGCTCTCAAGCATAAACGCTCTCAGCCCTGTCTCAGACTTTCCACAGGATTGACTTATATCGAGATGATAAGCTTGCATTGGAGGGTTGTACTGATTTTAGATGTCCGAGGACTCATTATGCTAAGAAAGGGGGGAGCAGATGCAGCATGAACTTCCGATCCTGATCAATTTTACTGTAGCTCTCCTGGCTGCCTTTACGGGTGGGCTTCTTGCTCGCCGCCTGAAGCTGCCATCTATGGTGGGATATATGCTGGCCGGTGTCGCTATCGGCCCCTTCACGCCTGGCTTCAGCGGTGATCTCTCCACGATCCAGCAGCTCGCCGAACTCGGCGTGATTTTTCTCCTGTTTGATGTCGGCCTGCATTTCTCACTACGCGACCTGTGGGCAGTCCGTGCTACGGTCATTCCTGGAGCGCTCATCCAGATAGTCGTGATCACCGGACTCGGCCTGCTGCTGGCTCACCTGTGGGGATGGTCGCTAGCTACTGGCATCCTGCTAGGTCTGGCTCTCACCATTGCCAGCACCGTGGTCATGATCCGCAATTTGATGGATCAAGGGCTGCTCAATACATCACACGGTCGAGTCGCTGTCGGCTGGCTGGTGCTGGAAGACCTGGTAGCCGTCCTCATTCTTGTGCTGCTCCCTACACTCTCTACGAAAACGCAGGAGCCGCTCTGGCAAACGGCTGGACTGGCTCTGCTGAAAGCCGGGATATTTGCCGCGCTGATGTTGGTTGCCGGAACGCGCATCATTCCCTGGTTCCTGCGGCGTCTGGCACACATGCGTTCTCGAGAACTTTTCATTGTCGCGATCGTCGTGATCACGATAGGGACAGCGATTGGTGCCTCATCTGTCTTTGGTGTTTCCCTGGCACTTGGCGCCTTCCTGGCAGGAGTAGTGGTAAGCGAATCGGCGCTCAGCCACCAGGTAGGGGCTGAGATGGTCCCATTCCGGGAAACATTTGCTGTCTTGTTCTTCGTGTCAGTAGGAATGCTGGTCAATCCCTTGTATTTGCTCGCCCATGCCGGGGAGGTGCTCTTGCTCGTCATGGTCATCGTCCCGGGCAAATTTCTAATCACTGTCCTGCAAGGGTTGCTCCTTCCTCTACCGGCGCGCACGACGCTAATCCTTGCTGCAGGCCGCAGTCAGATTGGGGAATTCTCCTTTATTCTTGGCACGGCAGGTATCGCCCTGGGGCTGTTCAAGGAGGAGCAGTATTCGCTGCTGCTGGCGGGCGCGCTGCTTTCCATCACCCTCAACCCGTTCCTATTCCGGGCGCTCCCCTGGGTCGAAGCACACCTGCGGAAGGTTCCCGCCTTCTGGTCGCTGCTGGACCGGCATGGCCCTGCTCGAGCACCCGCGGCGGAGTCGTTGCGAGATCACGTCGTGGTAATTGGCTGCGGACGGGTAGGGCAACACCTCGTGAAGGTCCTGGGTCATCTCGGTTTTCCACGCCTGGTAGTGGAACAAGATATCGGGCGCGTCACGGAACTGGAACGTCAAGGAGTTCCTACTCTCTATGGAGACGCTGCTAATTCGGACATCCTTTCACAGGTCCACTTGAAGCGGGCTCATGCAGTGGTCGTGACGCCGCAGGATGAAGCCGCAGCATCCATTGTGGTGGCAACAACCCACACCGAGGCCCCACATGTGCCCATCATCGTGCGCGCAGCTACCCAGGAGGGCGTACACCGGCTCTTCGCGTTAGGCGCTCAGCATGTCATCTACCCTGAATTGGAAGGCGGACTGGAAATGATGCGAGAGACATTGGCTCACCTGGGCTATCCCGAAAGCAACGTCGAGGGTTACATGGATGCCGTCCGGCGCAGTCACTACGATCTTTCCGTCTCCACGGATGCCGAGCAACGCGCCCTGGAGCGGATGCTTGCTGAAGGAAGACAGGGCGAGCCGATCACCAATCACTGATTTCGAAGGCGGAGCTGACTATTGCAGAGATACTTTGCCTCTGTTAGATAATTTACACAAGTACCGCTTATGTTCTCTAGCCTTCATGGGTATTTCAAGACGAGGTTCCATGAAAAAGCACTACTCTCATGCTTGCTTTCGTACATATTGCACAATATTCCGCTGGCGATTTCTTGCGTTTTGCCCCTATTCTGGCACGTACTGATCTTTTATATTTGAACGAAGGGCGGAATTGAGCAATGCTGCCATGATTCCTCACTCTCTGCGTAGGAGAAAGGCGAACATAGCCTCGTTTGTCACCGGCGACACGCTCAATAGCGAATCATTTACTATCCTCTCCTGAGAGTGGACTGGCCATTCGCTTAGTTTCTCTATTTGAAGAAAGGTGAACAACTATGGCGACAATACAGGACAAGAGTATTGTAAGCAGCACGTTCAGACAACGAAAATTTTTGCTTGGTGCCATAAGTATCCTGGCAATAGGTATAGTCGCAGGGGCTGGAGCAAAGCTGCTTGCGGGTGGTTCTGCAGGGGCCTTTAAAGCCGATGCCATTAATACAGGGGACACTGCGTGGGTATTGGCGTCATCCGCCCTGGTCATGCTGATGACCCCAGCAGTCGGATTTTTTTATGGCGGCATGGTACGCAGCAAGAACGTGGTCAGTGTGATCAAACAATCTTTGGTCATCCTTGCCCTTGTCAGTCTCCAATGGGTCCTCTTTGGATATAGCCTGGCATTTGGCAAAGATATCGGTGGTGGTCTACTCGGTGGACTTGGTTTCTTCGGCCTGAACGGAGTAGGCTACGCGCCTAATCCCGACTACGCCCCGACCATCCCCCATCTGGCATACATGATCTTCCAGGCGATGTTTGCCATTATCACGCCGGCCCTTATCATTGGTGCATTCGTCGAACGCATTCGCTTCCGTACTCTGGTCGTCTTTGTCCTCTTATGGGCTACCCTGGTCTACGATCCTATTGCTCACTGGGTCTGGAACCCTGATGGATGGCTTCACAAACTCGGTGCGCTCGATTTCGCGGGGGGAACCGTCGTCCACGCCAGTTCTGGATTTGCTGCGCTAGCGGCAGCCATCATCGTTGGAAAGAGACTAGGCTTCAAGAAGGGAGATGCGACGGAGGCCAATAACGTTCCATTCACCATTCTAGGCGCAGCCTTGCTCTGGTTCGGCTGGTTCGGTTTTAACGCTGGAAGCGCCCTGGCGGCTTCGCCTTTGGCCGTCAGCGCGTTTGTTGTCACTAACACAGCTGCTGCCGCCGCGGCACTCACATGGATGGCTCTAAGCTGGGTTCAGAATGGACGACCAAGCGCCCTGGCAACAGCAACCGGAGCCGTGTGTGGATTGGTTGCTATTACCCCGGCTAGTGGATTTGTCGGTCCCCTCTCCAGCATTGCTATTGGAGTGATCGGTGGTCTTGTGACCTACCTGATGCTGCTTTTCCGTACTAAGGGGACGCAGATAGACGACACACTCGATGTCTGGGCTGCTCATGGGATGGGAGGCGTGACTGGCGCGATACTGACAGGCGTATTTGCTGAGAAGGTGATCAATAGCGCGGGGGCAAATGGATTGCTCTTTGGCAATCCAGGGCAACTCCTCACACAAATCATCGCGGTTGTAGTCACTGCCGCTTATTCATTTGTCGTCACATTTCTCCTGCTGAAGCTTCTCTCCTTTATGAGCTTGCGAGTTACCGATAGAGAGGAAGCAGTAGGACTTGACATTGCCGCGCATGGAGAAGAAGGATATCGTATTGTACCCAGAGAGGAAATGCCAGAACCCGAGGTGCAGTTGCAAGAAGGAGAAACGATAGTTTACAGTAGCGCACAGGAAGATTGAGTCGACTTCAGGCAAGGGGGAGCCAGACGCTGAAAGTGCTGCCTTCGCCAGGAGTGCTCTGGGCAGTGATATGACCGCCAAGCTGCTCCACCAAGGTCTGCGCGATGGAGAGGCCTAATCCTGTGCCCTGGCGCGAGCGCGCGCGATCGGCTCGGTAGAAGCGCTCGAAGATGTGCGGTAAATCGGCAGGATCGATGCCAATGCCGGTATCACACACTCGCAGCACGGCCTGTCCATTGGCTCGCTCAAGCGAAACGATGACACGGTTCGCGCCTTCCTCATCGCTGATCGGTGTATACTTGATAGCGTTGTCGAGCAGGATCAACGTGATCCGGCGCAGGCTCTCTTCATCTCCGCGCACACGCACCGGCTCGATGTGGCCGATCTCTAGCTTCAACTTCGATCCTTCGACGCCCAGTCGCCTGCGCAGCTGGCGCACCAGTTGGAGCACAACGCGATCAAGCTCGACAGGTGATTCGTGACGCGTGCTTTCCTCTGCCACTGTCTCTTCCGCCTGCGCTACGAACGATGTATCAACGCTGGCATCAGCACGGGCCAGGAGCAACAGTTCCTCCACGAGTTCCGCGAGCCGTAACGTCTCCCCATGTGCATCGGCAAGCATGGTGCGGCGCTCCTCTGCCGGCAACTCATCCAGGTGGCGCTGCAAGAAGGCAAGATTGCCCTGGATGGTGGTGAGCGGCGCACGCAATTCGTGCGATGCGTCGGCGACGAAGCGGCGCTGCGCTTGCGTGGCGCTTTCCAAAGACGCGAGCATCTCATTGAATGTATCCACGACCTGGGCCATCTCGTCGTAACTACGAGGTTGAGGTACGCGCTGGCTCAAGTTGCCAATGCGTGTGCCACGGACGGTGGAGGAGGCAATGGATCTTGCCGTCGCCATGAGTTCCGAAAGAGGGCTTAGCACGCGTGTCGCGATGATCCAACTTGCTATCAGTGTTCCCACCAGTGTGGCGACACCAGAGAGCAGGAGGAGCGTACGTAACAAAAGCACAGTTGCATCGACATCGGCGAGCGACTTCGCGACCAGCAGCACGCCGATCACCGGCCCATTTCCCATTGGCACGCCACTGGTACTCCCGCTCACCCCATGCACAGGCGCACGAATGGATAGGGCTTCTACTCGCACGTGCTGACCATCCACCACCGTATCATACGAAACAGATGGCTGGCCAGCGAGCACGGTTCTGGCGATATTTTTCTCGAGCGGAATACGCGTACCGCTCGTAGAGAGATAACGCACCTGGCCCTGAGCATCCATGACCTCGACCGCGACGCCTGGATCACGGTACGTGTCGACGCGCATCGTCAATGGACCTTTCCAGTACGGTGGAGAAGCAGATAGGTCATCTAACACGTCCAGCATGGCGACTCGCGCCTCAGTACGTACCGCGTCATTCACGCTCTGGTTAATGGCATCAGTTGTCAGTAGCAGGAAAAGGAGCGCAAAGAATCCCAGTGCAACGGCTATGAGTGAACCGTACCAAAGTATCAACCGCAGCCGCAGCGAACGGGGGAGGGCCCGCTTTGGCTCCGATGCCTGAGGTGTATGCATGGCCGCTTTCATCTAGATGCTCATGGTCGATATACAGAACCGCTGCTGTGCTTCACGCTGTATTGGCAGTATAGCATAGAAGTGCGGAGCAATGCTGTGTAGTATTGAAGTACTTTTCCTTGCTGTAGGATCACACATGACGGTGAGAGCCTACAACAAGGGATTGTTTACCAGCGCCTGGCGCGCTTGCCTATCCCGCGGCCACCGGTTACAGCGTTGATGATCCAGAGCAAGAGAACAGCGCCGAGAAATGCTGTGATGAAGGTCCAGATGATGCCCTCGCCTCCGAGCCCGAATAGGCCAAGGATAGCCCCACCAATCAAACCTCCGATAATACCTATGACGATGTTTCCCAGGATACCCAACTTATCGCCCTGGATCAAGCGGTCAGCAATTGCGCCTGCCAGACCGCCGACAACGATCCAGACGATCCATGCCCAGAGTGTCCCCAGGATACTCGCCATGACAAGTGCTAGAGCCATATTATTCATTCTCCTTCTGATGTGTATTCACCTGGATGGCCACCAGGGATTTTTTCGATGTAGATTGATCTCTCCTGACCCATGCCAGGTGAGACGTACATAGCATATCGCACTCGGATGAATTGATCCTGTGTAGTATCTGAGATGGAACTGAGAAAATGATCTTCCTATGAGAGGCCCTGTGCTCGATAACACTTCACTGCAGCACTGCACTTCTAGCTTTGCGCCGCGATTCGCGGCGCTCTTTCCGCAAACGTAGCCTTATGCGCTGCCCAAAGAAGCGCCAGGCGAGGAAGAGGAGCACGAGGACGCCAAAGAGCACCCAGCCGACTCTCTCGATCAGCATCTGTAAGCGGTCAATCTCTGTGGCCAGGAGATACCCAAGCAAGCAGAAGGCGACGTTCCACAAGGCAGCGGCCACCAACTCATATCCCAGGAATCGCAGGTACTTCATCCCGGTCATACCGGCACTCAGCGCAACAAACGAACGGAGTTGCCCCATCAAGTGCGAAATGAGGATTGCCTTCCCTCCATGTTTTGAGATCAGCCTACGCCCCAGGCGCAGCCGACCAGCCAACCGTATGCGGAGGCCCAGCCTGCTCTTGCTCCACTCAGTGGCAACGCGGGCCAGTACGAACCGCCCGAGGAGGTAATCGATGTGATACCCAAGAACAGTTCCAAGCGTGGCAAGGAAGATCACCAAGCCCAGGTTAAGGGTGCCCAGGCGCGCATACATGGCTCCCAGTAACGCCAACGAATTCCCAGGCAGGAGAAGACCGAGTAATGCTGTATTCTCACCCAACGTACCCAGAAACACGGTCAGGTAGCCGTACTGGTTGTAGAATTCACCGAGTAGTTCAATCCATTCGTTAAGCGGAAGAGCTTGCATACTCTATTCCCCGATCTTCTCTACATTTGCGAAGAGAAGCTGGCTGGCTCCCGCTCACTTTAGCCTATCCTTGTGCCGGGCGCTAAGTTCTCTTCTCACTCTATCATAGAATGCTGCTATCTCTTAGACATGATTTCACTGGCTGACTCCTCGCCCGCCTGCTTTTCAGGCTCTGTATTTCTCGTCTCAAGCCGGCGCGCTCGCACGACTGAAGCAACAACGGCGACGGCGAGTACCACCGCGATCACCACCAGCGAGAGCGCTGTGGGGATGTGATAGATGTCGGCCAGGACCATCTTCGCACCAACGAAGGATAGCACTACTGCAAGCCCGAGTTTCAGGTAGTAGAACTTGCCTATGGTGTTCGCAAACACGAAGTACAGCGAACGCAGGCCGAGAATCGCGAAGACGTTGGATGTATAGACAAGAAATGTATTCTGAGTGACTGCGAAAATCGCGGGTATCGAGTCCAGGGCAAAGATCAGGTCTGTGGTCTCAACGACCAGCAACACGAGCAGCAGTGGTGTTATCATCAGTTGACCCGCTTGCCGTACAACGAAGCGATCACGCTCGTAGTCTTTCGTAGCAGGAACGACGCGACGGACGAGCTTCAGCAACGGATTGCGCTCGGGATGTACTTCCTCTCCTTTGTGAAATGCCATTCTGACACCGGTAAAGATCAGGAAGGCCCCGAACAGGTAGATGATCCAGTGGAACGTGTCGAGCAGGACGGCCCCCAGCGCAATCATCAGGCCGCGCATGACGAGGGCGCCCAGGACGCCCCAGAAAAGCACCCGGTGCTGATAGGCTGCTGGTACACCAAAGAATGTGAAGAGCAGCACAAAGACGAAGATGTTGTCAACGCTGAGGGACTTCTCGATCAGATAGCCCGTGAAGAACTGCAGCGCAGGTTCAGGGCCACTGAAGATGTAGATCCCAGCGTTGAAGATCAGCGCCAATGCAATCCACACGGCGCTCCAGGTCAATGCCTCTTTGATCGAAACAGTATGCGTTTTGCGATGAAACACGCCCAGGTCAAGTGCGAGCATCGCAAGAACGAAGACGTTAAATCCTATCCATAACCAGATATTTCCAGAAAGCATCATGTATTTTCCTCTGTACGTCTCCTATGCTCATAAGGGCACTGGTCACAGCATACCGCATAGATATGAGCACATGCTGTGGGATAGCTGAGATGAGTCTGAGAATGTCTCGCCGCTTTATTGAGGGCTTAATCGAGGTGTTAGCATGCGGTAAGGGGTACGCCCTCAACGTACCCCCTGCTTTTCAGCCAATCATGTAAGCTTTCGCTCACTATCGATCGTCACTGCTTCCGAACAGATGGAGCAGGCTCAGGAACAGGTTCAGGATATCGAGGTAGATGCTGATAGTCAGCAGAATGGCCGCTGACAACGTATCCTCGGTGAACTTGATCCGCTGGATGTCGTAGACGATGAAGCCACTGAACAGTCCTACACTCACTAGAGCTATGATAAAGGATAGCGGGCCAGTGGCGAAAAAGATGCTAAAGATGCTCGCGGCGACCACCGCTAATAGACCAATGAACAGAATCGGCCCGAGGAAACTCAGGTTGCGTTTCGTCGTCCAGGCAAATGTTCCCAAACCCACGGTGAGTACACCTGTTAGAGCAAGGGCCTCATAAATCGCGTTGGCTGCCCCTGCCGCAGCATAGGCTGCGATGATTGTGCTGATCGTCATACCGCTGATGAAGGTGAACAGGTACAGCAAGCTCATGTTGAGTAGCATTGCGTTCGGCAGCTTCCGCGAAGTGATCATTACGGCGATCAGCACGACGAACTCGAGAATGATCGCAGGTAAAAGAAACCCGCCGATACCTGCGTCGAGCAACTGCAGGCCTGCAAACAGTCCAAAGCCTGCCGACACCAGCGAGAAACTCAGAAGCGTTAGCACCTTACTGAGCAATGATTGATAGGTAGTACTCCCAGGAGCAACGCCGTAGCTCCCATAGGGAGGCTGCTGGTAAGGTGCATACTCCTGACCTTGATTATTATATTTGTATGGGTAATTGTTCATTATATTGTTCTCCTTCGGGCTGTACCTCATGCGGCCCTTGAATAGACTTCTTCACCTGACCGGAATCACTACCACTCGCTGCCACCTCCGAAATCACCGCCCCCAAAGTCTGCACCTTCACTGCCGATACCACCGAAGTCGGGCCCTCCCCCAAAGGTGTCTGCGGGGTTGTTCATGCCAGGATCATTACCACCCTGGGAAAGTGGAGTCATAGTATCAGGATTCATAGATTCATCGCCTTGCGCCTGTTGTTCATGTTCCCCGGCCATTCTTCCCAGGCCATAGCCTAAAAGGCCGCCGCCTACTGCTCCAAGTCCACCAGCGGCCCAGGGACTCATGCCCCTTTGTGGTGGATAATCAGGGCCGTACATAGGTCCGCCATATCTGTTAGGATCATAGCCTGGACCATAGTAGGGGGGCCCACCATATCCAGGTTGGCCATAACCAGGATTGGAATCAATACGACCATATTCGTCTTTCGGGCCATCTCTCTCTTGCCATGACGTTCCCATCGGGGAGTTTATGGTGTTCCGTTGCCCAAAGAAGCGGCGGAAGACAAAGAAACTTGCTATGATAAGTACCGCCAGGAGTAAGAGCCAGATGAGCGGGTTGCTCAGCACTCCACCTAAGGTTTGAAGTGGCTTGGGAATGCCATCAACATCACCGCTTCCCAGGCTGGTTTGTAGCGACTTGAGAGCGGTAAGGGTCGCAGCAGTATAATTGCCATTGGCTCCTGCATTACTACCATAGGCTTGAGCAAATTCCTGGCGCGCCTGTGCTATCTGCTCAGCATTCAAGTTTACTTGTTTTCCAGCAACAATCGCCAGGTAGCGCTGCTCAACGCTGATACCGATAGCAATAGCATTCTGGTCAGTAAGGGCTTGCTCCGTACTTCTGACAAAGTCACTCTTAGGTCCGTTGAACGTGGGCACAGTGGAGATGCTCACTGGATGAGAGAGTTTGGATGCTGTACTGCGTACCTGGTCAACGCCCAGAACCCCCGCATCATCTTTGATCTGCACACTCGCAGCTTGTACCGTATTTATGCCTAAGGGTAAGAGGATGCTACTTATTCCAATAAGGAGCATGAGCATACCTCCAATGCCCAATTGTAGTGTTCTGACTATCCTTTTGTTCTTCATTTTGCTTTTCTCCTCCAGGAGGATCAGTACTCCCTGCACTCACATTTGTATTCATGGCTTAGTACCAGCAAAGGAGTATGTTCTTCGAGTTGAACCAATCGTTTGAAGCTCTCTGTACTCACCACATGGTATAAAGCGAAGCTTCTAGCGTCTGCTCAGCCTCTCACAGCTATTCTAGCAGCTAAGGCTGTGAGGACTCTTAGGTGGCCCTGAATCCAGGCTGAGAATCAATGTCAAGGATTATGTAGCTACCTCTGAGCAACCCTTGCAAGAGGTGCTTCAAGTCATAGGAAAGCAGGACATCAACCAGATGCCCATTGTAGAGGAGGGATGGCTCGTCGGCCTGCTAAGTTGGGACTCGATCATGCGCTACCTGCAGGTGCTGCAGAGTTTAGCAGATGATACCGGGGGTACTACTCTTTGAAGACATAGCCAACGCTGCGAACGGTATGGATGAGCCGTGGTTCGCCCTCCGCCTCGAGCTTGTTGCGCAAGTAGCCAATGTAGACTTCCAGGACATTCGATGATCCTTCGAAATCAAGCCCCCAGACGCGATCCAGGATGATCTCACGGGTAAGCACCTGGCGTGGACGCCTCATAAAGAGCAGGAGCAACTCATACTCGGTGGGCGAGAGTTCAATCTCACGCGCGCCACGATGGGCAACGCGTGTTCCGGTGTCCAATTCGACATCGGCATAGCGCAAAACCTCGTGCCGCTCCTCCTGGCTTCGGCGCAACAAGGCCTTGACACGCGCCACCAACTCCTCGGGAGCGAACGGTTTCACCAGATAATCGTCAGCTCCCGTCTCGAGTCCTTTCACCCGGTCAGCGACGGTATCACGCGCCGTGAGCATCAGGATGGGAACGTTGTCGCCCGCCTCTCGCAGTCGCTGCGCCACCTCTAGTCCGTCCAGCCCCGGCATCATGATATCGAGTACGACGAGATCGGGTGGACGCTCCAGCGAACGATTGAGGGCCTCGCTGCCGCTAGCTGCGATGGCGACGCTGTACCCTTCATACGCAAGAATGCGCCGTAACAGGTCCGTGATTCGCGAATCGTCGTCCACGATTAGAATGTGTGCCTTCATCTCTATTCCTCCAGTCTCTGCAAACCTCACATTTCCCGCAGGGATGTAATACATGCTGTTGTACCTGCTCGTGTGTGCTTCTGTTCTAGAGAGAGCATAGCATAGGGATGTGAAGCAATACTGAGACGTTCCTGAGTTGAAGCTGAGGGCCTCCCATTCGGTGCATCTCTTTGAGTACACTCTCCTAATCAGTCCACACCCAGTCGCGAATTTCTGGCATATCTTCGAGATTCCCCCGTACGTATGTTCTGTGCCTTGCAAGTATATCGTTGCACTCAGCGATTAATCCTGGAGTCAGCTCTCGTACACGTGTCGCGCGCCGCATCGCCTCAATGCAGAGGTGATAGCGACTCATATCGTTGAGCACAACCATATCAAATGGCGTTGTCGTCGTTCCCTCCTCGTTAAAACCGCGCACGTGGAAACGATGTGCATTTGGGCGTCCGTGAACGATCTCGTGCATGGCTCGTGGGTACCCATGGAAAGCGAAAATGACCGGCTTATCTTCGGTGAAGTGCTCGATGAACTTCGCTTCGTCCATGCCATGGGGGTGTAATAATGGCTGATACAGTGTCATCAGATCCACGACATTGACCACGCGCACCTTCAGCTCTGGGATATGATGACGCAGCCACCAGGCAGCCGCAACCGTTTCTAGCGTCGGAATATCACCTGCACAGGCAAGGACGACGTCCGGCTCAACTTTCTCGTCATTGCTTGCCCAGCGCCAGATAGAGAGACCCCGCGTACAATGAGCAATCGCTTCCTCCATATTGAGCCATTGGAGTTGTGGCTGCTTATCAATGACAATCAGGTTCACGTAGTCCCGGCTGCGGAAGCAGTGATCTGCGACAGAGAGCAGGCAATTCGCATCTGGTGGCAAATAGATGCGCGCAACATTTCCTTTTTTCGAGAGGACTGCGTCGATCAGGCCCGGTCCTTGATGGCTAAAACCATTGTGGTCGTTACGCCAGCAGGTTGACGTCAAGAGGATGTTCAGCGATGCAATCGACTTGCGCCAGGCAAGTTTGATCCCTTCCTCCAGCCACTTCGCATGTTGAACCGTCATCGAAGCGGAGACCATGGCAAATGACTCGTAGGTAGCGAACAAGCCGTGTCGCCCTGTGAGCAAATAGCCTTCTAACCAGCCATGACAAAGGTGCTCGCTCAGGACCTCCATCACACGCCCATTGGCAGAGAGGTGATCATCAAACGGGATGATTTTTTCTACCCAGGTGCGATTCTCGACATCGAAGAGATTTCCAAGACGATTCGAATTGGTCTCATCAGGACAGAAGAAACGGAAATTACGCTGCTCGGCGTTTTTTGTAAACATATCTCTCATCATCTTGCCCAGCTGACGAGTAGACTCGTGGCGCTCCGTTGCAGGCTTTGTGACTTCAATCGCATAGTCGGTAAACGAAGGAATATCAAGGTCTATCAGCAGTTTTCCCCCATTGGCGTGGGGATTGGCTCCCATACGCCGGTCACCTTTGGGGGCAAGCGCTGCAAGTTCCGGGACTAAGCGACCAGATTCGTCGAACACTTCTTCCGGTCGATAACTGTACATCCAGGCTTCCAGTATTTTCAGATGCTCCGGGTTCGTCTTCACTTCTGCGACCGGGACCTGGTGGGCCCGAAACGTGCCTTCGATCGGGAGACCATCTACCTCTTTTGGTCCTGTCCAACCCTTGGGCGTACGCAAGATGATAGCAGGCCAGTTTGGCCGCTGCGTGAAGCCATGAGCGCGTGCCTCTTCTTGATAGGAGCGTATTTTCGCATAGCAGGTGTCTAAGGTTCTGGCGAAAGCCTGGTGCATTTCCATCGGATCATCGCCTTCCACGAAGTGGACATCGTAGCCATGACCAGTAATGAGTTTCTCGATAGTCTCATCCTTCTCACGTCCCAAAACGGTGGGACCAGAAATCTTGTAGCCATTCAGATGCAAAATGGGAAGGACAGCACCATCACGAACCGGGTTCAAAAAGCGAATGCTTTTCCAGGCGCCCTCAAGTGGCGCGGTCTCTGCTTCACCATCCCCAATGACAGCAGCAACGATTAAATCAGGATTGTCGAAGGCTGCACCAAAGGCATGAGAAAGGACGTAACCCAGTTCGCCTCCTTCGTGAATGGAGCCTGGAGTGGGAACGCTGACATGGCTCGGGATACCTCCAGGTGTTGAGAACTGGCGAAACAGGCGACGCATTCCCTCGGGGTCTTGCGTCACCTCAGGATAGATCTCCGTGTAGGTCCCTTCGAGGTATACATTCGCAAGAATGGCAGGCCCACCGTGTCCTGGCCCCGCAAGATAGATCATGTTGACATCGTGCTCCTGGATAAGCCGATTGAGGTGGACATAAATGAAGCTGAGGCCAGGTGACGTACCCCAATGTCCAAGTAATCGGGGCTTGATATGTTCCGGACGTAAGGGTTCTTTCAGCAAGGGGTTATCCTGGAGATAAATTTGACCGATTGTCAGGTAGTTGGCGGCGTTCCAATACATGTGCACCAATTGAAGTTGTGCTTGATCAAGGCTTGGCATGGCTCTTCCTCCTCAAGGTTGTTTTGAACACGAAAAACGCTTGACGATCAATGTATGCCGTTCTTCATGATACAATCACAGCACTGCAATATCAATGGTCTCATTGGAAATTGCATCTCGTGTTGAGCTCAGGAGAAATTCGAACATGTTCTATTGGGAGTCCATGCTTCGCTAGAGCTACATCCCACCTTTTCTTGCACGCTTCAGAGTGGTGAGAGGGAACGAGGGCGAAAGCGCCACGCTCTACCAATGCGACCACGAGGGTCGCCCCTACATTTAACTGGCTTGCAGTTCGCCCAGCTTCACGTTGACGGTCATTTGCTGGCTTCCCCGGTAAATCTGCACGGCTACCGTCTCGCCAGGATTTTTGCTGACCAACACATCCCCTCACTTCCCGAAGAAGCGCTGGGTGAAGGTCGAAATTAAGCTGACCTCGATCAGCAGGCCCAGTACCGCCTCTGCGGCAGCCAGTCGAACAAAGGCGTCTCCTAGTGTCACACCCTGGAGTAAGAAGCCACGTCCGTGAAAGCTGCTCACGCTCAAGACCAGTGCTTCATCCCAGGTGAGATGGACCGCGGCACCATGGGCGTTGAGCAGATAGAGACCCATGAAGCTGAAGATGACGACGAGATAGGCCATCAGACTCCTGCCCGGTCGATAGCCATATCCTGCCAGAAGATCGAGTAATAATGAGAAGAGATACTGTCCGAACTTGCGCTGCCGCCGCAGGACGATGCGTTGCAGGAGCTGCGCACGGTAGGCGAAGCGCGCCGCCTCCTCATCGAGTCCCTGTGCCCGCAGCGCCATGGCGAGTTGGCGATTGGCCCGCACCGCTGCCTCATACTCCTCAAACCGGGTCTCGCTGTTTTTTCTCTTGCCAGCGCGCGAGGTCTGTCGTGCCTCGTACTCATCACCAAGCATGTCCACCTGCGACCACTGTACGACCGCGAGATTGACGTCGCCCCATTGTGCGTCTGCTAGCGACGGACCGATATGCTGCTCACCACTTTCCAGGGCTTTTCTCAGCCGCGCCTCCTCAATAGGCGTTCTGCTGAGTCTGGCTCCCTCCAGGTGGGCTTTGTAGAGAAACGTTCGCTCCAAGTGGGCTTTGTAGAGAAACGTTCGCTCCAGGTGCGCCTCGTTGAGGTACGCCCCCTCCAGGTGCGCCCCGCTCAGGTTGGCATCCTGCAGAGAGGTCCCACTGAGATAGCCTTCTTCCAGGTGAGCTTCGCTGAGATTCGCTCCCGTCAGATGCGCCTCGCTCAGGTAGACTTTTTCCAGGCGAGCCCCACTGAGATCGGCCTTCTCTAAATGCCCTCCATTGAGATAGGCTTGCTCCAGGTGGGCTCGTCTGAGGGTAGCACCTTGCAGAAGCGCCTCGCTCAGGTCGGCTTTCCTCAGGTGAGCTTCACTGAGGTCAGCTTCCTTCAGACGAGCCCTGGCGAGGAATGCTCGATCCAGGTGCGCACTGGCGAGGTCGGCTTTCTCGAGATGCGCTTCGCGCAGAGACGCTTTTTCCAGGTATGCCCCGATGAGCACAGCCTCTTCCAGGTGCGCCTCGCTCAGATCAGCTCCCGTCAGCAGAATTACTGCGGCAGCGCGTTGTTCTTCAGTGGCCTCATCCCACTCCTGGCGGGTGAGGCTACCGCGCAGACCCGCCAGTGGAAGGGCATGCAGATCCACATAACGCAGATCCGCACCCCTCAGGTCCAGCCCCTGGCGATCCTGCTGCTCGTTGCTGGGCGCTGTAGGACCGCGTCCGTTCTCGTGTGCTGCCAGGAGCCACTCGACATCGGCACGACTCAATTTCACTCCCTTGAAGGGATAGATGCCTCGCGTGATATCTGGGGTCGTCGCAAGATAACGGCTCAGTTGTTCCTGGCGCTCCTGCCCAATCTCGGGTTCAGTACGCCAGGGTGCCAGGTGGGCTTGCCCTGTTGCACTGTTCAGAGCAGGGGTAGCGAAGATACCCTCTCGCGATGAACCCTGTAGATTGTCTTTCTTCCTTTGTACGTCTTCTACTTTATCGCTCTGGTGCGCGTGCTCCTCTCTGCTCCCTTCATCAATACGCATGGGCTTCTTCCTGTGCCTGCGCTCTTACAGGATTCAGGACAATCTTGCCGTCCTTCGCGTCGACCACGACCGTATCGCCCTCGCGAATAGTGCCATCGAGAATGCCATGGGCGATACGGTTCTCGACCTCCCGCTGGATGACGCGCTTGAGGGGACGAGCCCCGAACTGCGGGTCGAAGCCCATCTCTGCCAGCAGGTCCCGTGCGGCGTCAGTAACCTGCAGCGTGATGTGCCGCTCTTCCAGGCGCGGGCGCAGGCGATTGATCTGGATATCCACAATGTCCTTCATCTGCTCACGCGTGATTTGATGGAAGACAATGATCTCATCGATGCGGTTGATGAACTCGGGGCGGAAGCCCTCTTCACGTAGTCGTTGACGTACCTGGCGCTGGACCTCCTCCTCGTCCATGCCATCCAATTCGTGCAGCCAGTGAGATCCAACATTACTCGTCATGATAATGACGGTATTTTTGAAATCCACCGTGCGACCTTGACCATCGGTCAGACGTCCATCGTCGAGCACTTGCAACAACACGTTGAAGACTTCCGGCGCGGCTTTTTCAATCTCGTCAAAGAGGACGACACTGAAGGGCCGCCGTCGTACGGCTTCGGTCAGCTGGCCGCCTTCCTCGTAGCCGACATAGCCGGGAGGCGCACCAATGAGTCGCGCAACGCTGTGCTTCTCCATATACTCCGACATGTCGATACGAATCAGGGCATGCTCATCGTCAAACAGGAATTCGGCTAACGCGCGTGCCAGCTCCGTCTTCCCAACACCGGTTGGCCCCAGGAACATGAAGCTGGCCAGGGGGCGATTGGGGTCCTGCAGACCGGCGCGCGCGCGGCGAATCGCGTCGGAAACCGCTTGCACGGCCTGGTCTTGCCCAATGACGCGCTGGCGCAGCCGATCCTCCATCGTCAGCAACTTCTGCACCTCCCCCTCCATGAGCCTCGAGACAGGGATATGTGTCCATTTGGAGACGATCTCCGCGATGTCCTCGGCATCGACCTCTTCTTTGAGCAGGCGCGCACCCTTGATGCCGCTCAGCTTCGACTCCATCTCACGGATACGCTCCTCCAGCTTAGGAATGGTATCATAGCGCAGTCGTGCCATTTCCTCGTAATCATACTCGCGTTCAGCTTTCTCCAGCGCGAGTTGCGCCTGCTGCAGCTCTTGCTTGAGACGTTGAATCTCCTCGACCGGCTGGCGTTCTTGCTCCAGCGCCAGCTTCATGGTGCGCAATTGCTCCGAGAGATTCGCAATCTCTTGCTCGACTTTTGCTCGTCGTTCCCGGCTCGCCGGATCCGTTTCCTTTTTGAGCGCCTCAAGTTCCACCTGCAACTGGCGGATGCGGCGATCGAGCGCATCAATTTCGGTGGGGGTACTATCTAACTCCACCCGCAAGCGGCTGGCGGCCTCGTCCACCAGGTCGATTGCCTTGTCCGGCAGGAAACGGTCAGTGATGTAGCGGTTGGAGAGGACGGCAGCGGCCACCAGGGCGCTGTCCATAATGCGCACGCCGTGATGGACCTCGTAGCTCTGTTTGAGGCCGCGTAAAATGCTGATTGTGTCTTCAACCGAGGGCTGTTCGACCATGATCGGCTGGAAGCGCCGCTCCAGGGCGGCATCCTTTTCAATATGCTTGCGGTACTCATCCAACGTAGTGGCGCCAATGCAGTGCAGTTCGCCACGCGCCAGCATGGGTTTGAGCATGTTGGAGGCATCCATCGCGCCTTCTGCTGCGCCCGCGCCGACCAGTGTATGCAATTCATCGATAAAGAGGATGATGTTGCCCTCGGAACTTGTGACCTCTTTCAGCACGGCCTTCAGGCGTTCCTCGAATTCGCCGCGATACTTGGCTCCTGCGACCAGCGCGCTCAAGTCAAGCGCGACGACCTGTTTGCCGGCCAGGGTCTTGGGCACATCACCGCGCACGATACGCTGCGCCAATCCCTCCACAATGGCAGTTTTTCCAACGCCCGGCTCGCCAATCAAGACCGGATTATTCTTGGTACGGCGGCTCAAGACCTGGATGACACGACGAATCTCCTCGTCGCGCCCAATCACCGGGTCAAGCTTGCCTTGCGCAGCCAGCTGGGTGAGGTTGCGCCCATATTTCTCCAATGCCTGGTACTTTCCCTCCGGATTATCGTCGGTCACCCGCTGCGAGCCGCGAATGGAGGTCAGCGCCTGCAATACGTTCTCAAGCGTGAGCCCTGCCTCTCTCAACACATGCGGCACCTCTCCATCTCTGATATTGAACATGGCCAGCAGCAGGTGCTCCACGCTCAGGTACTCATCATGGAAGGTGCTCATCTCGCTCCAGGCATCTTCCAGCAACTTGCGCAGGCGAGGCGAAATGCCCGGCTCACTGCCTCCATAAACATGCGGCATGCGCTCGAGTTCGTTGTCGAGGATGCGCCTCGCTGCTGCGAGATCGCCGCCGACCTTCGCAACCACCTGCTGCACTACTCCACCTTCCTGGGCAAGCAGGGCAGCAAGCAGGTGCTCGACCTCGACTTGATTATGATGGTACTGCCTGGCTAGCTGTGCTGCATCACTGAGCGCCTCTCGCGCTTTCTCAGTAAAGTGCTCTATGTTCATTGCTCTTTCCCTCTCCTGTTTCCTGCTGGTGGCAGGCACTCGCCTGCTCCAAACGCTAGGGAGTCTCGTCCCGCCTGAGTGCCTGGCTTCTCTCCTGCTCCAAATCATGTTGGAGGGACTCGATGCGCTTGAGCAAGCGTACGATCACTTCGACTCCCGCCAGGTTGACGCCCAGGTCGCGTTGCAACCGGCGGACCCGCCGCAGCCGTATGACCTCTTCCTCGCTATAGCGCAGTCCCCCGCCAGTTTCTACCCCCTCGATCAGGCCCAATGCACGTAGATAGCGAATCGCGCCAATACTCAGATGGCTCGCAGCAGCCGTCTCTCGCTCGCTATACAATGAGAAAGAGCGGTACTGCTGGAGCACGATTTGTGTCACATAATGCTCATCCATGGCTGCCCCTTCCTTCTACTTTTGTCGACTGGTCAGTATAGCCAATTGAACGGGCAAACGCCTCGAAGAGGCGGCGTTGTTCAGCATTCAGGTGCGTCGGAAGCACCACATTCACTTCAGCATAGAGATCACCACGCTTCTCTGGTTGTCCCAGAACAGGCATACCCTGTCCTCGTAGTCGGAACGACTTGCCGTTCTGGGTTCCCGGTGGAATCCGCAACAGTAGCTGGCGTCCATCAGGAGTTGGCACCTGCACCTCGCCTCCGAGTACGGCCGTGGCCAGGGGAACGTCCACACGTGTGCGCAGCGTGGTTCCTTCCCGTGTAAAGCGTGAATCCGGCAACACATGCACACGCAGGTAGAGATCACCCCGGCCTGAAGCGCCCTGAATGCCCTGACCGGCGATGCGTATACGAGAACCTTCATCCACGCCCGGAGGTATCTTCACTTCCAAGCGACGTGTGCTGCCGTCGGGCTCGGTGAGTTCGAAAACGCGTGTTCCTCCGTTGTATGCTTCAGCGAGGGTCACATCCACATCAGCATCGACATCTTGTGCTACCGGAGCATAAGCTTCACGTTGAGTGCGTCCTGTCGTTCGTCTACGTCCCCTCGTTGCACCCGAAACGCCTGAGCCGAAGAGGGTTTCGAAGAAGTCAGAGAACGGGGATTCTCCTCCAAAGAGGTCCTCCAGATCTTCCTCGCTCATGGTGCTATACTGAGTGCGCCTGCCTCCTCCTCTACCGTCTCCGCCTGCCGCTCCCGCTGGTCCAGAGGAGCCGGGCCATCGTCCATATTGCTGGTAATAGCCGCCTAGCTCGTCATAGCGCTTGCGCTTCTCAGGGTCGGACAGTACTTCATTGGCCTCGTTGATATCCTTGAATTTTTCCTCGGCTGACTTATCATCCGGGTTGACGTCCGGGTGATACTGGCGTGCCAGCTTGCGATACGCTTTTTGGATATCCTTCTGGCTCGCGTTCTTGTCCACGCCCAGAATCTTGTAATAATCCTTGTAGTCAACGGACATGAGTCTAATCTCCCTGAAAAAGGAACCCTTCCTGAGATGCGTCATCCATCAGAAAGTTGCTCCGACCAGGGCGACCGCATCCTGTTCATGACGCCTCAGAGGCACCTCGTCTCCCTGGAAAGAGCCCCGTATCCCAGGGCCCCTCCAGGATGAGCGTTGTGAGTCGCCTAGACTTCGCGGTACTCTCCCTCGACGGTCCCAGATTCGCCACCTGATGCCGTGCCGGGTGCCGCACCGGATGTTCCATCGCCCCCGGCTGTTCCAGGTTGACTGTAGGCCTCCTGACCAATGCGCTGCATGGTGCGCTCCAGTTCATCAGCAGCGCTGCGCACACGTGTGAGATCGTTACTTGCAAGCGCATCGCGTACGGCCTTGACGCGCTCCTCCACCTCACTGCGCAAACTAGCCGAGATTTTGTCACCGACATCTTGCAGCGTCCGCTCTGCCTGGTAGGCCAGGCTATCAGCGCGGTTGCGCATCTCGATCTCCTCGCGGCGCTGGCGGTCCTCCTGCGCATGCAGTTCGGCCTCACGCACCATGCGCTCCACTTCCTCCTGGGAGAGGCCACTGGTGGAGGTAATCGTGATCTTTTGTTCGCGCCCACTTGCCTTATCGCGCGCCGTCACATGCAGAATGCCGTTGGCGTCGATGTCGAAGGTCACCTCAATCTGTGGGACGCCTCGTGGGGCCGGAGGGATGCCCTCCAGGCGGAAGCGACCCAGGCTCTTGTTGTCCCGCGCCAGTTCGCGCTCGCCTTGCAACACATGAATCTCCACCGCCGACTGGTTATCTTCCGCTGTGCTAAAAATCTCGGTCTTGCGCACCGGGATAGTCGTGTTGCGCGGGATCAGCTTGGTCATCACACCACCGAGGGTCTCAACACCCAGCGAGAGTGGCGTTACGTCAAGCAGGAGCACATCCTTTACCTCGCCCTTGAGCACGCCCCCCTGGATGGCCGCGCCGATGGCCACCACCTCGTCCGGGTTCACCCCCTTGTGCGGCTCCTTACCGAAAATCTTGCGCACCAACTCGATCACTGCTGGCATGCGGGTCTGTCCACCCACCAGGACGACCTCATTGACATCGGATGCCTTGACCCCCGCGTCCTCCAGCGCCTTCATGACCGGGCCGCGCGTGCGCTCGATGAGATCGCCGACCAGTTGCTCTAATTTGGCCCGCGTCAAGGTCATCACCAGGTGTTTGGGTCCACTGGCGTCAGCCGTGATGAAGGGCAGGTTGATCTCTGTCTGCAGCGAGGAAGACAATTCGACCTTGGCTCGTTCTGCCGCTTCCTTCAAGCGTTGTAGCGCCATGCGATCCTTGCGCAGATCAATCCCCTGGTCTTTGCGGAACTCGTCGGCCAGCCAGTCAATGATGCGCTGGTCAAAGTCGTCACCGCCCAGGTGCGTATCGCCGTTGGTCGCCTTGACCTCAAAGACGCCCTCACCCAACTGCAAGATGGAGATATCGAAGGTCCCACCGCCCAGGTCATAGACAGCGATTATCTCATCCCTCTTCTTATCCAGCCCGTAGGCCAACGAGGCAGCTGTCGGTTCGTTGATGATACGCAAGACCTCGAGTCCTGCAATCGTTCCCGCGTCTTTGGTCGCCTGGCGCTGCGCATCGTTAAAGTAGGCTGGCACTGTAATCACGGCCTGGGTAATACGCTCGCCCAGTTTGGCTTCCGCATCGACTTTCATCTTTTGCAGAATCATCGCCGAGATTTCCGGCGGACTGTATTCGCGTCCACCCAGTACCACGCGGACGTCGCCGTTGGAGGCGCGCGTGATCTTGTAGGGCACGGTCTTTATAGTACGCTGGACTTCGGGGTCATCGTACTTGCGTCCCATGAGACGCTTAATAGAAAAAACCGTATTTTCCGGGTTGGTCACCGCCTGCCGTTTCGCCACCTGGCCGACCAGGCGCTCACCGCTCTTGGTGATCGCCACTACTGAAGGAGTGAGCCGCGACCCCTCGCTGTTCTCCAGGACGGTCGGCTCACCCCCCTCGATGACTGCCATCACCGAATTGGTTGTTCCCAGGTCAATGCCTAATACTTTTGCCATTGCTTCTCGCTTCCTTTCAGAAAAGCCTCGTAGAGACTCCATCTCGTCAGAATTCAGAATTTCCTTGCTGCGCAGGCGCGTCACTCACGTGAGACGGAGTACTTGCGACGCTAACCTGAGCAGGGCGAATGACACGTTCTCCCAGGGCATACCCTGGTTGTGCAACGTGCAGGATCGTTCCTTCAGGCACATCTGCTCGCGCCTCCCTCGTGATGGCCTCATGCCAGCGCGGATCAAACGACTCTCCGGTTGCGCCGATCTGTCGCACGCCCAGTTGGTCGAGCAGCGTCGTGAGTCTTCGCGCAACCAGGAACAGGCCTTGCACCCATGGATGCGTGGCCAGCTCTGGTGGAGCGGCTTCCAGCGCTCGTCTAAGATCATCGAGCACCGGTAACATTTGGGAGAGGATCGCGCTCTGGGCTGCGACGCGTCCTTCAGCCTGCTCCTGGCCCATGCGACGTCGATAATTCACGAAGTCCGCTTGTGTTCGCCGTAGCAGGTCCAGGCACTCTTCCGCCTTCTGCTGCTCTGCGGTAAGCCGTTGCTCTAGCTGAGCCGAGACGGTAGAGGAACTCGGCTCGCCTTCCCGTTCTGGCTGCTCGGCCGCCTGTTGCTGCGGCCTTTGGTCCTGCTGTTCTTGTCCGTTCTGCTGCATAGCACCTTCCTTTTCTCTTCCGTCGCGGCCACTGCTGCCAGCGGCCTATTACCCAGGAGAGGTTGCCCGCCGAGTCAGGCATTTCTCCGTCCTATAAACAAGCCTCATCTTCCATGGGTAATGCGAGAGTAACCTGCACCCCCTGGCCTCGCGGTGAGTCTACCGTAAGTGTCCCGTAGTGGGCCACGGCAATTCTGTTTGCCAGGTAGAGTCCCAAACCCAGCCCCGTCGATGTCACGCCCGCTACGAAAGGGCGTAAGAGCTGGACACACCGTTCAGGAGGAAGGCCTGGGCCCGCATTGCTCACGGTCAGAAGCATCCATGGTCCATCCGTCCTTCTCACTTTGTCCAGTTGGACCTGGATGGGGATGTGCTTCGGCGCGTATTCGACCGCATTGGCCAGCAGGTTCTCCAGGACCTGCCGGAGGCGATTGGGATCAGCCGAAAGCACCATCTCCTGGGGAGCGTGAACATGGATCGGAGTATCTGGCCCGCTAAAGGCAGGAACCACCTCCTGCACGAGATCCACCATATTGATGGGCTGTGGATGGATGGTGAAAATACCCTGGTTCAGGCGTGCCACATCCAAGAGGTCCGAGATGACCCGTCCGAGCAGTTTGAGGGTGTTGGCGGCCGCCGTCGCATCACGCTCATCTTGCTCTCGCCCTTCGCGACGTGCCCGCCGCTCTAGCAGTTCGAGGCGACCTCTGAGTGGGGTGAGATAGTTGCGCAAGTCGTGTGCCATGATTGTAAGCAGTTCCTCGGCCGCAGTGAGTAGCTCCTCGGCCGCCAGGCGTCGGCCCTGTTCAACGGCTTCCTGTCTCATGCGCTCGACTACCTCCGCACGGTGTACCCCGATCCCAACCCAGCAAGCCACTGCTTGCAGGAAGTGCAGATCTTGCTCCGAGAAGAACTCGGGCGTGCTGGAGGAGGCCAGGAGAACACCCCGATGTTGCGCCTCCACCTCAAAGACTGTCGCGATCTCAGACTTCACCCCCATTCCGACTTTCACCCCAACCAACTCCTCAGAATCCAGGTCCGCATGCCCAGTAAGATAGGGAACACCGGTCAGAAAAACCTCGACAAGGCGCCCTCCATTACCCAGGAGCAACCGATCCATCCCGACGGCTTGTTGGCGCTTTCCCATCGGCGTATCATTCGTGCCAACGGCCACGAGGGTATCGGTTAAGGAGTTGTGTAAGAAGGCGTCGACTTTCTCGGCTGCGAGTACCTCGGCGACCAATTGCGCTGCCTGATTAAGTGTGGTGTTCACATCGGTCGTTGGGAGTTCGAGCAGCCGCTCGAGCGTCGTCAACAACCGATCCTGCCGTTGACAAACGACCTCCCTGTGAAGAGCTTGATCCATCTCTGCTTCCCTTTCTCTTCTTAAACGACACCACGCTTTCATCAGCTTCAACGCCCGATCGGAATCAAGACCGGCAGCAGATCGGCTTTGGGATCCACAATCAGGTCATTCCAACCTCAATGGCTCAATTGGAGATAGAAGGGCAGTTACTCTCTGCCCTTCGGATTTGTTACAACCAGGTCTTCTCTTCTTCATCGCCCCAAGTATATGCTGCATGTGGCGCCTTGTCAAGTATTTATATTAACTTGTCTATTATTTTTTTATATGAAGAGAAATATATTTTTTGTAGAAAACGGTCTCTGCTACTCAATCGCGTCGGGCCTCGCGCCGAAAGGATACTCCTTGTCCCTGGTCTCCCTGGCTCACAGGTGAAGACACATCGAGTGGGCCTGGAAAGGCGCGCTCGGCCTCCTCCTCCAGGCGTTGCTCGTTGCGGCACACAAAGACCAAACACGCGATGGTGATGAGCAGGCCGAGCACGATCGTAATGGGTCCGATCGGCCCTGTCAGCCGATGTATATTATCACCGAGGAAGTACCCCCCCAGTCCGTAGAGCGTGGCCCAGATGATGCCCCCCAGCGCGTTGTAGAGCAGGAAGGATCCCCATGGCATGCGGTTCGTCCCCGCCAGGAACGCGGCCCAGGCACGCAAGACGGCGATAAAGCGCCCAAAGAAGACCACTTTGCCGCCATGCTTACGGAAGAGGTACTGCCCCAGTTTCACCCTGCGCTCATCAATGTGAAGATAATGGCCATAGCGGCGCAGCAGCCGGTAGCCGCCTTCGCGTCCTACCCAGTAGCCGATATTATCGCCCAAAATTGCCCCGAGGGTAGCCGCCGCAATCACCAGCGGAATGGCGAGACGATGGGTCGTCCCAGCATAGATGGCTGCGACGAGCAGCATGGTCTCGCCAGGAAAGGGAATGCCCGAACTCTCTATGGCCACAAAGAACAGCACCGCCCAGTAGCCGTAGGCCGTCAGAAAATGCGTCAGCTCGGATGTGGCAAGATGAAACATGTGAGCGCTGCTTTCTCCCTCTCCTCTCCTATGTTAAAGCGGTACCGGCTGTTCTGTACTGGAAGGCACGGACGATGAGGAGTAACCCGAAAACGATGGCATTCATTTTCTACCTCCTCATTAAGGGTCCGCTAAAGGGTCCACTATTACCCTTGCCGCTGCCCTGCCTCTTGTCGTTGCCCTGTCTCCTGTCGTTGTGCTGCCTCTTGTCGTTGCCCTGTCTCGACGGGCACCTGCTGAGGCTGACTCTGGCCGCCTGTAATGCTGATCCGCTTCGGGCGGCTCCCTTCACTAACAGGGAGCATAATCGTGAGGATCCCATTCTCGAACTTCGTTTGGACATTGTTGGTATCGATAGGCCTGGGGAAGGTGACCACCCGTTCAAATGAGCCGGCGACGATTTCTCGCGAGAGCCAGTTGTGTCCACGCCGATGGCGTTCCGTCTTGCCTTGCTGTGTCTGTTGTCCACCGTCCTGTTGCGTCTGTTGCTGGCCCTGCGTCTGGCTCGCTTGCGCCTGTTGCTGGCTCGCTTGCGCCTGTTGCTGGCCCGGTGTCTGACCCGCTTGCGCCTGTTGTTGGGCCTGCGCCTGACCCTCGGGCTGGTCCTGATGCTCGTTCTGATGGCTGAAGCGACCTCGAATCGTCAAGGTGTTTTGATCAACCGTCAGTTCAATATCTTCCGGTCGCACCCCTGGAAGGGCAACATCCACCTCATAGCCATTCTGTGTCTCACAAATGTCCATAGGTGCCAGTTGAGGTGCTGCGCCAGACATCATATTGGGTCGCACAAAGCTCTGTTCGAATAATTGATCCATCGCCCGGCGAAGGCTGAGTGCCTCGCGGAAAGGATCGTAACGAGTAATCATAGATTTGTACCTCCTTGTCTCTGGTATGCTATCGTATCTGTCGTTTCCTTGCACCCCTCACCATCCTGACTGCAGTAAAAGCGAGCGATGCTTTCGACCTCATGATGAGGGAGTTGCGCCACTTTCTTAGTGCGCATCTCTTCCCGCATCAAAGTATACGTCGTATCCATTGCGTTGTCAAGTATTTATATTACCTCATCAACTATTTATATGGAACAAAAATATATTTTCCATTGAAAAGATGCTATTTGATGATGTACCATCTCACGCATCCTTCCATCTAAACGCCTGACGACTTCACTTCTCTCTTCACTGAAGGTCTGCTACAGCTTAGAGGGTTTTATATCTTGCTAGCTCTGTCTCATCATTGAAAAGTATATATCGTATATGGTATTATGTCAAGTATTTATTTATTTACTCTACTATTTATACGGAACAAAAATAATTTTTCTATAGTAAAGGCTTTGCGAGCAATTAAAACCTCCTGTATGAGGAGGTTTTATGGGAGATTCGTAGGGTGTAGAGCGGGTTGACTCCCCGCCGATCAAACAGTCATACTATTTCCAGAGAATCCTGGAAAATGTCTCCAATTCTACGGAGATTATGTTGGAGGAAGGCGGAAGGTGATACTACGTAGGATGATGTTTCTTGCTATGTGCTCCAGCGTACTCCGATGGCATGTAGGAGATCTTCCTTACTTTCGGCAGATATGAGCACTCCAGCCACGGAGGCCCCACTCAGGTTAGACTCGCTGAGGCGAGCACCACTGAGATCGGCTTCGCTCAGGTCAGCATTCATGAGGTCGGCCCCACTCAGGTCGGCCCCATTGAGGTGAGCCCCATTGAGGTGGGCCCTACTCATGTGAGCCCCACTCATATGGGTCCCACTCAAGTCGGCTTCGCTCAGGTCGGCATTGATGAAGTGGGCCTCACTCAGGTCTGCTCCGCTGAGGTGAGCCCCACTTAGTTCTGCGTAGCTCAGGTCTGCATTGTTGAGGCGAGCCTTGCTCAGGTCGGCTCCGCTGAGGTGGGCCTCGGTGAGATTAACCTCGCTCAGATCAGCCATGTACAGGATGGCCGTGCTCAAGTCGGCTCCGCTTAGATTGGCTCCGCTTAGATTGGCTCCGCTTAGATTGGCTCCGCTCAGGTCTGCATTGAGGTTGGCCCCGCTCAGGTCCGCTCCGCTTAGAATAGTCCCACTCAGGTTGGCCCCGCTCAGGTCCGCTCCGCTGAATTTGGCCCCGCTCAGGTCGATCACGCTCAGGTCAATTCCCTGTAAATTTTGGCCACTTACATCTAGCTTATCACTACCACCCACCATTTGAATGCGTTGTTCTATGTCTGCTCTTGTAAGAGGCATATCTGCTCTATCCCTCGTGTCAATGTTGTTCAAGCTCATATTTAATACCTCTTCCCTTGCGAAATCACTTCGTGTGTTCCTTACACCTAAGATCGCCTGAAAGCCCCCGTTATTCATGCGGGGGATGAAAGGCGTTCCTTCTTCCTTCTTCATTTCCGCTTTTTGCCAACATAAAAAGAATACTCTTGTAACAAGGCTCCATAAGACGTTAGTAGGGCTTGTCCGAACGTGCAGGAGAACCTTTCTCTTCTCTTCGTTGGCTGCCTAGCAGTAGTGCCTGGAGATGGGCGCAAGTCGCAACGAAGAGTATCAACCGACGGAAGTGTAGGCTTTTCTGTGCTACACACGGTCATGTCCTGAACCGTTAGAGTTGGTCGGCTTAAAGTTCTATCGGTCTCCGACGAGGCTACTCCTTTCAAGAGTTGAGAGTTGGAACGACGGT
>WNGQ01000270.1_pt1 | contig 65842 bp, 52 predicted proteins | sample 5407661 | NCBI WGS metagenome assembly WNGQ01 (sample SAMN13153382, study PRJNA577476) | soil metagenome | isolation source: 60 cm soil or saprolite under Garry oak tree replicate 2 | place: USA:California | collected 2016-06-15
GCGACGCAGTTACGGTTCGATACCACACGGTTCTCCACCGCGTGGGAGCGGACTTCCACCGCTCCAACCCAGCGCCTTCTCAGGCGCACTAGGGACATCGCGCCGCGATGTCCCCGCCCGCGTCAGCGCGGGCGGAACGAATCGCGCGCGACGTGCCAACCGCGCCCACGTTGCGCCGCGCTGCGCGGCGCGGACGGAGCAGCGCGCCATCCCCACCTACCGAACTGCGGCCACCCCACATTAACCGCCCCGCGCCAGCGCCAGCGCGCCGACCGGCACGGCGTCCTCGCCCAAGGCCGCTGCCACTACGCGCGGCCCCGGCGCGAAGGCCGCCATCACGAAACCGCGCAATGCGGTGGCCACCGCGGCTGCCAATGGCGCTCCGAGCAACCCCAGTCCCCCGCCCAGCACGACGGTTTCCGGGTGCAGCAGGTGAGTGACGTGCGACAACGCGAATCCGAGATCCGCCGCGACCTCGGCGAGAATCCGCCCCGCCGCGGCATCACCGGCTTGCAACGCCGCGCCGAGATGCCGCGCCTCGCCGCCGGTTTGCCCGCCGGCAAGTTTCACCAGCAATGAGTGCGGGTCGGTCGGTTTCAGCGCGCGAATCCTTGCGTCCACCGCCCAGCCGGAGCAGCGCGATTCGACGATCGTGCCGCTCCGATCCAGCAGCACGTGGCCAAATTCAACCTCTCCCGGCCTGGCGCCATGGAAAATCCTGCCGTCTGCGACCAGGCCACCACCGACCCCGCTGCCGAGCGTGCAATAAAACACCGGGTTGGATCCGGCGCCCGCCCCGCGCGACGCTTCACCCAGTGCGCCGGCGTTCGCGTCGTTTTCCACCCGCACTGGCAAGCCCGAGAGCGACCGCAGCCACTCGCCCAACGCAAACTCCGACCAGCCTTCGATCTGGTGCGAGCGGCAGATGCGACCGGTCTTCCAGTCCACCGGGCCGCCGAAGCCAGCGGCCATGGCCGCCGGCCGCCACTTCGCCAGCAGCTCGGGGAGCAGGGCTTCGATCTGTCGGCGGATGCCGGCGGCGCCCGCCGCGGGATCGACGGTGATGCGGCGCCGCTCGCGGATCTCGAGCGATTCGTCGCCCGCGACGATCTGCAACTTAGTGCCGCCGATCTCGATGCCCAAGTAGCTCTGCGTCATGGCTTCAGCCGGAGATGGAACACGGAAACGCCGTCCGAAGAAAGCCGCGAAAGCGGAAGTGGAGCGACCGCGGAATTCACACGGCCGATTCCAGCCGCGGCGGCCGGAGTGGCCAACGAAACCCGTTTAACAGGAGGACGCGGAGGTAACGGAGATTGAAAACGGAGTCTCGGTTGGCTCTGTTCGCTCCTGTGAAAATTCGTGAACAGGGTGGAATCAGGAATCGCTTGGTTTGGTGGCGGAATCCGCCTCGTCACCTCGGCGGCTACTTGCTCGGATCGGCGCAGCCCGCACGAGTGGGTAATGAATGGCGTTTCGCGCTGGGGACGCAGGGGTGCTATAGTGGGGAATGGAAACGAAGCCGGAGGCGGAGAATAGCGGCGAGAGGAGCGGCGCGCCGGGAGCACCGGAGGCCGACCCGGCCGGAGAAGAAAACTTCTGCGCGCTGGACTGGAACTTCGACGAGGTGCCGGACGATGAATTACGGGCCTGCCGGGTGTGGGAATATGGCCGTGAGTCGGCTTTCGTTCGCGGTGTGAAGGGCCGGTGCGAAGACCGGAAGGCCCGGAACATGACGAACATCGAGTTTCAGGGGTTCGCCGGCGATGATATCTCGGCCATTCAGGGGATGGGTTACGAGTCGGACGTTCTATTGCGCGGCGTGTTCCTCCGGAAGGAGCCGGAGGGCAAGAGCGGAGGGAATGGCCGCCGCCGGCCGATCACCGGCTCCTTTCCTTGCCCGTGGCAAAGCCTCAGCGAGGCGGAGCGAAAGGAGCGGAGTTCAATCGGCTCGGACCGGGAAATTATCCCGCTCAAGCCCTTCGAGCGCGGTGAAGCCGGCTTCGCGAGCAGCCTCGCGGAATTCTGCAAGGCGCGGCGAGCCGAAGCGCCTCGAGCCAGGAAGCGGAGCGGGGCGCCGCAAGACCCGATGCCCCCGGGGGAGAACCAACCCGAAAGCGGGCCGACAAGCGAGGAAATCAGGCCGTCGCTTTTCTGGGCGGCGGGCGAGGTGGGTGTGTTCCAGATCGCGTGGGCGCATTTCACGAATGAGGAGTTGCGGGAAGGATTCTACGAATGGGCGCGGGCGCACCGCCCAAAGGATTTGCCGGGACCGGACGGTCGCGGCCACAAAGTCCTCAGCGATCGCGTAGGGCTGGAGCGGCTGGGCATCCTGCGGCTGCGGCATCGCTTCACGCTCGGAGAACTGAGGGCTGAGTCCCCGCTGGGCTGGAAGCGTTACCACGCCCCGAACCGGCGTTGGCGAAGGGACGTGCAGCGGGCCTGCGCGCACTTTCGAGGTCTGTTCCCCTTCCTGCCGGCGGGTCAAATGCCGCTATCCTGGCCGCCAAAAGGGGCGCCGGAGCCGGCGGGCTAGGAACCTGTTTTAAAACAGGCGGGTATTTCATCCCGTTGGCCGGCGCCGGGGCGTGGGGTAGGTGGGAGGTGTGAAAACAAATGACTTCACTGAAGCGCGGCGGCCTCTGGCCGTTTTTTGCGGACCGCGTCCGCAGCCGCTTCGACTATCGGCTAGCCGCTTGGCCGCAGGGAGATGAATCCCGACGCGCAACTCAAGATGCCTCTAAGCCGGTGACTTAAACTCCACCTCCGCAAATTCTAAACCTATGACCACTCGCATTAGCAAGATCGCGCGGCTACCGCGCGACATCCGCGAACAGCTCAATCGCCGCCTCCAGGACGGCCAACCCGGCAAGCATTTGGTCGATTGGCTCAATTCGCTGCCGGAGGTCGCGGCGGCATTGCATGGGGACTTCGACGGGCGAACCATCACCCCGCAAAACGTTTCGGCTTGGCGCGGCGCCGGCTACCGCGACTGGGTGGTCCAGCAAGAAACCGTCGAGCAAACGCAGCGGCTGTTCGCCGACGCCAAGGAGGTGGGCGACGCGGCGACCACGCCACTGACCGACCAACTGGCTTTGTGGCTGGCGGCCCGCTACACGGTGGCGGCGCGCGCGCTGGCGGCCGCGGGCGGCGACAGCGCCAGCGACCGCGCGGCGCTCAGCAAGTTGTGCCGGGATGTGGTTGGCCTGCGGCGGGGCGACCAGGGCGCGCAGCGTCTGCGCCTTGGGCGGGAACGACTGGACATGGAGTTGGCCGCAAGTCGGAAGGACTGGGAAGCCGAGTTTTGGGAATGGGCGAAGCGCCCGGAGGTGAGGGAAAAGATTTGCAGGGGCTCGGTGCTGGACGACGAAGAGACTTTGCAGCAGGTGCGGCTGAAGCTCTTTGGCTCGGCGGCCCTGCCCCAGGACATACCGGAAGGGCAATTCTGTACGCCGCCGCCGCCGGGCGGCCAGCCACTCGCAGGGTCCAACGGTCAACCACGCCCATTAAAGCCTGCTAAAGGCTAATACAGCCTAATACAGCCTAATACAGCCTTTAAAATATTGTGAATGCTCCTAGCCCCGGAAAAAAACGACGCTTTAACGATCCCGAACCTGACCTTTGGGAGCGCATCCCACCCCACCCAAAACAGCGAAGCACCGATTCCTGCAACTTTTCTGGGCGTGACGGTGTCCTTGGGATAGCTAGAATGCCCCGATACCGGTCAAGGGCAGACGATGAGCCACACGCACCAGTTTGAGGCGTTCATGCAGGCGTATCAAAATATGGTCTATACCACCGCCGCCCGTCTGCTCGGCAACGAGACCGACGCGCAGGACATTGCCCAGGAAGTGTTCCTCAAGGCTTATGAGCGTTTCGCCGACCTTGGCCAAAGCCCCACCGCCGGCGGCTGGCTCAAAACCGTGACGACCAACCTCTGTCTGAATCACCTCTCCCGTTACCGCTCCCGCTGGCGTTTCTTTTCCGAAATGCGCCCGCGCGACGACGAAACCGATTTCCTCGCGGACTTGCCCGCGCCGGACTCGGCGAAGACGGACTCGGAAAATGCCGACCACCGGCGGATCCTGGAAGCCGCGCTCCAGAAATTGCCCCCCGCCCAGCGGGCGCCACTGGTGCTCTTCCATTTCGAGGGGCTGAGTTACGAGGAAGTCGCGGCCCGGCTCAAAGTTTCCCTGAGCAAGGTCAAGACGGACATTCATCGCGGCCGCGGCGCGCTCCGCCGCAAGCTGGCGTTCGACCCGGCTGGCGAGTCGCTCCGCGGCACGGGACTACCACCGGCGGTCGCGAATCCAGGCTTGACGGGCTGCCGGCCCGCCGGAAAGGGATTCACGGAAACCCCATGACCACTAAGCCGGATCTCGAAAAGCTGATCGATCAGGAATTGCAAAAGTTGCCGGAGCTGACCGCCCCGGCGACGTTGATTCCGCGAGTGCTTGCGGCCATCCAGCAACGGGCGGCGGCGCCTTGGTGGCAGCGTGCCTGGTGGCATTGGCCCGCCGCCCCCAAAGCGCTCTTCGCCCTGCTCGCGCTGGCCACTGCCGCGTTGATGACCGGGGGCGTCTGGTGGCTCGGCAGCGGCGCGACGCCTTTTGCTGGCCCAATCACCGAACGCCTGAACAGCATCGGCAGTCTGTGGGATGCGCTGGCGCCGCTCTCCGAGGCGGGCGGTTTGTTGTGGCAGAAAGCGGGCTATCCGCTGGCCATCGGCGCGCTGGTGTTGTCAATCAGCTCCTACCTGTTCTGTTTGGGGCTGGGAACGGTGTTTGTGCGCGTCGCGGTGAAACGATCTTGAGGACCCTCAAAATGAAACGAATTCAGCTCGGTCTGATTTTTATACTGGCAGCCGAGCTGTTGTCCGCGGGGCGGCTAGGCGCCCGGGATGACGCAGCCGACGAGAAATCGGACGCACTGACCGAGGTCGCTCCAACCACCAAGCAAGATTTCAAGGGCCGCAAACATGCCCGCGCCCGCAATGCCCGGGACCTGGTCGCGGTCGGGAATGGCCTGGAGCTGAAGGAAGGCCAAACCACGCGTGACATGGTTGTGATTGGCGGCTCGGCCACCGTTGATGGTATCGTCCAGCGTGATTTGGTGGTAGTCCTCGGCTCGGCGAAGCTGGGACCCAACGCCGACGTGAAAGGCGATGTCGTGGTGGTCGGCGGCGCGCTGGAGGCGGACCCAGCCGCGCAGATCGGCCGCGACCGGGTGGTCATCGGGCTGGGAGGAAATTTGCCGGCCCTGAAATGGCTGCGCTGGCCGAGCGAGTGGTTCAACAAAGGATTGTTGTGGGCCCGTCCCTTCCCGCATCAATACCTGTGGGCCTGGCTGGTGGCGGGCTTGTGCCTGCTGGTCTATCTGCTGGTGACGGTCCTGTTCCCGCGTCCGGTGCAAGCCTGTGTGACGGCGTTGGAATCGAAACCGCTCAGCGCATTTATGCTGGGGTTATTGTCTTTCCTACTCGTCGGCCCCTTGCTGTTTCTCTTGATCTGTTCCGTAGTCGGCCTGGTGCTGTTGCCATTTGCGGGGTGCGCGCTTTTGGTCGCGTTTCTCTTCGGAAAAGCGGCGGTCTATTCCCACGCTGGCCGCCAGCTTGGGCGGCAACTGGGACTCGGCGCGATGGAAAAACCTGTGTTGGCGCTGGTCGTGGGCACGCTCATTTTTTATCTGCTTTATGCCATTCCGATTCTGGGGTTCGTGGCTTGGGGAGCCATCACCTGCCTGGCGATCGGCGCGGCGGCGCTGGCCTTTTCCAAATCGTTCCGCTCCGAGGCCGGCGCGCCTCCCGTCAGGCTCGGCGGCGTTCCACCAGCCGCCCCGGTGAGCGGTTCGCCTGGTCCGCCACCCATTCCCTGGGCGGCCGATCCCGCCACTCTTGCCCGCGTGGGATTCTGGAGCCGTTTCTTCGCCACAGTGCTCGATCTGCTGGTCGTCGGTCTTGTCGTCCATGTCTTGAAGACGCGCGCACTTTTCGTCCCCGTCTGGCTGGGTTACCACATCGGGATGTGGGCGTTGAAGGGGGCGACTGTCGGCGGTCTGGCGCTGGGAATCCGGATTGTCCGCCACGATGGCAGCGCGATCGATTTTGCCGTGGCGCTGGTGCGTTCGCTGGCCAGCTTCCTGTCCGGCGCCGCCTTGTTTCTGGGGTTCTTCTGGGCCGGTTGGGACCGCGAAAAGCAATCGTGGCACGACAAAATTGCCGGCACCATCGTCGTGAAGTATCCGAAAGGCATTCCCTTGCTCCCATCCCCGAGCGCCCCTGGGCCTCAAAGCCAAAGCGCGACGCAGTAGGGTTGCATTTCATAATTACTAACCAGAAGGTAGCGTGGGAGGCGTTAGTCGCCGCTCTCCTTCAGAATCTCGAACTTGCTCGTGCCCCGGCTGGTGAAGTTGATGATGACCCCGGTCCGGGGGTCGGCGTTCTTCAACGCGTCTCGGAATTGTTTCGGCGAGGTCACGCTCCTTTGATTTACCTCGGTGATAATGTCGCCCGGCCGAAGGCCTTTTCGCTCGGCGGCGCTGCCCGATTCCACTTCGGTCACGATGAGGCCTTCAATTTTATCGACCCCAAATTGTTCGGCGAGGTCTTTGGTCAACGACCTGACCGTCAGGCCCAAATCTTTGGATTCGGCCTCGGGCGCCGCGCCGCGCTTGTTGGCAACCTGCGTCGCCTCGTCGGGCCAGGCTTCGGGCTTCACTTTCACTTTGAGGGTCTTGCCATTGCGAAACACATCGAGGGCGACCTGCTGGCCGAGTTTCTTCCCGCGAATCTCGCTCTTGAGCTGCTGGGCGGTCGAAACCGCCTTGCCGTCAACCGCCGTGATGATGTCACCGGCTTTGAGCTCGGACTTAGCGGCCGGTCCGCCGGGAGGGATTTCCTTCACGACCACACCTTCCTTGACGCCCGGAATCATGCCGCGCAGTTCGGTATATTCGTTGAGCGACTCGATCTTCACTCCGAGATAGGCGCGGACAAATTTGCCATCGCTGATCAACTTGTCCGAGATCTCGCGCGCCAGATTCACCGGGATGGCGAACCCAATGCCGGTGTGCAAGCCGCGAATGAGCGTGTTGATGCCGATGACTTCCCCGTCGATATTCACCAGCGGACCGCCGCTGTTGCCGGGATTGATGTTCGCGTCGGTCTGGATGAAGTCCTGGTCGGCCTTCTCATCCGGGATGATGCGCGAACGGCCCTTGGCGCTGACGTGGCCGAAGGTGACGCTGTAATCCAGCTCAAAGGGCGCGCCGATCGCGATGGCGAATTCGCCGACGCGCGTGGTGTCGGAATCGCCCAGGCGGGCCACCTGGAGTTTTTTCCCTTTGGGATCGATCTTCACGACCGCCACGTCGGACTGGGCGTCCACGCCGCGGACTTCGCCGTCGTACTCACTGCCATCCTTGAAGCGAACTTTGATCTTGTCCACGCCCTCCACCACGTGACCGTTGGTCAGGATGTAGCCTTCCTCGCGGATGACAACACCGGAGCCTTGCCCGTCAAAAACCGGTTCCCCTGATGGCCGTTCGCGGCTCTCCTTCTTGTGCTTCTCGCGCTGCTGGTCCTCGAATCGTTTGCGGAACTGGCGGAACATATCGCCGAACGGAGAGTCGTCCTCCTCGGCGTCGATGAAGTTCTGTTTGTGCGCGACCTTGACCACGACGACGGCTGGGGAAACGTTCTCGGCCACTTCAATAAAGGCCTGGTTCAATTGGCGGGCCAGGTCCAAGGCGGCGGAAGTTTCTCGAGCGGCGGCCGGAGCGGGACCCAGGCCACAAGCCGCGGCGGCCACGAGGGCGGTCAGAATGGTTTTCACGTGGACCTGCTTCATCACTCTATCTAACTCTATCGTTCAATCGGTTGGAGTCCTTAATCACCAAAGCGTTCAAAATGCCAGCTCCAGCATTTCGCCTACCCGCGGATTGACTTGTGGCCGCGTGATGGATAATCTCTCCACGCGCGCGATGCTCGAAGTCATTGAGAAACTTCTGGTCCTGCAGGACCGCGACCGTAACATCCTGAAGTTCAGGGATGAACTGGCGCGGATTCCCTCCGAGCGCGCGGAACTCCACGCCCGGCTGGCGGCGGCGAAGGCCAGCTTGGAGAGCGGCAAGACGCGTGTCAAACAGATCGAGTCCGACCGGAAAAAGCTGGAGCTGGACGTGGAGGCCAAGAAGCAGCAGATCGAGCGGTATTCCGCCCAGCAATTCCAGACCAAAAAGAACGAGGAATACCGGGCGCTGTCGCACGAAATTGAAACCTGCCGGCAAATCATCGTTCAACTCGAGGACCAGGAACTCGAATTGATGGAGCGGGCCGAACAGGCGCAGAAGGAAGTCACGGCTTTCACGCAGGCCGCCGCGGACGCCAAACGAACGATTGACAGCCGCCTCGCCGACCTGGCAGCGCGCGAGAAAAATGTGCAGCAAGAGTTGGGCGCCCTGGAAACCAACCGCGAAGAACTGGCGGCGGCGGTTGACGACGGCACGCGCCGTCGCTACGAGCGGCTCCTCAAACAAAAAGGGCGAAACGTCATGGTGGGCATCCAGCACGGCGTGTGCGGCGGCTGCCACATGCAGTTGAGCCGTCAAGTCGTCGTCTCCTGTCGGGCGGACGCCGAACTCGTCACCTGTCCCAACTGCGGGCGCATCCTTTACTACACCCGCGACATGGACCTCGCCGTGACCGATTGAGGACACGCCGGGTCGCCGCGCCCGCGCCGAGCACGACGAGCTGGATTGGATTCTCGAAGCCGTCGGCGCTTTTGGAATCCCGGGCTCCCTTGCAATCGACCCCCATTCGGGTAAGCTGTAAGCGATTCCGGAAGGGCGGAGAATCGCTCCGGGCGCAAGCCCGGGGAGGAAAGTCCGAACTCCGCAGGGCGCGATGCCGCGTAACTCAAGTCTGTGCGGATTGAGATAGACGCGGGAGGAAAGCCGAAAGGCTTTTCGACGGATAGTGCCACAGAAAACATACCGCCGCTGGAAGCTGTGTGTCGGCGGCAAGGGTGAAAAGGCGGGGTAAGAGCCCACCGCTCCGCGAGTGATCGCGGAGGCAGGGAAAACCCCATCGGGAGCAAGGCCAAATAGGAGACCACGGAGCGGCCCGCTCCACGGCGCAAGCCGGGTCTCGGGTACTGGCCGCTCAGACAAATGATTCTCTCCCCGGCCCTGAGTAAGGGCCGGGCAGACAGAATTCGGCTTACAGCCCTTCCGGAATCATTTCCCCGCCATCAGTGCCAGTGGCGCCCGGCTCATTTGACATACTCGTCCAGGAATTTCTCCAAGCCGCGCAGGTAGTGCGCGCGTCCGGCTTCGATGGTGCGAGTGTGTTTGCCCTGAATTTCCAGGAACATTTTCGGTTCGTTGGCCGCCGCGAAGTTCTTTTCCGCGTGATGAAAACCAATCAACTCGTCGTCGCGACTGTGCGCCACGAGCACGGGGATTTCTATGCGAGGGAGCTTGGCAAGTGTGTCGTAGCGGATGCTGTTTATGCGTCGCACCGGCAGCCAGGGGAACAATTCGGCGCCCAGATCGACGATGCTGGTGAAGGTGTTTTGCAGGATCAGCGCGCCGCACGGCTCGCGCAGCACCAGTTCGGAGGCGACGCCGCCGCCCAGCGATTTGCCCACCACGCTGATGTGCCGCGCCGCGAAACCTCTGCGCCGGAGCCACTGATGCGCCGCCTGCGCGTCGAGGTAAGTCCCTTCCTCGCTGGGCTTGACGCTATCGCTGCGTCCGTAGCCGCGGTAATCGATGGCGAACACATTCACCCCCAACTCGAGCCAGGCCTGATAAAACGCGAGCCGATGACTGATGTTGTTGGCGTTGCCGTGCAAAAGCAGAAACACCAAATGCGAGCGCGGCGAAGTTATATCCGCCGGAAAGAACCAACCGTTGAGCCGGACTCCGTCGCTGGTTGTGAAATAAACATCCTCGAACGGGCGCCCCAAATCCGCGCCGCTCGCCACCATTTTGGAGGACGGCGCAAAGACCTGATGATGTTCAAACCAGCGAAACATTCGACGAGCTGTCAATTACCACTCGACCGAAGCTAGGCACAGCCCAGGCCGCAAAGCCAGCCTCGGGTTGGGACGGAGCGGGCGGCTTGGAATGGCGTTAATGGCGAAGTCGAGGGCCAGGGGCGGATCGTGGCGTTGACGATTGCCTTTTGAGGGAAGAAGAGAGTCCGGGTTCACCCCAACCGAATTCCGAGGCGAGACCGTTGGGCTTGAACGGCAGCCGGGGTGCGACCGATCCCGCGCGCCAGCCGCTGGTCCGACATGGTGCCCAGAAGTTTCAACTCGGCGGCGGTCCAAGGCCGCTGGCCGTCCGGTCGGATCGCGATGCGTCCGAGTGCCTGCCGCATCTGGGTCACCGCCTCTTTGGTCCGGCCGAGTTTGTGAGCGATGGTGATGTCCGGGGCCGTGCCGACGACCGCCTTTTCGGCTTGGGTCCAGGGTTCGATGCCTTTGAGACTGTACACGCTGGGAAGCTTCAAGAAACGGCGCCGGTCTTGCACCGCTTTCTCGCTGCGCCCGATCTGCTTTCCTACTTCCAGGTCGGTTTTCGCGCCTAATAATTGGTCTTCCGCCGGCGTCCACACTCGGTAGCGGTACTCCGGGTTTTGCCACCGATGCCGCGCGGCGTACTGGAAGAGGCGCTGGCGGGCGCGTTTGGAGGCAGGATGCGTTGCCAGCCGGCGGACCAATTTTCGCATCGTCGCGGGGAGCGGTTTGACGAGCAGGTTTTCAGCGTGCGCGCGGATGACCCCAGGTTTTCCGCTCAAGAGCAAAGCCAACCGGTTGACTGGCATCATCTTTTCCGGCAGCCAGGCACGCATTAGTCTTTTGGTGCCGGGGTTTCGTCCGGTGATGCCGATCCTACGCCGCCAGCCGGATACCGTCGTGTAGCCCACGGCCCAATGGTGAGAAATCGCCTGGATGGATTCCTGGCCGAGCGCCCGCAACAAGTCGCCGCAGACAATGAACACCGGACGACTATCGCAGTTGAGCGGCCACGGGATCGGTGCTTTGCTGATCGCGTCCACAGAGACTCGCCCGCGCACCGCGCACAAGAGCATCTGCCCTGGTCGCACGTTGGGCGTTTTATAGGGACCAAACCAGAGCCGATTGCGTACTTGAGAGTTCATGGGCGATCCGATTTTGGACTACGTAAGCGCCACTTCGATGGCTAACCAGCCGATACGGGTTGATCAAGCCAGTAATTTCGGAAATTGGTTCGTTTGTCGGCTTCCGGAGGAGGGCGCTTGCTTTGCGGCGCGGTGGGGGGCGCTGGAGCCGCTCCTGCTTTGTCGAGGCTGCGGCTTTGCGGGCCGTCGCGCTCACGGCTGGACGCATTGTAAAGAGTGAGCTGAGACACCTCGCTAACTGCTTGTGGGCGTGAGGGAGGTCAAATTTCTCACTGTGAGAAATTTGACAGGCCATTACGCTCACGGAGGATTCAGAAATGGAACCGCCTACGCAGCCAATTTTGGCACTCATACTATGTCGGACCGACACGTGTTCGGCGAACTGGCCCGTGTGGAAAGCAAATTTTGTGGCCGCCGACTAGTGTAATATAACCTACCGCTTGGGCATGAGGCTACGCGCCTTCTATTACAAACTCCGCGGAGCATTCTCCGAGCTTTTCCGTCCAATCAGGGTATGAAACATGCGCTTTGGATTTTGCTGATTTGGGCGGCGGCGACCGTGCCCGGGAAAACCGCCGGATTGATCATCGTTCACGAAGAGGACTTCTGGCGGCGTCCGTGGCCTTATCCTAACCCGCCTCTCATCCCGACCCCGCCTGCTCCGGGGCCGCCACTCCACCGGCTGCCACCGCCAGTGTGGGCGCCGCTCGAGACCACGCTCACCCAGGTGGGCGTCAAGATTAAGGAGCAGATCGCGGTGACTTCCATCGATCAGGAATTTTACAATCCGAATCCGCGCCAGCTCGAAGGGACGTTTCTCTTCCCGGTGCCCAAGGGAGCGCAGATCAACAAGTTCAGCATGGAGATCAACGGCAAGCAGGTGGAAGCCGAGTTGCTGGCGGCCGACAAGGCGCGGGGGACTTACGAGGAGATCGTGCGCAAACTCAAGGACCCGGCCCTCCTGGAATACGCCGAGCGCGAATTGTTCAAAGTGCGGGTCTTCCCCATCGAGCCTAACTCAACGAAACGCATCCACCTCGCCTACTCGCAAGTGCTCAAGTCCGACGGCGGAGTGGTGAACTTCCAATTGCCACTCGACACCGGCAAATTCTCAGCCAAACCGATCAAAACCGTCAGCTTGAAGGTGGAACTGGAATCGAAGCGGGCGCTCAAGTCGATTTATTCCCCGAGCCACAAAGTCGAAATCAAACGAGACGGCCCCAACCGCGCCACCATCGGTTACGAAACCAGTGACGCCTGGCCGGACACGGATTTCCAATTGTTTTTCACCCAGGAGGAAGGGGACCTCGGGGTCAATTTATTGACCTATAAAGCGGCCAAGGAGGATGGCTTTTTCCTTCTGCTCGCTTCGTCCGGAGTGGAACGGAAAGCCGCCAAACTGATTCCCAAGGATGTCGCCTTCGTGCTCGACACTTCCGGCTCGATGGCGGGCGCGAAGTTGGAACAGGCCCGGAAGGCGCTGCTCTTCTGCGTCGAGAACCTCAACGAAAACGACCGTTTTGAAATCCTGCGCTTCGCGACCGAAGTCGAGCCGCTGTTCGACCAACTGGTGGACGCCTCGAAGGAGAACCGCGCCCGCGCCCGCGATTTCATCAAGGAGTTGCGGCCCATCGGCGGCACGGCCATCGACGACGCCCTGCGCAAAGCCCTGGCGCTGCGCCCCGACAAAGGCGACCGGCCGTACGTCGTGATTTTCCTCACCGATGGCCGGCCCACGGTGGGCAACACGGACGAGAACCAAATCGTGGACGGCGTCACGAAATCAAGCAAAGGCAACGTGCGCATTTTCTGCTTTGGCATTGGCACCGACGTGAATACGCACCTACTGGACAAAATCACCGAGGAAACCAAGGCCTTCAGCCAATACGTGCTGCCGGAGGAGGACATTGAAGTGAAGGTTTCGAGCTTCTTCACCAAGATAAAGGAACCCGTGCTGGCGAATCCGAAGATGACTTTCCCGGCCAGCATCCGCGCGACAAAGCTCTATCCGTCGCCCCTGCCGGACATTTTCAAAGGCGAGCAAATCATCCTCGCCGGCCGCTATGCCGGCAGCGGGAGCGGCGCAGTCGAGATCGAAGGGACAGTAAACGGGGAGGCGCGGAGGTTCGCGTATGACGTGAAGTTTTCCGACGAAGCAAGCGACCACGAGTTCATTCCCCGGCTTTGGGCCACTCGCCGCGTCGGCTACTTGCTGGATGAAATTCGTCTGCGCGGCGAGAACGCCGAGTTGAAGGATGAAGTCACCGAACTGGCCCGCAAGTACGGCATTGTCACCCCCTACACGGCCTATCTCATCCTCGAAGACGAGAGGCAGCGCGGCGTGCCGGCAGCCTCCCTCTCTTTGCGCGAGCTTGAGGAAAATGAACCCGCCCGCCGCGCCGCCGGTAAAGTCTATTCGCTCTAACGGTCGGAACGATTCATACGCCAGCGACGATCGCGGTGGCGAGGGAATACGCCGGGCAGGGCCGGTTTCTGAACGGCCGCGCGTTTTACCAAAACGGCGCGACTTGGATAGATTTCGAAATTCAACGGATGCCCAACGCCAAACGCGTCCGCGTCCAGTTCGATTCGCCGGAGTATTTCGAGCTGTTGAAGCAACACCCCAAGGCCCTCGCCTGGCTGTCGCTGGGCCGCAACGTGCAATTCGTGCTGGGCCAGAGCGTGTACGAAGTGGTCGAATGACGCGCGGCGGCGCCTTGGCTATTCCGTCCAACGCGGCGCGCTGTTACGATGTCGCTTATGAAAAGGCTGCTTGCCGTGTTAGCGTTGGTCCTGGCTATGAGTAATTCTCTTTGCGCCGCCAGCCGGGACGCCCAGTGGAAAAAAGTGGACGAGGCCATCAACAAAGGTCTGCCCAGGACCGCCATCGATGCTCTCGAACCGATTATCCAAGGCGCGCTCCAGGACCGGGCTTGGGGCGAAGCCACCAAAGCAATCGCCCGAAAAATCGTGCTCGAAGGAAATATTCAGGGCAACAAACCGGAGGAGAAAATCACCCGCCTGGAGGCGGAGATTGCCAAGGCGCCGAAGGAAATCGTGCCGTTGCTGGATACGATCCTGGCGAATTGGTACTGGCATTATTTCCAAAACAACCGCTGGCGTTTCATGCAGCGGACCGCAACCGCGCAGGCCCCGGGCAAGGACTTCACGACGTGGGATCTGACTCGTCTGTTCGCCGAGATCGACCGCCAATTTCAAGCGGCCCTCGCCGCCGCGGACCGCCTCAAAGCCACCCCCATCGCCACTTTCGACAGCCTGCTGCAAAAAGGCTCGCTCCCGGATGCCTATCGTCCGACCCTCTACGACTTCATCGGGCAGGAAGCGCTGCGATTCTACACTGCGGGCGAACAGGCGGCAGCCAAACCGCAGGACGCTTTTGAAGTGTCCGCCGACGGCCCGGTTTTCGCGCCCGCCGAACAATTCCTGGGGTGGAAGATCGGCGAAAACGTCACCGACACCGATTCTCCCCCGCTCAAGGCGTTCCAGCTTTATCAGGAATTGCTGAAATTCCACCAGCCGGACAAGACCGTGACGGCCTTCCTCGACCTGGATCTGGCGCGGCTGGTTTATGGCTACAACGTTGCGTTCGGTGAAGCGAAGAACCTTCGTTACAAGACCGCGCTCAAAAACTTCGTGGATCGATGGGGCGACCACGAACTCGCCGCGTCGGCACTGCACTCCTGGGCGCGCGTGATCCAGCAGGAAGGCGATTTGGTCGAGGCCCGGAGCGTGGCCCAGCGCGGAGCGAAGGCCTTCCCGGCGAGCGTCGGCGGCAAACAATGCCAGAACCTCGTTCTAGAGATCGAGGCCAGGTCTGCCGCGATCACCGCGGAGAGGATCTGGAACGCGCCGTGGCCGAAAATCCAGCTTCGCTACCGCAACGTCACCGAAGTTCATTTCCGCGCCGTGGCCTGGGAGTGGAACGTCTTCAAAAAGCAAGGCCAGCCCGAATGGCTCGACGAATCGGAACGCAAGGAACTCCTGGCCAAAGCCCCCGCGCTCGAGTGGTCAGCGAAACTTCCGGCGACCACCGATTTCAAGGAGCGCCTCGAAGAGTTGCCCGCGCCGGAGCGGTTGAAGCCGGGCTTTTACTTTCTGATTGCCAGCCACGATCCGGGCTTCACCGACCGGAACAATCAAGTCACCTTCACCGGCGTTTGGGTGAGCGATCTGGCGCTCGTCGTCCGGCCGTTTAACGGCAAGATCGAAGGCTTTGTGCTGGCGGCCAATTCGGGCGAGCCGATTGCGGGCGCGGAAATCATGGCGTGGTCGGCGGATAACCAGGGGAACCGCGCGCCCAACGGCCCGCCAGACCATACCGACGAGAACGGTTTCTTCAGCATGGCGGCGAAGCAAAACCGCGGCGCCCTTATTCGGGTCCAGGCTAACCTCAACGGCGTCGTCCAGGAACTCGGGTCGATGCAGGAATTTTACAGTTATGCCGAAACTCGGCCCAAGCCCTCTTCCCAAACCATTTTCTTCACCGACCGCGCGCTCTATCGACCGGGCCAGACCATCCAATACAAGGGCATCTGCCTGGAAGTGGACCAGGAAAAGGACAACTACGAAGTGCTGCCCGCCCGCAAACTCACGGTCTTCTTCCTTGATACGAATGGCAAGGAAATCGCCAAAGCCGAGCACCAATCCAATGACTATGGCTCCTTCGCCGGCAGTTTCACCGCGCCGCGCGATCGCCTGCCGGGCCGGATGCAGATCCATGTGGCGCAAGGGCCGGCCGGCGCCGCCGCGGTCAATGTCGAGGAATACAAGCGGCCGAAATTTCAAGTGACACTCGAAGCGCCCCGGGTTGCCGCGAAGCTCAACGACAAAGTGAGCCTGTCCGGCCATGCGCTGAGTTACACCGGCGCGGCGGTGGATGGCGCGCAGGTGACCTATCGCGTCGTGCGCCAAGTGCGCTGGCCTTATTGGTGGAGCGGTTATTACCGGCGAAGCCCATCGCGGGCGCAGGCGAGCCAGGAAACCGCCCACGGCACGGCGAGAACCGAAACGGACGGTTCGTTTATGATTGAGTTCATTGCCCGGCCCGACCCGAGTGTCTCCGAGAAGGACGAAGCCTCGTTCAGCTTTGTCATTCACGTGGATGTGACTGATCCGAGTGGCGAGACGCGCTCGGCCGAACGGAGCGTGAATGTCGGCTTCGCCGCCCTCGCCGCGAATCTTAGCGCCGCCGATTGGCAGACCGACGACAAACCGGTCGAGGTGCGCATCCAAACCACGACGCTCGATGGCGAAGCGCAGGCCGCCGAAGGTTCCCTGAAGATTTACCGGCTCAAGGAACCGGCCCAAGCGCAGCAGCCACCGTTGGGCGGTGATTGGTACTATTCCCGAGGCGGTGACGCCGACGCCCCGAAATTGGATATGTCGAACCCGAACAACTGGGAACTCGCCGACGCGATCGCGGTAAAAGGTTTCACGACGGACGCGGAAGGGAAATCAACGATCCCATTCAACCTCGGCGTCGGCGTTTATCGGGCGATGCTCGAAACACAGGACCGCTTTGGAAAAAAAGTTACGGCGCGACTGCCAGTTCAAGTGCTCAAGCCAAGCGAGACGAAGCTCGCCATCAAGGTTCCGCATCTGCTCGCCGCGCCCGATTGGTCGGTCGAGCCAGGCCAGGAATTCACGGCGCTCTGGGGCACCGGTTACGAAGCGGGCCGCGCGTTCATTGAGATCGAGCATCGGCGCCGGATGCTGCAACGCTACTGGACCAAGCCCGGCGAAACGCAGTCCGCGATCAAGCAGGCCGTCACCGAGGCGATGCGCGGCGGCTTCACGCTGCACGTCACGCAAGTGCGCGAGAACCGCGCTTACCTGGAATCGCGTCACATTGAGGTGCCGTGGAATAACAAGAGTCTCGAAATCAAATGGGAGCATTTTGTCTCTAAGCTTCAGCCCGGCCAGAAGGAAACCTGGACCGCGGTCATTACCGGTCCCGGCGCCCACAAGGCGGTGGCGGAGATGGCGGCGACGCTTTACGACGAATCGCTCGACGCTTTCCTGCCGCATTCCTGGCTGCAACGATTCGGATTTTTCCGGCGGGATTACTCGAATCGCGGCGGCGACTTCGCGAACGCGCTGAAATCCTTCCAGCATCTGAAAGGCGCCTGGGAGCAACACTACGTCGCGGTGGCGTCGAGCTATCGATCATTCCCGCCGGATTTGATGGCGAATCTCTGGGGCTATCAGTTCGCCCGGAACGCAGTAATGCGGATGCAGGACTCACCGGCCGCCGGCGCAGGAGAAAGGGAAAAACGGGCCGACTTCCTTGGCGAGGCGGAGCCGGCGCCGGCCGCTCTCGCGGCTCAAGCCGCCGACGGTCTCGCCGCCAAAATAGATAAAGCCGCCGCCGGCGAGCCGGCCGACACACAGCCCGGTGGTTCCGCCGCCAAAGGCCCGGACTTGAGCCAGGTCACGGCGCGTAAAAATTTGAATGAGACGGCGTTCTTCTTCCCGCAGTTGCTCTCCGATCAGGACGGCGTGGTGCGGCTGGAGTTCACGCTGCCCGAGGCCCTCACCCGGTGGAAATTCATGGGCTTCGCCCACGACGCGCAGTGCCGCTCCGGTTTTTTCACCGACGAGGCGGTCACGGCCAAAGACCTGATGGTGCAGCCCAATCCGCCCCGCTTTCTGCGCGAAGGCGACACCCTCGAGTTCACTGTAAAAGTCTCCAACCAGACGGCGACCCGCCAGGAAGGCAAAGTCCGGCTGACGTTCAACGAATCCGTCAACGACCGGTCCGCCGACCGCTTGCTCGGCAACTCCGCGCCCGAGATCACTTTCGATATTCCCGCCAAGGAATCGCGCAGTTACGCGTGGCGCATCAAAGTGCCGGATGGCATGGGCTTTCTCAGCTACAAGGCCGTTGGCGCGGCCGGCCGCGTATCGGACGGCGAGGAAGGATTTTTGCCGGTGCTGTCGCGGCAGATTTTCCTCACCGAGTCCCTGCCCCTGCCGATCCGCGGTCCGGCGACGAAGCGGTTCGAGTTCGCCAGGCTCCTCCAGTCCGGCAAGTCCGCCACGCTGCGCCAGCAGGGCCTCACCGTCCAGATGGTGTCGAATCCCGCCTGGTACGCCGTGCTGGCGCTGCCGTATCTGATGGAATATCCGTACGAATGCTCGGAGCAGACTTTCAACCGGCTCTATGCGAATGCCCTCGCGCGCAGCATCGCCAATTCCGATCCGAAGATTCACCGCGTCTTCGCGCAATGGCGCGGCACGCCGGCGCTCGACAGCCCGCTCGAGAAGAATCAGGACCTCAAGAGCCTGCTGATCGAGGAAACGCCCTGGCTGCGCCAGGCGCAATCCGAAAGCCAGGCGCGCAAGAATATCGGGATTCTCTTCGACGACGACCGGCTCAGCATCGAAACCGACCGGGCCTTGCAAAAGCTTTCCGAAATGCAGTTGGCCGACGGTTCCTGGCCCTGGTTCCCCGGCGGACGGGGCAATGATTACATCACTTTGTACATCACCACCGGGTTCGGGCGCCTGCGCCATCTCGGCGTGGACCTGAGCGTGGCGCCGGCGATTCGTGCCTTCAACCGGCTCGACTCCTGGATCGATGAAACCTATCGCGACATATTGAAACTGGGCCGCCCGGAGGAGAATCATCTCAGCGAAACAATCGCGCTGTATCTCTACGGCCGGAGTTTTTTCCTGAAAGACAAGCCGGTCGCCGCGAACCACAAAGCCGCCGTGGATTACTTCCTCGATCAGGCGCGGACGCATTGGCTGAAGCTGGCGAACCGCCAATCCCAGGGCCACCTGGCTATCGCCCTGAAGCGCTTCGGCGACAAAACGGCGCCGCCCGAAATCATGAAGTCGATCCGGGAACGCTCCGTATCGAGCGAGGAGCTGGGGATGTACTGGCGCGAAACCGAATTGTCATGGTGGTGGTATCGTGCTCCGATCGAGACGCAGGCCCTGATGATCGAGGCTTTCGACGAAGTGATGAACGATGCCAAAGCCGTCGAGGAATGCCGCGTCTGGCTGCTCAAACAAAAGCAAACGCAGGATTGGAAAACCACCAAGGCGACCGCGGATGCCGTCTATGCGCTGCTGCTTCGCGGCCGCGACCTGCTGGCCTCCGAGGCGCTGGTCGAAGTCTCACTTGGCGGGACGAAGATCGGTCCGGCTCACGCATCGGCGGACCGTCCTGCGGTCGAGGCTGGCACTGGTTTCTACGAGAAGACCTTCGCCGCCGCCGAAGTGAAGCCGAAGCTGGGCGAGATCACAGTCACAAAGACCGACCAGGGCGTTGCCTGGGGCAGCATCCATTGGCAGTACTTCGAGGACATGACCAAGGTAACACCGTACGAGGGCACGCCGCTGCGGCTCAAGAAGACGCTCTACACAAAAACCAATACGAAGAAGGGCCAGGTGCTCGAACCTTGGAAAAGTCCGTTGAAAGTCGGCGATGAATTGGTCGTGCGCCTGGAATTGCGCGTGGATCGCGACATGGAGTACGTGCACCTCAAAGACCAGCGTGGCAGCGGCACCGAGCCGGTGAACGTCATCTCGCGTTACAAATATCAGGACGGCCTGGCTTACTACGAATCGACGCGCGACACCGCCAGCCATTTCTTCATCGATTACCTGCCCAAGGGCGCCTACGTGTTCGAATACTCCACGCGCATCCAGCATCGCGGCCAGTATCAGACCGGCATGGCCGAAATCCAATGCCTCTACGCGCCGGAATTCAACAGCCACTCGGAAAGCTTCAACCTCGTGGTGGAGTAGGAACGACCAACGGCCCGTGGAACGACGCCGGTTCCCGTAGCCGCCGAGGTGACGAGGCGGACCGGGCTTGATGGCAGAATCCGCCTCCTTACCTCGGCGGCTACTACTTTTTAACTCGGCTCTGGCCTTTACGCTAACGCGAAGGCGCCGTAGCCGACTACCCGGTCGCGCCGGCCGGCGGTGTCGCCGGAGTTGCGCAAATCCAGCGTGGTGACGCGCAGGTCTCGCTCGCGGGAGGCGCACAATAAGCCGCGGATGGGGATGCGTCCGCAGGCGTGCTCGACACCGATTTCGCCGGGACATAACTGTTCGATGGCGCGCGCGGTGCAGCCGTCGAGCCACTGGGCCGTTTCGTAATCGTAGTAATGGCTCAAGTCCGAGCTGATGACAAAGACCGTCTCTGGCCCTCCCCATAGCAAGTCGATCACTTGCCGGAGCTCTTCGTCGGCCACATTGCCGACCACCAGTGGTACGAGGGTAAAATGGCCCAGGGTTTGTTGCAGGAAGGGGAGTTCGACTTCAAGGCTGTGTTCCAACGCGTGGGCTTCATCGAAAAAGCGCGCGGCGGCGAGAAAGCTCACCTGCTGCACGACCGGCTGGTCCAACGGCACCGGCCCCAACGGCGTCGCAAACGCTTCGGCGCGACTCAAGGCGATTCCGGCAAATGAATGGTGATGCGACGGCCCGAGCAAAACGATTCGGCGCACTTCGGTTCGTCCGCGCAATGACAAAAAAGCCGAAGCCGCGATGGGACCGGAAAATTGGTAGCCGGCATGGGGCGCGATGATCGCCTTGGGCAGGGGCGCGGCGGGCGGCGAGGCGCTCTCAAGCAAGGAGTCAAGCATCCGGCTCAGCCGGCTCGGCTCTTCCGGATAAAACGCGCCGGCGACCGCTGCCGGCCGAATGCCCCGCCCCTGAACGGAATTATCCATACGCGCTCATTTTCCCTAATTAAGTGCCACGGGGCGCGGCAGCCGCGCGTAATAATCCGCCTGGCCGTGGCCGGTGCGAACTTCCGCCGGCTCCGGCCAGACACCGGGAATCGCGCAGCCGCACCCAGGACATTTTCCTTGCACCGTGATCTCATACGATTGGACAAGGTAGCCATAACGTTTGACCAGCGTTTTCCGGCACTGCGGGCAGCGGGTGTTTTCCCATTCGCCCACGCGGCCCGGCAAATTCCCGGCATAGACGAAATGGAGGCCTTCGTCGGCCCCGATCTCCGCGGCGCGAATCAGTTGGCTCGCGGTGGTATTGGGCGGTTCGGTCATTTTGTATTCCTTATGAAACGCGGTGACGTGCCACGGAATGCCGCGGCTCAGGCCGGCGATGAATCGCGCGATGGCGCGCAGTTCCTCCTCGCTGTCGTTGAAGCCGGGCACGATCAAGGTGAGCACTTCCAGCCAGAGGCCCCGCTCGCGCACCAGGCGAATCGTCTCTTGCACGTGCGCGAGTGTGCCGCCCAGCGTGCGGTAACGCTGGTCGTTGAAGCCCTTCAAATCGACTTTGTAAGCCACGATCCAGGGACGGAGAAAATCGAGCGCTTCGGGGGTGGCGTTGCCGTTGGAGACGAACGCGCAGAGAAATCCCTGTTCCCTGGCCTTCTCAAAGACCGCTCCCGCCCATTCGGCGGTGATGAGCGGCTCGTTGTAGCTGGAGACCACGAGGCGCGCGCCGGACCGTCGAGCAGCGGCGACCAGTTCATCGGCCGAGACCGGCTGAATCGGCGCGAGCGAAGCTTCGTCGCGAAGGGCCTGGCTGGTCACCCAATTCTGGCAGTACGGACAGTGGAAATCGCATCCCATCATGCCGAAAGTCAGCGCATCGCTGCCGGGATGCACGTGAAAAAACGGCTTTTTCTCGACCGGATCGCACTGCAACGCCGCCACATAACCAAACGGCACCTTCAACTGGCCGCCCTGGTTGTAGCGCACCTTGCAGATTCCCCGCCGTCCCTCACCGATCAGGCACCGATGACCGCAGGCCACACAGCGGATGCGGTCCCCCTCCGCGCGCCAGAGCCTGCCCGCGACCGTGAGGCGGTCGAGCGCATCGGCCAGCGCCACATTCGCCACGCTGGATTTGCGCGGCTTCGAGTCCTCAGTTGTCCCAGCAGTTGCCATCGGGAGTGCTTCCAAAAGCCAGTGCCATGAGCACCATCATTCTTCGACCATGTTGCGGGAGTTTTCAATGGAAGATGGTGGGTGTCCAGCCCGGCGGGCGCAAGCCAGCTTTTGTTCAGCCCCATTGTGGCTAAACCCTGATTTGAATAAATTGATGGCGTGACCGCTCGCCAGCGTCAGATTATTCTTGGACCGATGTGGCTCCGGCAACTTGGCGGAACGAATCGAATTACTATGAAAGCCATCACCCGAGGGCATTTTCAGCCATGCTGACATTCCTCAACGGGTGTTCTGAGCGCTTCTGCGACGGAGTCTCGCGCCGCAGTTTTCTCAGGGCCGGCGGGCTGGCGCTGGGCGGATTGACGCTCTCAGACTTTTTGCGCCTCAAGGCAGCGGGCGCAGTGGCGCCCGAGCGTCGGGGGAAATCGGTGATCATGATCTGCCTCGGCGGCGGACCTAGCCACGTGGACACGTATGATATGAAGCCGGAGGCGCCGGCGGAGATCCGTGGCGAGTTCCGGCCCATCAAGACCAACGTGCCGGGCATGGAGCTGAGCGAGTTGCTGCCGCGCCAGGCGAAGATCGCCGACAAATTTGCCGTGGTGCGAAGCGTGACGTGGCAGGAGCCGGACCACCAAAGGATCGAAATCTTCACCGGCTTTCCCAAGCGGGAACGCCGGCCGTCGTTCGGATCCTACGTGAGCCGTCTGGCGCAGCGGCGCGATGCCGCACTGCCAAAATTTGTGAGCCTGAAAGGGGATGACCAGGAGATCGCGGAGGCGGAGCAGCCGCTCTGGGTCGGGGCGCAGCACCGTCCATTCGTGCCGGACAACCGGGGATTAAGGACCCTCGAACCGACCCGGCAGGTGGATTTGTCGCGGCTGAAGAACCGGCGGGAACTGCTCGCACAGTTGGACACCCTGCGTCGAGACGTTGATGCCAGCGGTGAAATGCGAGCGTTCGACGCGTTTACGGGCCAGGCTTTTGATCTATTGACGAGTGGGAAAGCGCGCCGGGCGTTCGACTTGAGCGACGAAAAACCCGAGACGCTCGATCGTTACCGGGTGGGCGGCAATAAATTCATGTATTCCCATTCGTCCAGTCCGGTTTCCTGGGACTGGGAATCGTTCGTTCGGGCGCGGCGTCTGGTGGAAGCCGGAGTGTCCTTTGTCTCGATGCAGGTGGGGTTGTGGGACCACCATTGCGCGGAGGGCTTGCCCACCATTTTCGAATCCTACCGCTCGCTCCTGCCGCTCTACGACGCCTGCCTCTCGGCGCTCATCACCGACCTGCACGAGCGCAGTCTGCACCAGGACGTGTGCGTCGTGGTGTGGGGCGAGTTCGGGCGCACGCCGCGGATCAACAAATTCGGCGGCCGCGACCACTGGCCGGCGGCCGGCAGCGCGCTCTTCTCCGGTGGCGGGCTGAAGATGGGACAATACGTCGGGACGACCAGTGCCGGCGGCGAGTACCCGGTGACCCGCCCCTACACCCCGCAGAACATTCTGGCGACGCTCTACCACGTACTCGGGATCGATCCCGCGGCGACGATTCCCGACCACAGCGGCCGTCCGCAGTACCTTCTGGACGATCGCGATCCCGTCAAGGAGCTGATCTGACCCTTCGAATGGCCGACAGAGGCTTTTACCGACACTTGTCATAAATGAAATAAGTGAAAAAATTGTGTCGATCCGTGGCTAACTGAAGGTCTGCTGATGCAACCGAGACGCTCCGCAATCCGCCGACTAGCCGCGCGTTGCGCCCGCAATCCGCCGTGGCCGCGCGCAGCGCTCGCAATCCAAAGCCCTGCCTGCCAACAACTTCCGCCGTGGCGGTCCTTTCCGCCCCATTGCGTTTCCATAACCGCCTGCAACGCAACGTCATATCAAATTTCTCACAGTGAGAAATTTGATAACTCCCTCGCCCAGAGCATGTTCCAAAATCCCCTTCCGTCGCCCAGCCCGATAACCACCGCTTAATACCTGCCCTCTGTATTCTGCCTTCTGCATTCTACCTTCTGCCTTTCCTGTTACCCCCCAGCCCGATGAGCAGGCCCGAATGCCCTGTGCCCTCTGTGGCCTCCGGGCGTATCACATTCTCCCATGGCCGCGCGCAGCGCCCGCAACAATTTTTCTCCCATTAAGCGAACATACGCGAAGATTCTTCCATCTCATCGCGCTGTCTGAGTTTATGAGTTTCGGTTTTTCGTAGTGGCCGCGGGCAGCGCCCGCATTTGGATCGTTTTCATCGCCGGAAGATAAATAGCATAAAAACATGGGACTTCCGACAAGCTTTGTCAGCCGACTCCCTGCCATCGGCCCAAGCGCCTATGGCCCGGTGCTTTGAGGATTGAGCCCGGAAAGAGCGGGAGAAAACCTCCCCAAGCATCAATCAGGAAATCAGCCTGTCTGCCGAACAGGCAGGGAAATGCGGAACCGGCCATTTTTAAAGCTCCTTTCCTGAGGTCCTGCTTTCCTGCTTCTCACCTGGACGTTGTCAACGACCCTCATCCCGCTCCCACCAACACCTTTTCGATCATCCCGGAGGCAATCTCGGAAGCGGCAATAGGCACCAGCCGCCAGATCCTTGCCTGGCCATCAAGTCGGAAGCCCTTTCAGAACAGGAGCAAACGAAGGAAACGGAGAATCGAAAGAGAATTTCTGTTCCCTCCGTTTCCTCTGTTTTCTCCTGTGCAACCATATCAGGCGCGCGCGGCCCAAAACTGCGCCGTTCGGCGCGCGGCTGGCGCGCCGACACGCAAACGGAATTCTCAAAGAGGCTCTAAGCGGATCAGTGGCAAAGCACTTGCGGCTCTCAAGTCGATGCCCAATTTATCCTTTTCAAAAAGACATAATCGCATAAAGTCGTCGCTTATGGAAAGAGAAATTAAACAGATCATCCGCCAGAAGATAACGGACGCGCTGGCCGCCCCCGTGCCCGCGCATACTCGCCGTGATGTCCATGTGCCCGGCATCAAGGGCAAGGCGATGGCAGTTATCGGTATGCGGCGCAGCGGCAAGACCACGTTCCTTTGGCAATGTCTGGCCGAACGTCAGGCGGCCGGCACGCCGCGCGACGCGCTGCTCTATTTCAATTTTGAAGACGAACGTCTGGCCGAGATGACCGCCCAAGAACTGCAGTTGGTCGTCGAAGAATACTTCAGCCTGCACCCGGAGCGACGCGATTCCAAGCGGGTGACTTTTTTCCTCGATGAAATCCAGGAAGTGCCGGATTGGGAGACATTCGTTCGCCGTCTGCTGGACACGGAAAAGGTCGAACTATTTCTGTCTGGTTCCTCCGCCCGTTTGTTGAGCCGGGAGGTTGCCACCAGTATGCGCGGCCGGGCCATGGAAGTGCTGGTCCATCCCTTCAGTTTGCGAGAGGCTTTGCGCCATCGCGGGGCGGAGCCTAAGTCGCCGTGGACCGACCTCCCCAAGGCCGCTCGCTCGGCGCTGGATAAACATTTCCGCGCCTATCTCTCGGAAGGAGGATTTCCCGAATCCCAGGGGGCGCCTTTGCGGGACCGCGCCAGCCTGCTGCGCACATACGTGGACGTGGCCATACTGCGGGACGTGATCGAACGACATGGAGTGACCAACCCGGCCGCCCTGCGCTGGCTGCAACGTCACTTGCTCGGAAACCCTGCGGCATGCTTCAGTGTCCAAAAGTTTTTTGATGCCCTCAAATCCCAGGGATTGCCTGTTGGCAAGAACACCTTGCACGATTACCTCGCCCATTTGGAGGACGCATTTTTAGTGCGCACCGTCTCCTTGCATACCGCATCCGAGCGTCAGCGCATGGTGAATCCCCGCAAAGCCTATCCGATCGACCCTGGCCTCATCTCGCTTTACGAACGTACTGGCCGCGGCAATCTCGGCCATGCCCTCGAAACGGTGGTCTTGCTTGAACTGGAACGTCGTGGCTGTGAGAGAGACTACGTTCGAACGCGCGACGGTTACGAGGTGGACTTTTTTGCCCGCGACCCGGCGGGTGGCGAGACGCTGATCCAAGTTTGCACCGATGTCAGCGATGCTGACACATATGCCCGCGAAATTCGCGCCCTCACCGCTGCCGCCACGGAATATCCAGACGCCATTCCGTTGCTGCTCACGTTCGATACGCTGCCGCCTCGGCCTCCGCTCCCTGCGCCGTTGCGCTGGCAACCAGCCGTCGCCTGGTTGCTGGGTAACGAGCTGCCTCGCAAGCGCCGTTGAAATCCGTTTGTTCCTGTTCAACCCCAACGGTCACGACCGGTCCAAAACTGCGCCGTTTGGCGCGCGACGGGTCGGAAGCTGCCGTGCATCGGGCTTGACCATCTCGTTCAGCGCGCGCGCGTGTCGAACTTCAACGAGATTTCTCGCCACGCAGTCTCGATTTTTCACCCCCGGCTCAAACCGGGCGCGCCGGGCCAACTGTCCAAAGTGGAGAACTGAGCCCTTCACTGAAAATCAGTCGGCTAATTCAGCTTTGAAGTATCCCAATGATTGTTGTGGCGTCCGTTGTTTAGTGCCGCGCTTTTTCACCACTTTGTCATAAAGCCAAAAGAATCCAGTCCAAACATCGGACTCGTCCCCCTTTTGCTTCCTTATGACCTGGCGAAAACACGCTTCCCAATAGTATTGAACGTTGATTGAATAGTCGTTCCACACTCTGTCAGGCTTCAGTTCGTGTTCCTCAAGTGCGGAGCCAAGATCGTTAAAAAAATCAATTATGTCATCGCTTATGTCACCTGGATTATCGGGGCTTTCCAATATTATCTTTGCTGCTTTTTGTCTCTTTGGCTCAAGCCTCTCCCATCGTTCGTCGAAATATTTGCTTCTTTCGTCGGCCTTTTCTCCCCATTTGAGTCTCGAAATTAAGAGGCATCCGATTGAGCTTAAGGCAACCGTTAACTTGAGAAGTGATTTGTCGTGAGATGCGATAGCCGCAAAGAGCGGGCCGCCAATTAACACAAGAAGCCCTTCCGCTCGAATCCATTTGCGATGCCACCAAAGCATTCAGGAAGGATGTAGCCAAAATCGTTGTTTAAAAGGCATTTTTGGATGCGATGGTTCTTGACTTGTGATGGAAGACCTCTGCGCAATCGGCCCAATAACACAGAAATCAAGCGGCCCTTTCCTATTGCGGAAAGAGACAAACCAATGTAGCCCAGTACCGTTTATTGACAGAGTTTCCTTTCTTCCTGAAATTAAACAGCAATGGACGATGCGACCGAGAAAAAGGAAGCAGACGGCCTTCGCCAAGTCGAACGCATCCGGGAGATTGAGGAGCCGCGAACGGCTGCTTTCGTCCGTGTGTATTCGAGCGAGGACGCAAGGAACGGCTTTCAGAGGTTTTGCTTCTTCATTCCCCAGGAACTCGGGGACCGGTTTCTGAAGGGCGTCGGCTGGGACTTTTGGCCTGACGATTTTGCTCCGCATGTCGAATCGACGAAGTCCCGCAAGGACGGAGCTTCGCTGCGAAATACCTATTATTTGCCCCGCGGGAATGAATGGGGTGCAGAGGCGCTTGTCCGGGTTCGCAATTTCTGGGGCAGCCGACCCTCAACAATCGAGATCGCTGAGGAGTTTCGGCTGTTTTACAACCTTTATCATGACACTGTAGGAGCTGTTTTTTTGCATGTGGATAGGCAGGGGCAAGAACATGAGGTGGTTCGCTGCGTGCCGGAGCGAGTTGAGGTTCATTTGAAATTTTTGGTGGATTTTCTGCGCGCGAAGCAGATGCACCTCGCCATGCAGTGGGAGGGGCACTACTGGAGCAAGTATTCGCTCGAGGCGCTGGGTTTGGAGCCCGGGGTAACAGGAAACCAGTCTGGCACCTTCCGTTGGGAATTGGCGGCTGCCAACAACAGCCTGCCTGAGGGTCACAAGAGCGCTTCGAGGCTTCTCGGCAAGGCTCTCCTCTCCTGCCCTGGCGAGCTAGAATACCGCGATCTCTACGCTGAGTCGGCGGCCGCATACCCCTCCTTCATCGTGGGGCATGATGAGCGCGGTTCTCCAGTGGAGGACACGTGCGACCCGGGGGAGATCGGGCGGGACGCTCAGCGCGGGCTGAGTTTGGTTTTCTTCCGCCGAGGCGTTCTTGCAAAATATTTTGCTCAACCTGATAAGTTTTGTGTCGAGGATGGTCGCCTCAGCTGTGGCGGGCTCTGGGGCCTCAGAATGGACAATGACCACCCGAAGTATGTGATTGCCTTCTTAAAGGACCTGGGCCAGGGCCTTCCAGGCATCGAACGCGCCCACTGGCGCAACTACAATGTTGCCCCTGATGGGGCGCCCAGCCAAACCTTCTATACTAGGAATGTTCGAGGATTCTTCGCAAGTCCCCAAATGCCGGATTTGAGACTCAAGAGCCTTTATCCACGGGTGAACGAGCTTTGGGCACAACATTTTGGATGGCCCCTGTGGCGCGAACCCGCAGCGGGAGATCAATACGTTTTTCCTCAGCTGCACGTTTGTCTCGAAGAAAATCAGGCAGAGTTTGACCAACAGATCGCCCTTCTGGCGAAGCTCCTGAATGATTTCCTGAACGAAGAAAAGATCGCAGCTGCAGTGAAGGAGCAGCGTCCGCCTGTGGGCGGACTGAATCGTCTTGAAAAATTCCTGCTCGAATCCAGCTACACGGACGCGTCGCGGGAAATTGGACCTCTGCGGCTGGTACAACAGCTCCGCTCTAAAGGAAGCGCGCACCGAAAGGGCGAAGATTACATCGCTTGCCTAAAGCGGGCAGGAATTGATCGGGTCCCAATCACGGAATGCGCTTCGAGGCTTTTCCGTGGCGCCGTGAGTTTCATCGACTGGATAAGGAAAGATGTCCTGAGAGACCAGAATATCTGATTTGGCTCCGCGCGATTCCCATCAGCATTTTCGCCCCGCCAACGTGCCGTGTCAGTGGAACTCCCGAACGGCCTGGGAACGAAGATGGCGGCCTTGGCATGACTGCCGTCTTCTTTCCCAACCCGAGCGCCCCGCCCGAGCTTTTCCGCTGCTTGTTACCTACATGAACCGAGCTATGTTTTCAACAGTGTATGTGGCCGGGAGCGCCTGGAAATGCAGCGCGTGTCGCAGGCCCCGCACCCTGATTACAGTTACGATTCGCTTGGCCGCGTACGCCTGCATACCCGGCACGGCTCGCCTCAAGTCCGCCACCAGCAAGAGCAACAGCGCGTCGGTATCGACAACAACGCCCAGCCGGCAGTATGGTATGCGGTTGATCTGGCTTTCGGCTTTTGTGGAATCTGCTTTTTCACACTTTCAAATGTTACGGGTCAGGCCACGATTCGGAGTATGCCTAATTTGAATGAACTGCGCAATGGATTGACCGAGCAGCAGCGCGCGCTGCTCGATCAAATTTGGAACTGTTATCTTTTAGGGAATGAGTGGCCTGTCGCGTGGGACATCCACCATCCGCACAGGAAAGCTGGAGTCCGCGAAACTCTCAAGCAGCTTGGAAGCAGCTGCGTGCATGAGTTCCATGACGGCCAGGTTGGCAGCCGGTATCAGCTGACGCTGCAAGGAATCCTTCTCACGACCGAGGGGAAGAAGATGGAAGACCTTCTCCTGAGGTACCTCGAGTACGTTCGTAGGCGTTATCAGAGCCAGCCCAAAAACCGGATCATTTCAAGCGCGGAAGCGCAAGGAAAACTCGGCCTCGACAATGAACAAACGGGCCTTTTGGGGCGCCTCGTACTGAATGGAAACCTCTACAGCCAATCGGCTTCAGGCGGTCCGAACTGGCCTTCGAATTGGAGCGTAGGAATTCTGCGAGAAGTTGAGGACTTCCCATCGGAAGGAACCTTGTGGCCGGAACTGCAAAAGTTAGCTAATCGTGGGTTCAGAGACGACCAACCAGTTTTGTTATCGGACCGGGAGCCTTTCCATTCGGCGTCGTCTTTGTTGGCGGCTTCGACTGAACCTAAAGCCGCCTACGTCCCAAACACTGCATTTATTTTGATGTGGATGGACAGATCGCGCCCTGAATTAGAGGACGTTTCAAATGCCATTAAGGAAGTGTGCGCCGAGTTTGATGTCAATGCTGTTCGTGCGGATGACGTTGAGCATCAGGATAAAATAACCGATTTAATCCTAGAGCAAATCAAGAAATCGGAGTTTATAATTGCGGATCTGACCGGCGAAAGGCCCAATGTTTATTACGAGGTTGGTTATGCTCATTGCTTTGGCAAGAGGCCCATTTTGTATCGCAAACAGGGCACCAATCTTCACTTTGACCTCTCTGTTCATAACGTCCCGGAATATCAGAACATTACCGATCTCAAAGCTTTGTTGCGCAAAAGGCTGGAGGCTTTGCTGGGCCGGCAAGCGAGCCCACTCACAAAAAAGCCAAAGTCGCAGGGCTGAAAAAGCTAGTGGAGGCCGTCGCGCTCCGAAGCCAAGTCCAGGAGCGGCGGCCTTTCAGCCGGAGGGTGCGCCGTTGGAAAATCTCGCAGCCCTTTGCCCGGCTGTTCGGGCCAAGCCCGTTGCTTGTACGCTACGTGTACCACGCTCAAAACTCGCAAGGTGTTTTGCACGGGGCCGCCGCTGTCATCGTCTTCAGGCAGTTATGAGATGGCTTCCAATGCGCCCATTCAGCCGGGCAACTCCGGCGGCGCGCTGGTGGACGAGCGCGGCAACGTGATCGGCGTGGTGGTGGCGAAGTTGAGCCAGCACGCCGCGCTGGCCACGAGCGGACAACTGGCCGAGAACGTAAACTACGCGGTGAAGAGCAGTTTTCTTCTCAGTCTGCTCGAATCCCTGCCGGAGGTCGCTGCCAAACTCAAGGAGCCGAACTCGCGCGAGCGCAAGTTTGAGGAGGTGGTGAAGGCGGCGCAGGAAGCCGCGGCCTTGGTGCTGGTTTATTGAATGAGCGATTGATCGGTACCCCGCTTACGCTCCTGTCGAAAGAGCGCGCCCGTTGACTCAGGCAGAGTGGGATCCGGTCGGCGGGACGCCGACCGGTGCGACCGAGACGGTCGCGCTCCCCTTTGTGGAGGGAGTACATTTGGTCTTTGCCCTTGCCGCTGGTCGCCTCGTTTCGCATCCTCGGCGCAATGTCCGAGCGAATGATTTCGGAAGTTCTGATCAAACCGGACGCGGCGCTGGAAATGACGCTGCGCCCGTCGCTCTTTTCCGAATTCACCGGCCAAACCAAGGTCAAGGAACGGCTCGAAATCACCGTCCAGGCCGCCCGGCAGCGCGGCGAAGCGATCGACCACGTCCTGTTGAGCGGCCCGCCCGGACTCGGCAAGACGACGCTGGCCAACATCATCGCCAAGGCGATGGGCGCGAACTTGAGAAACGCCAGCGGCCCGACCATCGAAAAAGCCGGTGACCTCGCCGGGTTGCTCACGAACCTGGAGGCCGGCGACGTGCTGTTCATCGACGAGATTCATCGCCTGCAAAAAACGATCGAGGAATATCTCTACCCGGCGATGGAGGACTTCAAGCTGGACATCATCATCGACCAGGGGCCAAACGCGCGCAGCGTGCGGCTGAACCTGCCGCGCTTCACGCTCATCGGCGCGACGACGCGCAGCGGCCTGCTCACGGCGCCGTTGCTCACGCGGTTTCCGGTGCGCGAACGGCTCGACTATTACCTGGCGGCGCAGTTGCTGGAAATCGTCACTCGCTCGGCGCGGCTGCTGAACATCGAGATCGGCGAAAGCGGCGCGCATGAAATCGCCCGGCGCAGCCGCGGCACGCCGCGCATCGCGAACAATCTGCTGCGCCGCGTACGGGACTACGCCCAGGTGCGCGGTGACGGGCGGATCAGCGCGCCAATAGCAGACCAGGCACTGGCGATGTTGGAGATCGACGAAAATGGCCTCGACGAAATGGACAAGCGCATCCTCGAGGCGGTCATCGTGAAGTTTGGCGGCGGCCCGGTCGGCGTCAGCTCGCTGGCGGTGGCGGTGGGCGAGGAGCCCGACACGCTCGAAGAGGTCTATGAGCCGTATTTGATCATGGAAGGCTACTTGAAACGGACGCCGCAAGGGCGCGTGGCGACTGAGTTGAGTTACAAGAAACTCGGTTTGAAACCGGTGGCGGGAAACCAGGCCAATCTGCTTTAAGAACGGCGCAACACGGCCTACGCTGCGCGAATGCAACCCCAAATATCCACCGCGACCGGCGTCACCGAAGCCGTGCCGCAGGTCGCGCCCCGGCTCGACTCGGTCGATCTGTTGCGCGGTTTGGTCATGGTGCTCATGGCCTTGGATCACACGCGGGGATTCTTCACCAACGTCAGCTTTTATCCGCTGGACCTGGACCGGACGAACGTGCCCCTTTTTCTCACGCGCTGGCTCACGCATTATTGCGCGCCGGTGTTTGTCTTTCTGGCGGGCGCCGGGGCCTTTCTCTCGAAGACGCGCGGCCGGACGACGCGTGAGCTTTCCTGGTTCCTGCTCACGCGGGGCCTTTGGTTGGTGTTCCTCGAAGTGACTGTCATCCGCTGGACTGGCTGGGCTTTTAACTGCGACTTCCGCTTTATCGGCATCGGCGTGATCTGGGCCATTGGCTGGTCGATGGTGGTGCTGGCGGGTTTGGTGTTCCTGCCCATGTGGGTCGTTACCGCGTTCGGCGTCGGCATGATTGGCGTGCACAACGTCTTCGACGGCGTGAAGCCCGAAAGCTGGGGAGCTTGGGAGGGGCTGTGGCGAGTCCTGCACGCGGGCGGCTCGTTCGGGTTTACGCCTGGCCACCAATTTGGCGCAGGCTATCCGCTCATTCCGTGGATTGGGGTGATGGCCGCCGGCTTCGGCTTTGGGACCCTGCTGCTCCGCGAAGCCGGGGAGCGCCGCAAATGGCTGCTGGGCCTCGGGGCGGGTCTGACCGCGCTTTTCATCCTGCTTCGCTTCAGCAATTGGTACGGCGATCCGCATCCGTGGTCATCGCAAAAGAATGTCGTGTTCACCCTGTTCTCTTTCATCCACTGCCAGAAATATCCGCCCTCGCTCTGCTACCTGCTGATGACGCTTGGCCCGGCGCTGATGCTTTTGGCGGCGCTGGACCGCAAGACGCCTCGGTTCCTCAAACCGATTCTGGTCTTCGGCCGCGTGCCGTTGTTCTATTACCTAATCCACCTGCCGTTGATTCACGCCCTGGCCGTGATTTTCAATCTGGTCCGTTATGGCCGCGCGGATTGGTTGTACGGCCCGCAGCCCGGACCGAATGAAGCGCCCATCCTCGTCCCACAGGATAGAGGCTACGACTTGCCGGTCGTTTATCTCGTCTGGTTCAGCGTGTTGCTGATGCTCTACCCCGCCTGCCGCTGGTTTGCCGATTTGAAACGGCGGCGGCGGGAGGAGTGGCTCAGTTACCTGTAGCTCGCGATCCACCGGCTGCTCGTCAACGGACCTGCCGTCGCGGGAATTGTCGCTGGTTGCGCGAAAAATGACTGACAAGCGCCGGGCGATGGCTTTTAGTCGCCCGGATTTTTATGCCGAAACGCAGCGACATTCATTCGGTCCTCATCATCGGCGCCGGCCCGATCATCATCGGGCAGGCGTGCGAATTTGATTATTCGGGGACGCAGGCGTGCAAGGCGCTGCGCGAGGAAGGTTACCGCGTCGTGCTTGTGAACTCCAACCCGGCCACGATCATGACCGACCCGGAATTCGCCGACCGCACCTACCTCGAGCCGGTCACGCCGGAGTGCGTGGAAAAAATCATCGTGCGCGAAAAAGAGGAAATGCAGCGACTCGCCGCGCGGGGCAAACTCGTGTTGCTGCCGACCCTCGGCGGCCAGACCGCGCTCAACACCGCGATGGCCCTCTACCGCAACGGCGCGCTCGAACGCCACGGCATCGAAATGATCGGCGCCAACGCCGCGGCGATCGAGCGCGGCGAAGACCGCCAGATTTTCAAGGACCTGATGCTCTCGATCGGCCTCGACGTGCCGATCAGCGGCACGGCCCACACCCTCGATGAGGCCCGCGCCGTCGCCGAAAAGATCGGCCGCTTCCCGCTCATCATCCGCCCCGCTTTCACCCTGGGCGGCACGGGCGGCGGCATCGCTTACAACCGCGAAGAGTTCGAGGAGCTGGCCCGCCGCGGCCTTGACCTTTCGCCGGTTTCGGAAATCCTCATCGAGGAATCGCTGCTCGGCTGGAAAGAATACGAAATGGAAGTGATGCGCGACAACGCGGACAACTGCGTGATCATTTGCTCCATCGAAAATTTCGACCCGATGGGGGTGCACACCGGCGACTCCATCACCGTCGCGCCCATCCAGACGCTCACGGACAAGGAATTCCAGATCATGCGCGATGCCGCCTTCGCGGTGATCCGCGCCGTTGGCGTCGAGACTGGCGGTTCCAACATCCAGTTCGCGGTCAACCCCGACAACGGCCGCATGGTCATCATCGAAATGAACCCGCGCGTTTCGCGCTCTTCCGCGCTCGCGTCCAAGGCCACCGGCTTCCCCATCGCCAAGATCGCCGCCAAGTTGGCCGTCGGCTACCGGCTCGACGAAATCAAAAACGACATCACGCGCGAAACCCCCGCCAGCTTCGAGCCGACGATCGATTACGTGGTCGTGAAGGTCCCCCGCTTCGCCTTCGAGAAATTCCCGCAGGCCGACCCCACTTTGAACACGCAGATGAAGTCAGTCGGTGAAGCGATGTCGATTGGCCGCACGTTCAAGGAGTCGCTGCAAAAATGCCTGCGCTCGCTGGAAATCGGCCGCAGCGGTTTGGGCGGCGATGGCCAGCCGTGGCGCGTCGGAAGCGAGGTCTATGGCGACCGCGACATCCTCCCGCGCGAGATCATTTCCCAAAAGCTGAGCGTGCCCAACGCCGAGCGGGTTTTCTTCATCCGACACGCCCTGCGGGCCGGCTTCACTATCGAGGAGATTTTCAACCTCACCAAGATCGACCGTTGGTTTCTGACCCAGATCAAGGAGATTGTGGATTTTGAGGAGGAGCTGGCCGCGGCCAAAAACTGAACCGATGGGACGAATCCGGTCCCGGAAGACCGCTTATGAAAGTTCTGAATCAGCTCAAGGCGCCGTTCGGCAAAGGGAAGTTCTCCCGCGTCAAAAACGCCAGCTATCGGCAATGGGAGGATTCTTTTGAGGTCGAGTTCGACGATGGCCTTTCGTTTCTGGAACCGCACAAAACCATTCGGAAAGCCAACCGAATTTCGCCCAAGGCCGTGGTCGAAAAGGTCGAGCTGGAGGGGGAACTGCGGCACGGTTTTTTCGTCCATTACGATAACGGCCAGGTGGCCGAGGTCTCGTGGTCATTTATTCGTGAACGGCCGCCCAAGAAATAATGGCGCGGTGGATGGAATCGCGAGTATCGGAGCAAGCAATTGTGGCCATAAAAAAGATTAAGGACTTCCTGAAAATCGTGCCTGCAGTGAGGAGCACGCCGCGCAAGTACCTCTGGTCCTCTTACGACGCCGAGGCGGACGTGCTCTACATTAATTTCAAAAAGCCCAGCCATGCAACCGACAGCGAGCTGACAGACGACGATATCATCATTCGTTACGAGAACGACGAAGTAATTGGGCTGACCGTGCTTCACGCCAGCGATCGATAAAAATTTGCGAGTCGGGGGGGCTGGGCGACTGGCGCCTTGGGATGCTGCGTCAAGCCCGCTTGTTCACTCGCAAGTCGAGGCAAACGAGCTTGCGCGGGCCTTTCACGAAGACAAAGCCGTCGGCGATGGCGGCGTAACTGCGCGTCGTGCGACCCACGACCTGCGCGCGGGCCTTGATCTTGAACTCTTTTGGACTGGCTTTGGCGAGTTGGAGTTCGCCGGTGTCAGAAAGGATGAGGAGATCGCCGCCCGCGCGGATGATCGTGCCGGAGCCGGCTTGCGGCTGTTCCCAGACGACTTTGCCGGTGGCCAGTTCAATGCAGCGAAGGCTCGGACCGCCGCGCTCCCAGGCGTGGCCGTGAAAGCCGTAGAGGTGGCCTTCAAACACGATGCCGTTGGCGTAGTGGGTCGAAATGGCATCGTCGCGGCGCCAGATTTCCTCGGGCTGCCCGTGCTTCACCCGCAAAAGTTGCGCGCCGAGTTGGTACCAGGCGGAGAGAAAGATTTGGTCGCCGAAAACGACGGGACTGGCGGCGTACACGTTGCCGGTAGTTTGCCGGCGTGTGGGAACCTGCCAGTAGTTCGTGCCGGTTTCAGGGTCGAGGCTGTGCAGCGCGACACGGCTAAGGACCAGGACTTGCGGCTTGCCGTCGAAGGTCGCCAGCACCGGCGACGCGGCGCCGGCCTTCTCGTCCAGGGCTTGCCAGAGGATTTCGCCGGTCGCACGCGCGAAAGCAACCACACCGGCGGCGTTGGTGCCGCCCACGGGAAGAATCACGGCCTTCTCCGTGACGAGGGGCGAAGCGACGCAGCCATGCCAGGTGCCGCTGCTCTTGAATTCGGATTTCGGCTGCCGCGACCAGACCTTCTCTCCGTTTTTGAGGTCGAGGCAGACCAGGTAGCCGTCGGTGTTGGCGGCGAAAACGCGGCCCTCTTTGATCGTGGGCGTGGGGCGCGGCCCGCTGTCGAAATAGGCGCCGTCCCGGAACTGCATCGGGTGCTTGAAGCTCCAGTGCTTCCGGCCGGTCTTGGAATCAAAGCAATCGATGATGAGGTCGTTCTCGATGCGGTGGCAAATCACGAGGCGCTCCTCGCCGACGACCGGGCTGGAGTAGCCTTCGCCGACGTCGGCACTCCAAACGACCGGCGGGCCGGTGGCCGGCCATTCCTCGGCGAGTGGGGGACCGGCATAGACGGCATTGCGCGTGGGACCCAGGAATTGCGGCCAGTCGGATGCGCTGGCGTGGAAGCACAAGCACAGAATAAGACAGGGGCCGAGCGAAACGCGCTGGCGACAACGGTGCATGGCCCGAGAATGGCGAAGTGAGCGCTTAGCTGCAACGCAATCCCGGCGGCGATTGAAATCGTTCGTGCTTGGCGGCGCGTCCTGAAAGCCAGCTCGGATTCGCGCTTGAAGCAGATCGAGTGGCGATAGTCCGGCAACTGCCTTAGAGTGCCACCATGACGACGAGCCAGGATTGGCCAGACATCGACGCGGTGAAGAAATCCGCCGGTCTCAAGTGATTACGGTCGTCGGCAGCCTGAACATGGATCTCGTTATCGAGTCCCCGCGCCTGCCAGCGCCTGGCGAGACGATCCTGGGCCGCCATTTCCGTCGCGCGCCGGGCGGGAAAGGAGCGAACCAGGCTTATACCGTTGCCCGCATGGGCATGGCCGGCGCGATGATTGGGGCCGTGGGAGACGACGCGTTCGGCGCCGAAATGGTTTCAATTCTTGAAACCGCCGGCGTGGACGCGACGGGCGTGGTTCGCCGCGCCCGCGTGGCCAGCGGTGTGGCGATGATCGTGGTGGACGACAGCGGCCAGAACCAAATCGTCGTCGCGGGCGGGGCCAATGACACGCTCGCGCCCGCGGACATCACGCGGCAGGCCGCGCTGTTCCGGCGGTCGAAAGCGGTGGTCGCGCAACTGGAAACGCCGTTGCCCACGGTTGCAGCGGCGCTGCAATTGGGCCGCGACCACGGCGCGCTCGCCGTGCTCAACCCCGCGCCGCTGGCGCCCGGCAGCCTCGCGCTGCTGCGATTGTGCGATTGGCTGATCGCCAACGAAAACGAAATCTCGAAGCTGAGCGGCGTGGAGGTCCGCGATGTGGCGAGCGCGCGGAAGGCGGCGCGCGCGATCAAAGATAGCGCGGCCTGCCCCAATATCTTAATCACCTTGGGCGCAAACGGGGTGTGGATCGACGCGTCGTCGTTCACCGGCCATGTGCCGGGCTTTACCGTCGAAGCGGTTGATACGGTGGGCGCGGGCGACGCGTTCATCGGCGCTTTCGTGACTCGGTTGGTGGAAGGAGCGGAGGCTCAGGAGGCCGCGCAATTCGGCTGTGCGGCCGCCGCGCTGGCGGTCACGAAACGCGGCGCTCAGGCGAGCATTCCCGCGCGCGCCGAGGTGGAAAAGGTCCTTGAGCGAGGGAAAATCGGCGGCTAGGGCGTCAGCCCCTTTAGCTTTTCGCCTGTCTTTTTCGCGCCTTCCACGATGGCCCCCTTGGCTTTGTTCAAGCCCTCGACTGTCTGCTCGCCCCCTTTCTTAAAGGCCCGCGCGGTCGCCGTGGAGGCCTGATCGACTTTGGCTCCGGCTCGCTGAACGGCGCCGTTCGTCTCACACCCTGCGCCAGTTGCCAGCACCGCCAATAACAAACCGATGGCAAAAGCATCATTCATCGCCGGGAGCGCACCTTACTGCCTAGGCCGCGCACGACAAGTGTGAAAGCCGTGGCGGCGAACGATACTCGGCGAGCCGGCCGACTGCCTGTGAAGCGATCGCTCGCGGCTCCAAAAGTTTAATCCGACCAGACGCGCGCGTCCTGCCGGATATGCCAGCGCTGAGATTTGCCGTTCGCCGGTTTGATTTCGGCCGTGGCTTCATAGCCCTCCTTCGTACTTTCGATGGCCATCGCGCTTGCGAGTCCTTCCATGGCCCCGGCGGTCATGCCCAACTCCTCCAGCGACACCGCCCAGCGATTGTTCTTCGCCCGGAAAGCCCGCTGCGCGTAATAGACTCCCTGCAGCGCCTGACGCGCGGGAAAGGCGGGGTCAGGAACGAAAGGCGCGGCGCCGGGCTTTTTCCGAGTGAACTGCACGTAAGCCCATTTCTCCGGCCGGTGCATGTCAATGACCCCTTGCGGCGACCAGACCCAGTTGTTCTCTTTTCGGCCCGGCGTCTTGCGGTATTTTCCATCCACGATCTCCACCGGCCATTCGACGCGCGAGAAATTCACGCGCCAGCGGTCGCCTTCCTTCGGCGGCGTTGGCCGATTCGCGTAAGGGGCGAGCGCGGGCCACGGAAAGGCGATTTCCACCGACCAGCCTGCATCGCGGTCGCGCGGATCGTTGAGCGTGCCCTTGACCTGGACCGCGGTTTTGAGGCCGGGAATTTCCCAACTGTTCAGCGCCTGTCCGCCGTCCTTGTAAGGTTTGGTGAGCCGCAGGTCCCAGCCGGTATTCATGGCGTTCATTTCAAATTCGAAATAATCGTGACTGTCGCCGTCAGGATCGAGGAACACCTCGAAATCGTTGTCCTGAAAAATCACCGCGTCGTGCTCGGTGAGCGTGGCCCAGACGTGCGGTTCCTCGAGCTCGGCGGCGACATAAAAATAGTCGTCGTCCCAAAGCATTTTGGCGCGAGTGCGATAGGCTGGTTTCGGTTTTCGGCCGCCCTCGATGTCGGCGAAATCCTTCGTCCACGCCGCCGGCTGCCAGGAGGGTTCGTCGAGTTTGCCGTCGATGATGATCGGCCCGTCCGCACGCTGGCAGACGTAGCCTTGAGGAACGATGCCCCGCATTCGATCCCAGTCATTCGTCAGTCTTTCCTGGGCGTTCGATCGCGTCGCCAGCGTGGCGCTGGCCACGAGGACGGCATACCGCAGACGGTTGATTTTCCGCACGGCCAAAGTCAGTTGGCTCGTTTCGATTGTTCGCTCATGCTTTTTTCCGAACTACATGAATGGCGCCCATGAAAGTGGAATCGGCCTGGATTTCAACCTTTATTCGCTTGTAACCGGCGTCCGCTCCGGCTATGAACTGGGGCCAAGCCCGATGCCTTGGAAGGCAGAGGCGCAGTGATCATGGCTGAGACAGAAGTGGCATTGCAGCAACGCTCGTTTGGGCAAACCATGCGGCGCGATGCGTGGTGGGCGCAGCCCCTGCTCATCTTCGCGGGTCTGACGGCCTTCATCGTTTATTCCACCTGGGCGGCATTTCAAGGGGCGCACTATTACGCTGGGCCTTACCTTTCCCCGTTTTACTCGCCGGAGCTTTTCGGCGAGTCGCCGCACAATTGGTTTGGGCCCAAACCGGCCTGGTGGCCCGGCGGGCTGCCTTTTTCGCCCGCGCTCCTGATCCTGTGGGCGCCCGCCCTGTTTCGCCTCACCTGCTATTACTATCGCGGCGCGTATTACAAATCGTTCTGGGCCGACCCGCCCGCCTGCACGGTTGGCGAGCCGCGAAAAACCTACCGGGGTGAACATTCTTTTCCGCTCATCCTGCAAAACGCGCACCGCTACTTCCTGTACCTCGCGCTCTTGTTCCTTTGTTTTCTCGCCCATGACGTCTGGCAGGCGTTATGGTTTGTCGATCCGATCACGGGCCAGCGATCGTTCGGCATCGGCGTGGGCACTTTGGTGCTTGCGGTCAACGTGGCGCTCCTGTGCGGATACACCTTTGGTTGCCACTCGCTGCGGCATCTGACCGGCGGGGCGCTCGATCAAGTTTCCAAGTCCCCGGTCCGCCAGCAATGTTACCAGTGCGTGAGTTGCCTCAACCGCCGCCACATGCTCTGGGCGTGGCTGAGCCTCTTCTCCGTCATGTTTGCCGACCTCTACGTCCGGCTTTGTTCCCTGGGCGTCTGGACCGATTGGCGAATTTTTTAATCCCAGGATGTTCCCCGCTCTGCACCCTCCACTCCCACCCTCCCGATGGCCGATTACCAGAAATACGAACACGACGTGCTGGTAATCGGGGCCGGCGGCGCCGGATTGCGCGCGGCCATTGAAGCGTCCGCGGGGGGAGTGTCCGTCGGTTTGATTTGCAAATCGCTGCTGGGCAAGGCGCACACCGTCATGGCCGAAGGCGGCATCGCCGCGGCGCTGGCAAACGTGGACGAGCGCGACGATTGGCGGGTCCACTTTGCCGACACGATGCGTGGCGGGCAATACGTGAACAATTGGCGCATGGCGGAACTCCACGCCCGCGAGGCGCCGGACCGGGTGCGGGAGCTGGAAGCCTGGGGCGCGGTCTTCGACCGCACGCCGGACGGCCGCATTCTGCAGCGCAACTTTGGCGGTCACAAGTACCCGCGCCTGGCCCACGTTGGTGACCGAACCGGGCTGGAAATGATTCGAACGCTGCAAGACCACGGCATTCATCAAGGGATCGACGTGCACATGGAACACACGGTCCTGGCGTTGTTGAAAGAGGGTGGCCGCGTCGTCGGGGCATTGGCGTATGAGCGGGAGCGGGGTCGCTTCAAGCTCTTCCAGGCCAAGGCCATCGTGCTGGCCACCGGCGGCATCGGCCGCGCTTACAAGATTACCAGCAACAGTTGGGAATACACGGGGGATGGCCACGCGCTGGCCTACCATGCCGGGGCGGAGTTGACCGACATGGAATTCGTCCAATTCCACCCCACCGGAATGATTTGGCCGCCGAGTGTCTGCGGCATCCTCGTGACCGAAGCCGTGCGGGGCGAAGGCGGGATTCTTACCAACAAGGACGGCAAGCGTTTCATGTTCGGCGATATCCCCGACAACTACAAAACCCAGACGGCCAGTGATGAAGAAGAGGGGTGGCGCTATTGCCAGGGCGATAAGAACGCCCGCCGCCCGCCGGAGCTGCTTACGCGCGACCACGTGGCCCGGTGCATCGTTCGCGAGATCAAAGAGGGCCGGGGCAGCCCGCACGGCGGGGTCTTCCTCGACATTGCCTGGATCAAACAAAAGCTTCCCCAGGCCGCCGAGCACATTAAACGCAAACTGCCGAGCATGTATCACCAGTTCAAGCAGTTGGCCGACATCGACATCACGCGCGAACCGATGGAGATCGGACCGACGACGCATTACATCATGGGCGGCATTCGGGTGGACGGGGACACGCAAATGTCCAGTGTGGCGGGATTGTTCGCCGCGGGAGAATGCGCGGCGGGCATCAACGGCGCGAACCGGTTGGGCGGCAACTCGCTTTCGGATTTGCTGGTATTCGGCAAACGGGCCGGCGAGTTCGCTGCCCGGTTCGCCAAGGAGAGCAAACCCGGCGCGATTGACAACGGCCAGGTGGAAGCCGTGGCGCGCCACGCGCTTGAACCGTTCGAGCGCGGGCCGAACGGCGAAGGCCCGTATCAGGTCCAGCACGATTTGCAGGAAATGATGCAGGACCTCGTCGGCATTGTGCGCAAGCAGGACGAGATCGCGCGGGCGCTCGAAGGAATCCAAAAGCTTTGGCGCAGGGCCAAAAGCGCCGGCTGCAGCGGCAATCGCGAATACAATCCCGGCTGGCACACCGCGCTGGACCTGGCCAACCTCCTCACCGTGGCCGAAGCCATCGCCCGCTCCGCCCTGGAGCGCAAGGAAAGCCGCGGCGCCCATTTCCGCGAGGACTATCCCGACAAAGACGCCGCTTTGGGCAAAATCAACATTGTCCTGCGCAAGCAGCCGGATGGGACGATGCAGGTCCGGCGCGAGCCGATCCCGGAATTGCGATCCGAGCTGGCCCAAATAATCCAGGAGATGAAATGATCGTGAAACGAAGGCCAGGCCCGAGAGTTGATAAAATGCGGCCATTCGATTCTGAGCCGTGTGATCCCCATCGTCCGGCGTTCCAAACGGCTGGTCTGCGGAGAGGGGGCAACTGGTGAAGACCGCGACTTTCAGGATCTGGCGCGGCGATGCGCAAGGCGGGAAATTCCAGGACTATTCCACCGCTGTCTCCGAGGGCATGGTCGTACTCGACGCCATCCACCGAATCCAGGCGGAGCAGGCCAATGACCTTGCCTGCCGCTGGAACTGCAAAGCCGGCAAATGCGGGTCCTGTTCCGCCGAGGTCAACGGCCTGCCCCGGCTCATGTGCATGACGCGGTTGAGCGAGCTGCCGCTGGAAAAACCAGTGACGGTCGAACCGATGAAGGCGTTCCCGAGCGTCAAAGATTTAGTGACGGATGTTTCCTGGAACTTCCGGGTGAAGAAAAAGATCAAAAAATTCAAGCCCCGGCCGCCCGACGCGCCGGATGGAACCTGGCGCATGGCGCAGGCGGATATCGACCGCGTCCAGGAATTTCGCAAGTGCATCGAGTGCTTTCTCTGCCAGAACGTGTGCCACGTGCTCCGCGATCACCGCCGGCAGGAGGAGTTAATCGGTCCGCGCTTTCTGGTGGACGTGGCGGCGCTGGAGATGCACCCGCTGGACACCGAGGACCGCCTGGAGGAATTGAAGACGGCGGACGGCATCGGCTTTTGCAACATCACCAAGTGTTGCACCAAGGTCTGCCCCGAAAACATTACGATCACCGACAACGCCATCATTCCGCTGAAGGAGCGGGTAGTGGATCGATTTTATGATCCGCTGGGAAGGCTGTTGCGGCGCTTGCGGTCCAAAGGCAAATGATCGATGAGTAACGAGTTTTCGAGTGGCGAGGTTCGGACGGCGCGGGCCGCATCAGCCGCCGCCGGTCGTCCGTGATTTGCGAATCGATTCACGGGTATGTTCGAACTAAAACCGCTTTCCAAAGAAGCCATTCCGGCGGCGCTCGACAAGGCCATGCGCTATCGCCTGCTCGACGAACCGGGCGAAGCGGAGAGCATCTGTCACGACGTGCTCCGCATCGAACCTGAAAACCAGCACGCCCTGGTCATTCTCCTGCTGGCCCTGACCGACCGCTTCGGCAAAGGCTACGCGGTGGGCATCACGCAGGCGCAGGAGGTGTTGCCCCGCCTGCGCGACCCTTACGAGCGCGCTTACTATGCGGGTCTGGTTTCCGAGCGGCGCGCCAAAGCGCAGCTCCGCCAGAGCGGCCCCGGCTCGGGCCATGCCGCGTATCAACTGCTGCGGGAAGCGATGGCCTCTTACGAAAAGGCGGAAGCAATTCGTCCTGCCGGGAATGACGATGCGCTTTTGCGCTGGAACGCCTGCGCGCGCATCATCATGGGCAACAAACTGACGCCCCGGCAGGAGGAAAAACTGGACCTGCCGCTGGAGTAATGGTCATGCCAGAAGCCGGCCGCAGCCAAGGCGGAACTTCACGTCACGAATGGGGTGCCGGGCCGGCCGCCGTGCTTCGAGCCGGGAAGAAGGAAATTGGGACGCTGGCCGCGTGCTCGGCCACCGCGGTCCTGCTTTTCGCCGCCTGCAAGTCCGTTCCTCGGCCCGGGACGCTGGCCGAAGTCTATGCGCTTCTCAAAACCAAAACCTTTGTCGATCTGACGCACGCCTTTGAGCCGGGGATTCCGCATTGGAAGGGGTTTCCTGACGAGAAGCGAGAAACCCTGTTTTCGTACGAACCGGGCGCGGGCAAGCTCGGCGCAGGTTTTTACGCGCAGTCCTTCTGCCTGGTCGGTCAATGGGGGACGCACGTGGATTCGCCCGCGCACTTCGTCAAAGGTCTGCGGACCGTCGATCAGATCGACGTGAAGGAGCTGCTGCTGCCGCTCGTCGTGATCGACGTGCATGAGAAGGCGGCCCGCAACCCGGACTACGCGCTGAGCATGGAGGACATCCGCGTTTGGGAGAGCAGACACGGCCCGATTCCCGCCGGGGCGTTCGTGGCGATGCGCACCGATTGGTCCAAGCGCTGGCCGGACATGGAGGCGATGCAGAACAAAGACGCCCGCGGCGGGGCCCACTATCCGGGCTGGAGTCGGGATACGCTCAAGTATCTGTATGAAGAGCGGCACATTATCGCGTCGGGCCACGAAACCACCGATACGGATCCGGGTTTGGCCACCAGCCGCGATGACTATTCGCTGGAAGCCTATCTCCTCAGCCGCAACTGCTTCCAAATCGAACTGTTGGCCAACTTGGACCAGGTGCCCGAAAGCGGGGCCTTGGTGATAGCGGCCTTTCCCAAACCGAAAGGCGGATCGGGTTTTCCCGCGCGCGTTTTCGCTATTCTGCCGTAATCCCTGGTTCTGGATCGGGCGGGCGGTTCGCAGGAGCGGCTCCTTTTATCGAGGGTCACGGGGCTGCGTGCCGGGATTTCAGATGCGCCGGGTTGAGCGGTTTCAAGTCCTTTGGCACGAACAAGCCGTCCTTGCGGATAAGCTCGCCGTCGAACCAGATCTGGCCGCCGCCCCACTCCGGCCGCTGGATCAACACCATGTCCCAATGCACGGCCGAGCGGTTGCCGTTGTCGCATTCCTCGTAGGCCTGGCCGGGCGTCAAGTGGAGCGAGCCGGCGATCTTTTCATCGAAGAGGATGTCGCACATCGAATTCAAGATGTACGGATTGAAGCCAAGGGAAAACTCGCCCACGTAGCGCGCCCCGGCGTCGGTGTCGAGAATCTCGTTCAACCGTTTGGTCTGGCTGGCGGTGGCGTGGATGATCTTTCCTTGCTCGAATTCGAGGCGGACGTTCTCAAACTTGGTCCCCGAGTAAAGGGTCGGCGTGTTGAACTGGATGTGGCCGTTCACCGAATGCTTCACCGGACAGGAAAAGACCTCGCCATCGGGAATGTTGCGGTCGCCTTTGCACATCCTGGCGCCGATGCCTTTGATGCTGAAGGTCAGGTCGGTGCCCGGCCCTTTGAGGTGAACGCGGTCGGCCTTGCGCATCCGCTTTTCCAGCGGGACCATCGCGCGGGCCATGCGCGGATAATTCATGGTGCAGACCTCGAAGTATAGATTCTCAAACGCCTCGGTGCTCATCCCCGCGCCCTGCGCCATGCTGGGCGTCGGCCAGCGCAACACCACCCATCGGGTGTGATTCACCCGATAGTTCAGCAACGGCCGGAGAACGCGCGCGTACATCGACATCCGTTTGCTGTCCACGTCGGCGATTTCGTTGGCGTTGGCGCTACCGCGCAGGGCGATGTAGGCCTGCGCTTTCTTCATGCGAAACAGTTCGACCTCGCGCACCAGGGCGGCATGGGCCTCGGTGGTCTCGCGCAAAACCTCGCGCGTGATCCGGCTGTGGCGCACTTCAACCAGCGGAGTGGCGCCGGCGCGCCGGATCGCGCGCATCAGCTCCACCACGAACTCATCGGGCACGTCGGTGGCATCGACCAGCACCCGGTCCCCCTTTTTCAAAGCGGTGGAATAATCCACCAGCAGCGCGGCCAATTTCGTATAACGCGGATCAGTCATAACCAAAGTCGCAGGAAACTAGTGAGACACGGTGGGCGGGTCGAGCCGCATTTCCGGTTTGCCCATCGGGCGCCGGGCCGAATCAAGAAGTAGTAGCTGGTGGCACAATTCAATGTCGCACAAATTCGTCGTGCAGCCGGGCGTACGGTCCGCCGCGCGTCAGCAATTCATCGTGGGTACCTTGCTCGACGATCTCGCCGTTTTGGAGAACCAGGATGCGGTGCGCGTTGCGCACGGTGGAAAGCCGGTGCGCCACGACGAAACAGGTGCGGCGCGCGAAGAGTTCCGCCAGCGCGTGCTGGATCACTTTCTCGGTCTGCGGATCGACGGCGCTGGTGGCTTCGTCCAGAATCAACAGGCGCGGCTGGGCGACCAGCGCGCGGGTAAAGGTGAGCAACTGCCGTTCGCCGGCGCTCAGATTGCCGCCGCGCTCGCCCACTTTGGTCTGATAGCCATCGGCCAGGCGCAGGATGAGGTCGTGCGTGCCCAGCCGCCGGGCGGCGTCGATCGCTTCTTCGTCGGAGGCGGCGGGCCGGCCGAATTTCAGATTCTCCATCACCGTGCCGGTGAAGAGAAAATTCTCTTGCGTGACGAGGCCGATTTGCTCGTGGAGCGATTCGACGGTGGCCGATTGCAGGTCGATGCCATCGATGGTGACGCGGCCCTGCTGCGGCTCATAGAAGCGGGCGAGGAGGCTGATGATGCTGGTTTTGCCGGAACCGGTGGGGCCGACCAGCGCCACCGTTTCGCCCGGCCTGGCCTCAAAGTCAATGCGCCGGAGCACCCATGTGTCCGGAGGCGTGGCGTCGTAGCGGAAATAGACGTTCTCAAAAATGACGTGACCGCGCATCGGCGGGAGCGCGGTGGCATTCGGGCGGTTTTTCACCTGGGGTTCGGTGTCGAGCAGTTGGAAAATGCGCTCGGCGCTGGCGGCCGTGGAAAGCACCGCGCTGTAGAGATCGCCCATCGTCTGGATCGGGCCGAAGAACATTCCCAGGTAAAGAATGAAGGCGGCCAATTCCCCCACGGTGATCTGACGCTGCATCACCAGGGCGCCGCCGTAGCCCAGGATCATGGCGGTGCCCAGGCCGGACATCAGCCCGAGGAAAGGCATGTAGGTGTGAAAAATCCGCGCCACCACCAGGAAACGATCGCGATAGACATCCTGGACCTGCTGGAAGCGAAACAGGTTTTCCTCTTCGCGCGAGAAGGCCTGGGCGACGCGGACGCCGGTAATTATTTCCGCGAGCGAGGCGGTGACCCGCGAAGACTGTTCGCGCACTTTGCGATAAGCCCGCATGCCATAGACATGAAAGAGCCGGGTCGCGACCCACAGCGGCGGCAACACCAGGCTCACCGCCAGGCAGAGCCGCCAGTCATAGCGCAACATCAGCGCCAGGACGCCCAGCAAGGTCAGCCCGCTGGCGAGCAATTGATTGGCGCCCCAGGTGAGGATTCGGTCCAGCGATTCGATGTCCGTGTCGGCGCGATTGAGGATGCGGCCCTGGTGGGTCTTGTCGAAATAGTTCAACGAGAGCCGCTGGATGTGTTCGAAGACCGCTTCGCGCAAGTCGTTCATCGCCCCCTGGCCAATGGCGATGGCGCTCTTGACCTGCACCACGGAGAGAAACCAGCCGAAGAGCAGGTTGCCGAGATAAATCGCGCTGACGAGGAGAATGCCGCGCAAGGCGGTTTGCGCCGCCGTGACGTTGGTCAAGAAGCGGTCGATTCCGACCTGGATGAACTTAGGCCCCAGCAGTTGCGAAAGGGTCGCCAGGACCGTGAAGAGCAGGTTGAGGAGCAGCGTTCGCCGGTATGGCCGCACATAGCTCGCCAGCCGCCAAAAGGTCCCGGCGCCCATCGGTTTTTGCGCGAAAGCTTCTTCCAGCAGGATGTCGTCGTTGGTCGGCATCGTTAGCGATTCCGATTTCGGGCCATCCGGGCCAACCGCCGGCTGCGGGCGCCTGGCCAATGGCGGGGGTCATCGATTTTCGAAGGCGCGTTCATTTCTTGATTTGTTGCTCGAACACTTCGCGGTAGAAGCCGCTGCGCTCAATCAGTTCCTTATGGGTGCCGCGTTCAACGATGCGGCCGCCGTTGAGGACCAAAATCAAATCGGCGTCTTGAACGGTGGAAAAGCGCTGCGCGATGACGAACGTCGTTCGCCCTTCGCAGAGGCGGCTCATGGCCTCCCGGATGAGCCGCTCGGTCTTCGCGTCCACGCTGGCGGTTGCGTCGTCGAGGATGAGAATGCGCGGGTCCATCAGGAAGGCGCGGGCGATCGCCAGGCGCTGGCGCTGGCCGCCGCTCAACGAAACGCCGCGTTCGCCAATGATGGTGTCGTAGCCGTCCTCCAGCTCGGCAATGAACTCGTGGGCCTGGGCGGCGCGGGCGCAACGCTCGATTTCTTCGCGGGCCGCGGCGGGTTTGCCGTAGGCGATGTTTTCCGCCACGCTGGCGCTGAAGAGGAAGGTTTCCTGGAAAATGACGCTGACGGCCCGGCGGAACTGATCGAGCTTAAGCTCGCGGGCATCGATTCCATCGATCAAAACCCGGCCGCTGCTCGGATCGTAAAAGCGCGGGATCAAGTTCACGAGCGTCGTCTTGCCGGAGCCGGTCGGACCGACGACCGCCATGATCTGGCCGGGGTGCGCATCGAAGGAGACCTCCGTCAACGAAGCCTTGCCATCCTGGTAATTGAAACTGACGTTCTCAAAGGTCACCGCGCCGCGGCCGGGCGGGAGGTCGCGTTGGCCACCGCGGATGCGCCGCGGTTCCTGGATGACTTCGAGGACGCGCTCGGCGCTCGCGCTGGCGTTCTGGACGATATTGGTGAATTGCCCGACCATCCCGACGCGGTGGCCAATGGCCATCAGATAGAAAACCACCTTCGCCAGATCGCCGAGCAACAGTTGGCCCGAGATCACCTGCCGTCCGCCGATCCAAAGGACCAACGGCAGGCTCAAACCGAAGATGAATTGGGCGAACGGAACGCGCGCGGCCCAGTAATTGACCGTGCGCGTGAGGGTGTTGAGGAAGGCCGCTTTCTTGCCGCGGAATTTATCGATCTCCGCGGCCTCTTTCGCGAACGCCTTGACCACCCGCACGCCGGCGATGTTTTCCTGGATCACCGTGGTCATCGCCCCGTGCAGGTCGTGGACTTGGCGCCATTGCGGTTGAAGTTTGCCGGCGTAAAAGGCGATGAGGGCGATGGTGGGCGCCATCGTGCCGAGGGTGAGCGCGCCGAGGCCGGCGTGGATCGAGAAAATCAACGCGACGGTGAGGACCAGCGAGACGCCGATATCCACGCTGAGAAAGAGGCAGGCGAACAGAAAATCCTGCAACCGCCAGATGTCCGTGGTGGAACGGGAAATCAGTTCACCCGTGTTGGCCTGGTCGTGATAGGTGAAGGCCAGCCTTTGAATGGCGTTGTAAATGGCGCCGCGAATGTCGCCGAGCGTGGATTGAATGACGTGATTGCGAATCGGGCCGAGAATGAAACCGACGCCGGCGCGCACGAGCACCAGGGCAACAAAGAGTTTCACGTGGAACCCGGGCGAGAACGCGATTTTCGCCGTCACCGCCCGGCGCAGATTGGTGATAGTGTCGCCAATGATCTGCGGGAGGACCATTTCGATGGCGATGTTGACCAGCAGCAGCGAGAGGCAAAGCCCGACCGGCCCGGGATATTTCCTCAAAAAGAGGATTATGCCGAGCAGGTTGCGCGGCTTGAAGCGCGCTTCAGTCGAAATGGCAGCGGTCATGAGCGCGGCATGGAGACGTCCCGGTTTTCACAAGGCGGGCAGGATCAACCAACACCAGGGGAATTGAAAATTGAAAGTTGGAAAATTCAAATTGCAAAGTTGCGCCGGGTTCCGGTGTCCCGGGACTGGCGGTGGCCGGGATGTGAGCTGGGAGGCGGTCGCGCTCCCCCCTTTCTATCGCTAAGGACGCGCGCGGTTCCCCAAGCTTTTGCTTTGACATTGAGCGGCAAAGCAGGTGCCATTTTTCCAACACGGAACTCAGCGCAGTTGCACCGATGACTCTCAAGAAATTCAACGTCGGCATCATTGGCTACGGCTGGGCTAGTGGCGCCCATATCGCCGCGATCAATGCTACGGCGCATGCCCAAGTGACGGCGATCTATTCGTCGCGCGCGCTTGATTCCGTCGAGTTGAGCGCCCGGCACGGAGGAAAAATCACCTGCTATGAGCAACTGGACCGGATGCTGGCGGACAAGAGCGTTCATGTCGTGACGATTTGCAGTTATCCCCAGGACCACGCCCGCCAGGCCATGGCCGCGGCCAGGGCCGGCAAGCATCTCATCATCGAAAAACCGCTCGCCCTGAACTGGGAAGAGTGTCTGGCGGTCCAGAAGGCCGTGAAGGAAGCGGGGGTGAGAACTTGCGTCTGCTTCGAGTGCCGGTTCTCCAGCCAGTTTTTGACGATCAAAGCGGTGATCGACCGCGGCCTGCTGGGCAAGATTCATTACGGCGAGGTCGATTACTACCACGGCATCGGTCCGTGGTATGGGCAGTTTCGTTGGAACACGCGGAAGGAAGCCGGCGGCAGCAGTCTCCTCTCGGCGGGGTGCCATGCGCTGGATGCCTTGCTGCTCTGCATGGGCGAAGAAGTCGAAAGCGTGAGCAGTTACTGCACGAATTCCGGCAACCCCGATTTCGCCCGGTATGAATACGCGACGACCAGCGTGACCATCCTCAAATTCAGGGATGGCCGGGTGGGAAAGGTCGCTTCGGTGATCGATTGTTTGCAGCCGTATTATTTCCACGTTCACCTGGTCGGCAGCGAGGGGAGCTTGCTGGACAACAAATTTCATTCCACCCAGCTCGGCGGTTTGAACAAGGCCAACTGGAGCGAACTGTCGATGAAACTGCTCGATTCGGGCGACGTCTCCGATCATCCCTACCAAACCCAATTCGAAGCGTTCTTCGCCGCGCTCGACGCCGGCCGCGAGATGCCATTGACCAGCCTGGCCCACGCGCTGCGCACTCACCAAGTCATCTTCGCGGCGGACGACTCGGCCAAGCGGGGCTGCGTGGCAAGCCTCACGGCTGGAAGGGGATGAGCGGGGTGGTGGCGAGGAAACCCAGGCACGCCGCACAAGGCGGACCGCTTTCGGCCATCGCCATCGCGGCCCATCCCGACGACATCGAATTTTACATGGCCGGCACACTGTTGCGGTTAAGGGCGGCGGGTTGGAGCATCCATTACCTGAATCTCGCCAGCGGGAATTGTGGCAGCGCGCGGTTCAACTCAGGCGCCACTCGGCGTATCCGCAAGCGCGAGGCGCGGCAGGCGGCGCAGGTTCTCGGCGCACAATTTCATCCGAGTCTCACCGACGACCTGGAGATTTTTTACGATCGCAAAATGCTCCGCCGTCTGGCGGCAACCGTTCGCGAAGTCAAGCCGTCGATTGTGCTGACTCATTCCCCGCGGGATTACATGGAGGATCATACGAACACCTGCCGCCTGGCGGTGACGGCCGCCTTCGCGCGCGGCATGCGAAACTTCAAAACGATTCCGCCGCGCGCGGTCGTCGAGGGCGAGGTGACGGTTTACCACGCGATGCCGCACGGCTTGCGCGATGGACTGCGCCGGCGAGTGATTCCGGGCGCGTTCATCGACACGACATCCGTTCACGCCGTCAAACGGCGGGCTTTGGCCGCGCACCAGAGCCAACGGGACTGGCTCGATGCGAGTCAAGGCATGGATTCGTATCTCGGGGTGATGGAGGAGATGTCGCTGGCGGTGGGAAAAATGTCGCGTCGCTTCAAACACGCGGAAGGTTGGCGACGGCATTTGCACCTTGGTTTTAGCGCGACCGATCGCGACCCGCTGCGCGAGGCGATTGGCGGGGACTATCTCTTGAACGCGGAGTACGAGAACGCGTTGGACCAGCAAAGTTGAATTAAAGGCTCCCGATGCCCCGCAAGACAAGCTCCATCGCTCCGGACTGGTGGGATTACACGACGCTCGATGATGAAATCATCCACGCCGCCGCGCGTCTCACCCCCGAGCAAGTGCTGGGGCTGTCGCGGCCCGGGTTTCGCGTCGTGTTTTTCGACACGCTCGAGGAATTCTACCTGGCCGAAGCCCTCGAATACATCGCTACCTGGAAAGAATCGACCGCGGACAATCCGGTCGGCATTTGCGGACCGATTGGGCCGACCGAACAGTTGCCGCTGGTCGCGCGGCTGGTCAATGAACTGAATCTTTCGCTGAAGACCGCGCATTTCTGGGGCATGGACGAGTGGTTTCATGAAGGGCGCGAGGTGCCGGCCACGCATCCGCTGTCGTTCGAGCGCGCGGACCGGGAGCTTTGTTTCAATCGGATCCGGCCCGAGCTGGTGATGCCGGCGGAGAATCTGCATTTCCCACGGGCCGACACGAGCGCCTATCGCAAGAGCTGGGAGGGCGTTCGTTGCGCGGTGATGCAAGGCGGGCAGGGCGACGTGAAGCATTGGGCGTTCAACGAACCGCCCAAACGCGAAGACAAGCACCAACACCATCCGCCCAAACCGGCGGAGTATCGCAAACTGGCCACGCGCGTCGTCGATCTCCATCCCTTAACCATCGCGCAGAACGCCCGCACTTCCGGCGGCGGAAACGTCGCGCTGGTGCCGACCAAAGCCATTTCCGTCGGTCCAGTCGAAACCTGGAAGGCTGAGAAAGTGTCGATCTGGCATGCCGGCACGCACGACAATCCTTTCGGTCAGCGGCTCACGACGTGGATGATTGCGAACCGGATCGCGGACACCGCGGTGCCGATGTCGTTGCTCGCCGACCATCCGGACCTCCAGTTCAATTTCTATCGCGGCGGCCTCGGCGCCTGCGACGTCCAGATGCGCTGAGGATGGGGTCGGGTCGATGCCGGCAGAATCGCGTTGGAGTGCTTCAGCGCGTCTTCATCTTCGGTCGTGCTGCGGCTGGTCCTTCGGACACAGCCGCGCTCCGGCCCGCTCCTCCTTCGTCGGAAGAGAGGGAGAAGCGCGCAGTCGATTCTTCTCATTCAATGCCAGTGCTCACGGAGCGAGGCCAGCGGGACGCTCGAGGAAATCGGCCAGGTGCAAAACTTCAACGTGGGACGCTCCGGCTTGGCGCAAGCCGGCGCGGATTTGCAGGATGCAGCCCGGATTGGTCGTCACGACGATCGACGCGCCAGTCTGTAAAATGTTTTCGACTTTCCGCCGCCGCAGCCGCTCGGCCATCTCCGGCTCGGTGAGGTTGTAGCTCCCCGCGCTGCCGCAGCAGACATCCGACTCCGGCAACTCGATTAGCTGGCTTCCCGCCACGCGACGGATCAGCTCGCGCGGCGGCGCGGTGATGTGCTGCGGGTGCGCGAGGTGACAGGCGTCGTGATAAGTGACCTTGCAGCACAGGGTCGGCGGCCGGCCAGCGGAGGGACCGGGATCCTGGCCATCGAACTGCGCGGCCGCAAGCCACTCGGTCAAATCTTTCACCCGGGCGCTGAATTTCCGTCCGCGCTCCGCCCAACCGGGGTCGTCGCCGAGCAATTGGCCGTACTCTTTAAGCGTGGAGCCGCAGCCGGCCGCGTTGATGATGATGGCGTCGAGGTTAAGCGGCTCGAAAATTTCGAGGTTGCGCCGGGCGCAGTCCCGGGCGCGTTCGAGGTTGCCGCCGTGGGCGTAGAGGGCGCCGCAGCAGACCTGCTCCTTAGGGGTGAGGACTTCGTGGCCGGCCCGATTGAGCAACCGCACACTGGTCGCGTTCGTTTCGCCAAACATCACGCTCATTACGCAGCCGCTGATGAATCCGACCCGGCTGCGAGGCGGGCCGGCCGGAACCGGGGAGATCTCGGGCAGGGTGACTTCCGTCATTTCGGCGGGAATCAAATCTAGGGCTTCACGGGCAAACTTGGGCAAGAACTTTTCGATCCCCAGGCGCCGGACCAGTTTCGCCGGCAAGAGAGCGCGTCTGAGCCGTGCTGGAAACGGGAGGATTTTTTCGATTGCCACGCGCCGCAAAAGGTTTTGCGCCGCGGAGCGTTTGAAATTCTTCCCGATGTGTTCGCGCGTGTGTTCGAGCAGTTCGCCGTATTGCACGCCGCTCGGGCAAACCGCCTCGCAGGCCCGGCAGCCCAGACAAAGGTCGAGGTGCCGCACCGCCGTTTCACCCAGAGGCAAGCGGCCATCCTGGACGGCGCGCATAAGATAGAGCCGGCCGCGCGGCGAGTCGTTTTCGTTGCCCGTCTCCAGATAGGTCGGGCAAGAGGCCAGGCAAAGGCCGCAGTGGATGCAGGCGAGCGATTTCTCGTAATCGAGGAAGCGCGCGACCGGAGTCGGGTCGCCCTTCACCATGTCAACTCCGGCAACAGGTGTTTAGGATCATAGGCGTCTTTGATGCGGCGGGTTAGTTTGATGGGCACTTGGTTTTTGGGCGGTGGCGTTCCGCCGCGATAATAGGCCACGCCGTTGCCGGCCCGGGCCACCCAGTCGATCGCGCCCAACTTCTCGATCGCTTCCGCGAGGCGCGGCGGCGGCACAGAGACGCGATGGGGTCGCAACTCGGCGCCCCAGAAAACAGTTTCGTATTCGAGGCTGGCGGGCTCGGTTATCCCCATCGCCGCGGCTTTGGCCAGTTGCCAATCGACCTCCGCCCGCGTGCCGGCGAAACCAAGAACCACGGCACAAACGTAGCGGGCGGCGGGCGGCAAAGGAGGGCGCCAATCCGCCACGACCGGCGTCAGCTCCGACGCCAGCACCGCCTCCATCAACGCGGTAGCTTGGTCAAGGGAATCACACTGAGCGGCCACGAACTGCTCGGCCTCTGGCAATGGACGCAGTTTAAATGTCGCTTCGACGATGACGCCCAGACTGCTCTGGCTGCCGACGAACAGCTTGCACAGATCGTAGCCGGCGACGTTTTTCACCACTTTGCCCCCGGCTTTGATGACCCGTCCATCCGCCAACGCCACCTTGATCCCGATGAGGTAATCCCGAACAGTCCCGTATCCAAATCGGCGCGGTCCGCTGGCGTTCGCATTGAGGACATCTCCTATGCTCGTCCCTTCGGGGCGGGGCGGGTCGATGGGCAGCCATTGTCCCCCGGTCGCCAGTTTCCTCTGCAGCGCTCCCAGGTTGATGCCAGCTTCCACCACGACCGTCAGGTCCTCCGGCGCGTGTTCAACGACACGGTGGAGCGCGGCTAGTGAGAAAGGGGGGATCCGTTCACTACGGGCAAAGTTGCCAGCCAGGCTCTGGAGCAATTCGTCGAGATTGGCCGGCGCGAGCATGTTCATGCCGCGATCTGCTTGCGGGGAGCGAAGTCCGAACAGCGTTTGGAGCCGGGGAACATTTTGTGCGGGTTGCAGCGGCCTTCGGGGTCGAACACGCGCCGGAGCGCGCGCATGGCTTCGAGATCGTCCGGTGAAAACTGCTTTTCCATGAAATCAATCTTCTCCACGCCGATGCCGTGTTCGCCGGTGACGCTCCCGCCGAGGGCCAGGCATTGGTTCAGGATCTCGTCGCTGGCCTGGAGCGCGCGGCGAATTTGGTCCGGCTCTCGTTCATCGTAGAGGATGAGGGGGTGGAGATTGCCGTCGCCGGCGTGAAAGACGTTGGGAATTCGCAAGTTGTATTTTTCGCTGCAATGCCGGATGAATCGCATCATCTCCGGCAGTTTCGAGCGGGGCACCACTCCGTCTTGCGTCATGAAATTGGGACTAAGCCGGCCGATCGCGCCGAACGCGCGTTTCCGGCATTTCCAAAGATCAGCCCGTTCCTGTTCGCTTTGAGCCAGGCGCACCTCGCGCGCCCGGTTCCGTTTGCAGATGGCGATGACCTGTTCGGCCTGGCGGTCAAGTCCCGCCGCCAGTCCATCCAACTCCACGATCAGGACCGCGCCGGCATCCAGCGGGAACCCAAAGTGGTAAGCGGCCTCGACCGCCTGAGTGATGAGCTGGTCCATCATTTCGAGCGCGGCGGGGAGAATGCCGGCGGAGATGACGTCGCTAACGGCCTGGCTGGCGTCGTCCACGGTTTCGAACACGCCGAGCATGGTTTTGTAAGCTTGCGGCGCGCGGATCAAGCGGAGCAGGACTCGCGTGACGAGGCCGAACATTCCTTCGCTGCCGATCACGGCGCCGCGCAGGTCGTAACCGTCCACGTCTTCGCCGCCGTCGGGCGCGGTGCCGAGCCAGACCACTTCGCCATCGGGCAAAACCAGCTCGAAGCCGAGAATATGGTTGGTGGTGACGCCGTATTTCAGCGTGTGCGGCCCGCCGGAATTGGTGCCGACGTTGCCGCCGATCGTGCAGGCGGGCTGGCTCGATGGATCGGGAGCATAGAGCAGGCCGCGCGGCTTTACGGCGTTAGTCACCCAGGCGTTCACGCAACCGGCCTCGACCAGCGCGCGCCGGCTCGGGTAATCGATCTGCACGATGCCGTTCATTCGGGTCAGCGCGATCATGACGCCGCCAGTCACCGCCAACACGGCTCCGCTGAGGCTGGTTCCCGCGCCACGGGGGATGATCGGCAGGTTTTGAGTCGCGCAGAGCTTGACGATGGCCGCGACCTCTTCGGTCGTGCGCGGCAGCACCACGACGTTTGGCAAACCTCGTTCCAGCGTGTAGGCGTCGCACTCGTACACCAGCAATTCGTCTGGGCTGGCGACGACATTTTCCGGGCCGACCAGGGCGCGCAGTTGGTCCAGGATCAGCGGCGTGAGTTGCCCGTGGGTCGGTGCGGCCATGCCGGCGAGTCTAGGAGGAGCGAACGGTCCTGTCGAGTTGCCGCTTCGGTCGGTATCGGGGCGGGTGGGGCGATTCCTGATTCCACCTTGCCTGGTCAAATGGCTCGACAGATTCGGCTTGCGCCGGGAAAAGCGATGGTTACAGTCTTGCCCGCATCTTGAACCACCTGTGGCGGTGGTTTTATTTTTTTGGGCGGCAGCGGAACATTGTGAAGATTTTTAGCGGCACATCCAATCGACCCCTGGCGAAGGCCATTGCGGCTTCCATCGGGGTCGAACTGGGGAAATGCACCGTGGCGGCATTTCCCGATGGCGAGACGTTCGTGAAGATCGAGGAGAACGTGCGCGGAGAAGATGTGTATGTGGTGCAGTCAGGCTCGGCGCCGACCAACCACCATTTGATGGAGATGTTCATTATGATGGATGCGTTGCGGCGGGCCAGCGCGTCGCGCATCACGGCGGTGCTGCCGTTCTACGGCTACGCGCGCCAGGATCGCAAAGATCAGCCGCGCGTCCCGATCACCGCGAAGCTGGTGGCCAACTTGCTGGTGGCGGCGGGCGCGAGTCGGGTCCTGACCATGGATTTGCACGCGCAGCAGATTCAGGGCTTTTTCGACATCCCCGTGGATCACCTTTACGCCGCGCCGGTGATGTATCCCTATTTGAAAGCCAAACAGCTTCGCGATCTGGTCGTGGTCAGTCCCGACGTGGGGGGGTTGAAAATGGCCCATGCCTACTCGCAGGTGCTGGAGGGGGGACTGGCGATCGTCGCCAAACGTCGCAAGAACGCTTCCGAGGTCGAGTCGCTGGCGATCATCGGCGAGATCCGCGGCAAGAACGTTTTGATGGTCGATGACCTGACGGAGACGGCGGGCACGCTGACCACGGCGGCGACGCTGCTCCGCAAGAAAGGGGCCAAACACATGTTCGCCTGCGTTTCGCACACGCTGCTCAATGATTTGGGTCTCGAAAGATTGAAAAAATCCAAGATTGACGAGCTGATCACGACGGATACTGTCTATCGCCCGGCGATGGATGGCGTGAAGATTACGACGCTGTCGGTGGCGGGGCTGTTGGGCGAAGCCATCAAACGCATTCACAATAATTCCTCGGTCACTTCGCTGTTCGAGTTTGAGGGCGGCCGCACGAGTTAGCGCCGCTTCGGAAAGAAATTTGACATGAAATCGGTGCCATTAACCGCGTATCCACGGGCATTGAGCCGGCGCGCCGCGGTCCGGAAACTCCGCGCCAAAGGGCGCGTGCCGGCGGTCATTTACGGCCGCCAGATCAAACCCCAAAACCTGGAGCTTAACCGCATCGACCTGGAGAATTTGCTGCACCATGCGGTATCGGAAAACCTCCTGCTCGACCTGACGGTGGCCGAGGATGGCCGGGCCAAACGCCTGGCCCTGGTGCAAGAAATTCAGCACCACCCGTTGAGCGGAAAGCCGCTCCACGTCGATCTGCACGAAGTGTCCGAGACGGAGAAGGTCACGATCATGGTGCCGGTTGAATCGGTCGGCGAGGCGGCCGGGGTAAAGACCAGCGGCGGCGTGCTCGAGCACGTCTTGTTCAAGATCAAAGTCCGCGCGCTGCCCAATGACTTGCCGGAGATGATCCAAGTCGATGTGAGCCATCTGGAGATCGGCCAGGGCATTCACCTTGGGGACATCAAGGCCCCGCCGGGGGTCGAGGTCCTGGGCGACAAACATATCTCGGTGCTGGCAGTGGCGGCGCCGGTGACCGAAGCGCAGGAAGCGGCGGCGGCGGCGGAAGCGGCGGTGGCGCCGGGCGAGGTCGAGATGATCAAGGAGAAGAAGGACGAGACGGCAGCGGGCGCCGCCCCGGCGGCCAAGGGCGCCGTCGCGCCGGCCAAGGGCGCTGTTCCGCCAGCCAAGGGCGCGGCTCCAGCAGCCAAAGCGGGTGAAAAGGCGCCGGAGAAGACGGCGGAAAAGCCCCCGGAAAAAAGGGCGGAGAAAAAGCCGGCCGAGAAAAAGAAATAGCCAAAGTTTCGCTGGCCGCTCGAATCGTGCGTGGAGAATTTATATCTCATTGTGGGATTGGGCAATCCGGGCCGGGCCTATGCGCGCACCCGGCACAATGCCGGCTTCATGGTGGTCGAGCGGCTGGCGCGGCGCTGGAACGCCGACTGGAAGACGGAAAGGAAATTCAGCGCGCGGCTGGCGCGGGCGCAGCAGGAAGGACGCCGATTGCTGCTGTGCCAGCCCGGCACGTTCATGAACGCGAGCGGCGAAGCCATCGGGGCACTGGCGCGATTCCACAGGCTTGCGCCGGAAAGGATCCTGGTGACGATGGACGACGCGGATTTGCCGCTGGGCGAGGTTCGTTTGCGGGCGCGCGGGAGCAGTGGCGGCCATCATGGGCTGGAGTCGATCGAGCGGCACCTGGCCACGCGCGATTTTCCGCGGCAGCGGATCGGGATCGGGCGCGCGGACGGCGCGCGGGAGATCACGGATTACGTGCTCGCGCCGTTCGGCAAAGACGAGGCGGGCGTGTTGAAAAACGTTTTGACACGGGCGTGCGACCAGATTGAATGCTGGTTGCGCGCGGGCATTTTGGCGGCCATGAATCAGTTTAACGGAAAAACAAAGGCGATTGAGTGAAACGATACGAAGGTCTGTTTATCTTGAATAACGCGGCGAAGGAAGAAGGGATCAAGGATACGATCGACAAAATCAGCGCCGAGATCGCCGCGGTGGGCGGCAAGATCGAGACGACGCAGAAAATGGACCGGAAGCATTTCGCGCGCGTGGCCAACAAGCGCTTCAGCTCGGGTTTCTACGTGAACATTATTTTCGAGAGCCAACCCGGCGGCATTGCCCAACTGCGCGGCCGGCTCGCGCTGAATGAGGAAGTCTTCCGCTCCCTTTTCACCGTCGCGCCGCCGCCGGTGGCCGAGAAGAAATAACCGTGCCATGGCCAATTTCAACAAAGTCATTCTGGTCGGGAACCTGACGCGCGATCCCGAATTGCGCTACACGCCCAAGGGGCTGGCCATCGCCAAGTTCGGACTCGCGGTCAATCGTGTCTGGACAAACGAGGCGGGCGAAAAGAAGGAAGAGGTGCTTTTTGTGGACGTCGATGTTTTCGGGCGAACGGCTGAAAACGTCGGCCAATACATGCGCAAGGGGAGACAGATTTTGATTGAAGGGCGTTTACGCCTGGACCAGTGGGACGACAAACAAACCGGGCAGAAGCGAAGCAAGCTCGGGGTGGTGGCTGAGATCGTGCATTTTCTCGGCGACCCACGCACCGGCGAGGCAGGCGCCGCCCCCGCCCCCCGTCCGCGACCCGCCGCGGCGTCCACCGAAACCGGCGCCGCCCCGGAGGCGGAGGTCCAGCCGCCGGAACCAGACGACGTTCCCTTTTAATCTTCCGAGCCGGCGGCGGCCGCCGGACCGGATCGCAACGCGCGGTCATTTTTCACTATGGCAAAAACTGAAGTCGTCCTCACTTCCAACATTGTCGGGCTGGGCGCGGAATCCGACCAGGTCAAAGTGGCCGCCGGATACGCCCGTAATTATCTTTACCCACAGCGTCTGGCGATTCCGGTGAGCGCCGGCAACAAGCGCCGGCTCGAAGCGCTCCGGCAGCGTCGCGCCGAGCGGGAGGCCCACGAGTTCAACACCATGAGCGAGCTGGCCAAGGGCATTTCCAAGCTGATCTGCGTGGTGAAGATGAAGACCGGCGAGGAAGGCAAACTCTTCGGCTCGGTCACGAGCGGCAGCATTGCCGACGAACTCAAACACCAGTTCGACCTCTCGATCGACAAAAAGAAAATTCACCTCGAGCATCCGCTCAAGGCGCTGGGGGATTACGAGGTCGAGCTGCGGTTGCACGCGGAGGTCATCACCACGTTGAAAGTGAAAATCGAGAGCACCACGCCCGCGCCGCCGCCGGTGGAAGTCCCCGAAGTCAAAGTGACGGGGCGGGGCAAGGAAGCCGGCGAAGCGCCACGAACCGAGAAACGGAGCCGGCGGCCCGAACCCCGGGTCCAGGCGGAAGCGAAACCGGAGAAAGTCGCGAAACCGGAGAAGGACGCGCGATCCGAGAAGGGGCCAAAACCGGTGAAAGCGCCGAAGGCTGAGAAGGCGAAGTAAAGCCTCCTGCTGGTCGGACAGGTTGGACGGGTTGGACAGGAGAATGAAAGGAATCCCGGGCGTTCATCGCTCTCCGGGCTTTCGGTTTTCGTGTTTTGGAAGTGAAAAATAAAAGGTCGCCCCACGATCCACCGCGCCTTCGGCCCAGGTGCGTCCGCCATGGCGCGTGATGATCCGCCGGACGTTGGCCAGGCCGACGCCCGTGCCTTCGAACTCGTCTTCCCGGTGCAGCCGCTGAAAGACGCCGAAGAGCTTCGCCGCGTATTGCACGTCGAACCCCGCCCCATTGTCGCTGACGTGAAATTCCAGTTCGCCGACCCGCGGCTGGCACCCGACCTTGATTTCGGCCTGGTCCCGGGGCCGCGTGTATTTCAAGGCGTTGGCCAGCAAATTCGCCCAAACCTGCTTGAGCAGGGCGCGATCCCCCCAGACTTCGGGCAACGGCTCGATGCCCCAGGCCACATTTCTTCCTTGGGCGTCGCGCGAGATTTCTTGCAGCACTTCCGCCACCAAGGCGCTCATTTCCACCCGGGTGTGGCGCAGGTCCGCGCGTCCCATGCGGGCAAATCCCAGTAAATCGTCGATCAGCGTGCTCATGCGTTTGGCGGCAGCGGAAATGGTGGCAGCATAGCGCCGGCCGGCGTCACTCAAGGTTGAGGACGCGTCTTCCTGCAACAAGCCCGCGAAGCCATCGATATGGCGCAATGGGGCCCGCAGGTCGTGCGAGACGGAGTAGGAGAAGGCTTCCAGTTCTTTGTTGGCCACTTCCAGTTCGGCCGTGCGTTGGCGCACGCGTTGCTCGAGTTCCTTGTTTTCCACCCGCAGCCGGCGCATGTCCAAGGCCCGGGCGAGCACCGGCAGAATCCCGCCCAGTTTGAACGGCTTGAGGATGTAATCGAGGGCGCCCACCTTCATGGCGCCCACGGCCGTATCGATGGTGCCGTGACCGGTCATGACGATGCCGACCAGGTCGCGGTCGATTTGCTGCGCGGCGCGCAACAGGGTGATGCCATCCATTTCGGGCATCCTGAGGTCGGTCAGCACCAGGTCGAACGGCTGGCCGCGGAGTGCCGCCAACGCTTCCTTGGCCGAGGTGAAACCGGCGGCAGCGTAGCCTTGGTCTTGCAGCGTTTTGCAGAGGGCCTTCATCTGGGCCGCTTCGTCGTCCACGATGAGCAATTTGGCGATGGGAGTCGTGGACATAATCCCATTTCAAGGGAGTTTGATCGGTCCAGCGTTGGCCGTCAGTTCGGCCAGCGCGGGGCGCAACTCGTGCAGCCTGGGCGGCTTGTTGAGCACTCGGTCCACGTGCGGCGGAACGTCGTTTTGCGCCATCAATCGCTGGCCCCAGCCGGTGAGCAGAATCTCCGGCGTTGTCGGCGACGCCGCCTTCACGGCGGCCGCTACTTTGCGCCCGTCCACGTGAGGCATCACCAGGTCCGTGATGACGACCGCAAACGGCTCGCCGCGCTTCTCCGCCGCGCTAAAAGCTTGAATACCCTCCTGCCCACTGTCCGCGGTGTGTCCATTGCGTGGGGAAGCGCAGCGTTTTGCGTGCCGACGGTGGGCAAAATCGTTCGTTTCGTCATTAGAATCGCATCGCGAAAACGACCGCGTCGCGCCATTTGTGACCAATTCGCATCCGCTGAGCGCGCAAATTTTTTTGGGTGAGGAATTGGACGGGTTGGACCGGGAGGACCAGTTGGACGGCGGGAGGCAGCAGTTGCCGGCAGCCGTGCTGCGCGAGGGGTTTTCCGGGAGGCTCTGAAAAGAAGGCACACTGAAACGAGCGCAAATTATTCGGACGTGGCTTCAATGGCCGTGGCGCCGCGGAGGCGATGAAATCTGGCTGACCTTCCCGCTCCATCGAGCGCCCATCGTCAGGAGATCAGGAAACCGGCGGATGATAGCCAAGGCCGCCGCCGCCGTCACGGGTCTCATGGCCAGGTGCGCGAAGAGCGCGGCGGCATAAATGCGCGGCGCGAACTGTTGTCGCCACGCCGTGGCATAATCCCGCCCGATCGCGGCCAGGTCTCTGCCGGCCAAGGCCTCCGTCCCGCCCCGAACCAGTCGCTCGCACAACAACCAGGCCGATTGCATCGCCATGCTGATTCCCTCCGCCACGATCGGATGCGCCTCGCCCGCGGCGTTGCCGACGAGGAAGATTCCCGCCCCCGCTCGTTGCCGGCTCCCAGGCCGAATCGGACCCGCGGAAAGCCAGCTTTGCTCCCGCGTTGCGCCGGACAACGCCTCGCGAACACCGCGGCAGTCGCCCTGGATGTGCGCGAGCACCGCGTCGCCGGCGCTCGCCCGGGGATGGGCGCGCCTGACTTGTTCCAAGCGGTCCCGCCGAATGCAACAGGAAAGACTCACCCGCCCGTGATCGCTATGGACCATGCCGCCGTAGCCGCCCGGGAAGACGAGCAGCGGCATCAAGCCCGGACGCAGGCCGCAATTTCGGAAATGCGCTTTGAAGCCGAATAAGTCCGCCGGGCGCGGCGCGCGGCGGGGGCAATGGCTCGGCAACGATCCCCCCTCCCACGAGCCATGCGCGGCGATCACAATCCGCGCCCGGATTTCCCGGCTTTGCCGCGCTTGCCTGCTGGAAGCCTGGCAAACGAATTCGCCGCCTTTCGGCGATAAGACGATGGCCGACCACGGCTGCCACACCTCCGCTCCCGCCGCCGCGGCGCGTTCCAAGAGGAGCGTGTCCAGTCGCTCCCGGCCCAAGGCCCGGCCCCAGGCGTCGTCGCCGTTTGCGGGACGCGGCATCGCCGCCACGAGCGAAACTTCGCGCGCGAACAAGCCCACTTGACGCACTTCCGGCCCGGCAAGCTCCCGGAAATCTTCGGCCACGCCCAATTCACGCAAGAGCGGCAAATTGGTGGCCGAGAGAAATTCGCCGCAGACTTTGCCGCGCGGGAAAGCCGCTTTTTCGATCACCGCAACCGACCACCCCGCCCGCGCCAGGAGCAAAGCGGCCGTCGCGCCGCCCGGTCCGCCGCCAATAATCAAAGCATCGCAGGTCGAGTTCATTCGCCCTCATGCCGCTCGGCCCGCTCTTCGCGTTGCGACGAAGCAATGACTGAACAGGCCCGCCTCCTCCTCGCGCAGTGTCCACCCACTGTCGGCGGGCCACAGAGCGGTAAGTTCGCGGGCCGCAAACCCGGCCCGCACGCTGGCCACCGCGTCGTGGCGCGTGACGTCGTTGCAGCCGATCAGGCCGAGCAGCCGGCTGGCGAGGAGCGGCAGGGCCGATCGCCGCGGTTCACAAGCCGCAAACAGATCGCATCCCGCCGCCACCAAGCGAAAAAGCCGCTGTAAGTGTTCGCCACTAAAATGATGCAGGAATAAATTGGCGATCATCACAACGCGCTGCCCCGAATTCCATCCGGCGAGCCACTCGAACACATCGGCGGCCACGATCTCCACTTCACAGCCGATCGGTTTGAATTCCTCGACCGCGGCCGCCTTTTGGACTCGTTGCCGGTCCACCAGGACGATTCTGCGCCATCGGAACTGCGGCCCCAGCCGAGTGACCAGTTCCAACAAGAAAGTCCCGTCCCCTGCTCCCAAATCAATCAGGCAATCCAGCCTTCGCTCCGCTCCCGCCCGCCGCAAGCGCCGGCTGAGAATTCGGGCGTGGCCCATTAAGAGATTCACGCGCCGGAGGTCCTGCCTGGAGGCGAGCGCCCGCGGATCATCGACGGGCAATTCATCCAGCCATTCCGGTTCAACGATGCGGTCCATAGGCATCAGGACCCACTTCCAAGAGCGCGCCGTGAGAACTGAAGCCGGCCCCGAAGGAGGACATCCACCAAAAGCCGCCCGGCGCGCCGTTGGCCAGCGCGCGCTGAAGCACGTGAAAAACAAACGGGCTGCTCAAGTTCCCAAACTCGCGCAAGACGGTGGCGCTCCAACACAGGTCCGCCTCGTCGAGGCCGAACTGCTCCTGCAACGCCCGGAGCACCTCGCGTCCGCCGGCGTGCCAAATCCAAGTCTGGATTTGCTCGACACCGATCTTCGTTTCAGCTTGGACATCGCGAAAGACCCTTTGGGCATGTCGCGCCGCCAGCGCGGGGACGGCCGGCGTGAGGATATTGCGCAGCATCCCATTTTTTTGCTCGAAGCGGAGCAGGTCGCGCTCAGCGGGATTTAGAAAGGAGCCGGCCGCCTTCCACTCGACGCGGCGGGTGTGCGCGCTGGCCTGGTTCGCCACGATGGCCGCGCCCGCCCCATCGCCAAACAGGCAGGCGCTGATGAGCACGCCCGGATCGTTGTCCAGGTAAAACGCCGCGCTGCAAACCTCGACGCAGACACACAGAACGGTTTCGCAGCCTCGGGTCTGCAACAAGCCCGCGGCGGTCCGCAAATTCGGCAACGCCGCCCCGCAACCTTGGCCGACCAAATCCAGCGCCAGCAGCGCCGCGTTCAGGCCGAGCCGTTCGCACAGATAGCTGGTCAACCCCGGACACAAGTAGCCCGTGCACGTGCTCACGATCACCGCGCCGACGTCGGCGGCATTCAGCCGGGCCTGCTCCAAAGCGCGTTCGGCCGCCTGCGTGGCGAGCAGCGGGGCGTGATGGGCGAAGCGCGCGTGCAGCGCGTCCGGAGTCATCTCGAAGGCTTCCGCCACCGAATTGAGGGCGAGGTGGCGGCTGACAATGCCGTTGTTGCCGAGGAGGACTTTCTTGATGATCGCGCGGGAACGCGAGTTGAGCCGCGAGAACTCCGCCACCGCCTGCGCCGCCTCCCAGCATTCTTTCTGGGTGTAGCGCCGCGCCGGCGTGGCCGTCCCCAGCCCGGTGATGAACATGGTTCACTCTAGCCGTGGTAAACCGGAGCGCAAGCGGGGCTTCGCCCGCGGGTGTGGCAGACAAACACCAATGAACACGGCGCGGCTCAGCCGCAACCACTCTCTCTCCTCCATCGGATGGAGGAGACTGGAGTTTGGCTTTTCTTTTTCATTTGATGCTGAGAAAGATGGCGGATTCGAGAGGGTGATCGCATTTTATGCCGTTCTGGTCGCGGTCGATTTTTCGTGAGAAGCCGGCAATATTGGTTTTGAGCGAGTGGGCCCAG
>WNGQ01000722.1_pt1 | contig 65632 bp, 60 predicted proteins | sample 5407661 | NCBI WGS metagenome assembly WNGQ01 (sample SAMN13153382, study PRJNA577476) | soil metagenome | isolation source: 60 cm soil or saprolite under Garry oak tree replicate 2 | place: USA:California | collected 2016-06-15
TCGGATGGGAACAGCTCCCCCGTCTATTCCTCCCCAACTACGGCTGTTCAATGAGTAGAGGCTACGCCTCACTTACTCAGAATGTCGACTATGGAGGAGTGGCAGAAGCCGCTCGGTTTCAACCGATGCGGAGTGTCACCGTCAAGAGAGATACTGTTCAGAAGGGATTTATTCCATCTCCACAAGCGTCTCTAACATTGGAAGCAGCAAATCGTCAACGCGGGCCTGGAGAGGTGCCCGCAAACGTTCAGGAACCACTACGCGAATCCTGCGTTGATGCTGCTCATAGCGGGCAAGATCATCGGGCTGCAGGCCGGTAGCCTGCACCCACGTCACAAGTTCAGCCATACCAACGGGCGGGTGCGCGCCAAAAGTGACCCACACATCCATCTCCCACTTCTCTGGCCGGGGAATATCGAAGAGGACTTCGTGGTCCGCAATCTCCATCTCCAGCACGCGAGCAAGTTCAGCGGCGAGCAACTGTTCGACATGGCGACGGCGGTTCGCGTTCCAGAAGAGAGCATCCAGGCGGCTGAAGAGGCGGCCCGCCATGCGACTGATCTCCACCACGCCTTTGTAGGGCCTTCTCATTTCCAAATCTGCAACTAAGACGCGAGAACTGGCAGGCATGCGCTCTTCTGCGAGCAGCAGCAACAGTGATGCATCGTCCAGCCCCACCAGTTGTGAAGTTTGCAGCGCACCCGATAATAACGCTTCGTGTACGGCACGCATCAACATCACCTGGAAAGCGCGGCTGGTGTGATGCCAGTAGATATTGTCGAACATCTCCTGGCGGGCATGAAGCAGAGAGTGCAAAGGACTGATGCCCTTGTGGGTTACAACGATACGACGAAGGCCGTTGACGTTTGGATGGATACGCAGCGAACCAAGCAGCCGCTCGACATCGACGCCGCCGTAGGGAACATTACAGGCGCGCGCATCACGCGGCAGGTAATCGAGTTTATCGACATCGAGCGCGCCGCTCAACAGGTGGCTCAGCAGTTCATCATCGGGAGGTAGAGCCTTTGTCTTGGGTGGATCAATAAAATCCGCCACGCGACCAGGCGAGAGGTGATAGTCTTGCTCAAGGATGGTAGCTATCTCGCCATTTTCGATGATCGAACGCCCCACTTTTTCGTGATGCACGATGGGATAACCCAGCTCCTCGATGGTGTGGGAAAAAGGATAGTGTCCGATATCGTGGAGCAGGGCAGCAACCACCAGGGTTTGCACGCTGCTAATGGAGATTCCGGCGAGGCCACCATCTTCGCCGCGCTGTAGCAAGGCGCGCAGGGCTTTTACGGCGAGGTGGTAACAACCGAGGCTGTGTTCGTAGCGCGTGTTGGTGGCTCCCGGCCAGACACGAAAGACAAAGCCAAGCTGCTTCACCTTTTGCAGGCGCAAGAAAGGCGAAGTACCGATGAGCTTTTCTTCGCGGGGCCCAAAGGGAATCAGGTCATAGAGGCTATCACGCACGGTGCCAACTGGCTGCTCATCGGGTAAAAGTGGGAAGCCATGAACGCTTACCGGCCACAATTTGCCTGGTCGTACGATATCATTGGTGAAGCCAAGGGGCTGGCGTCTGGTGCGGGCGCTTTTTGGTCGCTCTGCTTGCGTACTCATATGTGGCATTGTAGCAGAAGAGGTGGAAAAATGTCTAGAGATTATATTGCTCTTGCGGGTAGCCGAGAGAAGGCATATAATAGGTGTAACCCCACTCCTGGGAAGCTGCGACGGGCTATTGTCCCGTCGCATTGTCGTTACAGAGAAGGTGAGTGCCCTTTGGAGGAGTACGAGATGGTGGATGAAGTATGGAAACAACATCAATGAAGATACAATTACTGGTTATAGATATCGATGGTACGCTGCTAAATCCCGCGGGCGAGATCACGGCCTATACGCGTGCCGCTGTGCAGGCTGCGCAACAGGCGGGTATCGTAGTGACGCTGGCGACGGCGCGCCGCTATTTTAATACTGTTCAGATCGCCAATGAGCTGGGGTTGCAAGGTTCGATCATTCTCTATGATGGAGCGCTCATTGTGCAGCACCCGGCGGCTACGATCCTTAAGAGTCGCCCCTTGAACGCCTCTATTGGCCAGGAGGCGGTAGAGATACTGGTGCGGCATGGTATCCAGCCGGTGGTCCATCCAGATGGAGGGCTGGCGGAAGAAATATGGACGGGGCCGGCTGAACTTGATAATCTCTCGATCGATGCCTACTTCGCGGCTAACGTGGATAGAATGCGCCGCATGCCCTATGAAACGCTCTGCGCAGGGCATCCAGATCCCTTGCGAGTTGTTGCCTTCACCGAGGAAAGGGCGATCGAGGGAGTACTGCCTGAGATTTCCGCACTGGACTGTAGCTGGAACACGATCAAACGCGGCAATTACAACAGCGCCGAGCTGACTGTGATGGACAAAGGCTGCTCCAAAGGCAGCGCAGTGGCCGCCTTAGCAGGTATTTCAGGTATACCACTGCAAGCGGTTATGGCGATTGGAGACAACAATAACGATATAGAAATGCTCAAAGACGCCGGCTGGGGTGTGGCAATGGGCCAGGCCTCAGAGGGTGTGAAAGCAGTTGCAAACGCAGTAACGGCAAGCAACTGGGAAGATGGCGCAGCTCAAGCTATCGAGCGTTACGCCTTGCGCTGTGCCGCGCAGACCGCTTCAAATTCTCTCAACCGCGCCACCTGCCTTTGATTGGGCGCTGCCTGCCAGCGCTTCTCCTTCACCAGTTCCAGGGCATCCTGGGCGTGCATACCTCTATAGACCAGCACGGCGCAGGTCAGCAGGACACTGCGTCCGACGCCATGTTCACAGTGGATGAGGACGCGTCCGCCTTTTTCAATTCTTTCGTCTACCCAGGCCGAACCTTGCAGCAATTGATCGATGGTCAAAGGATAGGTGTCCGGAGTGGGTAGATAGAGCAGTTCGATGTTCTCCTTCGCCATTGCCTGCACATCATCGCTGTATTCCGAACGTGTATCGACGACATGCGTAATGCCTGTTCGCGCCAGTGCCGGGATATCGGCAGGGCGCACGCGACCTCCTACAGCCAGGTGTTCAGTCACCCAGCTCATGTTGAGCTTATCGGGCAGGGGTATATGCAAAGCCTGGGCCAGCTGCTCCGACTTTGAGTTTTCAGGAAACAGGCGCGCGGCGACACGCGTCCAGGTGCGATATGACAGGCGTACCACCCCGGTAAAAAACCAGCGTTTACGGGAGAAGTGCACACGAGGAGGCTGCTCTAGTGCAGGTGTTTCTTCTGGCGCTTCTACTGGGGGAGGCGTAATGGTTGGGTCTGACGACATATTGGGAATATCCTTCTCATAATCAGGCAGATGTGGCAGTTCGCGTGGATAGTTCAGGGAGGGATGCACTTTCGTCATCGACCTCGATCACCTGAGCACCAGGCACAGGCTGTCCATCTCTTTGCATCACCCGCTTCAACGAAGTAATTGCACACTCTATCATACTATCATCAGGCTCGCGGGTCGTCAAACCCTGTAAGGCAAGTCCAGGGGCGAGGAGCCATCTGACTATACGAAATCGATAGTTGGCGGCGCCCAGGCGCATCAGTTCGTAGGAGATACCGGCTACGACCGGCACCAGGACGATGCGCGAGAGGACTTTGAGCGGCAGCGAAGGCGTGACGACGAAAGCAAAGATAAAGATCGAGACGACCATCACGATGAGAAGGAAACCAGTGCCACAGCGGGTATGGGCGCGTGAGGCGCGGCGGACATGAGGAATCTCCAGGGGGTCGCCCTGCTCCATAGCGTTGATAGCTTTGTGTTCCGCGCCGTGGTAGCCAAAGACGCGCTGGATATCTGGAATACGACCAATCAAGTAGAGATAGCCGAGGAGCAGTCCTAAACGGATCACGCCTTCGATCACCAGGTTCAGCCAGCCATCACCGACGGGGCTGTGAAACAGACTCGCCAGGAAAAGCGGGGCCAGGAAAAAGACCAGGATGGCGAAGCCAAGCGAGATCGCTAACGTGATCACCATTGTGGCACCGCCGATTTGCGGCGGGGCCATATTGTTAGAAGGGGAGGCCAAGGAAGCGGTCTGTTCGTCAACCGATTGGTGGCCATCTGCAGCGGGTTGAGCATTGTCAAGGGTGACAGGAACAGGAGCATCTGGATCGACCGCGCCGGTGGCGATATTGGCAGACATGGTCATCAGGCGGGTGCCGAGGACAAGCATCTCCCACAGGAGCAGCAGTCCACGCAAGAATGGGAGGCGAAACAGGCGATTCTGGTAAAGACGAGGGTTGAGGGCCTCTTCGTAGAGATAGATACGCTGATCTGGTTTGCGAATCGCTACGGCAGCAGATGCGCGCCCACGCATCATTACGCCTTCCATTACGGCCTGGCCGCCATAGTAAAACTTTGCCATGAACTATCTCCTTTTGATACTGTTCCGGAGCGCGGGCGACGCAAGCGTCCCTTCCCTGCATCAACTCCACCCCCGCCCCTACGAGTTCGTTACGTTGTGTTATCCTGGTTTTTGTCCGCCAATCCGATGAAGCGAGGAGGGAAGCCGGAAGCTCGCATGCGCGATAGGCGATTGACGACAGGACTCTTCAAAAACGACACGCGTGTCATGCGTGGTAAGCGACGGCGTAAAGAACGCAAGCGTACCTCTGAGGAGCGCAGCCTCATGGACATTGAGGGGCGACGTTTGCGCGCGAGGCTTGTTTGCCAGGGACCTGGTTGGCCAGCTGGAGGCAAAAAGCCCAGGATACAACTGGCGATATCGAATGATGCGTGAGGCCGGCTCAGGCGTTTCGCGTTTGCCACTTGACGGCGCATGGTTACTGAACCGGGTTTTATCAGCCTGCGCAGCCCGTCGACCAGCTCGATTGAGTCATGAGCCAGTATTCCCACATCGTTTTTCAACACAAAATCGACGTTTCCCTCTTCCTGTCCCGGCACATACCCGCTTAAAATAATGGGAAGATCACATGCCAACGCTTCATTGATGGTACCTGGCCCTGCTTTGGTGATAATGACATCGGAGGCGCGCATCATCTCCGGCATATTCTGCACAAAACCAAAGACTTTCGCCGGTACGCGCAAGTTTTTCCTGGTACGCTGCAGGTACGCGTAGAGCCGCTTGTTGCGACCAGTGATAATCAACAATTGTACGGGCAGACGCGCACGCGAGATGGCGCGTACGGCAACCTGTAAGCCGCCAGCACCGTCGCCGCCACCTACCAGCAGAACAACCGGTAAACCCGGCTCAAGTCCGGTCTTGCGCTGGAGTTCCTGTTTGCTCGCCGTTGGCCGCGTAAACTTGGGGTCGATGGGCATACCAAGCACATGCACGCGATCAGGATCCAGTTTTCGCGCCAGGTACAACTCCCTGGCCTCTTCCGTCGGCACAATGTAGGCGTCTGCTCCGGGGGCAAACCAGGAATAATGCAGGCTGACAAGGTCGGTCACAACGGTGATGAAAGGGATGTGCAGGTGTAAGTCCTGCAAGGCTTTGAGGGTGAACTGGTTGAGCAATGGATGGATAGAGACAATAACATCGGGCTGGACGCTGGTGATCAGGCGCAGCAGGCCGTTGTGAATGAGCGGCGATGCGACAGTCTGTACAGCCGTCAAGCTGCGGTATTTGTTGCTCAAACGAAAGACGCGCCCATACATTTTGGGGTTATAGCGGATGGCCGGCCCGTAGAGTTTGACTGCTTCACGCAGGGGAAAGCGGCTATACTCTTCAAAGACGTCGACAATTTCGATGCGATAAGTAGGAGGTGACGCTGAAGAGACAGCAGTCGCGGGCTGCTCTCGAGCACCGGTACTAGTTCCAGAAACAATTTGTTGCCGTGCATGCCATACTTCCTGTTCCCTTTGGGAGATCAAGGTGATGGCATTGCGAATAGCGTTCGCTGCACTTCGATGTCCAGCTCCAGTATCAGCAATGAGGAAAAGTATGGTTCGTTGGGGTATTTTCTCCAAGCTACTCACCTCATGTGCAAATCAAATAAAGTAGGTCGGGGGACCACAAGTGTGGCAGGGCGACCCGACGTGCAAGGGGGCGACCGCAAGGGTCGCCCCTACATTATATTTATTGTTCGTCCGGCAGGTTGAAGCGCCGGCGGAAACGCTCGACACGACCAGCCGCGTCAAGGATGCGCTGTTGACCAGTGAAGAATGGATGGCAGTTTGAGCAGACATCGACCTTCAAAACTGGTTTGACACTCAGTGTTTTGAAACTGTTGCCACAGGCGCAACTGACTGTGGATTCGATATAATTTGGATGGATTCCTTTTTTCATTACGATAACTCCCGCGAGATTTCTATGTTGGTTGGTTATGAGCTACGAGCATGATTGTTTATTAGCGGCACCCCGACGTCAAGATACCCTTCTCCATGACAATCTGCATTGTATTTGTCATATTCTATCATAGATAACAACTGAGCGTACACATTTATGCCCGATTTTCTTAAGATAAAGATAAAAGTCATATATTCTACCATCTCAGGTACAGGCTGAGGGAGGAGAGGTAGAGGTTACGCAATGAAGGGAATTGTCAACAAACCCTTGATAGATGCAGTTGTATCCATTGTTGCACATTTTCTTTACCTTGTGCTATAATCCGTATGGTACAAATGGAGAGACAACAGATGGGATTTCGCGCATGAAAAAGAACGAGCCGCCCTCTGTTTGGGGATCACTGGCCTTGTTGGGCCAACTAGGTTTGGTCATAGTTATTCCTCTCGTGCTAGGTTTCTTTGTTGGGAACTATCTTGATGGTCTTACCAATACAAAGAACGTGTATTTATATCTCGGGCTGCTGCTTGGCCTGATCGTAGGGATATTTGGAGCGTACCGTTTATTTACACCTTACTTTAAGAAATAGGATAGACGGGAGTCTCTCACACCGAACATGATCTGGCAGAGCTCGACCAATAGGAGGATGTCGAGTGGGGCTCTGGAAACTGCTTGAAATAAGAATTCAACCGGAGGTGATTTTCTACATCGGACCGCTTCCGGTGACAAACACGCTACTTTGCACCTGGATATCAATCCTCATTTTAGTAGTATTCTTCTTCTTCGCTACGCGCCGACGCGCCCTTGTCCCCACTGGTATACAGAATGTCGCCGAGTATCTCATAGAGTATCTCCTGGGATTGGTAGAAGGTGTTTCCGGTAAAGAAAAAGGAAGAAGATTTTTTCCCCTGGTAGGAACCCTCTTTATCTTTATTATTACTTGCAATCTATTGGATGTCATCCCTGGAGTAGATACTGTCGGCACGCTTAATACCGCTGCCGTTCAGGCTGCCCATATAACCAGCAAGCCTGTGCTCGGGTTCTTGCTCTTTGGCGATCTTTCTAATTTACTGGTCCCCTGGATTCGCCCGGCAACCACTGATCTGAACCTGAATTTTGCCATGGCTCTTACCGTGGTAGTAACCTGCCAGGTGTTTGGTTTCACTACGCTGGGACTCAGAGAACACCTGGGTAAATACATCAACTTGAGAACTTTTTTCAGGTCATTGCGCAAGCTTGATTTTGCTGGGATGTTCCAGGGGATTATCGAGTTCTTCGTGGGTATCATCGATATCATCAGTGAATTGTCTCGCATTCTTTCACTGTCCTTCCGTCTCTTTGGCAATATCTTCGCTGGCAGCGCGGTATTAGCAGTGTTTGCATTCATCTTGCCGTTTATATCCGATGTTGTCTTCATCCCGTTCGAGCTGTTTATCGCTTTCGTACAGGCCCTGGTCTTCTCCCTTCTGTCCCTTGTCTACCTGGAAATGGCCACCACAAGCGAGCACTCAGCGGAGGAAGAATATGAGCAAAAAGAGGAGCAGAGGGAGGGGGTCGCGGTATCACCACCTTAATCTGAAGAAGGGTGGAAGATATCTTCGCCTGCAAATCAACAGTAATTGCTACTCGCAGCTTTTTCTTACTGCGATTGCATAAATTTCATTGAACAACATAATAAAGGATTGTCCTTAAGGAGGATTTTCGTCATGCTTTTTAGTTCCCTGGCATCAGTGTTACCCATTGTTTTGGCAGCGGCTACTCCGTTTGATAGTCTGGCTGTGGCAGTAGCTATTGGTCTGGGAGCGATTGGCCCAGGTATCGGTATCGGTATCGCCGCAGGCTCAGCATTCAACGCCATCGGGCGGAACCCTGAAGCTGAGCCGTTGATTCGTATCAACATGTTTATCGGTCTGGCTTTCGCCGAAGCTATCGCTATTTATGCCCTGGTTATCGCTTTCTTGCTCAACGCCAGGTAGCACCCCGACAGCCAAAAAGGGAGTCATAGCCTGTACGACTGAAAGGAGGCGCACAAAGTGATGCAGACAATTATTCTTGCTGACCTGTTAGGGGGCTTCGGCGTCAACGCTGTTGCCTTTCTCTCACAGCTCGTCAGTTTCGGCATCGTCTTCTTTATACTTTGGAGATGGGCATTCCCTGCAATTCTTAAGACATTGAACCGGCGCCAGGCAGTTATTCAAGAGGGTATTGAGAATGCGGAGCGGGCCAGGCGCGAGCTTGATGAAGCGACGGAACGAGCCGAACAGATTATGCGGGAGGCACGAAGGCACGCACAGGAAACGTTCGAGCAAGCAGCAAAGGGCGCCGAGGCTGAAGCCAACCGTATCATAGAAGAGGCGCACGCTCATGCTGACCAGGTTGCTCAGCAGCAGATAGCGCGCATTCAACAGGAAGCTGCGCGTGCACGAGCTGAACTCAATCGGCTGGTTGTGAACCTCTCAATCACTGCCGCGAGCAAGGTCATTAGTAAATCGGTCGATAGCAAAGACAACCGCCGCCTTGTGGAAGAGTTCGTTAGCACTAACCAAACAAAGGAACAGTAATGCTTAAAGGAGCGATAGCGCGTCGCTACGCAATGGCCATCTTCGATATCGCGCGCAAGCAGAATACAATTGACCGCACCCTCGAAGATGTGAAAGAGATAGCTCAGCTCTTTGCGATTCGCAAGCTGGCATATCTGCTTCAAGAGCCTAAAATTCCCGTGCAGCGCAAAGAGACAGCCATACGCCAGGCGCTGGGGGATAAGGTGCTGCCTACATCGCTCAACCTTGCTTTGCTCGTTGTCCAGCGTGAACTGGTCGAACTGATGCCAAATATCGCCAGCGAACTCGAACAACTTGTGCTGGATTATAAGAACCAGGCAATAGCGGAAGTTACAACGGCAATGAAACTTGACGATGCGCACACAGACCTTATCAAGCAGGCACTGGAACGTAGAACAGGTAAGACGATACTCGTAAAAACGAAGGTGCAGCCCGAAATTCTTGGTGGAGTAATTGCCCGTGTCGGCGATCGCATAATCGACGGCAGCGTCCGCTATCGCTTGAACGCGTTGCGACAGCAGTTGTTGGCAGGTACCGCGAGCAGCAACATCGATTTTCTGTCTGGAGCAGAAGAGGGTCAGCGTGCAGCGGCGGCTGATACACTGGTAACGCCAGGGAGTAATCCACAAGAAGAAACGGCTGAGCCGAGAAGATTACATTAAGTAGTTTGAGCAATGCGGATTGAAAACGAGGAGGAATAACGATGGCATCTTGGGCTGATGAAATCAGTGCCATCATTGAGAAAAACATTGCAGATTTTGGTGGAAATGAGATAGAGACAGCTAGCGTTGGCACGGTGGTTGCGGTGTCTGACGGTATCGCTCGCGTTTACGGACTGCAAGATGTGAAGTATCTCGAGTTGGTAGAATTTCCGCGCACAGGCATTATGGGATTGGCCTTCAACCTTGAAGAAGAGACGGTCAGTTGCCCAATCCTGGGTGATTATACACATATTAGAGAAGACGACGAAGTGCGTACCACCGGCCGCGTTATCTCGGTCCCTGTTGGCGATGCATTGATCGGTCGTGTAGTCAACCCTCTGGGTGAACCAATCGACGACCGTGGACCTATTGTTACAGATAAGACACGCCCGATTGAGCGCGTTGCTCCAGGCGTCATCACGCGAAAAAGCGTGGACACACCTGTACAGACGGGTATCAAGGCCATTGACAGTATGATCCCCATCGGGCGTGGTCAGCGTGAGTTGATCATTGGTGACCGCCAGACGGGCAAGTCGGCAATCGCAATTGATACAATCATTAACCAGAAGGGTAAAGACCTGATCTGTATCTACGTCGCGATTGGCCAGAGAAACTCGACAGTTGCACGAACGCGCGAGATTTTAGAGCAGTATGGCGCGATGGAACACACCATTATCATCGACGCCGGCGCCTCTGACCCGGCTCCTTTGAAGTACCTGGCCCCCTACTCGGGCTGTGCCATAGGTGAAGAGTTCATGGAATCAGGACGTGACGCGCTGATCATTTACGATGACCTGAGCAAGCACGCGGAGGCGTATCGGAACATCTCGTTGATCATTCGCCGTCCTCCTGGACGCGAGGCCTATCCCGGTGACGTATTCTACCTGCACTCACGCTTGTTGGAGCGCGCGGCCCGTCTCAACGAGGATTACGGTGGTGGTTCGCTAACGGCGCTGCCGATTGTCGAGACAAGGGCCAACGACATTTCAGCGTATATTCCTACGAACGTAATCTCGATTACCGATGGACAGATATTCCTTGAGACAGATTTGTTTAACGCGGGTGTGCGACCAGCGATTAACGTTGGCCTCTCGGTCTCTCGCGTAGGAAGTAGCGCGCAGACTCCTGCTATGAAACAGGTAGCGGGATCGCTGCGTCTTGACCTGGCACAGTTCCGTGAGTTGGCGGCATTCGCACAGTTTTCTTCAGACCTTGACAGGGCGACCAAGGCACGTATCGACCGCGGGCAACGTTTGACCGAGATCCTGAAGCAGCCCCAGTACCGACCAGTGCCTGTCGAGAAACAGGTAATGATCATCTTTGCCGCCACTAACGGGTATCTGGACAGTACGCCAGTCGACAAGGTCGGCGAATGGGAGGCCGCGTTCTATCGTTACATGGATGCGAACCACCCCGAAATCGGGCAGGAGATCGTTGAGCATTCGGTGAAGGAAAAAAATAAGATGTCCCGTGAGTTGTTGGATCAACTGAAAGCTGCAATTGAAGAGTTTATTCAGACAGCCGCACCAAGCTAGGAGACACTACCATGGCATCAACTAGAGAGGTTCGGCGGCGCATACGCTCAGTTAAAAATACGGCGCAGATTACCAAGGCCATGCAAATGGTGGCTAGCAGCAAGATGCGGCGAGCGCAGGAGCGTGTCCAGCAGGCACGCCCCTACTCTGCGCAGATCAGTGCCCTCGTTTCGCGCCTCGCGAACGCCTCAGGCGATGATCTTGGCGAGGACGTTGCCCTGCTGAAAGAGCGTGCAGTGCATACCATTGGCATTATCCTGTTAACACCGGATCGTGGGCTGTGCGGCGCGCTTCCCAGCAACATCAACCGCAAGGCGCTATCGACGGCGCAGGAGCAAGTCAATAGAGTGGCACAACAGGGCGAACGTCCTGGCATCGATTATGTTGCTGTAGGACGTAAAGGGCGGGACTTCATTATACGTACACAGCAGCATCTTATCGCTGAATTCGTAAACTATGGTGATAGACCTTCGGTCGCGGATGCCAGGGCTATTGCCCAGGTGGCAGTAGACTCCTTCCTGAAAGGGGAGGTTGATGTTGTGTACCTGGTCTACCCCAGGTTTGTCAACACGGTGACGCAACAGCCGACCGAGATGCGACTGCTGCCGGTAGAGCCACCTGGTGATGAAGAAGACGGACGCAAGGCGCTTGAGTACATTTATGAGCCAAACGCCAGGAGCATCTTTGAGAGCTTGCTGCCACGCTACGTGGACGTGCTGGTTTACCAGGCACTGCTTGAGACGATAGCGAGTTTCTACTCCGCTCAAATGGTGGCGATGAAGAATGCTACTGATAGCGCAAATGAACTTATTGATGACCTCACACTTGCTTACAACAAGGCACGTCAAGCAAGCATCACTACCCAAATACTTGAGGTAGTGAGTGGTGCACAGGGATTGGAAACGTAATGGATTTGACGACCGATGCGGTAGCAGTAGACGTACCACTGTGAGTACACCTGCGGCGTCAAAATTCATGAGGAGAAATACATGGCAACAGAGATAGGCACGAAGGGCAAAGTCGTGCAAGTGCTGGGGGCCGTCGTAGACGTTGAATTTCCCCCGGATCAATTACCAGAAATTTATAATGAAGTTCGCACACGTCCATCTGGCTCTGAGCAGGATCTCATCCTTGAGGTAGAGCAGCACCTGGGCAATAACTGGGTACGCTGCGTGGCAATGGGACCCACCGATGGTCTGCAGCGCCAAGTTGATGCTTTTGATATGGGCCATCCCATTTCAGTGCCTGTCGGCCCCAAGACGCTGGGACGCATCTTTAACGTGCTTGGTGAGGCAATTGACAATAAGCCTGAAGTCGAAGATGCGCCGCGCTATCCCATCCACCGGCCCGCACCGGGCCTGGAAGACCAGGCCGCGACCGTCGAGGTCTTCGAGACCGGCATCAAGGTTATCGACCTCGTCTGCCCCTTTATGAAAGGCGGAAAAATTGGCGCATTCGGTGGTGCGGGCGTAGGCAAGACCGTTATCATCCAGGAACTGATCAATAATATCGCCAAGGGCCATGGTGGCTACAGCGTTTTTGCCGGCGTGGGTGAACGCACCCGCGAAGGCAATGACCTCTACCATGAAATGATCAACGCAGGGGTTATCGACCGCCTGGCGATGGTCTTCGGGCAGATGAACGAACCCCCCGGTTCACGCCTGCGTGTCGGGCTGAGTGGCCTGGCAATCGCTGAGTACTTCCGTGACGAAGAGGGGAAGGACGTACTACTCTTCATCGACAATATCTTCCGCTTCACGCAGGCTGGCGCAGAGGTATCGGCGCTGCTAGGTCGTATGCCTTCGGCCGTGGGCTACCAGCCAAACCTGGCAGAAGAGATGGGCGAGCTGCAGGAACGCATCACGTCGACAAAGAAAGGCTCGGTCACGTCGATGCAGGCCGTCTACGTCCCTGCTGACGACTATACAGATCCTGCGCCGGCGACAACATTTGCGCACCTCGACTCGACGATTGTGCTGGAGCGAGCCATCTTTGAGCAGGGCATCTACCCTGCCATCGATCCGCTGGCCTCTACCAGCCGGCTACTGGACCCGACGGTGGTTGGCGATGAACACTACAATGTTGCTCGCGGCGTACAGAAGGTGCTGCAGCGTTACAAAGACCTGCAAGATATCATCGCCATCCTGGGTGTCGATGAGCTATCGGATGAAGATAAGCTGACCGTTGCGCGCGCTCGTAAGCTGCAGCGCTTCTTTTCACAACCCTTCACAGTGGCACAGGTATTTACCGGACTTGAAGGTAAATATGTACCGGTGAAAGATACCATACGTGGTTTCAAAGAAATCCTGGAAGGCAAATATGACCATATCCGCGAGGATTTCTTCTATATGAAGGGCGGCATCGAGGAAGTTGTCGAGAGCTACGAGGCTGAACAGAAGAAGGGCTAAACGATGGCGACACGCGATACCTTGCACGTCGAGATAGTGACAGCCGAACGTGAACTGTACAGCGGCGAGGCCAACATGGTCAGCGCGCCAGGTACAGAGGGCAGGCTTGGTATTTTACCAAGGCATGCCGCTCTGTTAACCACGCTTTCACCTGGTGCGTTGAACATCAAGCTTGGCGATGCTGAAGAGCCGATCTTCATCTCAGGTGGTTTTCTGGAAGTGTCCAACAATTCAGTTATCGTCCTGGCGGATACGGCGGAGCTTGCCGAGGAGATCGACCAGGCTCGTGCTCAGGAGGCACGCCGCCGAGCCCAGGAGGAGCTGGCTCAGGCGCAATCGGATATCGAGCGCGCTGAGCTACTTGGCGCGCTTGAACGTGCGATGACCCGCTTGAGAGTCGCGGAGCTAGCACGCAGGCGCAGTGGACGCCGGCTCGAGATACCACGTTCAGATTCAGAGCAGTGACTGCTAGAATTCGACGCGACAAAATAAATTAGCGGGGGTTGAATGTACTAAATGCATTCAACCGTTGCTAAGAAGTACGTCTAGGTTGATCAATCTGCAGCAAGATGCTGCTATCCGCACAAGCGAAGCATGTTATCTGGTGGCAGTGCGCAATGCAGCGTAACAGATTTGACCCAGCCATTGACGAACATCTTTCCTGACTCGATCAGGCGGCCCCGAAGGGACGTTGGCGGCAACCGTAGCGCCAGCCCGGACCCGATATACGACTCCGAGTTGAGACCTTTCTTTGTCATGGTCGGACGATCATCTCGTTGTGATGGGGAGGATTGAAGCGATTGCTTGAGAAAGGCAACGCCTAAGAGCGCGATATTGATAGCTGCGGCATAGTCCCTGGCCCCATTCCAACCACAGTCAAAACAGCGCAGCCAGGCTCCCGCATCCAGCACGGGAGCATCAAGGGCAGGGGAAGCATAGGTGTTGGCAGGCTTGCCACAGTGGGGGCAGGTGTGGGTAGTGCCTCTGGGGTGCTGCCAGGCCAGGTGCATCCCTGCCAGGTGACATTTGTAGCGCAGGCATCGCCACAGCGCCCCTCGGATCTGGGAGTTATTGCGCCAGTGAACCCAGCGGCCACGGGCGGACCGTCCCCGACCCTCTGACTTGAGCGATTTGAGCGATTCGCCGGAGATCAGCTCGGCTCCCCACACAGTGGCCAACAGGATGAGGATGTTGGCCGCCAGGTGGGCCAGGTCGTTGTTTCTGGCTTCATACTTCCTCCAGCAGCGCGCGATCTCCCGGCGCAAGATCGCCAGCTCGCGTTCCGATGGCTCTCTCCTCTTATCACCGACCGGAAACTGATCGCGTCTGGCCTCCAGTTTTGCGACCTTCGACTTCAGGAGGTCAATGTGCCGCCGGGTGTGGGCTTGTCGCCCATCGAAGCCGCCGGTGTCTAAGAACAACGGAGGAGCCAATCGGTTGCCTGAGAGATCCACCACCGTAGCAGTCACCAAGGTCCTGACGCCCCAATCCCAACCAAGCACGCGCCGAACCTGCTCGCGCTCTGGCGGTGCGGAGATGGGCACCTCGATGATGACGTCGAGGACAGCGTACCGTGTTCCGTCGGGCTCATCCTGCTCACGCAGGGTGGGAGCGAGAACCGCCCCTTGTATGAGACGTTCCACGACCGGATTGGGCAAGGGAAGCTGGATCTGCGGTCCGGTCCATGAGGTGGGCCATCTCCCCGTCTGATCTGGCGCGCGAAACGCAAAGTAGCAGCAGCGTCCCTCCAGATCAATGCGGAACCGATATGTCTGGCCTTTTTCGCCGCCATCGTCTCCCGCATACGGCAATATGCCCACCTTGAGCACAGGAATCGCCTGCAGCTCTTCATAAGAGGAGGGGAAACAGCCGTTTTTGAGGTAGAAATTGCACGCCTGTTCAATGAGGCTTTGCAATTCCACGGCACTGCCCCCATCGCTGTGCTCATCACGCAGGGAGGCCAGGGCAGCTTGGATCGCTTTGCGATTTTTCCCGGCAGGCTTCTTCTCCGTCTTGGGCAGGATCATCCCCTGTTCGAGCATGGGCAGGATGAGGGCGAACTGTTTCTTGCGCCCGGCTTGTCCACGTAGGATACGCCCAGCCTGCTCGGCTTGGCAACGCCACTGACGGTCACCGTGAAAAGCAGGTGAACCCATCATGGCTGTCACCTGTTTGTAGGCATACTGGCTCTCCCGCTCGCCGAATTCGTCCAGCCGGCCCCAGAGCGCCACCACGGTCGCATTGATCACCTCACGCGACGCGCCAAGCAGCCGCAAGGCATCCTCTTGCACATCATTCGGTAAGCGAAGGGGGTAGCTTAGGGACTGTGGAGCACGTTTTGCGCGCATTCGAGCAACTCCTTCTGCTTCTGGGAACGCCTGCTGTACAACTTGCCTGCAAACGAGGCAATGATCGCTAACAGATCTTCCACGAGTTCCTGTTCTGGCGTCTGCTCCTCGGTCAGATCGAGGACCGTGAAGGTGATGCCAAAACTGGTAAACAACGTCTCCAAGTACTCCCTACCAAATCGGGTTAAGCGGTCAGGAGAGGTGATGGCGACTTCTCCGACACGATCGTCACCTACCAGCTTGAGCAACTGCCGGAACCGCTTGCGCGCAGTATCCAGACCAGAGCCGATATCCGAGAGCACCAGCACTTCCTGTCCTGCTCGCTCAGCCTTGGCCCAGGTTTGGAGGCGCTCGATTTGTCGGTCAAGATCAGGACGCTGATCGTGCCTACTCACGCGCGCATAGAGGACGAGCAATCGACGATCCGCCTGACCGAGCAGGCGTTCAATTTCAGATCGGGGAACACGGGCTTCGATGCCTACCCGAACCGCTTGCATTTTGCCTGTTTTGATCCAGCGGCGGATGGTGATCGGATGTAAGCCCAATTCCTCAGCAGCCTTCCCTCTCCGGAGATACTTTCGATCGCTTTTAGTCATGCGTTTAGAAATCGCCACCGCCGCCGCCACCACCACCTCCGCCGCCTCCACCTCCGCCGCCTCCAAAGTCTCCTCCACCGCCACCGCCGAAATCACCGCCACCGCCGCCGCCAAAGTCTCCTCCACCTCCGCCTCCTCCAAAGTCGCCGCTTGCCCCACCGCCGAAGTCTCCACCACCCGGGGCGTCCTGACCCTGATTCCCGCCTTGCTCGCGCGCTTCATCCTCGCCGTGCTCTTTGCCTAACTCATAGCCAATCAATCCACCGGCTGCCGCGCCCAAACCACCAGCGGCCCAGGGATTCATACCGGACCCCTGGTTATAGCCGGGTCCGTAGGGTCCACCGTAGTTAGGTGGATAGCCCTGGTTATAGGGCTGCTGGTAGGGAAGAGCGCCCCCTCTCTGCCACCTGCCAGGACCTGACATACGGCGACGGACAGCGAAGAGCACTCCCACAACGAGGAGGATCACCAGGCCAATGCAACAAAGCGGGAGAAACAGCGAAGAGAAGAAGCCACCGCCATTATTATTACTGCTATTGTTGCCATTACCGCGAGCCACTGGAGCTGCCCCTAGATTTTGTCGCAAAGTATTAAGGGTCGCGACAGTGGCGGCTGTATAATCGCCACCTTTAAAGTTACTCTTAAAGGCGGTCACAGCGTCCTGGTACTGGCTGCTTGATAGCGGAACATTCGATCCACCGACAATAGCCAGGTGGCGATGCGTCGTATCGATAGCTATCACGATCGTATTCGGGTTGGTAATATGGCTTCGCGCCTGCTGGTCAAATTGCGTCGTCGTGCCATTGAAGGTGCTTGTCGTGTAGATGCTGACAGGATCCGGCAATTTGGATGCTGCATCTTTTACCTGGTTCTGATCTAATACATGAGCCGCGTCACTGATGTATACCGTGTTGGCAAGCGCCATCAACGTCGTCGCAAACAACAAGCAGAGGGCAATGCCCACTGCCAGTATACTTTTACGCAGACCACGCATTACGGTCTGTGAATCTATTGTTGTCATACCATCTTTCCTTTATGCTTAGAAACAATGAGGTTCAGTATCACATTCACTCTAGCCATTCTACCACACGAGATAAAAAACCTCTTTGAGGCCTTGAGATCGCTCTGCACAAGGCCGAAGCGTTTCCTTACATAGGATATACGTATGAAGCCGCAGCGGGTTAAATTTCAAGCTGCCGTTCACAGATGCCCATCATCGCCAGGATTCCTGTTTATGCCACTGCGCGAAGGTTCTTCTCCATTTTCAGCCCTCGTACCTCTTCCCATGTCGGTGGGGCCATGGCTGGCGGGTCCGATATCTTTGCCGCCCTCAATATCATTCCCAAACGTTGATGACGTAAGCGTGCGACCGCTTTTATTGCGCCGGGAAATGCTTACTGCCGCCAAAACGATCACGATAATCAGCAGCACTGCGAGCACGACGAAGAATATTATCAATTCATTATTTTGCGGAAGCTGAGACATACGATCTCCTTTGTTCTCATCCAGATAGTGATCAACATGACTGTTCATTACACGTGATACAATGGAGACAGGTTACACCACTTATTTGATAAGAATATGGAGCGATTGTTGATGAACACGACATCTGCCGGGCGACCACGCCCATTTGTTTTGGTGATCCTGGATGGCTGGGGAATCAATCCTCGTAAAGAGGGTAACGCCATTGCCATGGCCCGCACTCCGAATATCGATAAACTGGCACGCGAATGGCCACATACAGCTGTGAGAACCTCTGGAGAAGCGGTTGGCCTGCCGGAAGGCCAGATGGGCAACTCGGAAGTGGGGCACCAGAATATCGGCGCAGGCAAACGCGTCCTGCAAGACTATACGCGCGTCAGCGAGTCTATCCGCGATGGTTCCTTCTTTCAGAACCCGGCGCTACTCAAAGCGGTGGAGCACGTCAAGAAAAACTCGTCGCAACTGCATATTTGCGGCCTCCTGGGCAATGGGGGCGTCCACGCACATGAATCGCACCTGGAGGCACTGCTGCGCTTAGCGCATATGCACGACGTCGAGCGCGTCTATATTCATGCTTTCACCGATGGGCGCGATTCTTCTCCTACAGGCGGGATTGAGTTTATGCGGCAGCTCCAGGCTCGCGCCAGCGAGATTGGCGGGGAACATGCCGCTAAAGTGGCGACTGTCAGCGGGCGCTATTATGCGATGGATCGCGATAATCGCTGGGATCGCACGGGCATGACATATTTCGCGATGACGAAAGGCGAGGGTGAACGCGCCAGTTCGGCGATAGAGGCTATCCAGCAGTCCTATGAGAAAAATGTGACCGACGAATTTATTCTGCCGACCGTCATCGTGGAAGATAGCCATCCCGTCGCCGTAGTAAAGGCCGGAGACGCGCTCATTCACTACAATTTCCGGCCAGACCGCGCCCGGCAACTCACCAAAGCTTTTGTAATGAAAGAGTTGCCACCAGAGGCGAAGGGAAAATTCGACCGGGGGCCACGCATCGAGGATTTAAAATATGTAATGATGACTGAATACGAGGCCGGGCTTGACGCGGAGGTAGCCTTCCGTGCGGATGAGGTGGAGATGCCGCTGGCACGGGTGATCTCTGAAGCCGGGCTGCGCCAGTTCCATACTGCCGAGACCGAGAAATACGCCCACGTGACCTATTTTATCAATGGGCGACGCGAGACCCCCTTCCCGGGTGAGGAGCGCTTGCTGGTGCCTTCGCCAAAAGTGCCAACCTACGACCTGCAGCCTGAGATGAGCGCGGTTGGTGTAACCGATACGGCGGTGGAGCATATCCGCAGCGGACAATATGACCTGGTAATTATGAACTATGCCAATGCCGATATGGTTGGTCACACAGGCGTGATCGAGGCAGCGATCAAAGCGGTTGAAACCGTCGATACAGGCGTTGGACGCGTCGTGGAGGCTACGCTCGCAGCCGGTGGAGGCCTGTTGATTACGGCGGATCATGGGAATGCAGAGCAGTTGATCGATTATGAAACGGGGAAGCCTTTTACGGCTCACACGACGAATCCTGTGCCACTGTATCTCGTTGTGCCACAGCTGGCTCATGTGAAGTTGAGGACCGATGGAATCCTGGCCGATGTCGCTCCGACTGTTTTACAGGTGATGGGGATTCAGCAGCCGAAAGATATGACCGGGAGGTCGTTGATAGTTGGGTGAGTGATTGGGAGGGGTAGAAAAGATCTGTCGATCAGCTATAACAACTGCATAACATGCATAGCATGTTTAAAGATTTACTTAATGAAATTAGCCGTTTCTTTTGACAAACTTGTCAAGAGGGGATAGAAGATAAATGAGGCACAAAAAGTTATCCACATATTATTCCGTTATATGTGGATAAGTGCTGAAGAATGTGGAAAAAGGTTAGCTAATTCGCTCGATTACCGACAGGGGAACAGTGAGCATGGAACCATCTTCAAGGCGAAGGAGGGCCGCTCGGGCAAGAATACCCGACGCAAATACTTGCTGGTGCGAATAGAGATAGTTTATAGTACCAATTGCTCCCTCGTGATCACCACTACAAACGCGTACTTGCGCACCAATAGAGAGTGTTGTATCAGGTCGCATGGGATGCCAATGCAGCTGTATTTCAACTAGTGGCAGAGAAATTACCAGCTCAGGGAAGATTCCCTGTCGTATAGAGGTTGTGCCGGAGAGTAGAGCTATTGATCCCTGGTAATGACTTAAGAAGTTGATGGTACGAACAGGCATGGCAAAGATGCCTATCCCCTCGGTGAGCAGTATAGTCACAGGTGGAAGATGAGCTTGAGCCGATTCTACATCAATACGGTTAATAAGCTCCACCAGGTTTGTCTGCAAAAAACCCTCAAGGTCGCGGAAAGGAATACTGCTGGCAATTACACCAACAACGCCGGAAGCAAACACCTCGCGCAACATGCTCGAATTCAATGGCCCTGGAACAACCAGCAATACGCCCGTAGGAACGCTTTGTTTTTCTCCCCCACCCCCACTACCTGGGGCTTGCCACATGGTGAGTACTCCGGCAACCTGGTATCCTACTCCTATGGCCCCTTGCAATACCGCGACGCTGCTCTCGATAACCACACCGCCACGACGCGTGATATCGACGACGCGGCCGCGCAGAGCCGCGGGAAGAGTCTCACCCACATAATGATCACTAGCAGGCGCGTCACTACGCGCAGGCTGCCCACCCGCACCGATTGGAGCGTCTTTCACCCCTGGAAAGGAGAAGTGTGGCACCGTTGCTGGCGCTTTGACAGGTCCTACATGTTCCAGGCGCATGACCGGCTGGGCGGGCTGAACTTCTTGACCCGGGGACACAAGCGGTACAGCCCTGGTCTTGTACCCACCTGGCCAGCGCTCTCTTCTCACCTGAACCTGTGATATCACAGACCAACCAAGCAGATAGGTCATTGCAGATACCTCTCCCTTCCACGACCGGGTCACGCTCCTATTGCTTGCATCCACAATGACAGGCGGTTTTGACGCTCTTTTGCTTCGTTGGGCAGCACCAACGGCCTACCACGAGCATCGATGATAAGACCAACCAATCCACCATCGATCTCTTCAGCTGCCCTTGCCCGCTCACCCGGTCCCAATCCAACATCCACGGTTGGAGCAGGGAAGAGCGAGAGTAGCGCTTGCTCATTGGTGCGTAAGGGAATAACTTCAATTGAGCCACTCTTCACATCAACTGTCACCTGTCGCCCACTGGTATATTCAATGCCGACACGAAGGGCAACCTCGTCCTGCGGCAACTTGCCAAATGGGATCACACAGGTGCCAAGGCGATGGGTAACAGCATCATTCTCGTTGACCTGGACGGCTGCAATCGGAGCCACGGTGGCGACAGCACCCAATTGAGTGATAAGCATAGTACGATCAAGCACCAAAGAGGTGACACCGTGCGGCTGGAGGGCATCGAGCAGGACTAGCGCTGCCTGGCCATATTTCGGTGCGTGAGCAAGCACACCGCCTGTTGCCAGGATCAAATCCGCATCTAACCATTGCTGGCTGTTGGTCCTGGCGTTTTCAGCCGTCAAGTTTATGGCTTCACGCGCAAATGCGTGGGTGATCTGGAGGTCACGCTGGTTGGTAGGTACGACATGGGGATGGAGCATATGATTTAAGACGTACTGCCGCAGTTCATCTTCGGTGATATCAAAAGGCAACCAGCGAGCAACGCGCTGCACTCCGACCTGTTGCAACACTGTCCCGAGACTGGGGCCAACACCAACGCCACAGTTTACTGTGGGGATGAACTCTCCCCCCTCGCCAGCCATCATCAGCGTGGTATTGGCTCCTCCAACGTCTACTGCTGTAACGTTCATCGTATAGTGCTGGGCCAGAAAACGTACCAGGCTACTCAAGGAAGTCGCAGTTGGCACGGGTGCCGAGCTACACCACGAATGCAGACGGGAATAGCCAGGAATATGCTGGATGACATTGCGCTCGTAGAGCCCACCGATAGCAATACTGGTTGAACCAACATGTTGTGGTGAGACCAGCGGATCGACCCGGGTTACCGTCGCGGTCCCCTGCAACATATGCTGTACAGCTTCAACATATTGAGGGGCACCAGCGTAGAGAACCGCGACCTGGCGAGAGGCTGCACCCGTAGGAGCGCTGGCACTATTTTGTTTATTGAGCTCCGCGGTAGCTTTTATCACCAGCTGGCATGCTTCTTGCAGCGGTGTGGAGCCTGCAGGGCCGTTCGCCATGCCAACTATCAAAGTCGCGTTGGGTTGCAGTTCTCGGATGCGTTCTATTTGCCGTTCCCACTCGAAAGCAACGCGCTCGGTGGTCCAGGGGTCCTCCGCGCCAGAAGGGCCGGCCCCTACAGAGACAGGGACAGGGGCAGAAGTTGCAACTTGTGATGGCGATGGCAACGAGTATATCTCCGCATAGAGACCAGAAGCAGCCTGTGCAGCCAGTTGCTCCATGGCCGCGTCGACCGCACCCAAAACAACCAGGCGAACCGGGCCTCCGGCACTGATGGTGGAAATAAAAACGTCCACTCCATCGCCATTCGACTGCTCGGGGGAGATGATACGCCCTTCAGAGATGAAGAGGCGACCAGTAATAAATTCAATGATATTGATCGCCTGGATAATACCCTTGGTAATATCCTCGTAAGGAGGAGCTATTGTTGTAGGAGCTTCACCACGCGCCATCAAACGATATTGACCCTCGACTTTGCCAAATAGTGACACTTTGGTAAATACTGTGCCACAATCAGCAACCAGCAGTGAAGCAACGGTTGTGGAATTAGAGCTAGGTTTTGGCCCCTGTCCTCCTTCCGTATAGGGTTGTGTACTCATCTCCATGTCCTTCATATTTTTTTGATTATTTTTTAGCGTGTGAAAGAGAACCAGTCAAGAATAGTGCTCAGAAAGCCGCGTTTGCCTGGTTTCTTGTTTGCATTCAACTGGTCATTCTGCATTCTTGCTCCTGGCTGCATTCCCGGTACATTATTTGGCATTTGACCCATTTGATATCCTGCCGGTGTTCTACCTTGAGCAGGCCCATAATGCTGATTTGGCAGCGGCTGCTGTCCCTGCGCTGAGCCAGGAGGCATTCCATACGACTGAGATTGAGGCATAGGCTGTAGAGGTTGAGAGAGCGGCTGCGAAGGCCCAGAAGCATCTCGCGACTGTTGTCCAGGGAAGTTAGGGGCCACAGAAGCTACACCCAACATGGAGGCAAAGGTATTCGCTGCCACTTCGCTCTCTTCAACATATCCCATTTCAGCGCGAGGGCGACTGGGTACACGCATATTTTCCGAACGAGACGGAACGCCAAAGGATGCTTGCCTGGGATTCTCAGCAGGATTTTGTTGCGGAGGATGGGATGCCATACCCGGCCGCTGTGCTTCGTTGGGACGCATCCAATCTGGCAAAGCATTTGCATCAATCAATGATCCCGCGGCCAGGTTATTTTGCGTATTCGGGTTCGGAATCTGCCCTTGTCCAATTGGTACCTGGTAATCAGGAGCCTGTCCGGCTTGAGCAGGCGGCTGTGGCGGCACGGCATATTGACTGCGCTGTTCCTGGCTTCCCTCGCGCAGCCAGGTAGGTAAGGACTGGGTATCCAACAATGACGAGGCCGGCAAACCAGACTCTCCCCTGGCTGGTATGGAGGTATCTTGCCCTGACATCCACTGTGGCAAAGCCTGTTGGTCGATCAACTCATGGCCCGATATCGGTTGCTGGGCGGGTCCTGCCTGGGGATACTGGACGGAACCGGGAGGTGTAGAAGGTGGTGTGGGAGACTGTGTCTCTAAACTTCTGATCCAATCTGGCAACGCTCCCGGCTGTACCAGGCTCGCAGCAGAAATGCCTTGCTGCCCGGCAGATGGTGATCCCTCTTGTTGTCCCTGAATCCAGGATGGCAGCGACTGCTCATCAATCAATGAGTTGGCCGGCATGCCTCTCGTTGGCGTAAATGCATTATCGGTATTGGGCGCCGGCATGGAGGCTGGCCTCCGCGCCGGATGGGAACCTGAGGGTGTATTGTCAGCATTTTCCTCGCGTCCAGGTCGCATCCAGCCAGGCAACATTCCTTGATCAACGAGATCGGCAGCGGAGAAATTCGACGATCCTGTGTTTCCGGTCGCAGACCCACCGGAGCGAAGTGTTTCCAACCATGCAGGTAGTTCTGGCTGTTCTGGAGCCGCCATCTCTGGAACGTTCCCATCCCCTATGGTTGTCGTTAAAGGCCATCCACAATTCTGACAATGCGCCACACCTGCAAGGGTTGGCTTTCTACAGTGGTTACATGTAATCACTTTTGCTCCTCACTTTCGCCAGACGCAGTACAGATATAGCTATTCCGACGGAAGCTTATCACTCTTTTCCCAGCTTGACAATGGCTACAATAAACAAGACAAAACATGATGATATGATACAATACGCACGACAAGAACACGCTAAAAGTACTATATGCAGGAGATACCTATGCGAGAGAAATCTGCGAGCAAGAACGCCCTGTTGTGTCTCACTCTTCCACTCCCTCCTAGTATCAACGAGCAATACGCTACAATTGATGGACATCGTGTAAGCACAGTGGCAGCCCGTCAATTTAAACGGCAAGTGCGGGACACGCTCCGCACTCTCGAGCAGCAGGAAATATTACACGAGGCACTCCGAAATTCATTGCGTCAAAGCTACCTGGCTCTTTTCCTTGACTTCTACTTCGCCACTCCACTGAAAAGGGACCTCGATGGCGGTCTCAAAATCACTCAGGATGCTCTCTGTGAAGGACTCGGACTGAATGATAACCGGGTAGTCGATATCCACCTGGTTAAACACATCGATCCTTTACACCCACATCTTTATGTCGAGTTGGAGGCAATATCTACATGGCAGTTCGACAAGGAATATAGACTCCTCACTTGAAGATATCACCTACTTCCCCTTGTCTTCATACCAGTCCTTCTTTAGAATAGAACTGGCTATGATAGCATTCTGTAACAAACATACCACAAATTCTTAGAGGTACTACCTATGTTTCGATCGTCACATGTAGCAGAGCCCACGATGCCCACGACACTTTTCTTTTCCCAGCGCAACAACGCGCCAGGCAACCATGCAGCGAGGGATCCCATGAGAGGAACCATGCTATTGTTTGGTTTACTGTTAAGTAGCATTATCGGCTTGATAGCATACCGCCGTCGATCGCTCAGCCGCAGCGGCATAGCAGGAGCGATAGTGACAGGCACAACGACTTTTGGCATGGGAGGTTGGCCATGGGGTCTTTCACTTGTTTTTTTCTTCGTCTCCTCCAGTATCCTTTCACATTTTCGCGTGCGAGATAAGGCAAACATCGCCGATGACAAGTTCAGCAAGGGGTCCCGGCGCGATTTTGCCCAGGTTGCTGCCAATGGAGGAGTAGCTACCCTGCTGGCCTTGAGCTATAGACTCACGCCTTCTCACTTCTTGCGCAGGGTATGCTTGATGGGCTATGCTGGAGCACTCGCTACCGCCACCGCAGATACCTGGGCAACCGAGCTAGGGGTGCTGAGTCCCCACCGGCCCCGGCTGGTTACCACGGGAAAAGTCGTTGCGCCCGGTACCTCTGGCGGTATAACGCCGCTTGGAATGGCAGCGACGGCGGCCGGGGCACTGGCACAGGGAACAGTTTTCTGGTTGTTACAGCGATGCAGGAGATCTCTCGCCGCTCTACCACTTATCGCGCTGGTAAGTGGGCTGGCAGGGAGTATGGTCGATAGTTTTCTGGGGGCAACCGTGCAGGCCATGTATTATTGCCCTCATTGCCAGAAAGAGACCGAGCGGCGCGTACACAGCTGCGGGACAAAGACTCAGCCCTTACGTGGCCTAGCATGGCTCAATAACGACGTGGTGAACTTTATCGCCACGCTCTGCGGCGGCCTGATGGCGATGACTGCGCAGGCAGGAGTGAAGAAATGAAGATTATCGGACAGGTTATTTCCCGACGCTGGCGGCCTGAACGGGCGGCAGTAGCTGGCCTGCTTGCGACAACAGCTTATAGTATCGCCATGGAAGGGGACATGGCGATTACAAGAAACCGTTTCAGCGATGTGCGCTTCATCCAGGGTTTGATGGGAAAGCAGGCAACAGCGCAAAAGAAGTTTCTGCTCCTTGCCTGGATTCTGCATATGCTCAATGGAGTCGTTTTAGCAGAGCTCTACGCGGCTGTTTTCAAACGCTTCTTACCGGGGCCAGACTGGTTGAAAGGAGCAATTTTTGGTGAACTGTTCATCGTTGCCGCCTGGTGGCTGACCCCGCTGGCTGATAGATATCACCCTTTGATCAAGAACGGAGAACTTCCCAAACTCGCTAACCGCAGGTCATTCTTGCAGAATATTGTGCGGCACCTTGTTTTCGGCGTGGCGTTAGGTTTTCTTTACAAGGATTAGCGATTTACACCCAGTAGCGCACGAATTCGCTGACGAAGGGTAAATGATAGTCTTCTTTTACAAAGGCCATGATGATCAACCAGACCCAGAGGATGATTGTCACCCACCAGAGGGCCGAGAGCAGTAATCCCAGGCCGGCGCTCGTCAACCATCCCAGCAGGGGGATCCAGGCCAGAAAGCCTCTTAAGAGAGAGATGGCAAACATGAGTATTGAGAGTGAGCCAAAGGTGACCATTGATTGCACGGCGTGCCAGCGTACGTTGCGATTCTTTTCCAGAAAGAAAAGGATCAAACCTGATATCCATCCGAGGGAATAGGCCAGCACGCGCTCCAGGCGCTCATCCATTCCAAGGGATGTCATTCTATTCATCATATCGTTTCCTCGCTTTATTTGAGACGTTCAGGCTCCCTTTTTTTATGTTGATGTCTTTATAATAGCTTGTAGCCAACCTGATGTGCTTGTTTTTCTGCATGGAAGCCTATCGCCAAGTCTCTGTATTCTACACATGTATACGCAGAGAAAGAGGACATGTTGCAAGATTGTGGGATATACAAACGATGCTCGTTGACTCTTCCGATGTTCGTTGCCTCTTAAAAGACCCGTAAATACCAATTTTATACCAAAATATTAAAATTTTTAGAAAGGGGTGATTTTTGTTTGATTATGTGCTATACTGATAGCACGTTGTATAGTGCATTGTTGCTAGGAGTAGATAGTCTATTGCAAGCCGCGCGATACACGAAACATTAGTTGGGATTGTAAACCCCAGGAATCGAGAAAGAGAAACATGGCATTAGCTGATCAGACACTGTATTGTCGCGATTGCAACTCAGAGTTCGTTTTTACCGTTGGTGAGCAAGAATTTTACGCGAGCCGCGGGCTGACCAATTCTCCGAGCCGCTGCCCCGCGTGCCGAGCCGCACGCAAGGGACAGGGTGGTGGTTACGGTAGTGGTCGAAGTAGTGGTGGTTATCGGGACCGCGAGCCACGTCAGATGTATACCGTCACATGCTCCAGCTGCGGCCAGGAGGCACAAGTGCCCTTCCAGCCCCGTGGTGATAAGCCGGTATATTGCAGCAACTGCTACCAGGCGCAGGGTTCCGGTCGCTCCAGCGATCGCAGATCACGCTGGTAACATCCTATGAGTGAAGTCAGAGTGAACCCGGGCGATTCGTTTGAGCTGGCGCTCAAGCGTTTTAACCGCAAGGTTCAACAAGATGGTATCCTCTCTGAGGCGCGCAGGCGTTCTCATTACGAGAGTCCTCAGGCTCGTCGTAAGCGTAAGGCTGAGGCTCAAAGCCGCAGGCGCCGCCGCACTCGTCAAACGAACTAGCAGCATTTGCTCCATAATTGAAGAGGAAGAGGAGGGGAGAGAGTTAATATCAACTTTCTCCCCTCCTCTTCCTTTTTATTTGATACGTTGTCAGTTTCGGGCGAATTGGCTATAATAGGGGCAGCATAGACATGTTACATTACACGCATTCAGGGAGGCATCGATATACATGAACCTGTCTCAATTTCTACCGGCACTCAAAATACCTATAGACGGCTTCTTCATCGCGGATTTATGTGGGTTCATCCTCGCGCTACCAATCTCACTCTTCCTCGCCTTCTGGCTAAGTGAAGTGAAAAATCGGATGACGGTCGTCATAGGAGCATTTGGTGGCGCCCTGCTCGGTTTCCTCGCTGTCCTTGGCCTGGTCGATACTCTTATCTTCGACCAACCACTGCCGAATGCAAATCCCGCGGGGACATTCTTTGGCTCAGTCTTGCTGTGCTCGGTGCTTGCTATCTCTGCGGCCATCATCCTGGACTTGATTGTGGCGCGGAGGACTCGCAGGGACTACCGCAGACCATCAGCGGTCGCCCACGAATAAGAAAGAACAATGTTCTATCTCCTGCATGGCGACGATGAATTTACGAACCGGGAGCACCTGAAGAAGCTGCGGCTCCAGGGTGACTTTGAGTATAACCAGGATACTTTCAATGGTGGTGAGGTCGATCTAGGGACTATCACCGCTACCTGTAATACCCTGCCGTTTCTTGCTGAGCAGCGGCTTGTTGTGGTGGAAGGATTGCCAAAGAAGCGCCGCGGAGAGAGCCCGGCATCGACTTCGAAAGACGATGGTGCGGCAAGGCAGGACTCATCGGAGACCAGTACAGGTGGAAAAGGCCAAAAGACAAAAAAGGGCAAGAAGAGTGGGAAGGGAAGTACGGAAACCAGGGCAGGCTTTGAAAAAGGGCTGGCGGAATATATTTCTCGCCTACCAGATTCAGTAGCGCTGATCGTGCTTGTCGATGAGACGTTGGAGGCGAGTAATCCCCTGGTCAAAGCAGCAAGTGAACATGGGAAGGTTATCCAAAGTATGCTCCCTAGAGGCGCTGCGCTCGTAAGCTGGATTAAGAGACGAGCACAGAGTATCGGTGTGTCAATCAACGAGGAGGCTGCCACTCTCCTGGCAAATTACATTGGCAACCAGTTGCGCTTACTGGCCAATGAACTGGCTAAATTAGCGACATATGTGGGCGATGGGGGCACGATCACTGTTGATGATGTGCGCCAGCTTTCTGCCCAGGTGCAGGAAGCGCGCATATTCGACCTGACCGACGCCCTGGCGCAGCGCAATCAAAAACAGGCGCTCACCATTTTGCACGATCTGCTGGCGGATGGAGAGCCACCCATCAGGCTCATCAGCACGATCATCACGCAGGTTCGCTCGCTGTTGCTCGTCAAAGAACTCTCGCAGAAAGGCATGCGAGCAGCGCAGATTGCTACTACGATTGGGATAGCACCTTTCGTAGCGGAGAAGGCGGCGCGCCAGGTGGGAAAATTTACGCCGACCCAGCTGGAGCATGCCTACCGTCAATTACTGGCAACCGATGCGGCTCTCAAGCGCAGCCGCATGACGCCAGAAATGGCGCTCGATTTGCTGGTCGTGAGTTTTGGCACCGACTGGTAAAGATGACTTCAGAATTACCCATGATATTGCTTGAAGATACGTTCAATGGCCAGCGCCTGCCCGCTCTTCACATCGGCTTCGATAAGGACAGCATCGATGCGAATCGGTCCTTCGGCTCCCTGAGGTGGACCCGAGGGTTTCTCTCCTGTAAAGAGCCGGGAAAAAAAGCTCTTACTAAAGCCAATGACGCCGTTTGTTCCGCCTGTCATGCCGACGTCTGTGACATAGGCGGTTCCACCAGGGAGCACGCGCTGGTCAGCGGTCGGTACATGTGTATGAGTGCCGAGCAATGCAGTGACTCGCCCTGCTAAACGCCACCCCATCCCCTGTTTCTCGCTCGTGGCCTCAGCCTGCATATCGACGACAATGAGATCGGCTCCGACTGCCTTCAGCTCACTAACAACCTGGTCAGCAGCTACGAACGGGGAAGTCACTTTCGGCCTCATGAAGAGTTGTCCTAAGAGATTAGCAACGCCAACGCGCACGCCTGCCGCTTCGAACACGCCCCAACCGCGTCCTGGCAAGGTCGCCTCGAAATTCGCCGGGCGGATGATGCGCGACTCCCGTTCCAGCAACTCACGGGTCCCTTCCTGGTCAAATGCGTGATCACCCAAGGTGACGAAGTCGACGACCGAGAGCAAGGCGGCAGCAGTTTGCGCCGTAATCCCAAAGCCGCTGTCGGCCGAGTTCTCCCCGTTGGCGATTACTGCGTCAAGCTTCAATTCTCGCCGCAGTTCGGGAACGAGGGCTTGAACTGCAATGCAGCTTGCGGGCAGGACAACATCACCGATGAAGAGCAAGCGGAACAGCTTCTCCATATGCACCCTCCGTATATGCCTGACTTTCTCGCAGTGAGCATGCGACTACATTCCTATCAAGATTATTCAGGACCGATCTTTGATATACCCACAAAAACGTTTGATGGGGTCCTCAGTCTTTTCTAAGTATAGCATCCTGGCGGTAGCCCATTAACCAGGGCCCTTTAACGGGGTAACTAAAAGGTATCTTGTGGTGAAGTGCTCAAACACCACGCTACGCATTTACTTACCCCTACAGATATGGATACATCACATGTGGGTAAATGCGGAAAAGACATTAACGTAGCCTCTGCTTTGGCTCACCCTGGCTGTGATATACTGACTGCGAGGCACTCCCAGGCTGCATACATTGTATACATCTCTTGCAAAAAATAGCTGGATGCATGGACGCAACGGGTTTATGAAATAGTTGGAGGTATGCGAATGGGAGGAGGGCTGATAATGCAGATGGACAAACTCATCCAGCTCTACAGTAGGGGCCGATTTATCGCGCCCACAGCCGATTGATCGGCCCTGAGTGGATGTTCCTATATCCGAATTATTGTGTTAAAAGTCATTATCGGCCCCATCAGAGCCATCACCGATCCTGCATCTGATCGAAGAAATCCGGCCACCCGGGGATTTCCCGGAGCTGCGAGATAGTTGGTGGGGGAACGGCCACGAGACACGTCTTGAAGACCGGAACGTCTTCTGGTATCATCTTCCCAGCACTCACCTGCTCAATGTAGATGTAGGTGTCACCTCACGCAAAGGGGACCACCATGTCCAAACGCTTATCAGGATATGACTACAGTCAACCAGGTTTCTATTTTGTCACGATCTGTACGCAGCACCATCGTCTAGTGTTTGGCACGATTGTGGATGGCCAGGTGGCTTTGAAGGGGCCGGGGCAGATGGCCCAGTCGATGTGGAATACGTTGCCCAGGCGTTTTGCGCATGTCAACCTGGATGACGCTGTCTTTATGCCCAACCATATGCACGCCATCCTGGAATTGACCGACCTGGATCCGACACACACTGGCCCCAGAGCATCCCTGTGGGAGATTGTCCGGGTGTTTAAGGCGGCGACCTCGTACCAGATCCGTCGTTCGGAAGGGAAGCCGTGGTTTGCGTGGCAAGAGGGCTATTACGACTCGGTTATTCGTACGGAGGCAGCTTTGCAGCAGATTCGCCGGTATATTCGCGAGAATCCGGTGCGTTGGACCCAGGACAAGTTGTATATGCGCTAGTAATCGACGAGGAAGGCCGATCAATCGGCGGTGTGCGCGATAAATCGGCACCTACGGGTGGTCGAGGGATATTGGACCAGTTGGCGAGGGCCGATCAATCGGCGGTGTGCGCGGTAAACCGGCACCTACGGGTGGGTATAATAACAGGACAGATATGGCGTTAACACACTTGCAACAATTGATTATCGAGCGTATACAACGGGAAGGGCCCTTGACCTTCGCCGAATATATGCGCATGGCTTTGTATGAACCCCATTACGGGTATTATATGACGGGTTCGACAAACATAGGCTTAACTGCTGCGGGCGACAACTCTATCAATGGTGGGAGAAGTTGGGACGCCGCTCACCTTTTGTTGTACTGGAGCAAGGGGCGGGTCGAGGAGACCTGGCTCGAGGGATACAAAGCTGGGCAGAACAAGAGGCCACTGATTTTCATAATGCGCTCGATTATCGCCTGGAGGATATAGGCACGGGGCAGGATGTGCTCGCGTCAAAAAAAAGCGAGAGCAGCACTGTATCTCCCGGGCAGTCAAGCGCTTCCAGGGTCAATATGCGCGGGGGTGATGACACGGCACAAGCCCCTTCTGTTATCCTTTCAAATGAACTGGTCGATGCTTTTCCTGTGCATATCGTGGAGACACAACATGCACAACTCTATGAAATATATGTCGATGTGCAGGATGGACGCCTGTGTGAAGTTCTGGGCGAACCGAGTTCTGCGGAGGTGGCTACCTACCTGGATAGCTATAAAATACCGTGGTCGCAGTTTGGCGATGGATGGCGAGCAGAAATCAATCTCGCTGCGCTGCGCTGGATAAGGCGTACCGCGCGTTTGTTGCGGCGCGGCTATATCCTCACCATCGACTACGGTGATAGGGCCAGGGCATTGTATAGCCGCGCCCGGCATCATGGTACGCTCGCCTGCTATTTCCAGCATCAGATGAATGAGCGACCCCTGGCGCGGCTGGGAGAACAGGATATCACGGCCCACGTAAACTTTAGCGCGCTGATCAACGAGGGAAGGCGCCAGGGGCTGCGCTTGCATAAATTCACCACGCAGCGCCTCTGGCTGGAGAGCCTTGGCATTCGCGAGGAATTGGAGCAACGCCGATTACGTGACTTTGCCGAGTCTGTGACAGCACGAGCCAGCGACCGTGGCCAGGTGGCCCTCCTGCAGTGGTATGATCTGCGCCAGCGCGTGGCGGCTCTGACCGATCCAACAGGGATGGGCAATTTTAAGGTGCTTGTTCTAAGGCGCTGATAGGTCCTGAATTAAGTGGTAGCTTGCTTAGCTACATCCAGAAGAGGCTCTTTAGCGTGCTCTATAGAGAGGGCTATACAAAAACGAAGGGAGCAAAGAGTATGAGCGCGGCAGAAGATATCGTAAAAACTTTCATGACAGCACTGGAGGCGAAAGACTTTGATACGGCCAGCAGCCTCCTTTCTGATGATTTTGTTTTTAGTGGCTGGACACCCAGGCCTCTGGACAAAAACCAGTTCCTGACACTCATGGGAGGATTGAAGGAGGGCATACCAAATTTAACCTACCATTTTCACATCGTTCATGATATACATGATATACATGACCGGCAACAAGATAGTAGAGTGAAAGCAACTATCCAGTTGAGTGGAACGCAGACCGATGGGTTTGTCTTGGCGCCGCTGGGGTTGCCACCGATTCCGCAGATGGCGAGGGCTGTTTCTCTGCCTGTAGAGCACTGGAATTTTACCGTGGAGCACGACCTGATTACGCGAATCGCCGTGGAACATGTTGAAGGGGGAGGCATTCAGGGTGTACTCAAGCAGTTAGGCGTTGATGTACCGATCATTCAATAGATGACACGCGAAACGAGGCATGGGCTGCCGCGGCAGCCCATGCCTCGTTTCGCGTGTCTATTAATTAAAAGGATTTGTGTAAAATCACTCCAATAAAATTCGTAGTAGAAAAAAAGAGGGAAGTAGCGTCTATCTCAAAGAACCAGGAAGTTCACAGTCAAGCATCTTCTCGTGTGAAAACGGCAAGAAGAAGGACGATTACGATGGTTACAATAGATGCAAATATCCCTCCTCAAATAGCAGGTCCCAAACCATATGCGGTGGTAGAGAAGTGTATACGAGATGTTCGCGATCAAGCAAAGCATACCGGCAGCTATATGGCGGCACTCTTGTCAACAGGAAACACCGTTCCGATCTTTGCTGCGTTCATGAGTGTTCTCTTCTACATAACCCTCTCTCGTTTCCCAGGGTTCACCTTGTGGGCCACTGCTGGTGGTAGCCTGGTCATTCTCGTGTGCTGGTTACTCATAGGATTTTTGTACAAGCGTTTCACGGCAGTTGATCGTGCGAATGCTGCCAGCTATGAGCAACTCCTCAATCGCTTACAGCAAGCAGCCGCCTGGTATGAGACCTTGACGCAGAAACACAGTCCCAAGAACAACAGTCTTTATGCTATTGGCATGCAGGAAATCTCCACCTCTTTATGCACGATTTGTAAGAGTCTTCAAACTCAAGGACCATCCTGGATATCAGCCACTGGTTATACAAGTGCATGGAAGCTCATGCACCGCATCGATGAAGCCTTCATAGAAATTGAACCGGTTGAAGCGGTCATCCACAATGCCCTTCATGACGAGATGAGTCTTCAGGATTCCACGCTCATGAACAGAGAAGAATTACTCAACAAATTACGCAGAGCAGTGAATAAGCTTGCCCCAGAAGCTGCTGTCTACCTCAATCAGCAACTACCCCAAGTTACGAAAGCATCTCAGGATCAGCCCCAGGATGACCAGACCAAGCACAATGACCTCCAGGCAACACGTGCTGCCATGCAGAACGGGGACAACCCAAATGAGAACGACTATGAATTTTCTAACGCCATAGATTCCGCAACACAAGCAAGAACCATTATCTATGAAGTGAGAACCACGCTCCATCATTTTCGCGATGATCGTTGGGACAAGCTGATACGCGTTCGTAATCAGCTGATGAAAATGACCCTGGTAACCGGGCTGCTTCTCTATGCCTTCGTGGAATTTGCGATCATGATGAATGTAGGAACAGAGACCCTGAAAGCCGCAACCATCCTCTTTTTTGTTGGAGGTCTCGTCGGGCTGTTTAGTCGATTGTACGATCAGTCGAAAACAGACACCTCCATCGAGGACTTTCGCCTGGCAACTGCACGCCTGATCGCTGCGCCGCTTTACTCTGGCTTATCGGCCATTGGCGGTGTCCTGGTGGTCCAACGAATGTTTGAGCTGAATGTAAGCAGTCTTCTCATCGCAGCTGCTTTCGGTCTAACCCCAAGCCTCTTCACGACCGCCATTCAAAAAGAAGCAGATCAATATAAGACGGACTTGAAAAGTACCACGGCACCCACGGGAGAGAAGCGGAAGAACAGCTCCTAGTCTAGGAGCTACCTATGGAGGTGATTTCTTTCGCTGTCCCTCCACCGTTACCATAATATTGTCTGCCGCGCCAGTCTACGCCTTTGCGCGTCAAGACGCGCCAGGTTGATTGCACTATGATGCCTTCAAACATGGCAGCCGCCAGCGGGTGGGTAAAAGCATAGTACCAGGGCACATTTAGTTGTTTGTCCATCCACAAGCGATAGGCGAGCAGCGGCCCGAGCTCCAATAAGGACGCGGTGTAGAGCTCTGCAGCTGAGATAGCATTGCCCTTGCGCATGCTTCGTCTTTTTAGCCACACTAGAAGCGGCAATAAGAATGGGATAATGGCTATCATGGGCAGGCCGATGAGTTGCAGCAGCACAAAGGGCAGCCCGCCGCGGCTCCCCAGGAAGACATTCTTGCGCCAGCCTCGCCAGGTCTCGCGCAATGTAGCGTACATACGAACGCGTACCAGTTTGCGCCCATCCACGAATTGCAGACGGAAACCATTCTCTTTGATATTGCGAGCGAGATCGCGGTCATCCAACAGCGTGTTGCGCATGTCAGGGCGAGCATAGCCACCCACAATATCGTAAGCCTCACGGCGCAGCAGAATAAATTGCCCATTCGCGATAGCAACCGGGCTGTTGGGATCATTGACCAGCCTGGTGGGATATTGCATGCTGATGCCTAAATAGGCCATTGGCATCATGACCTTATTCCAGAAACCGGGCAACTCCTGTTCAGTACTTAATGAGAGCAGGTCGATGCCTTCTGCGAGCGCTTTCGACATGGCGAAGCGCAATGCACCGGGGGCATGCCAGGTATCGGCGTCGGTAAACATTAGCCAGTCGCCGCGAGCCTCCTGTACACCCGCATGAAGGGCATGCGGTTTGCCTGCCCAGCCCTTTGGGAGGTCGCGCAAGCGCAGCACATACAGTCGTTGCCGCTGCGGATGATAGTGAGCGATTTCGTCCAGGATGCGAGCCGTACCATCAGTCGAGCCATCATCGACAACGATCACTTCGTAATCATCGTAGTTCTGCTCCAGCAGGGAGGTGACGCAGCGACGAATGTTCTGTTCTTCATTGCGAGCGGGCACAATAACAGATACCGATCTTCCTGCTTGAGCGGAATTGAAGATCGATGCTGATTTAAGCGCTGGCTGACTTTTCCGACTGTTGGGATTTGTGCGAAACCAGAGCACTATGTAAAAACCGACCACGCCCAGCACGTGAGACCACAGCAGGAGGCGTCGCCAGGATGTGAACCAGTTGCGTTTTTTCATATATTTGATTATAGCAATGGGAGACGGCGAAAACAAATATTGCGGGCATGTGGGAACTAAGGTACAATCTCCACAGAGATATCCTCAAGGCAATTTGACAAGGAGCGTCATGCGACAGCGACGATTAGCGAGTCAGGGTACCCGAGGTGGGTATCCCTATCTCAGGTTTCTACTGCTGGCACTAAGTGTAAGCATTCTTCTATTCTTCAACTGCATCAACCCTGTTTCAAGGGGACCGGTGGCGCTGGCACATGCCTTTGTAATCGGTTCCGACCCTGTCGATGGCTCGACAATAAGTACGGTACCCAGAGTCGTGCGCATCTTTTTTGATGCACCAATCAGCCCGGCCAGTACTGCCTATGTTTTCACACCCGACGAACGCATGGTAGACGCTTCCCATAGCACCGTATCCAGCAAGGACTCTCACGAGCTAGATACACCTCTTATGACCCCTGACCAGCTCCCTGAGGGCAGCTACACGGTGCGCTGGACAGCCTTATCTTACAGCGATGGTCACACTACACATGGCGTAATTGGCTTTAATGTTGGGCGCTCCAGTTCGGGGCTGCCGGGAGAGACTATTTTAGGGCCCAGTACCAGTAATATCCTACCAGTGCTCAATGCGATAGGTGTCCTCTCGGTGGCCTGGGAGTGGCTGGTAATGCTGGCACTGACAATTTGGATCGGTATCCTCGTCGTTGAAGGACTGATTCTCGCTGGCGTTGAACGTACCTCGGGCCTGCTGACTGAGACGCGCAAGCGAGCGCGCCCGCTACAATGGCTCTGCCTTAGCGCGCTCCTCGTGGGCGAACTCATCACGCTTTTTCTCCGTGCCACACAATTGTCACAGGGGTTGACTGGGAGCGGAATCGATCTTTCCGCCCTCGGTTACATCCTCTTTGAAACGAGCTATGGCTACCTCTGGCTGCTGCGCATCGCCCTGATCTTGATCGCCACCGGGTTCCTCTGGTGGACAACCCGACCGCGTGGCAATAACAACCGGACAAGACGTACACGCAGAGCGGGCCGCCGTTTTCAGAAGATGCGACAGAGGATCACCCAGGAAACCGGTGATACGAAAAATGAGGTATCAACCGAAGAGAATGCTATCCCAGCTACAACAAAGGTGCGGGTTTTCACCATCATTTGGCTGCCGCTGGCGGGCCTTGTTTTGCTTACGCTCGCGCTTTCTGGAGACGCGGTAGCTTTATCCCAGGCGCCCATCAGCTCTGTCGTCCTGGATTGGCTGTACCTCGCGACACGCAGTATCTGGCTCGGCGGAATAGCTTACCTGGGATACGTCCTCCTTCCACTCTTGCCAGTAGTTGAACCTGACCGTCACAGCGAGACACTCTCCCTCCTGTTGCGGCGCTTTCACCCACTGATGCTGGGGACGTTGGGCGTGTTTCTTGTCAGCGGACTCTTTTTGACTGAGATAAGCGTGAGGCAGGTGCAACAATTCATTAGCGACCCCTATGGGAGGACCTTGCTGGTTGAGTGGATACTGGTCGCGGCAATGATCCTGCTCAGCGCCTACGCGTTGTTTATGCTTTACCCGAGACTCTCCAGGCAGGCAACGCTGCTACCGGTGGTGAACGCTGAATTACCGGCGCGGCGAACACGCCAGACAGCTCTCGATCAAACGGCGCGTAACTTAAAAGGGGCTTTTCGCATACAATCCTGGCTGGGTACGGGAGTACTTCTCTGCGCTGCTTTGATGTCGTTCTTTGCCCCACCAATTGTCTTTCCCAACATTAACTATGCTCAGAATGCGGCGTCCGCTGCTGCCAGTCCCACAGCCTCCAATATGCAGACCCAGAAGGCAGGGAACCTGACGATCACTCTGCTGGTCCTTCCTGGTAGGGTCCATTACGCTAACACAGTGATTGTGTCGATGGTAGATAACAGTAGCGGCAAGCAGATCACTGATGCAGTGGTAAAGATGAGCATCAATATGGATGTGATGGATATGGGGACGACGAATACTACTATCAAGGGGAATAACCCGCTATATATAGCCGCTTTTAATAGAGATACAACCTTTTCTATGCCTGGAGCGTGGGATATCGGGTTGAGCATTCAGCGCCCAAATGAAAGACCGGTGGAGGCTATTTTCACCGTGACCATTGGAGCTTGAGTGGCACATATGACTCCACGCCTCCTAAGCACGGCATAACCTGTATTCGCGCAGGTCATCAGTTACGTATAAGACGGTAGAAGCATACCATTGTATAAGTCCTGGCACACAAAGAGGCTCTAGGAGATATTTGCTCTATATGGTACTGGGAAAGCCTAATGGTATGCTCACAGGATGGACCTATATGAGAGTATGAGGGTATGAGAGAGAAAGTATAGAGAATATGCCAGGACATGATATTATCGTCGTGGGTACTTCCGCGGGGGGTGTAGAGGCGCTAGCAACTCTTGTCAGCACACTGCCGCCTGAACTTCCCGCAGCAATCTTTGTTGTGCTCCATATCCCGGCCCATAGCCCGAGCTTTGTGCCAGATATTTTGGGCCGCAGCGGACCGCTCGAAACAGTTCAGGCCAGCGATGGCATGGAGACCAAGCATGGCCATATCTACGTTGCTCCACCGGATCATCACATGCTGGTGGAACGCGGGAATGTTCGTGTTGTGCGCGGGCCGAAAGAGAACCGTCACCGGCCAGCCGTCGACCCCCTATTTCGTTCGGCCGCTCTGGCCTATGGCCCACGTGTAGTGGGAGTGATCCTTACAGGGGTCCTGGATGATGGTACTGCCGGGCTGCGGGCCGTGAAACGCTACAGCGGAATCGCCATTGTGCAGGATCCTGACGAAGCCATCTATCCCGGGATGCCACTGAGCGCAATAGAACATGTACAGGTAGACCATATATTGCCGCTTGCTGCTATTGGCCCGCTGCTGGTGCGCATGGCGAGCGAGCCTGTTAAAGAAGAGGCAGGTAATCATATGTCCGAAGATTTGGAAAAGGAAACGCAAAAAGCGCAAATGGACACAACCTTAATGCGGGCTGATGAGCAGGATGGTACCCCCTCGGTCTTCTCTTGCCCCGAGTGCGGCGGCGTCTTATGGGAAATCCCGGATGGCAATATGCTGCGTTTTCGCTGTCGCGTAGGGCATGCCTTCTCAATCGAGAGCATGTTTGCGGAGCAGTCCGAGGCGCTCGAGACGGCACTGTGGGTTGCCATGAAAACGCTGGAAGAGAGCGCGGACCTTTCACGGCGCATGATGCAGCAGGCTAACATGCGCGGACAAAAGAGGCTGGCAAGCCGCAATGAGGCAAAGTTGCGGGAGGCGGAGCAGCGCATTGCACTGATTAAGCGGGCGTTGATAAAAAGCGAAACAATTGCTGAAGACGAGCGTCCGGCAACTGAGCAACAGCTGGATAAGGCATAGATATTTGCGGCATTGGTGCAACATTGCTTTACACAGGAATAGAAAAAAATTAGCGGCAAGACTTGACAGAATACCACAACCGACATATATTGATAGCTGGGCAGAGATCTAATGATTTTTGGCAGAGACCCGCTTGTGCCTGGCGCAACAATCTCTCAGTACAACATATTTTCACGAAATCTCGCACCTGTCTGCACCTGTTTTAAAACCGGGCGCTCTGTAGAAGGAGAGGTAGATATCTGATGAGTGACCGTGAGAACGTGACATCGAGTAATGGTGACCTGGTGGTGGTTGGCTCCTCCGCGGGTGGTATCGAGGCCCTCTCGATTTTGGTGAGCACCTTATCAACAGACTTTCCAGCGCCCATTGTACTGGCGCAACATCTCGATCCTAACCGGCCCAGTAGCCTGGACACTATTTTACAGAGGCGAACCGCTTTAACCGTCGAGGTGATACACGACCGTACCATATTGCAGACCGGCAAGATTTACGTGGTACCCGCTAATCGCCATGTTTCTGTCGTCGATGGCTGCGTTGAGATTCAGGGTATCAACCCAAAACGGCCCAGGCCCTCTGTAGATTTGTTGCTATCGAGCGCGGCCGAGGTGTATGGTGAACGCTTGATAGCGGTGATCTTAACAGGTTCTGGCTCCGATGGTGCGGCGGGAGCGATAGAGGTGAAGAATCTGGGTGGAACGGTGATTGTACAGGACCCTCAAACAGCACGCTATCCTTCGATGCCGCTGGCCCTGCCCCCTACGGTAGTGGACTTCGAGGTGGAGATCGAGCAGATCGGGCCGCTCCTCTCCGATCTTTTGACTGGGGTAAACACGCGGCTGCCTGAAGAGAAGACGGAGGACGTGCTGCGAAATATCCTCGAACAGGTCAGTCGCCAGGCGAGTATTGATTTCCGTCCATATAAAACCACGACCATTCTGCGACGTATTGGCCGGCGTATGACCATAACCCACAACCGGACGATGAGCGACTACCTGGAATACCTGAAAACACATCCAGAGGAAGTTGGCGAGCTAGTCAAGGCATTTCTTATCAACGTCACGCAGTTTTTTCGCGATGCCGAGGCATTCACCTACTTGAGAAGGGAGATCCTTCCAGACTTGATAGTAAAGGGGCGCGCGCGCGATCGCGTCTTGCGCTTCTGGGCGGCAGGGTGTGCGACAGGCGAGGAGCCCTATTCGCTGGCGATGCTAATCACAGAGATGCTGGGCGAGGAACTCTCCGATTGGAGCGTCAAAATCTTTGCCACCGACCTGGATGAAGCGGCTATCAGTTTTGCCAGGCGGGGTGTCTACACTGAAAACCTGCTCAAAGGTTTACCGGCAGAGTATAGTAGCCGCTTTTTTGAACATACCGAGCATGGCTACCGCATTGCAAAAGCACTGCGCCAGATGGTCATATTCGGCCAGCAAGATCTGAGCCGCAGCGCGCCCTTTCCGCGCATCGACCTGGTCCTCTGCCGCAACGTCCTGATCTATTTCACGCCGGAATTGCAGGAGTATGTACTCAACCAGTTTGCCTACTCCCTTTCTAATGGCGGCTACCTCTTCCTGGGCAAAGCCGAAACGGTGCGTCCCGTGCAGTCATTTTATGAACTGGTCAACAAACGTTGGAAAGTGTACCGCTGTATAGGAAATGCGCTCCCCTCGGCTCGGCGCCCAAATTCGAGCGAATTGAGCAGCGCGCGTGTAGAGCACCATAGCAGTAGCATTTCTGCGCGAAGAAATGGACAGCAGCATAGCGACCAGGGACAGCAGCACGCGCCCCCCGTCCAGGATGTGGGGCAATTGCGGCGCTTTAACGAATTACTGCTGCGCTTCTCACCCATCGGGGTTGTCGTCATTGACCGGTCCTACCGTGTCCTTACGGCTAACAGTACAGCACGCAGGCTGCTGGGATTGCGAGATGCTGCTACTGAGCAGGACTTCTTGCACGCTATCCGCGGTATTCCTTATGCTGAAGTGCGTAACGCCATTGATACCGTCTTTCGAGAGCGCAACATCGTCACCTTACCAGAAGTTGAGCTGGCGATTAACACGGGAGGCAGTGGCCGTTTCATTCATCTTTCGATCGCCGTTATGCAACTTGAGAGTGAAACGCCAGAGCTGGCTACTTTAAGCGTTACCGACGTGACAGAGCAAGTGCAGTCAAAACGCCAGCTAGAGGCAACGCAGGCTGAGCAGAAACAACTTACGCAGGAATTAAGCAGCACGAACAAACGCCTCAACGATATGAATAAAGAACTGCTGGATGCCAACGAGGAGCTGCAGGTAGCCAACGAAGAATTAATGCTGACACACGAGGAGTTGCAGGCCAGCATCGAAGAGTTCGAAACAACCAATGAGGAACTCCAGGCAACCAACGAAGAATTAGAAACAAACAATGAAGAGCTGCAGGCCACGAATGAAGAACTTGAAACGACCAATGATGAACTGAGGGCCCGCACCGGTGAATTACAAGAGGCAACCATCTTGCTCGAAAGCGAGCGAGGCCACCTGGCAGAAATGGTTGAACTTGCGCCCTTCAATATCATGGTTTTACGCGGTCCAAACCTGATCGTTGAGGTATATAATCCCAGCTACGCTCAGATACTGAAGGGGCGGGAAGTACGTGGGCGGCCCCTTGAAATTGTCTTCGAACTTTTCTGGGAGGAAGGCATCCCTATTGTACGCGCCGCGCACGAGGTCTTTAGACAGGGCATTACGCAAACGACCCCCAGAGTACTGACCCGAGTGCCAAATACCAATGGAGGGTATAGCGAAAGTTATTTTGTCTATACACTTGTACCTTCACACGACGCCGGAGGAAAAGTATCGGGCGTGATCATTTACGCCGTGGACGAGACGCAACATCGCGTGAGAGAGTTGATGGAGGAACGCGAAAGGCTCAGGCTGATTTTCGAGCATAGCGATATGGCTGCCCTCGCTCTCTACGATGCTCAGACAGCCGAACTGGTGATGGGAAGCCCCCGCTACCTTGATATGAAGGCAAGCACCCATAACATCGAACGTGACAAGCTCACCGGCAAGAAATGGCACGAGCTGACTATCGCCTCGTGGCCGGACGAGGAGGAGAGCCCCTGGCAGAGGGTCATAAAGACTCACGAACCGCTTCATCTGCCGGAGTTGCATTTATCGTCTTCTCAAAATAAGCAAGAAATGGTTTTGGACTATTCCCTCATTCCGATCTTTGCGAGGGAGGAACAGGACACTATTCGTTATATCGTTGTCTCTGCCATTGATATTACGAAGCAGGTGCAGGCGCGGCAGGAATTGATACAGTTGAATCGCCTCAAAGATGAATTTTTGTCGCTGGCGAGCCATGAACTGCGCACGCCGCTCACCTCGATCATGGGCCATTCTGAGCTTCTCCAGCGCGCGTTAAAACGGTTGGACAACGGGGAGGTGTCAAAGGCAGACTTCTCTCAGGAGGCGCATATCCTTGATATGATTGTTCACCAGTCCCGGCGTTTAAATCACCTGATCGAGGAGATGGTGGATATCACGCGGATTCGCAGTGAACAGTTCGAGATCAAACACAAGGAAAACGTGAATATTATCCAACTGGTGCAGCATGTGCTTGAACAATATATCGACTCCAAGCACGAGATCAATCTCGTCACACGCGATGATGAGATCATCGTGAACAGCGATGAAGGGCGGATAGAGCAGGTACTGAACAACCTGGTCGGCAATGCCGTCAAATATAGTCCGGCAGGGAAGCCAATCGAAGTAAGGGTGGAGCGCGATAAGCATGAAGTGACGATCGCTGTGCGAGACGAAGGTGTAGGCATCAGTGAAGAACAACAGAGGCATATTTTTGAACGCTTCTACCGTGTCCACAACGACGCGAACGCCGCCATTGAAGGATTAGGGCTGGGTCTCTACATCGCTCATGAGATTGTGGTACGACATGGAGGCCGCATGTGGCTTGAAAGCAAGCCAGGGAAGGGTAGTGCGTTCTACTTTTCGCTGCCGCTATCTATGTAGAAAGACCAGATCATTCCGTTTTTTCTGAATCCTTCTCGCTTCATCACTCAAAAGGTGAACAAAGAATCACTCAATTGGGTGATGTGCTGCCAGCCTATTGTGTCCTATACTGTACGTAGTAGCTGAACAGGAGGTGAGTTGTGAAGAATCGAAAGGTATTACTCACAGCAGCGATAGCAACTATGGGAGCCGGTGCTATCCTAACAGCAGCAATTGCGGTCGCCAAGGCCCAGACAGATAGTACATTGGACGAACTGGCAGCGCACAATGACAACCCTGCTACCGATTATGACGCTGCGATTGCTCGCTTTGCCCAGGTGCAGGCCGAAGAGGGTGACGCGATCAATCCGCTGTGCCACTCGAAACTGATGACCCATGGTAATAAAACGGAGCGGGTCATTGTGCTGGTGCATGGGATGACCAACTGCCCACAGCAATTTGCCGAATTTGCTCCCCTGTTCTTTGAACACGGATACAATGTCCTCATCCCGCGCATGCCGCGCAATGGCCTGGCTAATCGCATGACCGAGGAGTTGAAGTATCTCACCGCGGAGGAATTGCGGGACTGCTGCAACACGATGGTGGATATCGCAAGAGGGCTCGGCGACCACGTCACCTTCCTTGGAATCTCAGCGGGCGGCTCCATGGCCGCGTGGGTAGCCCAACATCGCGCCGACGTCGATAAAGCCGTCGTGATTGCTCCATCGATAGGTTTCACTAACCTGGGAGCGGATAAGCTAACGAGTTTCGCTATCATGCTCACTCATTACCTGCCAAATATCGGGTCGCAGTATTTCTTTCCCTTCCAGGATGGGCCACAGTATAGTTACCTGGGATATTCTTCACGCGGCATCGGTGAGGTTATGCGCTTCGGAAAATCTATTAGCAAATCCGCGAAGAATGAGAAGCCTGCTGCAAAGTCTATCCTCGTGGTTACTAACGGCGCTGATACTGCCGTCAACAGCAAAATGAACCTGGCACTGGTGAAGATGTGGCGAAGTTGTGGTTACGAGGCTATCGAGCAGTATGAATTCGACGCGGACAAGAAACTTATACACGATATCATCGATCCACAGCAGGTTCAACAACAAACGGCACTGGTTTACCCGATACTATTCGACTTAATTACGCGTTAGTGGGTATGCGGCGTATAACGTTCGGTGCAACAGCGAACGCGAGATTTATGTATGAGAGAGCACCGGTGTAGCTCGCTTGTTCGTAGCGTTTCAAAGGTTCCGCTATGTATACAATAGACACAACAACAATTTTTCATTTCTTGCAGACGATGTGGGCCCTGGCATGGGGGGCTATGAAGCTTGACCCGGCAGCATTTAAGGCTGTAGAACCGACAGGTACTGGTCTTTTGATCACTGCTATAGTCTTCCTGGCAGGTGTATCTGAAACGATTGGACAGAGCGTGGTACTTTTCGCCAATCGCGTCAAACCCGGGCGTTTTGCCTTGAGTTTGCTGTTGAACGGGATCCTCTTCATCGTTAGTGTCTTCATATTGACAGGTTCTATCTGGGGTATCGCGAAAGTCCTCTTTCATACCGATGTACCGTACATCGGCCTGCTCCGAGAGGCTGGCCTTTCCTACGCCCCGCTGCTGTTTAGTTTTTTCGTCCTGCTCCCCTACATGGGTATCTTTATCAATCGCGCTCTCAGCGTCTGGAGTTTTCTGGCGCTGCTGGTAGCGCTAAAAGTGGTAATGGGCTTCGTCCTCTGGCAGGCGCTCATCTGTTCGATCTTTGGCTGGGCGCTCGTGCAGGTGCTGAAATACACGCTTGGTAGACCTTTCGTCGCCATCGAGCGCTGGCTCCGGCGCATTACTGCCGGTGTGAATCTGGCGGTGGAGTCACCTGACAAGCTTATCGAGACAATCATCGAGCAAACGATTGACAATCCTAAGGGAGGAAAATCGTGATCTTTTCTTTCATCATGCAGTTATTGGGCATTGGTCTCATCCTTATTCTCCTGATGGGATTGTTATCTCCTTTAGAGTCAATGGGCTGGTGGGCTGGCTGGTCAGATGTGGACAAGGACAAGGCGAAAGTCGCAGGTACACCGAAGGATCAGGAAACGCAAGAAATTACTGGCCAGTCCGCAGCCGGGCATTACGTGGTCTACCTCTCCGGTATAGGGGCCATCGCTGGGGATTTTCTAGAAAAAGAGGAGATAGCCTTCCTGGACAAAGTGGAGGCATGCGTTCCCGGTACAGCAGTGGTGCGAGATGTCTTTCCCTATGCCATGAACAACAAGGGCCTGACCGGACACAGGACTTTCAGGTCCCTCTGGCAGTGGATCAAAGATCTCAAGTTGAAAAACAAGTTATTGATGAGCAACCTGATTAACCTGCGCAATCTCTTCCAGGTTGCTGTTTCCGCCGACAGGCGCTACGGCCCAATCTACAATTATGGTACAGCCGGGGTGATCCTCGATGGACTGCGCCGCAAGGGGTATGTGGTTGGCAGCGGCATATCCGTCACGCTTATCGGTTACAGTGGTGGAGGGCAGATCGCAGTTGGCGCAGCCACTTACCTGGGTCCAATACTGAAAGCGCCTATCCAGGTCATTACCCTGGGCGGTGTCATGGCCGATGATCCAGGTTTCGCAAATGTCAGGCACCTCTATCAATTCCATGGCGAGAAGGACCCCGTACAGGCTTTGGGCAAGGTTTGCTACGCTGGTCGCTGGCCTATCCTTCCGCATTCGCCCTGGAATATAGCGTTGGCCGAAGACAGAATCACGGTGATCGATGTAGGACCTACAACACATAATGATCCGGGGGGCTACTTTTTGCAGTCTGAAGAGCAGAAGGCGAAAGGGGAGCACTACCAGGACCGCACTATTGATAGGATTGTTGAAATTATTAACCACCCTACCGAGGTGGTGAGTTTCTCTGACGAGAAGCAGTTGGCAGCGGGAGCGTAAAGCTACAATTCGATCCCTCCAAGGGATTCTCTATGCTCAATGGCCCGTTGATAATAACCCTCGGCTCTGGTCAATAGATTTTGACGTTCCGCATCAGTCAGGTCACGTTTCACTGTCGCCGGTATCCCCACCGCAAGCACGCCTCCTGGAATAATCTTATGTTCTCCAACGAGTGTGCAGGCTCCAATGATCGTATTTGAGCCAACCTGCGCGTGCGATAGCACTACGGCGCTCATCGCTACCAGCACATGATGGCCCAGGGTAGCCCCGTGTACAATCGCGCCGTGTCCAATAATACACTCATCACCAATCGTCAGGGGAGCGTCTGCATCGACATGCAGCGTACAATTGTCCTGGATGTTTGTACGGCGACCTATGACGATAGGAGCAGTATCCCCTCGCACAACAGCGTTGTACCAGATGTTTGCACCTTGCTCTATGGTGACATTGCCGATGACCATTGCGCCAGGGGCGATAAATACGTCTTCGGCGATGGTAGGCATAACACCTTTATATGGCAGGATCGGCATGATTGCTCCTTTTTCCACTGGCTATGCGCAGCACGACACAGGCGGCGTGCACTCCCAGCGCCGAGAGTTCCTGTTCTGTTTTTTGCCTGCACCTAAACCGCCACGCGTTTTACCGCCCAGACAATCTGATCCAGATGTGGGTAGTAATGAGCGTCAGCGGGGTCAAAACTATTGATGACAACCTGGTTGTAATTCTGCCCTTCGGCATGTATGTACTCTTTATTGTTCAGGGCCATGGCAACATGGGTTATTTCCTGGCTGCCGAAGAAGACCAGGTCTCCCTGCCGCATTGCAGCGCGATCGATACGACAGGGCAAAAAATCATGCTGTTGATCAGCATCACGTGGAATGATGTAGCCTCCCATGCGGTAGCACAGTTGCACCAGGCCGCTGCAATCTATCCCTTCCCAGCTTGTTCCTCCCCAGAGATAGGGGCGTCCGAGAAAGGCGCGGGCGTATCCTGTGATCGTCCCGGTCGACGCGCGTGGATAGATTTCCCCGCCTTCCCGTATCACAACATCGTCACGCGAGAGCCAGCCAGTACGCTCACCCGGCAATACAACCTGCACACGTCCTGGCACAGTTGTGTCCACTATGGGTAAAGCAGTCGAGAGGTAGAGTGTTCCAAGCGTGTCGTTGTTCTCCGCGTGCGCAAAGAGCGCGGTACGAGGCTTGTTGATGACAGCCATCAGCTGCAAGGGCGTCCTACAATGCTCACCGACTTTGCAAAATCCCCTGTTGACCGGTTCCTCCAACTGATCTGAGCGAAGCCAGCCCGTGTAGTCTGAGAGCGTAGCATGCGTCCACTCACCGGCAACTTCGCCAGCGGCTACAGGAGCATTCATCAGCGCCTGGGTGACCAGTTCAGAGGCGACATCCCGGCAGCGACGGATATCCGCCACACCTACCGATACAGCAAAAGATGTCATTGTCGTGGTCATGAACTTTTCCTTGGAGAGATAATCCTCAACGCAGGGCGTTGCTCATTACGAACATTAAGTTTGAAGGACGTTCCGCCATGCGCCGCATGAGATAGGGATACCATTGAGAACCATAAGGCACGTAGATGCGCATATTGTACCCCTGTTTCACCAGTTTTTCTTGCAGGTCGCGACGGATACCATAGAGCATTTGAAACTCAAAGGCATCCTTGCTGATGCCGTGATCGCGCGCATATTTGCAGGTCGCATTGATGATGGCCTCGTCATGGGTAGCTATCGCGGGATAATTCCCGCGCAAGAGCAACATCATCATCAGCTGCACAAAGCTGTGATCGACATCTTTCTTCTCCTGCATGGCGATGGTCCTGGGTTCTTTGTATGCGCCTTTCACCAGCCTGACCCGTACTCCTTGTGCGATAAGCTGCTCTACATCCTTCCTACTTCTATAGAGACAGGACTGAATCACGGTACCTACGTGCTCAAACTGCTGATGCATACGCAGCGTAATATCGATCGTCTGCTCTGTATAGGGCGATCCCTCCATGTCGATACGCACGAAGATCGAATATTTGTGAGCATGTTCAAGCAGCCGGCGCACATTCTCTTCACAGAGTTGCTGGGAAATATCCAGGCCAAGGGCAGTGAGCTTGATGGAAATATTCGCATCGATACCGGCCTGCTTGATAGCATCAAGGACCGTGATAAAATCCTGTGTGGCTGCTCTGGCCTCCCGGTCATCTGAAACGTTTTCACCAAGGTGATCGAGAGAAACGTGCATGCCCCTTTGATTCAGCACTCGTGTAGCCTCTATGGCTTCATCCAGCGCTTCACCTGCCACAAAGCGGCGGGAGACACTACGAGTTGCCGAGTTGGTGATAACGAAGTTACGTAAATTGTCATTTTGAGCCAGATACAACAGCGTATCTCTGAGTACCATTGCGCGGTTACCTCCTTGTTCCGTAACAACGCTGTTCCTGCTGGTAGATGGCTCCTCTGCTATCTGCCAGTATAAAGCTATGTAAATGGTTGTAAGATGTCAATGATGTCAGAACCAAAGTCCTCATATGTGGCTTACAAGGCTATTTTCTCTCCTTGAGTATACATCTGATACAGAGTTGAAAGCAACCTGTTCTATGCTGGTTGGCGGTTCATCACTGCATCATATAGTGGGAAGGATGCCTGGGATCGAGACGAATACCTACCAAATGGCCTGCCTGGTAGCCCATATCGAGTCGGTGGCCTTTAAACGTCCATCTGCGTCCTGTTCGTGGGTCTGTCCAGGTGGCGGTCACCAAGCATGTCTGATGAGCTATGTTGTCCCTTCTTACATGTGTGATGATCGCGCCTACATCAGTTCCGTATGCCTTGAGCCACCTGTAGTTAGAGACATAAAACACCACAGAGCCACCTATCAGCAAAAGGAGGGCTCCAGTAAGTGCCAGATCGAGAATAAGGATAGAAGTCATGCGCCTTTCCTTTCGAGACCTACGAGGAGTCAGCAACGTGTGTGGATCCTCATGATAAAGTAACAACGTTCTTCGCTTCAATAACTGGCCAAGCTCAACCTTGCATGCTTCATTATAACTTATTCTTCAGATAAATGGAAAAAAATGACGCAGTTCGATTTTTTGATCACATGCGGATATTCGTGAGAACACGAGGAGAGGCACCAATGAGTAACAACTGGCTTCGTTTTCGTGGAACGCTACTTCGTATGAGAGGAAGCGGTGGTGAGTATCCCTTGTGGTTTGCAGGTCTGCACGCACACGGCAACAAGTTTCCCATCAGCTCCGGTTGGGTCCTGGACAAGAACGGCGGCCCATTCTGGTTGAGTGTAAAGCGCGTTCAGATAATCGGGGGAAAGGACAGCGATCGTATGCTCTGCCTCGATAGTGGCTTTGCGCACCCGTTTCGCATTTTAGAGCGCAAGGCATAGCCTAAGCCTCTTGCTCCGGGCCGATACGGCTCCACAGACCAAGGCGTAATAATTCGTTGCGGGCCTCAAAACCAAACGAATCCGGGTCCATTGAACGTCCATGCCGGATGACGAGTCCGCGCAGCATCTCTATCTGCTCGGATTTACTGGCGGCATCCCGTTCAAAGGGGATATGCTGGGCGAGTTGCTCGATTGCTTGCCTGTTGTACCATTGTTCTTGCGTCTCTGCCATGGCAAAATAGGTAAATTGTACACGCCCTGAACGTTTTGTCAGGTGTGAGCCGCAATAAAACTCAAGACATGCTGCCACGCGTCTGCGGAAACATCGGCAAACTCGACGGCACGCCGGTCAAAGAAACTATGGGGAGCACCAGGATAGATAACCATCTCATGTTCAACGCCAGCCTCATCCAGCACCTCGTCAAAGCGCTGTACGGCGCTGATAGGAATATTCGGATCGGCCCCACCAAACAGGCCAAGCACAGGATAACGGATCTTGTGAGCCTGCTCCAATAACGTCCCCCTGCCGCCAAAATCCCTGGTCACCCCGGCATAGAAGCCGATAACGCCAGCAAATCCAAAGTCCTGTGTGCCACTGAGGAAAGAGAGGGTACCACCCATGCAAAAGCCGACGGTGAAGCTGGATCGATGAGCTCCCTCGCCTGAACGCAAATAGGCGAGAGCCGCCGCAACATCAGCAAAGAAAGTCTCTAGCCTTATCTGTTGCACATGAGGCATGTACTCAAATGAGTCATCGCGCGAACCAATGCCGGCAGTGCGACCAAAGTAGTCAATGGCCACCGCGGTGATACCGATCTCGGCAAAGCGCAGGGCCAGTTCTTTGTAGAATTGATGGAGGCCGCGTACATCTGGAAATATGAGGATTTGCGCACCAGTTGGCTTTCCTGGCTGAGCAGCGTAGGCGGCAAAGCGATTCCCGTCCGCTGCTTCGAGCACGATATCTTCGCCATGGGCAGCGCCAGCCTCGCTTGGAGGCAGGGGAGGACGAGCATTATCATCATAACACATGTGACAGCTTACTCCTTTATTTCGTTTTTGTATGTCCTTGTGACTATTGTAGCCAATATTCTTTCTTTGTGCCAGGGTAACAAAGAGACACATGATTTCTCAAAAGAGCATCGTGATACACGTTAAACCACCAGGAGCATAGCCATTTTGCCCTATAGCCCCGCCCGGCATTTGACCATCGCAGTACATCAGTGTTACTGTAATTTCATGCCAATGTACAATTTAGAAATAGCTGTCATCAAACAAAGGTGGATGAACAACAATGCTTTGCACATTCTGTAATTCAGCCAGGTTAGACAATCAAGCACCCTGTCCGCGATGTGGCGCACCTTCGCCCCTCCTTGCAAATGCCGGAAGTTCCGCGACAACCATGCAGTGGGGAAATGGCGCTCCAGCGACGGGCAACCTGGCGATGAACAACCAGGCTTCACCCGTTATGACTCAAACATCCACTCAGCAACAGCAACAGCAGCAAGGGCAGCAACTGTCTCTTTTACCTGTCCCCTACCAGCCGCAAGCGCCTTTCATGACTATGCAGGCAGGAAATGGGCTCATACCTATGCAACAGCCGGGGACACTGTCTCCGGCACTGCCAGGCAACGGTCAGGATGGAGCCATTTATGTTCCGCCAATGTATACCAAACCGCGAGCCATTATTCCTCGCTACCGCGCAATAAGTGGATTACTGAGTGTACTGATCGTTTCCATACTTCTTTGTACCGGGGTCAGCTATTATCTCAACGCAAGTGGAAAACTGACAGCTATCAAACAGCTCTATGGCTTTGAGCCCCCGCCTAGTGCAAAACCGGCAGCAACACCTGTACTGGCAGACCCTAAAGCAAATCCTGACTTTGGGCCGGCATATAGCATCATCAATTCGGCCACTACCAACTCGCGTATCGACCCCGTCTCTCACGCGTCAACTCAGCCAGCCAACGTCTTCCAGGTAAACCAGACCATCTACCTGACCTATAGTGTGCAACGCCCTAAGTCACCCGGTGTGATGAGCATCAAATGGTATACCAATGGTTCTTTCTACCAGTCTCCCACGCCAATACAGGTCGCGACAAACGCGATTACGGGTTATACTACCCAGAAATATACGCTACCAGCCGAGGGCATGGTAGAGCTGTATTGGAATGATAAGCTGGCGATCCGGCTCTATTTCGTCGTGAGGTGAAGGGAATAGATACATTTCTTCGTAAGTAAAATGGCTCTCAGTGGCTGCGCCGCTAAGAGCCATTCTCTATACATAGGTGCTTTTCTTGTTCAACTGCACTGCGTATCGACGTTCACATCCCCGAGGACCTCTATCTGGCAGGCGAGGCGCATATTGGGGTTCTTCTTACGATCACCGCGCAGCCAGAACTTTTCCATAAATGTGAGGGGATTGGTATTTGACGAGGGAGAAACCGCTACGCGGTCTGTACCGCACAAACCATTGCCATGACAGTTAGCGTATTTCCACATGCCACAATACACGGGAACATCGTTCTCCAACGCGGGGTAGCGTACACTGTCGCCTACCGGCACTTCGACCTGGACATTTTCACGTACAAAAGTAATGGTTGGCAAGACTCTATCCTCCAGGTTTATTTGTTGATTACAAAGCCAATTGCAAGCAACTGGCGAAATATCCTGGTCAGAGTGTAGCACAGAGTGCAAAGAGCGTCAACAAGGCAGGGCGACCGCAAGGGTCGCCCCTACTATGGGACGAAGCGGCTTGCCAAGGCTGTGTATAGTAGGGGCGACCCTTGCGGTCGCCCTGGAGGGGTCGCTACCTCAAGTGACGACGAGGGTAACCGCTAACTTCTGAGGCTGAACCGCTGGACCTGAGTCACTATCGCTCACTGTCAATGTTGCCGTGTAGGTACCTGGGGATAACGAGGCGCTATTGCAGTCCACCTCGAGCAGGATATCGTTCCCCGGATTAAGCGATCCAGGAGGGGTATACACGGTCAACCACGAGGCTGTCGACTTTGTCACCCAGTATAGCGTTTTGGAGCCAGTGTTGGAAATATCCAGCAATTGAGTTGATTCGGTGAAAATATTATCGTGGCTGAAATCCATAGTGCTCGTTGAAAGCGTGATCTGAGCCCGTCCCTGCACCACAATACTCACGGTTATCCTCTGTGCAGGCACTTTTGACCCGGGGTCGCTATCAGCGACGGTAAGAGTGGTGTACAGGGTTCCCGCACCTGCCTGCGCGACGTTAGGAGTGACGGCGATACCGGTGCTTCTGTTGGGAGCCAGGCTACCAGCTGCTGAAGACACGGGAGCAAATGTTGCTCCATTCTGATCCTCCGCAATGACCCAATTGAGCGTGGCATTACCGGTATTGCTAAGCGTAAACGAGAGTGGCGCGGGATTTGTCCCTTGCAGCGTCGTGAAATTCAGCCTGCTTAGATTCAAGCTGATGACAGCAGTCAGAGGAATACTCACGGATAACGAAACTGGAACTTGCTTGGTGAGCCCTCCCCCATAGGTAAATGTCAGCGTCCCCTGATACGATTGGGGTTTGAGCGCGGCCGCATTGATATTGATAGCTACAGCCCCCGACTGGTTTATTTCCAGGTGTCCACTGGCAGGCGTTGCATTGAGCCAGTTCGCTCCATCGACTGTAGCCGCTGTTACTGTCCAATCTAATGGCCCTCCGCCACTATTTTGTAACGTGATGGTTTGTGCGGCGGGATTTTGTCCCACGGATGCAAAACTGAGTGACGGTGGCGATGCGATCAAGTTTCCAGGGGCCGCGACGCTGAGAGCCACCGTCACCGCCGGATTCGTTCCGCCCTTGAAATTGATCGTTCCCTGGTACGATCCTATTGCCAGCTGTTGAGATTGGACACTCACCTTCATTGTCTGACTGGTATGCGCGGCAAGATGGCCACTGGAAGGATTGATGGAGAGCCAGGGTGCGCCATCACCAGTTACAATAGAGCTATTCCAGTCAAGCGGTCGACCTCCAGTATTTTGCACCGTAATGGCCTGGTCAGCCGGATTCTGGCTTGTAGTTCCTGAATAGGTCAACGAAACAGGCGTAATGGTCAGTGCGGCCGGGGGAGCAGATTTGACGGTCATGGTTACAGTGAGGATCAACGGCCGATCGCTACTTCCCCGCTGGATAAAGGTGATATGGCCGCTATAGGCTTGGGGAGCCAGCGTACCAGCATTGACTACCACTTGAGTAATGCCGCGACCTGAAAAGGTGCCTGTGTTGGGAGAGACGGTGAGCCAGGGCTGGTCGCTACTCGCCTGCCAGGTGAGTTGTCGCCCTCCTGCGTTAATGAGGATGAAATCTTTTTTCGAGACAACACCAGGAACACTCGTACCGAAATCTAGTTTTGAGGTTGACAGCTGCAGTTGTGGGGGAGCCAGTGATGATTGTTCAACTGTTATAATTGCTGAAACGCTCACCGTCTGATCTTTTCCGCTATCAATGGCATGAATCGTGTGCTGTCCCACTGACCAGTTGGCAGGCACGATGATCTGTACAGAAAACGTGCCAATGTCATCCGCATGGGCGCGAAGAGGTCTTCCATTCCCATCTAAGATAGGATTGCTATTTTGATCGTACGTAAAAGTAAGGGGGTCGTTGATGCCAAAACCTTTGCCAGCCAGGACAAAGGTATCATCTACACGTAGTTGATCCGGAATAGCGGTTACTACCTGGGAATTCGGGGCAGGCTTCTTATTGATGAAAGCGTAGGCAAGCAGGCCACTTGCGACTAAGAAAATCAGGCATGAGATAGTGAACAGCGTGGGTACGTAGCGCTGCTGTAACAGAGGCTTGCCACGAAAGATCACCTCTTTTTTGAGAGGTGCAGCCGCGGGCAGGTAGCGCTGATGAGCACGCAAACCATGAGCTTCTTTTTTGTCACCAGCCGGAGTGGTACTCCGTCGAAGGGTGGGGAGGGAGGAAGCCTCGGGGAGATCACGAGGTAAACCTGGGGCAGGCGTGATCTCCGGCTCCTCTTTCTCCTGTTGCACAACAGCGCCCGGGTTGGACGATCTCGCGGGTGGTCGTTGCACCGCGAGCATCGCCGATTGGTAGGGTTGATCTTCAGGATGCAGGCCCGAGTAATGCCCGGCACGGTGCGGAGATGCAGGGGGAATTGTTCGTCGCCGGGTGCGAAGCGCAGACCTCTCCACCACTGCGCTTCTCTTGCCGCTCGGAGCGGTGAGAGCGCTCCTGGTAGAAACCCTGGTCGTGTTTCCTGCGAAGGATTGCCCACAGCGACTGCAGGTCACAGCTTCTGCACGTGACAATTTATGGCAGTTAGCACAACGTTTTGTTTGCATACAGGTGTCTCAGGTGTGTCGATGGTATGTTCTGCGGATATCCAATGATACATGCTGGTATAGTAAAACATATTGTACCATATCATGTGACATAAGAGAACCTTCGAAGGCGAAAGAGGGTTGAAGCCATGATGCATCAATGGGGATAGACATTGGCGGGGAAACTCAGCTTATCACCTGTCAGGTTAAAGGAGACCGTGCCAAGGTAGCTGATGGTGCCATCAGTCCCATTAACAGTTAGCGTGTATGAGTCCAGAGCAAGATTAGCAAATGAGAAGTTACCTGAGCCATCAGCAGTAACGATGATTGTCTGATTCGTTGAATTATTCAACAGGTTCAGGCTAGACCCAGGCAGTCGTTTGCTGGATGTACAATTGCTATCGGAACAGGCAATGACGGACCCACTGAAGGTATAGCCGGTGACCGTCAAAGTGACATTGACAGTCTGTGGACTGTTCTGAACGATCGCCCCACCATTGCCAAAGGCTGAGACGGTAATCGTGCCAGAATAAATCCCTGGTGACAAGTTTCGAGGATTGACGCCAACCGGTACGGTAGCGCTGCCTGTCCCCGATGCCGGCGGACCCAGAACAAGCCAGCCACTACTGCCTGAATCACCTTGCGCTTGCCAGGTTACGGGAAGAGCACAGGCGCCAGTCTCACTCAGCGAGAGGTTCTGGGTGGATGACGACGACTGACCCTGGATACCGGAGAGCATCAGGTTCGGCGGCCCTACCTGCAACTGGCATGGTTGCAGGACGGTCAGCGTCACAGTGAAGAATCGTGGGCTACCCTGTGCAGCAGTATTCGAACCATCTGTCGCGCTTAGCGAGACCCGGGTACTATACGTGCCAGCGTTTAAGCCAGCAGTGTTCACGGAAACCGTTATGGGGACAGATTGACCACTAGCCACCAGGGAGCCGGATGCAGGTGCCAATGCCAACCAGCTAGCCGGGTTTGTGAGAGTCGTATGCCAGCTCAGCGGCCAGGCGCAATTACCGGTACCTGTGATTGAAACCGACTGAGGACCCGGGTTAGAGCTGCCCTGGGTGGCACTAAAGGCTACGGAACTCAACGAAGGCGGCTGTAGTGTACAGGGTGGAAGCACCAGTAGATTGACGGTAATCGTCTGAGGGCTGCCAGCAGCAGGAGCACCATTACTATCTGCACCAACGAAGACGACCTGTCCCACGTAGGTATTGGGAGTGAGATTAGCAGTATAGATACTGATGGTTACCTGGCCAGTCTGACCGGGAGCGATACTTCCACCTGTAGGACTGGCAGCGAGCCAGGAAGTCATGATATTGACGGTGGTATGCCAGCTGAGTTGGCTTTTACCGGTATTGGTAATCGTTACGACCTGGCCCGGGGGATTCGGCAAACCTTGCGTCGTACTGAAGTTAAGGCTGAGGGGCGTGGCTCCCATAATTGGCGCGGAAGGTGATGGAGGCGCCTGGACGATCAACTGCACCATAACCGTCTGCGTGCTCTGTGCGACTGTAACAATAATATAGCTATTGTAGGTTCCAGGTCTTAGAATGGAGGCATTCACCCCAATCGCAGTTACGGCGTTTGTGGAACCTTTTATTTGCCCGCTGGCGGGTGTGAGTGACAGCCAGTTAGCGGCGGAGAGAGCCTTCCAATTGACTGTTCCAGAGCAACTCGAATTGGCGCTCAAACTCAGCGATTGATAGCTCGGATTGCTCTGACCCAAAACGGCCGTGAAGGACATACTGCCAGCGCTCAGAGTCAAGCCACAACGCGGCAAGATAGTGAGAGAGACACTGATGGTCTGTGGGCTATTATAGACTCCATGACCGGCCGAGATTGAAAGCACATTGGTGTAGACACCAGGCAACAGGGCGCGGCTATGGACAATCAAATGGAGCAGGCTGCTCGAGCGAGGGACCACGACCCCCGAAGACACATCGGTACTTAACCAGTTGCTACTCGCATCAAACATGATGGGCAGCAGGCTCTGGCTCGCCACAGGGAGCGCGTTATTCGCGGTTATCGACCAATCCAAAGGCTGTGTGCCTGGATTGCTGACCGTCAACACCTGCGCCGGGGGATCGGCCTCGCCATCGAGCGCGGTAAACGAGAGCACAGGCGGTATCACTTCCAGCACTGGCCCTGGATTAGCAGGCAATGGACGCACCGTCATGGTTACGTGTACCCACTGGGCCTCACCGATGTTGGAAGTAAAGGTAATTGTCCCCTTGTAATCTCCTGGCTTGAGATTAGCGCGTTCAACGGCAACAGCAATGGTCTGACTCGCACTGAACATACCTTGAGGGGGAGAGAGCAGTAGCCAGGGTTGATCACTATTTGCCGCCCATGAGATCGAGCCACCGCCTGAATTATGCAGGGTCAGCGATTGGATAGTGTTTGCTCCCAGGTAGTCAGCGCCGAAATCAAGCGAAGTTGTATCGATGAGCAGATGTGACGGGCGCGCGGGCCCGGAGCCGATGATTTGTAATGTAGCGCTGGCTGTATAGCGCGTTGAGATATCTTCAGCCTCGATCGTGTGGTAGCCAGGAGTCCAGGTGGCATCAACGAGCATATTCACATCCGCGGACCCGTTTGAATCAATTTTGATAAGAGCAGAGCCGCCGGTCAGTTGCACCGATTCCTGAATATCATGGGTTAAATAGACATGCGTGAAGGAAGAGAAATGATGGATATGCAGCATGACTGTCTGACCTATTCTGGCCACATTTGAGGAAAGGGTCAGCGAGGGTGGGCCATTGGACACATTGACTGAATGGCGGGGGTGTAAAAATGCGACAGAAATCAGGGCCCCATCCGTCACAAAAGCGATGATCGCCAGTATGACCAGGACGACAAAGGTCATATGCATGCGAGGGTGTTTAGCTCGCTTAACAAGCTGCGGGGTCAGAGGGAGGGTAACCAATCCCTCCGCGACAGCGCGGCGCCAATCATCTTCCTCAATGCGGGCAATCTCGGCGCTGTTTGGGAAGTGCCGCGCCATCAAAGGGTCTGTCCGATTCGACCAGGTATCATCTTCGCTCTCATCGGAATCGCCATCCGGTTGCAGCCATGGCCAGTGATCGGGAATATGTTTCCCCAGGTCCTTTTCCTGTTCAGCCGAAGATTTCTTCGAGATCTGCGGCAAAGGAGTGCTATTGCGCTGGATATCGGCGGAAATATCGCGAATTGGCGATAATCGCGATGCATGCAGCATACGGCGATTGCCCTGTTCAATCTCGGCAATACGCCTGGCAGCCTCGGTGAGGCTCTTAACAGTGTGCTCCACAACATACTCGTTGCCGTACTCTTCTGGCGCTATTGGAGCTTCGGATGGAGGAGTATCCAGGCGTTCAGGTTGAGATTGGGGGACGGCTGGTTGGGGGCCGGTAATACGTTCCAGTGGATCGTCGCTAACCTCAACATGTTTAGGAGGCACGGCGATGACAGGAGAAAGCTTTAGCGTCTCCTCCTTAACGATATCCGCTGACTGCCCCAGCTGGCTTCGTAAGAGCGACCGACAACTTTCACAAAATACTGAGGCCGCCTCACGAGGCTTGCTGCAACGCAAACATTGACTCATGTCCTGCTCTTCTTGCGCATTGCTCCCGAAGATTTGTGTGTTCTTATTGTCTCATGCGTTCCCTGAACACAGCCAGGATATCACCCAAAATACCTATCCGGCTGTTTTCTGCGATACCCCCATTGCAGCAGAACTCTTCCCCCAGCATGTCTATGCTATAAAACGTTGGGGTACATGTATTTGTCACATCAAGCGGGCGGTAAAGAGGATGCATAAGTAACGCAGCTGCCTTGGCTCGAAAGGGCGATCCGAGCAGGGCGACCGCAAGCGCACAATCCCCCACCCCTCAAGGTTGACCGCAAGGGGCAACCCTACTATATACGAACTGGCTTGAGCAGCGTCTTCCTGGTTTAGTCGCCCCTGGAGGCCGCACTTCTCTTTCTCGCCCTGCTCGCTGTTTGTCGCACTTGTCGCATTTGTCGCAGATGTCCTCTTTTATCAAAAGGGGAGGCGACAGGAGCGCAATTATGAACATAAATTATTAAATGCGGTAAGATGCATGCGCTCACTTGACTGTGACAGTGATGTCAATGTCGAAAAGTTCTCTTTTGCCGATGAGAGCAAACCACAAGAGTATTGCCAGCAATAGGATGCGCCAGGGCCGTTCCTATTTACAAGCATAATTATTAGGAACGGCCCTGGCGCATCAGGGGTGATGAAATTTAGCGCAAGACGGCGCCAAACTTTTCATGTAATGCACGGATGATGCCATCCTGGAGGGTGTTGACCTCGGCATCGGTCAGCGTGCGATCCTGTGATTGGTAGGCCAGCGAATAGGTCAGGTTTTTCTTGCCGAGGGGGATAGGCTCTCCGGTGTAGACATCGAATAGCGCCACCGAACGCAAAAGCTCACCACCGCTTTGCACGATAGCATCATGAATATCCTGGGCTGGTACCTGTTCATCTACTACCAAAGCCAAGTCGCGTGTGAGTTCTTGTTGACGTGAGATGGGCGCATACGTCAGGCTACGCGGTACAGCCTCGTAGAGTTGTTCCAGGTCAAGCTCACACATGTAGGTGCGCTGCGGTATGTCGTAGCGCTGCTGCACTAATGGATGCACCTCGCCCATCACCCCTACAGGGCTGAATGTCTCCTCGCCGGCGTCTGTCATGCGCGGCAGTTCCAGCAAGGCACAACGCCCTGGATGAAACGTTGGATGCTGCGTGGACGTGAAACGATAACGACTGATGTGTAATGCTGTCAACAAGGTCTCAACGACGCCCTTCAGGTCATAGAAATCCGCGGGACGCGACAGTTCGGCATACCAGGAAATCTCTGCCGGACCACTGAGGGCAATACCAACGCTGCGGCGCTCATCCGGTAAACTGGAGGGCTCGTCTGACGGCAGGTAACGCCGTCCGATCTCGAAGAAACGCAGGCCGGCTTTGCTGCGCTTGCTATTCTCCTGGATCGTCTCTAACAGACCACTCATGAGTGTCAAACGCATAGTGTCGTGATCGCTGCTCAAGGGATTCACGAGCGTCACCGCCGGTAATGTACGCGCATCGAAGGGTACAACGGCGCTCGATGCCCCATTTTTGGCAGCTACCGCCGTGTTTGTACCGTTTGAGGGCACGCCCCGCGCACCCTGCAGCAGCACACGCGCCGACTGGGCATCAGCGTGAGCCAGCAGTTTGAACATGCGATCGCGACTGATCATCGCATACGTGATAATCTCGTTCAGGCCCGCCCCGATCAAGATGTTGCGTATAGCATATTCCCGCTCGAACCAGGAGTCCACCTGCGGTTCAGGCAGCGGCCCAACAGGAATTGTGCTGGGGATCGAGTTGTAGCCGATCATGCGCAGCACTTCTTCTACCAGGTCGGCGCTCTCTACAACATCCGGGCGAAAGGTTGGCACGGTTACCTGCATGCTGTTACTGTGCTCATCGGGGACAACGATGAAACCCAACCACGACAGGGCTTCCACAACTTCATGCTGCGTCACCTTGACAGCCGTTAACCACTCTACATCATCGGTAGAGAATGTGATGGTGCGCGGTTGGGGGGGCGACGGATAACAATCGACGACGCCGGGATGAACGGTCCCACCAGCGTGTTCCGCCATCAGCTGCATTGCTCGATTAGCGCCGGCAACGGTCAGTTCGGGGTCCAGGCGTTTCTCGAAGCGGCTGGATGCATCGGTACGCAGTCCAAGTTCTACAGAGGTACGCCGCACACTCGCAGCCTGGAAATTTGCCGCTTCCAGCAGCACGGTGGTCGTGTTGTCATTGACTTCGCTGATGGCGCCGCCCATGACACCGGCAATGGCGATTGGACCCTCTGGATCAGCAATAAGCAGCATATCGGGCGTCAGTTTGCGTTTTACGCCATCGAGGGTGACTATCTCCTCACCCGGCCGGGCACGGCGCACAATAATATGATGATGACGCACCAGGTCGTAGTCGAAACCGTGCAGCGGTTGGCCGAACTCCAGCATGACGTAGTTGGTGATATCGACGACATTATTGATTGGTCGCATGCCTGCCGCCAGCAGTCGCCGCCCCATCCATTCAGGCGAAGGACCGATCTTGATGTCGCTGATAATACGGGCACTGTAGCGAGGGCAGAGATCGGTGTCCTCTACCGTCACCTTTACCATCTCCGCGGTGGGTCTCCCACGCTCGTGTAAGACCGGTTGTGGGATGCGCAGTTCCTGCTTCGTTAGCGCGGCCACCTCACGAGCAATCCCAATGATTGAAGAGAGGTCGCCACGATTGGCTTTAATTGCGAATTCGAAAACGACCTCACCCAATACATCAACGAGCTTCTGCCCAAGAGGGGTCGCGGGATCAAGGATGTAGATGCCGGAGTGGTCATTCCCGATGCCCAGTTCGCGTGGTGAACAGAGCATTCCCTGCGAGTGATAGCCCATTGTTTTCTTCTCACCAATGGTGAGATCGCCGACCTTTGCTCCAACGCGGGCCAGCGGCACTTTGTCGCCCTGCTTGATATTGGGCGCGCCACAGATGATGCCAAGTTCCTCTGTACCTGTATTCACGCGTGCGTAGCTGAGATGGTCCGAGCCGGCTACTTTTTCCAGGTGAGCAATCTGGGCGCTGATGATGTCCTCGCCCCAATCGGCTCCTATATATTCGATAGCTTCAACTTCCAGCCCGGCCATGGTCAGCGTGTGCGCCAATACTTCCGGAGGCATTGTTATGTCAACATATTCTTTCAGCCAGCTTAGTGGCACTTTCATATTATTATCTCCTCACCATCTTGTAAAAAATGCGGGAACCTTTGTGTAAGGGCGAAATTATGAGTTTTAACAAAATCATTCGGATAGTGGAACATCCGGCGAGGGCCGATCAATCGGCACCTACTGGTGGCCGGATTAATTCGTTAATGTGCATAATTGCGCCCCTACATGAGTTGTTTAGAATTGCTTTAAGAAACGTAGATCGTTGGCAGAGAACAGGCGTATTTCCTCGATGGTATGCCTCAGGATGGCGACACGCTCAGGTCCGATGCCGAAGGCGAAGCCGCGGTACTTCGCGGGATCGTAGCCAACTCCTCGCAGCACATGTGGATGCACCATGCCACAACCAAGCATCTCTATCCAACCGGTGTATTTACAGGTGCGACAGCCCACGCCGGCGCAGATGGGGCAATCTATGTCCATCTCCGCGCTGGGTTCTGTGAACGGGAAGTAGCTTCCACGGAAGCGCACCTGCCGTCCCTCGCCGAAAAGTGCGCGGGCAAGTCGCTCCAGGCAGCCTTTGAGATCGCCCATTGTACAATACTCGTCGATCAGCAATCCTTCGACCTGGTGGAACATGGCTTCGTGCGAGGCATCGATAGCCTCATTGCGGTAGACTTTGCCAGGGGCGACGACGCGCACCGGCGGGCGCATCTGCTCCATGACGCGAATCTGCATCGGTGAGGTCTGAGTGCGCAGCAAAATCTGGCCAGGAACAACCCAGAAGGTGTCCTGCATATCGCGCGCCGGATGGTCCGCAGGAATATTCAGGGCCTGGAAGTTGTAGTAGTCGGTCTCTACCTCCGGCCCATCTATCACGTGGAAGCCCATCTTCACAAAGACTTGCGTGATATCCCAGATGGCGCGCGAAATCGGGTGCATATGCCCGACGGGTAAAGCCCGGCCCGGCAGCGTCACGTCGATGCGCTCCTTCTCCAGAGCTTGTAGCATCTCCCGCTGGCGCAGCGCTTCTTTCCTGGCGGCCAGCCGCTCCGTCAATTCGGCCTTGACGGCGTTGATCTTCTGCCCAACTACCGGGCGTTCCTCTTTCGATAATTTGCCCATTACGGAGGAGATGTTGGTCAATTCACCACGTTTGCGACCAAGGTACTTATGGTCCCACTCCTCCAGTTCAGCCGAGGTTTCAATCGACTCCAATTCCTCGATGGCACGGGCCCGCAGCGCATCGAGCTGCTCCAATAAAGCGTTCAGTTCCCCTATCATGCTTGCATCCTCCCAGGAATCAAAAAACCGACAAACTTAACGTCAACAGGGACGAAGTTGCCGGCAATCTCCGTGGTACCACCCGTATTGAACCAGCCGTTTATAGTTACCGCTTATCCAGAGATGGATAGGTATAGAAAGAAGAAAAAGACAGGCGGTAAAAATGGCGCTGAGTTCCACTCGGTTTGTCCGATAACGGTGACGACCGGGACCGTCTACTTTGATATCACGGCGATAGCGCGGGATACCACGGTATTTTCAACAGCCAGCTCTGGGGTGAACTTCCTCAGCCCGGTTATGCAAAAGGGCTTGCAGCCGATGACCCTTTCTCTCTTGGCATCCCCTGTTTATGTGAGTACTCTCCCCATCATTGCTTTTGTTCACTACTCTATCAGGATATAGTATGGCAGATTCTGGAGGAAAAGTCCAGGGGGGTTTTGGAGTAAAAATAATTTGTGAGTATGAATGGTATTGCCAATTCGAGGGTTCAGGCGATACTATGTGCTTGATTTGATATTTTTAAAGAGGAGTAACAATCCATGAGCCGACGCGACCAGATACGTATGACCGATGAGGAGATACGCGCCTTCCTTGAAGAGCAGCGCACGCTCCAGGTAGCCACCATCGACCACGATGGGTATCCCCACCTCGTGGCTATGTGGTATGTGCTCATTAATGATGAGATCGCTTTCTGGACATATGCTAAATCGCAGAAGGCCGTCAACCTGCGGCGCGACCCACGGCTGACCTGCCTTGTTGAAGCGGGTCAGCGCTATGACGAGCTGCGTGGGGTGCAAAACAAGGGAAAGGCGGTGATGAGCGATGATCCCGCGACAGTCCTACACCTGGGCGAGGCCATCTGGGTACGCTATACCGGGCCGCTCAACGAGAATACTCGCTCAATGGTTGAGGCACAGGCGACTAAACGGGTGGCTATCTTTGTGAAGCCAGTAGAGATAACCTCGTGGGACCACCGTAAGCTGGGAGGCGCTTATTGATACGGATGAAACAAAGCGATATGTAGTGCAATCCTCTGTTACTGAAGTCCGAAACGCCGCCGCCATTTTGCTATTCTCGCCGCCCTGTCTCGCACGTTCCACAGGCGTTCTTCTTCGGCGGGACACCACTCGGCTTTGCCACAGTAGGGACACAGGGGGAACAATTCGTAGGGCGGGCAGAGCGCGCCGTCACCATATTGCAGCGTACCAACCTCGTAACGAATCTGCTCGCTCTCGAAGACGGCATGGCAGTGCTGGCAGCGCAGCAGCAGGTACTCGCGCCAATCTCGCGCCTTACATTCTGGACAAAACGCCGGGGGTGAGGCTGCTTGCCAATGATGATGGCAGCGATGGCAGTAATATGTCTCTGCCATGGATGGAGCCTTCGCACCGCGCAACATGCCCTGCTCTTTCAGCCTGTTTACTTCACTAGCGGAAAGCAGGTATGTGATCTCACCCAGGTCGATCTGTGCTGGCGAACCGTTGTTGAATACGGGGAAGGCATAGTAGCGCTTGCGGTCGTGGCGGGCCGCGGGAGACACGTCGGTGGTATTTTCCGTTGGTACGGATCTACCCAGCACGTGTTCCGAACGGCTCATGTTATAATTTCGGCGGCGTTCGGGGTCGATCAATGTCTGGTATGCGAGCAAGATTTCTCGCATCCTCTCCTCCGCATCCTCGCCTTTGTATACGTCCGGGTGGTATTGCAGCGCCCGGTGTTTGAATGCTTTTTTAATGACCTCGGCCGGGGCATTCGCATCGACGTCCAGTACCGAGTAGTAATCAGTAAATTGTTTCATTGCTAATGAGTAGTTGATCGCTTGATAAATGACTTCTAGTAATTAGACGGTTGAACCTTCAGAAGGTTGCATTTTGCGGGTCTTTCTCGGGAGGAAGGCCCCATGTTGCCTGACAGAATTATGGAACGGGATTACGGGATTTGAACTATTGACGGATAGGTCATTTTTCTGCTATACTTGTTTCGTTCCAATAACGGGGTGTAGCGCAGCCCGGTAGCGCACTTCAATGGGGTTGAAGTGGTCGGAGGTTCAAATCCTCTCACCCCGACTCGCAAAACGAGGTAGGAAAACGCTCAAGAAAAGGCTTCCTACCTCGTTTTATGTGTTCTCTTATGCCTTCCCTCGATCTCTCATTTGCGAAAAAATGTAGCAACACTGTAGCAACTGCTTTACAAGAGTACTACTCCACTCAACGTTCCAGCATCTCTATCGCTTATTTGCTAGAGGAGGTAACAACAGCATGTTGGTCGGATTGCCTCTTGAATTGCGGGGTTCAGTTGTCCCAGAAAACGGTGGTTTCGTGAATGTCAAGTCAGGGTGTAACACCACATTTTTCCCCTACGCATCTAAACCGGGAAGGCTAGCATTTGGATATGTGTTCCCAGGAAGTGAAACTTTTTCAGCGTTGCGCGTCTAGACTAGGATAAGATCTGATGGTACAATGCGGCCTAGAAGATTGCCCAATTTCTGAAAAAGGACGGACGCATGGGATGAAAGACCACCCTGAACGCACGGCCAGGT
>WNGQ01000332.1_pt1 | contig 65088 bp, 64 predicted proteins | sample 5407661 | NCBI WGS metagenome assembly WNGQ01 (sample SAMN13153382, study PRJNA577476) | soil metagenome | isolation source: 60 cm soil or saprolite under Garry oak tree replicate 2 | place: USA:California | collected 2016-06-15
GCGGGGCACTTGGCCAGCCGATCTCCGACGAACAGGCGATCGGCACCAACGGCGATCGGGTCAACTACTTCACCAAGGGCTATATCGGCTGGATCAAGGCGACCGGCCAGACCACCGTCGTCTTCTACCCAACCAGCTAACACCGGCCGTTTGCGACCCCATGACGCGCCCGGCTTGGCGATTTCGGCAAGCCGGGCGCGTCACAGTCAGTCCCAAGCTAGGTCAGGTTCTGCAGGCCTGCCAGATCGGACGTACGCAATCCAGGGCGGCGTTCACTGTGCGGGCCTCGATATCGAGGTCAGCGACCAAGGCGGCGTAGTCCCTCTCCCAGGCCGCTGGAGGAGCAGGAAGGTCGTCAGGCATCTGGTGGGTGCCGCGGGCGTTGAATACCATTTCGAGGCGCTCACGTAGCCGTGCTGGATCGAGCATCTCGTTCTCAATGAGTAGCACGAGGTCGACCAGGTCCTTGACTCGAGTGTTTGGCCGCTCACCGTAGGTGCGCGTCAGGGCGTGGAACTTCTCCGCCGCATGTTGAGCGAGGTCGACCGCCTCGACAGTGACGGAAGGCGGGTAGTTGGCGAACGCCAGGCTGGAGGCGAAGGTGAGCGGCTCAGTGCCGCCTCTGATCTCCTCGGCTCTCGCTACCACCTCCAACCGGACCGTTACGAAGGTTCTCGCCGCGAGCCGGGCCTGGATCGGGAAACGCCAACCTGGCCTGCCGGCACGATCGGCCTGCAGCGGTCTGGGCGGAGAGACGGCGAAGGCGAAGTAGTCCCCCTGAACGTCACTGCCGAGTGCGTCCATGAGTAGGACGTGCACCTGCCGGCTATCGTCCGCGTCCAGGACAGCCAAATCGAGATCACGCGTGGTCCGCGCCAGATCCGGCAGACGAAATTCCAGAGCGAGGCCGCCCTTCAGGATCCAGCGTCCAGTCGTATCGGCGGACAGGCGGACCAGCAACCGCTCGAACCCAACCTGCCGGCGCAGGCGATTCACGTCGATACCGCGGCGGGTCGCTTCCGCCGCGAGCCTGGCTTCGAGGCCGTCGCGGAGTGCGGACGGGGTCTGGTAATCGCGGGGTGTGAACTTTCCGGATGTCAACGAGCCACCTTTCCCAGCGCCCGCTCGATTCGGAGGGCGGCTCTGTCGCCGAACTCGTCGGAGCGCTCACGCAGCCGACGGGGATGGATCAGGCCACGGTCGATGGCATCGGCCATCGCGACGTCGAGTTGCTCCTGAGACGTGTCACCACCGGCCGTATCGAGGAGGGTCCGTTCCGGGGTGGTGAGGCGATAGCCTTCCCGCTCTTCCACGTCCTCAGAGGGAAGTACCCCCGGGTGCAGGACCACCGCCGGATGAGTCGAGCGAAACCCGGATGGGACAGTCAAATGCACCCGAAGCGGATTCACGTCCCCCAGTTCGTGCAGCGCCAGCGCTGACTCGTTGGAGACCACCGCGCGGTCTCGGCTCCACAGCCGCCAGAGGACGTAGACATCGTCTCCGCGTGCGGGCCAGTCCGGGATGCGGAAGATGCCGCGATCAACCCGCGTCCAATTGCCCCGGTCGACATGGTATTTCTGAGCCTGGTAGGAGTACCCCACCTCGCGCGCCTGTTCCGCGGTGAAGTACCCGGCCTGGCGTATCGCGACCGAGTTCAGCTTGCGGCGAAGGTCTGGAGCGTCTTGTGGCATGCTGACAGCATAACTCAATCGCAGTTTTAGTTCGGCGTTCTGGCAAGACGAATAACTACAGTCACCGTTGAGCTTCTCTGCGCAACCGAACGTCAGGCGTCCCACCGGTGGGCGGCATGCCGGCCGCCTTCATCGCGGTGGCGAAATAGGGGTTGCGGGAGTTGGCGACGGCCTCGAAGCCGTAGCGCAGCATCGCCGTCTCGTACTGGTCTTTTGCCTGGGTAAGCGGCACCCCGTCGGTGGCGACGCCAACCAGTTCGTGGCAGAGCAGTGCGGCATCTCTGAGGGCGGTGTTGGCGCCCTCGCCGCGGCCGGGGGTCATGGTGTGGATGGCGTCGCCGAGCAGCGTCACGTTTTGGGTCTGCCAGCGGGTGACCGGCCGCGAGCAGCGGATGGCGACCGGGAAGGTGGCGGAGGCGTCGGCCTCGGCGACGAGGCGCCGCAGGATCGGATGCCAGTCCCGCACGATGGCGCTCGCCTCCCGGTGCAGGGCGGGGCCGTCGGCGGCACGGAGCTGTTGGTCGCTGAGCGGGAGTTGCGCCTGGGTCGACCATCCGCTCAGGGTCCACATCAGGAAGTCCTGCGTTTCGGTGAGGTGCAGGTCTGGGGCGAACTTCATGGTGGCCTCGGCGAACGGCTGCCGCTTGCGGTATGCCCCGATGCCCATGGAGATCCCGTCTGAGCCGACCACGCGGGGGAATCCCTCGACGAAGACCTCGGGGACCCATTCCATAGTCTCGGGCGTGATCGGCGTCCTGCCGTAGATCGCGCTGCCGAGGTCGTCGAGCCCTGCGTCCGGCACGACCAGCTCGCGGATCGCGGAGTTGGCGCCGTCGGCGGCGACCAGCAGGTCACCGGTGGCGGCGGTCCCGTCGCTGAAGAAGGCACGGACCTGTCCGCCCTCCACCTGGTCGAACCGTTCGAAGGTCTTGCCGAACTGGACGACGTCCTCCAGGCCGGCGAGCAGGATCTCGCGCAGCGTGCGCCGGTTCACCCCGGCGCTGATGACTCGCGCGGAGTCGGGAGGGCCGGCCGGCAGCGGCTTTTCGAAGCGCTGGTGCAACTGGTCGTCGAAGACCGCCATCACGGTGTTGCCGGCCTTGTTGGAGGTGGCGACGTAGAGGTCGAACAGGTGCTCCGGGAGGCAGCTCAGCAGGGCGTGGCTGCCGTACGGGTTGATGTGGATGCGGTAGCCCTGGCCCCGGAAATCCGCCGACGCGTCGCGTTCGTAGAGCGCGACGCTGATACCTGCCTGCTTGAGGCCCTGCGCCAGGCAGAGCCCTCCGATCCCTCCACCGACGATTACGACGTTTCGCATGGGCGGTCCTCCTTCTCTCCTCGTCCACTGCTAAGACAATGACTGCTGTAGCAATTATTGTCAAAACAATAACTTTGAGGTCAGCTATCATGGCCGCATGGACACCAACGCGGATGCGGGCGCCCGCAGGCTGGCACTCGGCGGCAGCTCACTCCTCCACCAGGTCGAGCGCGAACTGCGCACCGCGCTGGAGAAGCAGGTCGCGCCTCTGGGCCTCACCGCCCAGCAAGCGGCCCTCCTGCTGCGGGCGGCACGACAGGCGACCAGCCCGAACCAGCTCGCCGCAGCACTCGGGACCGACACCGCGGGCATGACCAGGCTGCTCGACCGCCTGGAGAGCAAAGGGCTCGTCCGGCGCCACCGGCACCCGGACGACCGCCGCTCCATCGTCATCGAGGTGACCGAGGAGGGGCAGGCGCTGCTCCCCCGCATCGGCCCCGTGTTCGGCCGGGTCAGCAGCCAGCTCATGGCCGGCTTCTCGGAAGCGGAGAGCCGCCAGCTCACAGCGCTGCTGCAGCGACTGCTCGACAACCTCACGAGGCCGCCCTCCCCGCCCCCGACCGCCTGACCAGCGCCATTGCAAGCAAACTACAGCTCAGGCAGTGCCGAACCGACACCTTCTGCACACGAGGCACGACACTCCGTATTGGCGTGCATGTTCCTTGTGATCACTTTGTGCTGAGAAGGCAAACCGGATCGGGGGATTCCCAGATGAAGGCACTCGCGCAGCGCGTCAGCCAGGCGGTGGCGCGCCTCTGGCACGCCGCCTGGCAGCGCGTCACGTCGGTGGTCAAGCCGCTGGCGACGCGCCTCCGGCTCACCGGCCTCGCTGGCTGGCAGCGGGTGGCGCTCGTCGTCGGGCTCGCCATCCTGCTGGTGGGCGTCGGCGCGATGGCGGCCACGGCGCGGGTCAGCGGCACCAACGACCGCATCCTGCATGGCGTGCGGGTGGACGGCGTCGACCTCGGGGGTATGAACCGCGAGCAGGCGATCCGGGCGCTCAGCGCGCACGCCGACCAGGTCCTGCACCGCACCATCATGGTCTGCGGCACGGTCAACGGCCACCGCCGCCACTGGACGGTGACCCCGGCCGCGCTCGGGCAGAGCGCCGGCGTGTCACGGGCCGTCGAGACGGCCCTGGCCGGCCCGCGGCTCTCCTGGGTCGCGAACACCTGGCACCGGGTCAGCGGCCAGTCGGTGAACCTGCGGGTGCCCCTCCCCTACCACGCCGACAACGCGCGCGTCGTCGCCTACGTGCACAACATCGCCCGCCAGCTGGACGTCGCCCCAGTCAACGCCGGCATCGTGCTGGTCGGCGGCAGCATCGCCATGCACCACGCCCACACCGGCTGGGTGGTCGACGAGGCCGCCGGCGTCCGCTCCCTGACCGCGGCGGTCTCCGGCAGCCAGGGCACGCAGACCGTCCAGCTCCGCGTCGTGCGGGCGCTGCCCAAGGTGGCCGACCGCCAGCTCGGCAGGACCGTCGGGGTGGACCTGTCCAGCAACCGGCTCACCCTTTGGAACGGCTTCAAGGTGCTGCGGACCTACTCGGTCGCGACCGCCAAGCCTGGCTTCACCACCCCGCGAGGCAGCTGGAAGGTAGTCTCCAAGGTGATGTTCCCGACCTGGCACAACCCGGCCCCCAACGGCTGGGGCTCCGGCGAGCCGCTGGTCATCCCGCCCGGCCCGGGCAACCCGCTCGGCACCCGGGCGCTGAACCTGAGCGCGCCGGCCATCCGCATCCACGGCACCCCGTCAGACTATTCGATCGGCCACTACGCCTCCCACGGCTGCATCCGGATGCACATGCCCGACGTGGAAGCCCTCTACCCACTGGTCCCCGTCGGCACCCCGGTGCTCATCCACGGCACGAGGGGCTAGGGCGTAGCAGCGCTCCCACCGCCAGCGGCGCCGGACTGCAAGGGCCGCACCGTCGCTGGCGGCGGCTGGGTCAGGAAGCGGTCCTGGACCGCGACCACCGGGACCTCGTCGGTCCAGCCGCCGCCTTCCAGGCGGAACAGGAAGGCGGGCACCAGGTAGCCGGTCTGGGCAGCGGCCGAGGCCGAGGCTGCGGCACCCGCGCCGGGCTTGAGCGGCGGCGTGGTGAACACCAGGCCGAGGCGCACGCCGGTGACCGTGCGGACCACCTTGGGGGAGCTTGCGCGGCAGGCGACGTTCTTGGTCTCGGTCAGCGGGCAGGGCACCGGCTCAGCCGGCATCGGCACCACGATGGGACCCTTCGCACGCTGGCCGCGGAGCCGGTCGAGGGCCTCCTGCACGGTGATCAGCGGGTAGTTGCCGCCCTGCTTGGGGCTGGCGAGCCAGCCGCTGGCCGACCTGATCTGGTTCTGCGCGCCAACCCCGACCGACCACATGAACCCGGCGGCCGGCAGCCCGCCCACCAGCACTGGCGCGCTGATCTGCCAGCGGTCAGCCAGCCGCACTGGCTGAGCAGCCGCGGTGTCAGGCTGCACGCCGAGGCGGGTGAGTAGGGCGAAGGCGGTCTGCTCAGCGCTCTGGGTGCTGGGCAGGCGGACTCCTGGCCCGCCCTGTCCCTGCTCCGGCACCGGACAGTTGGGAGTGCGAGCGCCACAGACCATCCGTGGAACGCCGGTGGCAGAGCCGGTCCCGCTGGCCGAGCCCGGCGCAGCCGCGCCTCCCGCCGGGCACATCGGCCCGTTGTAGACGCCGGTTGGGGACGGACCACCGCAGGTGGCGGTGAACTGGCTGTCGAACGACCATGGCATGCCGGCGAGCCTGCCCACGATGAGGCGACGGCGGCCGTCGGTCACCGTCCAGCCTGCGGCGGTCGCCACCGGCTTGCCGGCCAGGCCGAGCTTGCCGGCCAGCGCGGCGACCTGGGCAGCCTGCTCACTGCTGCTGCCAGGAGCCAGCACCCAGGCGTGCGCCGCCCGGGGCAGGGACGGCAGCGCCCCGCGGACCTGGATGGTGTAGGCCGGGAACGCCCGCGAGGCGATCTGTGGCGCGGGCACCATGGTCGCGCTCTGCGCCCCGTTCGCTCCTGCCGCGTTGGCCTGGCCGGTGGCGGCGGCGGTGAGTGCGGGAAGGCGTGCCGGGGTCTGCGACCCGCTTCTCCCGGCGAGTTGCACACCACCGACGACAAGCGCGCCGGTCACCACCGCCGCCACGATCCAGTAGGTGATCCGCTTCCGCATCGCCCACCACTCCTAAGTCTTCCGGGTAGATCCGTCCGGACTGGCCCGGACTGACCGATCCTCGCACGATTGCCAATTGAAGTTGGACGCCGCCGGCTCGCCGGATGGTTCCCGGCTCGCGAGAATTTCCCAGTTTCCGGGAAGTTCAGACCAATTCAGGTTCAGGCGAGGCGGCGGGCGCCGCCGCCAGGACGGACCGCGAGGATCTCGGGGGGCGCGAGGTCGCCGACGGCGAAGTCCTGCAGGATCTCCCTGGTCGCCTTGGCTTCGCGGTCCAGCGGGACCAGGGCGATGGCGCTGCCGCCGAAGCCGCCGCCGGTCATGCGCGCGCCGAGTGCACCGGCCGCCAGGGCCGCCTCGACGGCGGTGTCCAGCTCCTCGCAGGAGACCTGGAAGTCGTCGCGCAGCGAGTCATGCGAGTCGACCATCAGCGACCCGAGGCGCTCGAAATCGCCGGCGCGCAGCGCCTCGACCGCCGCGAGCACGCGGGCGTTCTCGCTGACGACGTGGCGGGCGCGGCGCACGCCCGGGTTGCCGAGCGCCTCGGCGGTCGCCTCGACCTGCTCAAGGGTCGCGTCGCGCAGGGCCGGCACACCGAGGGTGGCCGTCGCCGCCTCGACCGCGGCGCGCCGTTCGGCGTAGCCGCTGGAGACGTGGTGGTGGGTCGCCCGCGTGTCGATCACCAGCAGCCGCAGGCCAGCCCCATCCAGGTCGAGCGGGATCTCCTCGGTCCGCATGGTCCGAGTGTCGAGGAACAGCGCGTGCCCGGCCTGGCCGAGCATCGACGCCATCTGGTCCATGACCCCGCAGGGCATGCCTGCCACCTCGTTCTCGGCGCGGCGGGCGAGCCGCGCCAGCTCAACCGGGTCGTCCGGCACCCCGGCGTCGTCATACAGGCCGGCCAGAGCGACCGCTGTGGCGCACTCGAGCGCGGCACTGGATGACAGCCCGGCGCCCGCCGGCACGTCGCCGTCGACCAGCAGGTCCAGCCCGCCGATGTCCGCGCCCTCCTGGCGCAGCGCCCAGACCACACCAGCCGGATAGGCGGCCCAACCCTCGACGCGACCCGGCCCGACCTCGCCCACCTCAGTGACCAGGTCCTCGCCGGGATGCTGCACCGACCAGCAGCGCAGGCGGTTGTCGTCGCGGCGGGCGGCCACCGCCACCACGCCCAGGTCGATCGCCAGGGGAAGCACGAAGCCGCCCGAATAGTCGGTGTGCTCGCCGATCAGGTTCACCCTGCCCGGCGCGAACCAGACGCCGCCCGGGTACCTGCCGGTGTTCCGCTCAAAGGCGGCAACGACACTGGTCAGCCTCGCGTCGACCACTCACGCCTCCTTCGGTTGGAGTGGAGGCGTCAGCCTATCGTGCCGCAGCTGCACACAGTTAATAGAAACCAATACTTGACAATCATTCAAGGAATGGTTTCCAATCTTCCTATGGACACCATCGACCGTGAGCGACAGATCCTGCAGGACGTGGCGGACGGCCGGCTCAGCCCGGAAGAGGCAGCCGTCCTCCTGGACGAGGCAGAACCGGCTGAGAGCCCAGATGAGGACGACGCGGACGAGGAGCGCGCCGAGGAGTTGGGCAGCCTAGCCGACAGCATCAGCCGGGTCCAGGTGAACGGCACCTTCCAAACCGTCAGGATCATCGGCGACCCAACCGTCCGTGAGGCGGTCGCCGAAGGCACCTACGTGGCCCGGCGCGAGGGCGACACCCTGGTCATCGGGAACGAGTGGGAGGGCATTGACGTGCCGGGCTTCGTCTTCGCCCACGGCGGGCGCAGCTGGCGCCCGACCCCGCCGGGGCGGCCACAGCGGCCGTCGCCACCGCCACCACCACCCCGCCCGGGGGCGCCGTGGGAGAGCCTGTTCGGCTGGACCACCAACCAGCGAGGCGGACGAATGTGGCGGCCCACCCAGCTCACCGTGCGGATGCGGCCCGACCTCCCGCTGGACGCCGAGATCAGCGCCGGCTCCATCCACATCGACCGTATCTACGGACCGCTGCGCATCGCCATCTCCGCCGGCTCGGCCAAGATCAACGACGCCCGCGGCCCCGTCGACCTGGAGGTCTCCGCCGGCTCGGTGAGGCTCAACGCCCTGCTGACCGAGGGGACGTCGCGGATCTGGTGCGACGCCGGCTCGGTGCGGGTCCGCCTCCAGCGCGGCTCCAGCGTCAAGGTTCGCGCCCGTGCCGACTTCGGCAAGCTGACCCTCCCCGACAACGACACCGCCAAGACCTGGGTGGCCGGCGGCGGCGCCAGAGAGGTGACCGTCGGCAACGGCGACGCCCTCCTCGACGTCCAGGCAAGCCTCGGCAACGTCGCCGTGACAGCGGACTGACCCTTGAGAGACCAACCCCACGACCAGGCATGACATGCGACACAATCACTCGGTGAACCCAAACGATCACCAGCATCAGGAACGGCGGCCACCGCACAACTGCCCGGTCTGCGGCGAGACGCTCGCCCTCACCCGCCTCGGCTGCCAGGCCTGCGGCACCGAGCTCTCCGGCCTGTTCACCACCTGCGAATTCTGCGCCCTTACCCCAGACGAGCGTTCCCTCCTGCGAGTCTTCCTCACCTCCCGCGGCAACATGAAGGACCTGGAACGCCACCTCGGCGTCAGCTACCCCACCGCCCGCCTCCGCTTCGACACCCTGCTCGCCAAGCTCGGCCTCGCCACCACCAGCCAAGCCCAGCCCACCCCCGACCCCTCCCGCACCACCCGCCTCGAAGTCCTCCAAAAACTCGCCAGCGGCGAAATCAACGTCGACGAAGCCCAAACCCGCCTCCGCTGACAACCACGCGACGACCAGACGCCAACGGGCCCCGGCAAGATCCGCCGGGGCCCGCGCGCTTGGAACGGTCAGTCGGCTAGTTCGTGGACCAGTTTGGCGGCGTCGACGGAGCCGAGGCCAGTGGACATGTCGTAGCCGTGCCTGGCGGGGAAGCCGGGGACGGTGAAGGTCTGGCCGTTCTGGTCGAAGGTGACGGTGTTGTCACCGATGGTGATGTCGGGGACGCCAGGGGCACCGCTGCCGATGCGGTAGAGGGTGTTGTTCAGGTAGCCGAGGCGCTTGCCGGCGGCCTGGTCGGCGATGGCGACGACGCCGGCGAACAGCGGCGACGACTCGCTGGTACCGCCGAAGATGAAGTAGCCGGGCGGTGCGCCGATGCCCTGGAAGCCGAGGTAGACCAAGGCGCCGCCGTCGACTGCGGCGCTCATGCTGATGTCGGGGGTGCCGCGAGCGGCGCCCACGACCCCGGCGACGCTGTTCTGGAAGGCGGGCCGGGAGAACACGTGCGACTTGCCGCCGCCGCTGGCCGCCGCGCCGCCAAACAGGGCGGTGTCGTTCCAGACGTTGTCAGGGGCGAGGCGGTTGCCGTTCGCGTCCAGGTGCAGCTGGGTCCCGCCGAGCGAGGTCACCAGCGGGTCGCTGGACGGCCACGAGTTCACCCGGTGGGTGTACAGGTCGAAGTTCACCGTGAAGTCGGTGGCACCGGAGTCGCCGGAGCTGCCGAGGACAGTGACGTTGTGGGCGAAGGCGTTCTTGAAGGCGCTGCGCAGGTTGAGCAGCGACTGGGTGGTCGGGAAGGTCTCCTCGGTGGCGCCGAAGCTCTGCGAGATCACGTCGCCGAGGTTGTGGTTGATCACGAAGTTCTCGGCCGCGACGATCTCGGGGAAGCCCTGGACGCCCTCGGTCTCGGAGATCGGGGTCTCGACCAGCAGGATGTTCGCGCCGGGCGCGACCGCGTGCGACCACTCAACGTCCAGACTGGTCTCTTCGGCCCAGCCGACCTGGTCGCCGTTGGTCGGGTCGAACGCCGGCACCGCACCGGCCGGCTGGATGATCCTGAAGCTCGGCGGGGCGGGCAGGCCGAAGTCACGGTCGAACTTGGCCAGGTCGTGACGGATCGTCGGGGAGCCGAAGGCGTCCACGATCACGATCGTGCGGCCCTTGCCTGTCAGTCCCTGGCTGTAGAGCGCGTTCAGGTCGTAGGCGTTGTGGTACTGGAAGGGCGCGTAGCAGGAGATGCCGGCGGCCGCCTGGCACTGCGCCGTGGTTGGAGGTTTGACGAAGCTGTGACTGCTCAGCAACTTCGCGACCGGGTGCGGTGCCACGGCCGCCTGCGCGACCACCGGTGCCACAGAGCCGAGCGCACTCGCTGCGAGAAGGCTGATGCCGGCCGCGACACCGGCAAGACGTAACCGCATACTCCCACCTTTCTGCTGATCTTCCGCCGCACGCCGCATCGCACTACGTATGCACAGTCCCGGTCAATACTTCGAGTCACGTAGAAAGAGGTACGAACCGCGCCTTCCTCACCCGATCGGGCCATCCCGGCCGGTGTTGAGCCAGCGGCGGGCGGCGGCATAGAACGGTTCGAGGAGGTCGGGGCGGTCGTCGCCGAGGAGGTCCTGGCTGACGTCGTAGCCGCGGCGGGCGATGGTCCAGGCCCAGATCCGGTAGGCGGGCCGCAGGCCGTGCAGCTCGGCGAAGTCGAGCGGCAGCTTGTCCGCCGGGTCCAGCGGGGTGATCGTGTCTCGCTGGTAGATGCCCTCGAAGCTGGCCAGGCGCCAGCCGTCGGGAGTGCGGACGGCGCGGGAGAAGAAGCGGCAGTACTGAACCATGTCCACCTCGACGCTGTCGATCTCAGCGCGGTTCTGGATCTCGGCGCGGCTCTCGACCAGCGCCCGATCCCCCCGGACCTCGGCGTAGATGGGCCAGACCACGTGGGTGCTGTGGCGGCCCCGGCGGGCCATCTCGGCGGACTCCTCGGCGAAGGCTCGGCCGCTGCCCTCGAACCAGGTGGTGCGGACGTAGGAGTGCTCCGTGAAGCAGGCCGCCATCTCCTCCCAGCGGCCCCGGTCCCGGTAGAACCGCTCCAGCAGCACCAGCCGGAACAGCGCCTGCTGGTCCAGCAGCGTGGCCAGGTCGAGCCGGCCGACGTCCATGTGGTCCTCCTCTAGCAGGGGAACTGCGCGGTGATGCCTGGCGGCAGGTCGGTGCCGAACCGGTTGCGCGCGAAGCAGTTCCCCGTGCCGGAGCCGTCGTAGAGGATGTCGGCGCCCTGGTTGGGGCTGCGCAGCGGATCGGGAGCCAGCCCGTTGCGCAGGATCACGTTGCCGACCACGTGCGCCCGATCCGGGAACGGTTCCACGCGCGGGTCCTGCCCGGCGAAGGGCGAGGTGAGGATGGTGATCCCAACGGTGTCGTTGCCGGTGATGAGGTTGTCGCGGACGGTCACGTCGTCCCCGGCGACGTCGAGGATCCCGCTGCCGGTCGGCACCAGGCCGAGGTCCTCGCCGCTGGTCGGCGACACCGGGTTCGGCCGGTTGTTGCGGGTCAGCGTGTTCCCCTCGATCAGCACGTGGCTGGAGACGGTGCGGGGCAGGTTGGGCAGCACGAACACCAGGATCCCGGCGGTGTTGCCGCTGGCCTGGTTGCCGCGCTCCACCACGAAGCTGGAGTTCTCCACCTCGTAGCCGCTGGTGTTGCCGCTGGCGCGGTTGCCGGTCACGGTGACGTGGGTGGAGTTGCCGACGTAGAAGGCGGTGTCGTTGGCGCCCCGGGTGAAGTTGCCCTCGACCAGGCCCTGGGTCGAGCAGCTCGGGAACACCCCGTACTGGTCGTTGTCGAGGTAGCGGCCCCCACGCACCACGAACCCGTCGACGCCGATCAGGAAGATGCCATCGTCGCTGGCGTCCCGGACGGTGAGGCCCTCCACGGTGACGTCCCGCACCGACACCGGCGGGCAGACCGGGAAGCCGTCGGGACCGGTGCTCTGCGCGCCAGTCCCAACGCGGATGCCCTGGTCGAAGCCGCTGGCGTCGATCACCGCAGCCTGGCTGCCGCGCAGGGTCAGGTGGCTGGTGGTGATCAGCACGCTCTCGTGGTAAGTCCCCGGCGGCACCACCACCGTGCCCCCCGGCCGGGCCTGGTCCACCGCCGCCTGGATCGTGGTGGTGACACGGATGACCCGCCCGCCGCTCGCCAGCGCCGTCCCTGGCAGAGCCACCAGCGCCGCGAGCGCCAAGACGAGCGCCGCCACCGTCGTCCCTGCCCGCCGCACCGTCGACCTCGCCATCTCGACCCCTCTCTGGGCGTAGGGGAGATCCCCACGAAACCGGGAACACGCCGAAAATGGTGCGCCACCACAAGCCCGGCCGTCCAGCCTGGAGGGCGCGGTCAGGCAGCGGGAACCGTGTGAGTGCGCCCGTAGAGGGTGGTGCGTTGCTCCAGGCGGCGGCCCAGGGGTTCGACGATGGCGCGGAACTCGGGCTCCTCCATCATCTGGCCGTGGCTGGCGCCGGCGGCGCGGCTGATGTTCTCGTCCATGAGCGTGCCGCCGAGGTCGTTGACGCCGGCCTGGAGGGCTTGGCGGACGCCGTCGGCGCCCATCTTCACCCAGGAGACCTGGATGTTGTCGATCATGCCGTGGTAGACGATCCGCGCCACCGCGTGGATCAGCAACGCCTCCCGGAAGGTCGGCCCCGGCCGGGACTGGCGCTTGCGGTAAATCGGCGCGGCCATGTGCACGAACGGCAGCGGCACGAACTCGGTGAACCCTCCTGTCTCCTTCTGGAGGGCTCGCGTGCGCAACATGTGGCGGGCCCAGTGCCGGGGCCGCTCCACGTGGCCGAACATGATGGTGATGTTGGACCGCAGGCCGATCGAGTGGGCGGTGCGGTGCACCTCCAGCCACTCGTCGGTGGTGATCTTGTCCGGGCAGATGACCGCGCGGACCTCGTCGTCGAGGATCTCGGCGGCGGTGCCCGGCAGGCTCTTCAGCCCGGCGGCGCGCAGGCGCTGCAGGTAGTCGCGCAGCGGCTCGTCCAGGCGCCTGGCGCCCTCGTGGACCTCCAGGGCGGTGAAGCCGTGGATGTGCATGCCGGGGACCGCGTCGTGGACGGCGCGGGCGACCTCGATGTAGTAGTCGCCGTCGAAGCTCGGGTGGATGCCGCCCTGCAGGGTGACCTCGGTGGCGCCGAGCGCGTCGGCCTGCACCACCCGGGCTGCCACCTCGTCCAGCCCGAGCAGGTAGGGAGCCCCGCGCAGGTTGAGGCTGAGCGGCCCCTTGGAGAAGGCACAGAAACGGCAGCGGAAGGTGCAGACGTTGGTGTAGTTGATGTTGCGGTTGCGCACGAAGGTGACCACCGCGCCGACCGCTTGGCGGCGCAGCTCGTCGGCGAGCTCCGCGACCGCCCGCACCTCCGGGCCGCGAGCGCCGAACAGGGCGACGATCTGCTCCTCGCCCAGCTCCTGCCCGGCGCGGGCACCCGCCAGCGCCTCCCCCGCCGGACCGCCGGCCGTCGGCGTCGGTGTCGGTGTCGGTGTCGGGACCGGCCCGGGGAAGCGGGCCGTCTCGATCAGTATGGGCGGCAGCTCCAGGTCCCCGGCCGACCAGCGGCTGTCCCGGCCCAAGGCCTCGCTGTCGCTGCGGTCGAGCACCGGGAAGCGCAGCGCCTCGTCAAGCCAGCGCCCCGGAGCGGCGGCGAACTCCGCGTAGATGGTGAGGCGCGGAGCGAGGGCCTTGCCGGCTGCCTCGGTGACAGCGCGAAGCCGCTCCAGGGCAGGCCAGGGCGCCTCCGGGTTGACGTGGTCGGCGGTGACTGGGCTGACCCCGCCCCAGTCGTCGATGCCGGCCTCCAGCAGCACGCCGAAGTCCTCGGTGAGGTTCGGCGGGGCCTGCAGGTGGATCGACGGGTCCAGCAGCACCCGCGCGGCGGCGATGCTCCAGAGGTAGTCCTCCAGCGACGGCGCGGGCGCCTCCGCCATGGCCGTACCCGGCTTGGGGCGGAAGTTCTGGACAATCACCTCCTGCACGTGGCCGTGGCGGCGGTGGGCGGCGTCGATGGCGGCCAGCGCCTCCAGCCGCTCGGCGCGGGTCTCGCCGATCCCGACCAGGATCCCGGTGGTGAAGGGGATATGCAGCTCCCCGGCGGCCTCCAGGGTGGCGAGCCGGCGCGCGGGCAGCTTGGTCTCGCAGCGGGCGTGCGGCCCACCGGGCTGGTGCAGCCGCTCCGAGAGCGACTCCAGCATCATGCCCTGGCTGGCACTGACCTGGCGCAGCCTGGCCAGCTCCTCCGGGAACAGCGCCCCGGCGTTGGCGTGGGGCAGCAGCCCGGTCTCCTCGATCACCAGGCGGCACATCTCCGCCAGGTACGCGACCGTCGAGTCATAGCCCAGCGCGGCCAGCGCCTCCCGCGCGGCCGGGTAGCGCTCCTCCGGCCGCTCACCGAGGGTGAACAGCGCCTCGTGGCAGCCGGCCGCCGCCCCCGCACGGGCGATCTCCAGGACCTCATCAGGCGAGAGATAGACGCCCCGGTCGAGCCGGGCGGGCGGCTTGGCAAAGGTGCAGTAGCCGCAGTGGTCACGGCACAGCATCGTGAGCGGGATGAACACCTTGGGCGAGTAGGTGACCCGGGTCCCGAAGCGCCGGTCGCGGATGCGCCGCGCCTCGGCCAGCAGCTCGTCGAGCGGGGTCTCTGGGGTGACCGTGATCGTCGGCATAGAGCCAGGGTCCCGGCTCCACTTCAGAAAGTCAAGTGACCTTTGTCAATGCCTGAGTGGTACGGTCCGATCGTGCCCAAGCGCTATCCATTCCCCGGACCGGTCGCCCGCTCCCTTGAGGTGGTGGGCGACCGCTGGACGCTGCTCGTGATCCGCGAGCTGCTGCACCACGCCGCCCGCTACGGCGAGCTGGAGCGCGCCCTGCCCGGCATCCCCTCGAACCTGCTGGCCGAACGGTTGCGCCTGCTGGAGGAGGAGGGGATCGCTGCCCGCTCCCCTGCCGACGGCGACCGCGCCTACCACCTGACCCCGAAAGGCCGGGAGCTGGCGCCAGTGCTGGCGAGCCTGGCGAGCTGGGGCATCCGCCACTACGGCGAGCCCTCCTCCGCCCTGGCCACCCACGCCTCCTGCGGCGGCCGGGTGCTCACCCGCTCCACCTGCGCCCGCTGCGGCGCGGTCGTCCACCCCGAGGAGCTGGACCTCCACCTGCTGCCGTAGGCCGTGGAGAAGGTCAGCCGAGCGCCACCGGGGTGGCGCCCTGCACGACCGCCGCCACGATGGCGGCGGCGCCCACGATCGTGGCGCCGGGCACCAGGTCGGCCTCGGTGATGCCCCGCGGGGTGGTGCAGGCGCTGCAAGCCCAGAGCCCGCCACCGGCCTCGACAAATGCCGGAAGCAGCTCGCCCAGCTTCGGGAACCCGTCGGCGGCGACCGTCTCGGCATAACCCTGCTTGGCGAGCCAGGCACCCTCCACGGTGAGCACCACGGTTGCCTCCTGACCGGAGGCGACCGCCACGTTCGCGGCGATGAACGGGACGATCGCCCGCTCCGGATCATCGCGCCCGTGGGTGCAGTGGAACAGCAGCCGCGCCATCAGCCCAGCGCCCTCAGGGCTCTCAGGACCGCGACGGGATCACGCAGGTCGCCAGGCCGCGCTTCTCCAGGTACTGCTGGTGGTAGTCCTCGGCCTTCCAGAACGGCGACGCCGGTGTGATTTCGGTGGCGATCGGGCGGCGGTGGCGCTCCTGCTCGGCGTCCCGCGAGGCCTTGGCGGCCCCCTCCTGCTCGGACGTAAGGTAGAAGACCGCCGAGCGGTACTGGGTGCCCACGTCCGGGCCCTGGCGGTTCACCTGGGTCGGGTCGTGGTTCTTCCAGAAGACGTCCAGGAGCTGCTCGTAGGAGACCTTGGCGGGGTCGAACTCGACCTCGACCGTCTCGGCATGGCCGCTGCGGCCGCCGCAGACCTGCTCGTAGGTCGGGCGCTCGGCGGTCCCGCCGGAGTACCCCACGGTGGTGGCGACTACCCCGGGCGTCATCCGGAACGCCGCCTCAACCCCCCAGAAGCCCGCAGGACAACCGCTAGGAACCGCCGCTAGATAAGTTCGTCCGGTTGATGCCTATCAGATTGGACGAAGCCACCAGGTGAACGCCATGGTAGCCCGGCATCAACCGGACGCCCTTATTCGGCGGCGGTTCCTACGGCATCGCAGCGTGGGCCGGCGGTCCGAACAGCTCCAGGCGGTGCTGGGCGCACAGGCCGAGGCTGCTCGCCTCGGGCCGCCCGCAGGCCCGGACTGTGTTGTCCGGCAGCCGCACATCCGCCCAGCAGGCGTCCAGCCGCTGCGGCGCCCGCCACAACGCCCGCGCCGCCGCCAGCGTCAGGAACTCAGCGCTTGGTTGCGCGTCGGTCTCCATGGTTCTCCAGATCCACCCGATGAAATCGATGACGGCCCGATATGAGCCCGTCTTGTCATTGCATCTGCATCGGCATGACACCGTGGAGGGCTTAGGCTTGAATGAGGGACCCTTTGCCAGGCCCGTGCGGTTTCTCGCCACCCCGGAAGGACAGGCACACCCGATGCACACGATCGACCTGCTCCTGCTGCTCATCCTGGCCCTCACCGCCTTCAGCGGGTGGCGGCGGGGCTTCGCGGTGGTGGTCGGGGGCTACCTGGGCCTGCTGGCCGGGCTGGCGATCGGCGCCTGGCTGGCCGCGCGGATCGGCCTGTTCGTCGCGGCGCAGGACTCGCTGCAACGCCTGCTGATCGGGATCGCGGTGTTCTTCATGGTGGCGGCCGCCTTCCACGCCGTCGGGACCTATGCCGGGACGCGGGTCCGCTCGACCATGTTGCGGGGCGAGGTCGCCGGCGGCGTCGACGCCGGCGGCGGCGCGGTAGTGGCGGTGATCGTGACCGCGGTGGCGCTCTGGTTTATCGGCCTGACCCTGTCGGCCGTGCCGTTCTCGCCGCTGGGCCGGGCAATGAACGACTCGGCGATCCTGAACGCCATCGACCACGTGGCGCCCCGCCCGCCGGCCGCGCTGTCGCAGATCCGCGGCCTGCTCGCCCGCTCGCCGTTCCCTGACGCGTTCGCCAACCTGCACCCCCCGACCAGCTCAGGCCCCGCACCCGCGGCGGTCAACACCGCCGGGGTCAACCGCGCGCGGCTCGCCACCGTGCAGATCGAGAGCCGGGGCTGCGGCGGCCTGCTGTTCGGCAGCGGCTTTCCGATCGCTTCGGACCTGGTGGTCACCAACGCCCACGTGGTGGCCGGCACCAGCGAGCACCGCGTCATCACCCAGGCAGGCGGCGGCGCCCTGCCCGCCACCGTGGTCTGGTTCGACCCCAAACGAGACCTTGCCCTGCTCAGCGTGCCCAGGCTCGGCCTCACGCCCCTGCGCACGGTCGCCTCGGTCCCCAACGGCACCATCGGCGCGGTGATCGGCTACCCGGGTGGCGGCTCGGAGAAGACCGTCGGCGCCCGGGTCAGCCTCAAGACGACCGCGATCGGCCGCGACATCTACTCCGCCTCAGTGGTCCGCCGCGAGATCTACGTCCTGCGCGCCACCGTCCAGAAGGGCGACAGCGGCGGCCCGGTCGTCGACCGCTCCGGCCGCGCCATCGGCGTAGTCTTCGCCGCCTCGACCATGGACTCGACCGAGGGCTACGCCCTCACCATGACCGAACTCCAACAGGTCCTCACCGCCATGGGCGGCAACCGCTCCCCCGTATCAGTCGGCACCTGCGCGGCCTAGGCGGGTTGAGGGAGCGCCAGCCTCGCTACCCTGCCACTCCATTTCCGTGCGCCATGGCGCGGAGGTCCAAGGCCTTGTCCAGGACGTCTGGGGCGACGCCGTGGGCGAGGGCGACCTCGCGGAGGGAGCGGCCGGTGGCGGCGGCCTCCTTGGAGATGGCGGCGGCCTCGTCGTAGCCGACGACCGGGTTGAGGGCGGTGACCAGGACGAGGGTCGAGTCGGTCAGGGCGCGGGCGTGGTCGGCGTTGGCGGTGATGCCGTCGACGCACTTGGCGGCGAACTCGCGGCTGGCGGCGGCGAGGTAGGCGATTGACTGCAGGAGGTTGCGCGCCATCAGCGGGATGTAGACGTTCAGCTCGAAGGCGCCCGAGAGCCCGCCGATGGTGACGGCGGTGTCGTTGCCGATGACCTGGGCGGAGACCTGGGTCAGGACCTCGCACATGACCGGGTTGACCTTGCCGGGCATGATCGAGGAGCCCTTCTGCAGCTCGGGCAGGTTGATCTCGCCGAGGCCGGCACGGGGACCCGAGCCCATCCAGCGGATGTCGTTGGCGATCTTGGTGCAGCTCACCGCGACCGTCTTGAGGGCGCCGGACAGCTCCACCAGGGCGTCGCGGGCGCCCTGCGCCTCGAACGGGTGCGCGGGCGGGGCCAGCCGCAGGCCGGTGGCGGCGGCGACCCGTTCGCGTACCCGCGTGGCGAACTCGGGGTGGGCGTTCAGCCCGGTGCCGGTGGCGGAACCGCCGAGCGGGAGCTGCCCGACCCGGCCGAGGCTGGCGCGGACCCGGGCGGCGCCCTCGCGGACCTGGGCGGCGTAGCCGGCGAACTCCTGCCCGAGGGTCACCGGCACCGCGTCCATCAGATGGGTGCGCCCCGGCTTGACCACGTCGGCAAACTCGGCAGCCTTGGCCTCAAGCGAGTGCCGCAGCGTCTCCAGCGCCGGCAGCAGGTCCCCCTCAGCGGCCGCCAGCGCGGCCAAGTGGACGGCGCTGGGGAAGATGTCGTTGGACGACTGCCCCAGGTTGACGTGGTCGTTGGCGTGGACGTCGTCCCCGGCCAGGGTCGCGACCACCTCGTTGACGTTCATGTTGGTCGAGGTGCCCGACCCGGTCTGGAACACGTCGATGGGGAACTGCTGGTCATGTTCCCCGGCGGCGACCGCCTCGGCCGCCGCCGCGATTCGCCCCGCCCGATCAGCGTCGAGGCCGCCCAGTTCCTGGTTCACTCGGGCGGCCTCGGCCTTGAGCCGGGCCAGCATGCGGATCACCGGCACCGGCACCCGCTCCCCCGAGATCTGGAAGTTGCGGATCGCCTTCTCGGTCTCGCCTTTCCACAGATTCGTCATGGCATCCCTCCGCCGGTTCGCATGCTGCCATGCTATCCGCCGGGGGAACTTGCGGCCGCCGCGGACAGCGGCCGGACCAGCGCTTAGAGCAGTCCGCGGAGGAGGGCGACCCGGCTGAGGAGCTGGATGGTCTGCAGGCTCTCCTTGCGGGTGACGGCGTGGCGCTTGGCGACCTCGATGGCGACCGGGTCGGCCTTGCGGTTGGCGAGCAGCTTGGGGGCTGCCTCCTCCACCGGCACGCCGGCGGCGGTCAGGGCGATGGCCTGGTTGGTGACCGAGCGTGCCACCCGGGTGATGCGGCGGCGCTCGGTGAGGGCGCCCGCGAGCGACATGGCGAAGGCGACCGCGCCCAGCTCGGCGCCGCTGACCATCCCGGCGTGCAGGTCGTGGTGCAGGTACCCGGCCTCGATCACGCCGCCGGCCAGGGAGAGGCCGAGCAGCGCCTTGGTAGCGGTGATCGCGATCAGCGGCGACATGACCCGCTCGTGCCGCCCAGCAGGGGGACGGCTGATGGTCACGACCGGCTTGGAGTCAGTGGCGGGGGCGAACCCGGGCGCCACGAAAGGAAGACGGATAAGCATCGTAGGGGTCCTTTGCGACGGGGAAGACTTTGGACCGTAGAAGTACGGCGGATGCTAATAGCCTCGGTCAGGAAAATCTCGCGCTTCAGTGCCTGTAGCGAAATCGAGATCTTCTGCGGGCTACCCGGTGTTCTGCAGCCCGGCCGCCACGCCGTTCACGGTGAGGAGGACCAGATCGGCGAGGCGGTCGGCCCGTTCGGGGTCCTCGTCGGTGGCTCCCGAGCGCAGCTCGGCCAGGTACCTGATCTGGATCAGGTTGAGGGCGTCCACGTAGGGGTTGCGCAGCGCCACCGCGCGGCGCAGGACCGGGCGGCGGGCGAGCAGTTCCGGTGAGCCGGTGATCTCCAGGACCAGGCGCTTGCTGCGGGCGAACTCCTCGCGGATGGCGTCCAGGAGGTCGGGGCGGCCGCCCAGCTCCAGGTACAGGCCGGCGATCAGCGGGTCGGCCTTGGCCAGGCTCATCTCGGCGTTGTCGAGCAGCGAGGTGAAGAACGGCCACTCGGCGTGCATGGCGCGCAGACGCTCCAGCCCGCCGGGCTCGGCGGCGACTGCCTCCAGCCCGCTGCCGAGCCCGTACCAGCCGGGCAGGTTGCAGCGGTTCTGGCTCCAGGCGAAGGTCCACGGGATGGCACGCAGGTCCTCCAGGGACCTGGCGGGTCTGCTGCCGCGCCGATCCGGGTCCGGGCGGCGGTCCGGGCGCGAGCCGAGCGGCAGCTTGGCAAGCTCCTCAGCCGGGGTCACCAGCGCGAAGAAGTCGGCGAACCCCGGCCGCTCGACCAGCGCCCGGTAGGCCTTCTCGGAGGCGGCGGCCATGCCATGCGCGTCCGCCGTAAAACGCCGCTCACGCTGCAGCAGCATGGCTTCGTGCGGGGCGGTGGAGGCGACCAGGACCGCCCCGGTGACCTGCTCCAGGTGGCGCAGGCCGATGGCGGGGTTGTCGTAGCGGGCGGAGATCACCTCGCCCTGCTCGGTGACCTTGAAGCGGCCTGCCACCGAGCCGGGCGCCTGCCCGCGGATCGCCCGCCCCGCGGGTCCGCCGCCACGGCCGAGCGCGCCGCCGCGCCCGTGGAACAGGGTCAGCTGGATGCGGCGCTCCCGTGCCCAGGCGGCCAGCGTGCCCTGCGCCCGGTACAGGGCCAGGTTGGCGGCGAGGAAACCCACCTCTTTCGCCGAATCGGAGTAGCCGAGCATCACCTCCAGGCGCCGCCCGCGCCGCTCCAGCCAGGCCGCCGCCCCAGGCAGCGCCAGCAGCTCGTCGAGCACCTTCGGCGCAGCCTCCAAGTCGCCGCGCGACTCGAACAGGGGCACCACGTCCAGATCGAGGCTCCCCGATAGGTCGGACTCGGGGGCCGCAAGGCGGGCGAGCGCCCGGACTGCTGCCAGGTCCGCCGCGCAGCGGGTGAAGCTCACCACGTAGCGGCGGCAGGCGTCCGCTCCCCAGCGGGCCTGCAGCTCGGCCATCACACGCAGGGTGGCGAGGACCTCGCGGGTGGCGGGTGAGGCTTCAGCCTCAACCTCATCCTTTGACGCTCCGACTGCGGCGGGCCAGCCCTCGGTGGCGAGCCGGTCAAGCGCCGCGGCGTCGCCTGCCGCCCACGGCGCCAGCTCCGCAATCGCCACGGTGTGCACCGAGGCGTGCTGGCGGACCTCCAGGGAGGCGAGGTGGAAGCCGAAGGTCTCCGCCTGCCAGAGCAACCCCTGCAGCTCACCGTCGGCGAGGCGGGGCGCACCAGCGGCCCGCAACGACGCCTGCACCAGGCGCAGGTCGGCGAGGAACGCGGCGGCGTCCCGGTAGCCGCCGGGACGCCGCTCCCGGGTGCGGACCAGGCGCTCGGCCGCGAGCGCGAGCTGCTGCCGGTGCGGCTCATCGGGGGCGCGCTGGCGCAACCCGGCGGCGACCTCCGGCAGGTCGGCCTGATTCCTGGCGAGCGAGGCCGCCAGCGCAGCGCTCGGCGGGGTCGAGCTGGCCGAGGCGGGCAGCGAGCGGGCGATCCGGCGCGTCGCCGCCTCCAGCCCCCGGAGCACGTGCTCGGCCTGGATCGCCATGGCCTCCCTGGTCACCGTGGCGGTCACGTTGGGATTGCCGTCGCGGTCGCCACCCACCCAGCTCCCCCACCGCAGGAACGGCCGGAACCCCGGCGGCTCGACTCCTGCTCCTTGATTCACCGGGGGTCTACCGCTCGGCCGTCCTGGGTCACCGGATGCCATGGTCGGGGCCTCGCTCTTGAGCCCCCCGGACCCCCCGCCCGCCAGCGCCTGGTCCAGCTCCCGGTAGAGGGCCGGGGCCAGGCGAAACAGGGTCCGGTCGAAGACGGCCATGACGGCCCGCACCTCGTCGAGGGGGCTTGGGCGCTGCTGCCGCAGCTGCGCGGTGCGCCACAGCACGCTGATCTCCTCGAGCAGGCGGCGGCGCACGCCAGCCCGCTCCGAGCCGGACAGGCGCGGGTCGTCGAGCCGCTCGACCTGCTCACGGACGCGCCCGAGCGCCTCCACCACGGCACGCCGCCGCGCCTCGGTCGGATGGGCGGTGAGTACCGGCCTGATCTCCAGCTCGTCGAGCAGGGCATCGAGGCCACCGTCGCCGACCTCGCCCCGCACCTCGGCCACGGCGGCGGCTAGCGACTCCCGCACCGGCGCGCCGCCGGAGCGGTCCCGCTCGCGCAGGGTGCGGGCCCGGTGCTGCTCCTCGGCCAGGTTCACCAGCTGGAAGTAGACGGTGAAGGCCCGCGCCACCAGCTCAGCCCGCTCCAGGTCGAACCCAGCCACCAGCTCGACCGCGCGCCGCAGCTTCGCCTCCCGCTCGGCGTCGTCCCCCCGCACGCGCCGCAGAGCGATAGTGGCGTGCCGCAGCCGCTCGACGTCAGCCAGCAGCCCAGCCCCTTCAGCCTCCTCCAGCACCTGCCCAAGCGCAGCCCCCAGCAGCCGCACGTCCCGCCGCAGAGCCGCAGGCATCTCCTGTGACCCCAGAATGGCCGATCCAGTCATGGAGCCATGGTAGGGGGCTTGGGATACCCCGGATGCGAGACTGCGCCGCGGCGTGGGTGGCTCTATGGCATCTGTGCGAAATCGGGGCTTCTAGACGCCGTATTGGAGTTTGTCCCCAACGTGGTGCTGGTGTTGGGACTGGACCCGCTCGCTGTATTCGGCGGCGGGTTGCTGGTGCTCTGCTGTTGGTGGCTGTAGCTGGAATCGCCGCTGCTGCCGCTACTGCTGCTGCTCTGGGCAGCACGCTCCAGGAGCCGGTGGCAGTAGTCGGAGATCCGCCGGATGCCGCCAGCGGCTTTCGCCAGGGTGACGAGACCGTCGGTGTCCAGGCGCTTGCCGTCCCAGCTGTCGCTCCCGCTGGAGCCGCCGCCGGACGAACCACCGCCGGAGCGACTGTCCCAGCCGCCGCCGTCGTGGCCGCCGCTTCCGCTCCCGTACTGCCCGCTCTGCTGGTTCTGCCAGGCCGACCATGCTTTGCACAGATTCAGCAGGGCCACCTCGGCGTGGTTCTGGGTGGTGGTCGTGTTCTGGGCTGGCCGCTCGAGTGTCGTGGCGCTCGCCTCCACCGCCGCCCTTGTGGTCCGCGAGGTGGAGGAAATGGCGTGCGCCCGGCCCTTAGCCGCCGCACCAGGGGCCGGGACGCCGGCATGACCGAAGACCGTGTGGGCGACCTGCTGCGCGGAGGCCGGCAGTTCGCCAGTGGCGGCTGCCACGCTGCTCACAGCAAGCACGCCGAGCGCGGCCCCGGTCATCGCCGTCTTGAGATGCAATCGTCGAACGACCCCTCTCGGCCGCCGTCGGGGGCGCCGGCGGCCGAGAGGGGCGCAGGGATGCGAGCGCGCCGCTGCTGCGAACACCGCCACGACCGAGGACTCACCCGCCAGCTCCGAGGCGTCGGGGGGGGATGACGCCGCGGCCAGCACTTCAGCCACCTGGGCATACCCCGGGGGTGCGTCGTCGGGGTCCAGCCGACCGGTCAGCATTCGGTCGGCAGTACCTTCGTCGAGGGTGAGTGGGTCGTGACGGTGTCGTCGCAGCAGTCGGCGCATCTCATCTAGAAGAGCGTCAAGAACCCTCACGGCGTTACACCGCCCCTGGAACGCCTCCCCGCCTGCAGCCGGTCGGCCAGGCGGCGCAGCCCCCGGTGGGACAGCACCCGGACCGTGCCAGGCCGCTTGCGGACGACCCCGGCGACCTGCTCGACGTCCAGGCCGGCCACCACCCGCAAGGCCACCACCTCGGCCTGGTCGTGCGGCAACTGCGCGATGATCGCCAGCGCAGCCCGGGTCTCCAGCGCCTCGACCGCCTCACCGGCGGGGTCGTCGGGGGCTTCCCAACCGATCAGCGCCTCGCGCGCCACCGGCACGCTGCGCCGGCGCCCGTACCACCGCTGCGCGTCCAGGGCGCGGTGGCGGGCGATGGTGAACACCCACGCCCGGAAGCCGGCCTCGGTCCCGCGGAACTGGCGCAGGTCGCGCACTACCTCCAGCCAGGTCTCCGAGGCGACGTCCTCGGCCACGTCAGGCACCACTACCCGCAGGTAGCGCAGCACTGCCGGCTGCAGATCCCGCCACAGCCGGGCAAACGCCTGCTCATCGCCGCCAACCGCAGCAACCAGCACAGCCTCGAAGGAACGTCCAAGCATTTCTGCTCCCCGGGTCTCCGGGTGTTTCGGGAGTTTCGAGTGCGGCAGAACCGCCCCCCCTAGAACCAACCCCCCTGCAATAGCTACGCAGAATACTCCCGAAGACGCAAACTACGGTCGTGCTGATCGTCGTGAATCAGCGAATTGCAACCGCACCTCAGCGCGAGTCTCAGCCGGGCAGAAATGACAGGCGCACGCGTCGCTGGGGGTTGTCGTCGTTGAGGTCGACCAGGCAGATGCGTTGCCAGGTGCCGAGGGCGATGCGGCCGCTGATGACCGGCATGGCGAGTGACGGGCTGGTGAACACTGGGAGCAGGTGGTCGGCGCCGTGGCCGCGGGAGCCGTGGCGGTGTTCCCAGCGGTCGTCGCGGGGGAGGAGGCGGGAGAGGACGTCCTCAAGGTCGTGTTCGGACCCGGAGCCGGTTTCCATCATCACCAGGCCGGCGGTGGCATGCGGGACGAACACGCTGAGCAGCCCGTCGCTCCTGGACTCCTCGGCGAACTCTTTGACCCGCTCGGTCAGGTCGATCACGTGCCGTCCCCTGGTGTGGATCTCCAGCTCGATCGTCCGCACCCGCACCTCCGAAATGGCCGCCGGTCCCCGTCCGCCGCATAGGGTAATAGGTTTCATGGCTGGGGAATCGTCGTGACCATCTCAATAGAGGAAAAATTAACTACTTCCTGGTGGCCGGCGACTACGTAACCAGGCAAGCAGAGCACCCAAGGCGAGGCACAACGGGATAGCGGCGTTGAAGGCGACGGCGAGCAGGCGGCCCGGGTAGCGGTCGACGCCGCGCAGGACCGCGATCGGGATGATGAGCGAGGCGACGGCGAGCAGCGGGCCGGTGGCGAACCAGCGCAACAGGTAGACCGGACCGCCAAGCTCCCCTTGCGACATCGCGGTCATCAGGTAGTCGGCTGTCAGGCGGCCCCGCTGCGCGGGGATGGCGGCGCAGGAGATCAGGGTGGCGGCGACGAACGGGCAGCCGAGCAGCGCCACCCCCAGCCCAGCGACGGGCAGGAGCCCAACCGCCGCGGCCAGGCCGAGCGCGACCCAGCCGACCACGCTGAGCTGCAGCGCCGGGGCCAGCAGGTGGAGCAGGAGCAGGTCGCCCCAGCGCCAGGGGAGCTGGCGGCTGGCGTCGGGCTGATCGGCCTCGGCGCGCAGCGGCTCGACCAGCTGGGCGGCGGCCAGGTAACAGGCGACGATGGCAGCCGCGAGCACCACCCGCCGGTCGGGTGCCACCGCGACGCCGAGCACGCCGGCGCCACCGAGCAGCAGTGCCCAGCCGAACCGGCCCGGCGCCCGCAGCGCGCTGAGCCCGTCCCGCCAGGGCAGCACCAGCCAGCGCCAGCGCGCCCCAACCGGCGGGCGCCGCAGGCGCAGCCGGCGCCGGCGGGCGCCGAAGCCGAACAGCCCCCGAGTCGCCTCGCGCCGCAGCAACGCCGCGCCGCGCAGGTCAACGACGTACAGGTCGGCGCTCAGGCCCGAGCGGGTCCCAGCGCGGCGGCCCAGCTCTTCGAGGCTGACGGTGCCGGCGCTGCGCCAGGCCGTCAGCACCGCCGCCACGGTCAGCGCGGCAAGCAGCGCCGCCTGCAGCGGCCAGCCGGGATCATGCCCCTTCGCCGCCGCGACCAGCGGCCCGGCAGCCCACCCCCACGGGCCGGACCAGGGCGCGACCCGGGCAGCCGTGCCGCCGCCAAAGGCCACGGCGGCAGCCAGCGCCAGCAGCAGCGGGCCACCCAGCAGCACCAGCCGCGCCCGCCGGGCCGAGCACTCCACCAGCCAGCCGAGCGCGGCGCTTAGCAGGCCAAACGCCGCCGGGCCGAGCAGCGCGGCGGACAGCAGCGGCCAGGCCGGCACCCCCAGCTCCGCCTCCAGCAGGACGAAAGTGCCCAGGCCGAGCAGCGCGCCGAGCCCAGCCGCGAGCACCAGGCCGCGCGCCAGGCGGGTGCGCACCAGCGCGGCGCGCGGCAGCGGCGCGGCCAGCAGGAAGTGCACGTCGGGCGCGCTGAACACGACCGGTCCCTGCCAGGTGGCGTAGCGGAGCGCCGCCAGCAGCCCGAGCAGCAGCGCCGCGACGGCGACGCGGGCGAGCCCTCCGCCGCTGAGCCAGGCCGCCGCCGCGCCACGCGCCGGGCTCTGCTGCAGCACCCGCACACCGAGCAGGACACCGATCACCCCGTACAGCGCGGCGGTGTAGGCAGCGGTGAACCGGTCGGAGCGCTGCGCCGCCGGCTGGTGCGCCCGGCGCCGCTCCCGCAGGAACCCGAGCGCCGGCCGTGCCGGGACCGGACCCGAAACCGGACCCGAAACCGGACCCGGAACCGGAACCGCACTCATCTGAGACCTAATCTGGTGGCCTCGGCGCCCTCCACCACCGAGCGATAGTCCCCGGCAGCCACCACCGTGCCCTCGTGCAGGACCACGGCCCGGTCCGCCAGGGCGGAGGAGAAAGCGAGCTGGTGGGTGGACAGCAGGATCGCCGCACCCGCACCCTTGACCTCCGCCAGCAGCTCACCGAGGGCCTGCTGCGAGGGAGGGTCCAGCCCGACCACCGGCTCGTCGAGCATGAGCACCTGAAACGGCCGCAGCAGCGCACAGGCAAGCTGGGTCTTCTGCCGCATGCCACGGGAGAGCTGCCCAGGCAGGAAGTCACTCCGCTCGGCCAGCTCCAGCCGCTCAAGCAGCCGCTCGGCGTGCCCATCCAGATCGGCACCGACTCCGTGAGCCAGCCCGATCAACTCCAGGTGCTCCCGGACAGTCAGGTCGCCATACAGCAGCGGGCTGTCCGGCACGAACGACAGCGCCGCCCGCGCCTCGTGCGCGTCGACGGCATGCACATCGACCCCAGCCACCGTGACAGTGCCACCCGTCGGCTCCAGCAACCCGGCCGCAAGCCGCAGCGTAGTGGTCTTGCCCGAGCCGTTATGGCCGATCAGCGCCACGCACTCGCCACGCCCCACCTCCAAGTCGAGATGGTCGAGGGCGACCAGCTCACCATAGGTCTTGCGCAGCCCACGCAGAGCCACCACCACCGGCACACCGTTCCCCCGCTCGCTCATAGGCTCTAGTGAATCAGCTTCTCGGTCAACACGATGGCGTAGAAGCACAGCGGGAAGGCCATCAGCAGCGAGTCAACCCGGTCGAGCACCCCGCCGTAGCCGACCAGGATGGTGCTGGTGGCGGTCGCAGGGAAGGAACGCTCGACGAAGCTGGCGGTCAGGTCGCCCCAGACCGCGCCGAGCGCCAGCACCACGGTGAGGGTGACCACCTCGGCGACCGACCATTCCTTGGGGACCGCGACCCACAGCAGCGCTACCGCGACCGCCGCGCCGACCAGGTTGCCGAGCGCGCCCGTCCAGCTCTTGCCGGCGTCGAAGCCGGGCAGCCGCGGCCCCTTCAGCGCCGACCCCGCCACGTAGGCGGCAATGTCCGAGCAGGCCACCGCCACGGTCACCACCACCAGGAAGTTCAGCCCCCACGACCGGGTCGACTCCACGAAGACCACATAGGCCATGGGCAGCCCCACGTAGATGTAAGCGAACAGGGTGTCGGCGACCTGGCGGGAGGCGTCCTCGGCCTTGCCCGACAGCACCGGGATCAGCGTGAGCAGGATGAAGAAGCCGAACGGCAGGAAGATGAAGAAGTCCCTGGCCAGCGCGGCGACCAGCAGGCCGACCTCGCCCCACAGCAACAACAGCAGCGCGTAGCGGCGCTGGATCCCGGTGACCCGCACGATCTCCGCGGAGCCCCAGATCACTACGTAGCTGGCCAGCAGGAAGGCGACAAACCCGCCGGTGAACGCAGCGATCACGAACAGCGGCCCGATCACCAGCCAGGTCCGCGCCCGCAGAAACAGCGTCGAGCGCCGCCAGACCCGCAGCGAGTGGCGCCGGCGATGCGCCACCAGCACCGCCGCGAACCCCACGGCGATCAGCAACAGCACCCGCAGCAGGACAGGAATGAAGAGGTGGTTATGCCAGGGAAGATGGGGCACCGAGGCCTACGCCCTTTCCCAGCGCTTGGCCACGACCTGCATCTCGGCCACGCCAGCCTCGGCCTTCTTCACCAGCTCGTTGTAGTCGTCGCCGGGCGGGATCGGCGGCCCGACGCCGACGATAACCCCGCCGGGCAGCGGGATGAACGACCCCTTCGGCATCACCCGCTCCAGCCCGTGCAGATACAGCGGCACCACCGGGACCTGGCAGTCGACCGCGATATAGGCGAACCCCCGCTTGAAGCCAGTCGCGCCAGTGCCACGCGTGCCCGACGGGAAGATCAGCACCGACCAGCCCTTGCCGACCAGGTCCTTGAGCACCTGCAGCGACTGCTTGCTGGAGCCGCCGGTGCGCACGAACGGCACCGTCCCGAGCGCCAGCGACGCCGCCACCCCCTTGGTCCGGGTGGAGTAGAAGTAGTCCGCCGCCGCCGCGATCAGCAGCCGTCGCCGCACCCTCCCGCCCAGCGCCGCCAGGCAGATCGGCGCGTCGAAGTGACTCTGGTGGTTGGCCACGAACACCGCCGGACCCTTGAGCTGCGCCAGGTTGCGCTTGCCGACCACCGTGAACGGCGAGATCACCTTCAGGATCGGCACCAGCGCGAACCGCTGCACGCCGCCCCGCACCAGCCGCGCGGGCGGCGTGCGCGCCCAGCTCTCGGAGGAGGCGCGGGCGCTGTCGGGACGCGCCCCCGCGCCCGGTTCGCTCCGCTCCGCCTCAGCCACGTTGCCCTCCCACGCCGCAGTCATGCCGCATTCAACCAGACCGCGCGACAACGAGAGGGTTACGCATTAATGACTGACGGTCGGCCAAGCGGCAGAACCATACTCTCCACCCAGGCGGCCACCCGCATCAATGCCTCGTCCGCGCTGAGCCGCCCCACCAGTGACAGCCCGACCGGCAACCCGTCGACCGACCCAACCGGCACCGACACCACCGGCGACCCGGCACAGTTGAACGCCCCCGGCAGCGCCGTCAGCGCCGCCTGCACGCCCGCCTCGCTGCCGTCGCCGAGGGCGAGCAACTCCTGCCCGATCTCCGGCGCCACCACCGGCAAGGTCGGCAGCAGCAGCGCATCGCGCCCCTCCAGCAACCCCTCGACCGCAGCAACGAACCGGCCCCGGTAGCGCAACCCAGCCAGGTACTCGCCTGCCAGCGAGCGCTTCCCCAGCCGAATCCCCGCCAGCACACGCGCGCCGTAACCCGCCTGGCCGGTCGCTGCCAGCAGGCGCTCATGCGCCGCGGCCAGCTCCGGCAGCACGATTGCAGCCACGGCCGCCCGCGCCGCCGGCAGCGGCAGCTCGACCCGGTCGATCACCGCGCCAGCCGCCTCCAACCCAATACAGACCTGATCCAGCACCGCGGCCACGGCCGGATCGACGGTCTCCAGACCCTCCCCGGCCAGCCGGCCGAACCGCGGCGGCCGCTCCCCCGTCCGCTCCTCCGGGACCGGAACCGGGACTGCCCGCCCAGCCAACACCGCGAACAGCAGCGCCGCGTCCGCGCAGGTCCGCGCGATCGGGCCGACATGGTCGCATGACCACGAAACTGGCCAAATGCCTTGGGTCGGGACCGCGCCGTAGGTTGGTTTGAGGCCGACCACGCCGCAGCAGGCGGCGGGGATGCGGATCGAACCGGCGGTGTCGGTTCCCACCGCGAAGCGGACCAGGCCGGCGGCGACCGCTGCGGCCGAGCCGCCGCTGGAGCCGCCGGCGATGCGGGTCTCGTCCCAGGGGTTGACGGTGCCGGGGGTCAGCACGCCGTAGGCGAACTCGTGGGTGCGGGTCTTGCCGATGATCACCGCGCCGGCCTCGCGGAGCCGCGCCACTACGGGCGCGTCCCGCTCGGCCCGGTTGGCCGCCAGCTTCGGGGAGCCCGCGCCGGTGACCACGCCCGCAACGTCGATCAGGTCTTTGACCGCCACCGGCATGCCATGGAGGGGGCCGCGCACCTGCCCTGCTGCCTGTTCGGCGTCCCGCTCGGCCGCTTCGGCCCGTGCCTGGTCGGCTAGGACGGTGACGAAAGCGCCGAGCTGCCCGTCGAGCGCGTCGATGCGCCCAAGGGCCTCCTCGACCAGCTCGACGCTGGAGCTGGAGGCCGCCGTCATGGGGATCCGGCCGCCTTGGTCGGGTCGGTGTGGGGTGGGTCGGTGGGGCCGAGTTCCGCCGCGCGTGCCAGCGTTGCGAGGCGTTGTTGGTGGAGGGCGCGGTCGCGTTCCAGCTGGGCGTCCAGCTGCGCGCTTGCCGTGGCGCTCTCCTGCTCGCTCGCCTGGGCAGCCTCCTGGCGGTCGGCTTGGCGGTCGCCGCGTTCGATGATCACGCCGGCGACCAGGCGGCCGTTCAGCGGCCGTGGTTTGCGCAGTTCCAGGCGCAGCCAGGGGACACCGAACTCGGCCATGACCAGCGCGGCGATCCGCTCGGCGAGCGTCTCGATGAGCTGGGCGCCCGACGCTTGGACGAACTCGGTGACCCGCTCGCCGACGGCGGCATAGTCGAGCGCGTCCGCTACGGCGTCGGTGGCGGCGGCCTTGCGCACGTCGGCGGCCAAGGTCAGGTTGACGACGAGCCGCTGGCGGAGCTGCCGCTCCCAGTCGTAGGCACCGATCACCGCGTCGATCTCCAGCCCCTGGAGGATGACGACGTCCAAATCCGGCCTCCTTTCTTTTACCCTGCGTACGGTAATCTCTCCGGCCGTGACGATGAGACATCCTGGCGCTGGCTCTGGCCCAAGGTTCGAGCGGCTCACCGAGGAGCTGGTCGAGTGCCGCCGCTGCCCCCGGCTGGTCGCTTGGCGCGAGCAGGTCGCCCGCGAGAAACGCACCGCCTTCCGCGACCAGACCTACTGGGGCCGCCCGGTCCCGGGCTTCGGCGACCCCGCCGCCCGCCTGCTCATCCTGGGTCTGGCCCCCGCCGCCCACGGCGGCAACCGCACCGGCCGCATCTTCACCGGCGACCGCTCCGGCGACTGGCTGTTCGCCTCCCTGTACCGCACCGGCTTCGCCAGCCAGCCGACCTCCGTCGCCCGCGACGACGGCCTCGCCCTCACCGACTGCTACATCACCGCGCCGGTGAAATGCGCGCCCCCCGACAACAAACCCCTCCCCGAGGAACGCACCACCTGCGCGCCCTGGCTATCCCAGGAACTGGCGCTGCTCGACAGCACCCTCCATGTCGTCGTCGCCCTCGGCAGCTACGCCTGGGACACCGCCCTGCGCCACCTCGGCCCCGTCCGCCCCAAGCCCCGCTTCACTCACGCCGCCGAGACCCCCCTCCCCCACGGCCGGGTCCTGCTCGGCAGCTTCCACGTCAGCCAGCAGAACACCTCGACGAAAAAGCTGACCGAACCGATGCTCGACGGGGTCTTTCTCAGGGCACGGGAGTTGCTCCACGGCGATGGGCCGGCGCAGTAGCTAGCTTGCTGCGAACACCTCGATGCGAGCCTGATGCCCAGGGGCGGCGGCCATGCGGGCGTCGCAGGTCACCAGCGGGACCTCCAACGCCTCGGCAAGGGCGATGAAGGTGGCGTCGTAGGCGCTGAGGTTGTGGCGCAGGGCCCAGACACGATCGGCGAGAGGCTGATGGGGATAGCGGATGATGGCCATGTCGTCGAAGTCGGCTCTGGCGTCGGCGGCTCGGTCTTCAGTGAGGGACCCGGTGGCCACGAGCCGGCGGAGGGCGTGCAGCACCTCGACGTCCAACAGGTGGGGGGCGTGCAAATCCCCATCCGTGCTCAGCCGGGCGATCAGGTCCGCTTGGGGGAAGCGGCCAGCGAGTGCGTCGATGACGGCCGAGGTGTCGACGACGAGCATGGCTAGTCTCGGTCGCGACCAGATCGAACGGCGGCGACGATGTCGGCGGTTGCGGCGCCACCGTGCCGGCTACTGGCGTGGGCGAGCACGTCGGCGACCGGTGGCCGATCGGCCACCCGCACCAGCTCCCTCAACAGATAGTCGGAAAGCGACAGCCCAGAGGCGGCTGCTCGTGCGCGCAACGTCCGGTGGATGTCGTCGGGAACGTTTCGGATCTGGATTGTTCGCGCCATGCGACACATGCTACACCCAAATTGCATGTCGCACACCCATTACTGGTGTACCTCTTGGTGTCTGGACAGTCACCGCTGGACATGATCGTCGGCGACCAACACGCGGGGGCGAGCCTGTGGGCGAGCGTCTTAAGCGTTCACAGTGCGCCCTCGTTGTCCCTGCCCATGCGACCGCCCACCCCCCACGGACGCCCAACTTTAGCCTGAAAGGCTCCTCGGACGCAAAACCCTCACCCCGCGCAAAGCTCGCGCAGGACGAGGGTTCGAGGGGTGGGGGCGGGGACTACCCGAGCAGGTAGTCGAAGTCACCATCCTTGGCGCCCTCGACGAAGGCGCGGATCTCGTCGGTGTGGAAGATCAGGGCCGGGCCTTCCGGGTGCCGGGAGTTGCGGATGGCAGCGCCGCCGCCTGGGAGCGGTGCCGTCTCGACGCAGTTGCCCTGAGCGCTGCTGCGCCCGCTTTTGCGCCAATCTACACATTCCAACTCACCGGCGGGGATGCCGTTGTACGGCTCAAGCATGTGCGGCCTCTTCGATGGTCTTGCAAAGTGCGACCTTCTGCGGCGGACGGTCCGGATCTGCACTTAGCGTCTGCACTTCACGTCTGGCGATTGCATTCGCAGTTGCATCTGCACTTGGCATGGTAAATCATACTGGTTGCGAAGGCACACAGCGTTTGTCCCTCGGACACGGCAAAGGTCGCGGTGGTCAGGATCATGTCCTCCTCTGCATCGAGCTTCTCGGTACGGCTCCAAGGCGGCGAACGCCATCCTGCCCGGCCCGCCGAGCCATCCCGGACCCGGGATGCCATCCGTAAGCAGTCCCCCGACTTGAGTCTCAGTGCCGCACAACGGGCGACGCTGACGTGTATCGCCGGCAAGCGCGATGGCGTCCGGCATTGCGAGCTGCCCGCCACCGATCTCGTCACCCTGCTGCGCTCCTACCTTGTCCGGTTCAGTACCCCCGACATGGTCGAAGCAACCGCTCGCGGCCGGCAGGTGCTGGAGGCCGACTCCCCCGCTGCCGATTAGCGCGTCTCGACCCGGTCGCGGATCGACACCCGGCCCTCATGGATCCAGGCGGACTGGGGGGCACGGCGGGCGATCGCGCTGGAGAAAGCTTCGCAACTGGCACAGACTGTCCTAGAAAGCTTGGTTCGGTCGTTCCCTCCCTCCGGGCAAAGGGTATAGAAACACCAGTGTCGGCAAGGCGAGGCCGCCGGGCGTAGGGATGGTGCGGTGGTGGACCGGTTCCACATCGGCAAGCGAGTCAAGCATTACCGGCGCCGCCGGCGGATGACGGTGGAAGCCCTGGCCGGGTTGCTCGGGCTGTCGCCGAGCTGGGTGCGGATGGTCGAGCGCGGCAAGCTCAACGCCGACCGCCTCGGCACCCTGCTCGACCTGGCCCGGGCGTTGCGTGTCGACCTCGACACCTTCCTGCTCACCCCCATCCCAGGGATCCCCCAGACCCACCACAACGACACCCTGGCGCTGCTGCAGACCGCCTTCACCGGCAAGGACCCCCAGCGCGGCCTCGCCGACATCGCCCGCAGCCTGGAGCTGCGCGACGCCACCAGCGACGACCTGATGCTGCTGGTGGACCCGGGCGGGCGGCTGCGGATTGTCAGCCGCGCCGAGGCGCTCAGCACCGGTGGCGCCGATCCGATCGTTGGCATCAGCCTCGCCACCCCGCTCGGCCCTGGCCTCGACCCTGACCAGACGAGCGCGCTCGGCGCCGCGATCGAAAGCGGCACCATCAGCCTGTCAGCGGCGCACAGCCTCGACACCATCCACAGCGAGTACATGCGCCTCAGCGACGAGATCGACCCGAAGAACCTGCTCCCCGGGATGTCTCGGCACCTCAAGCTGGTGCAGACCCTGCGCGGCGCCGGCACCTCCGGCGAGGTCGAGACGCTGCTCGCCAGGGTCGCCTCCAGCCTGGCGCAGTACTCGGGGTGGACGCACCTGTGGGCGCTGGGCGACGAGCGCGGCGCGGAGCGCTTCTACCGCCTGGCTCTGCGGGCCGCCAACGACGCCGCCGACCCGTTCATGGCCGGCTTCGTCCTCGGCTGCATGAGCGATTTGGCCAGCAACCGGGGCGACCACCTGGAAGGGGTGCGGCTGGCGGAGGCGGCGGTGGCGCACAACGCCAGCGCGCCCTGGCCGCTGCTGCGCGTCGATGCCGCCGCGACCAAGGCCATGGCGCACGCGTTCGCTGGCGAGGCCGACGAGTTCCACGCCGAGCTGGACCTGGTCGAGGCGGGCCTGCAGAAGGCGGCCGGCGAGGAGGAGCCGGTGATCCTCGCCGGGTTCGACGAGCCGTGGCTGATCGGGCACCGCGGGGTGGGCTACGCCCTGCTCGGCGACGCCGACGCCGCGCTGACCGAGATCGGCCGGGCGCTGGAGCTGCTACCGCCGGTGCTGGTGCGCACCCGCTCGTACTTCCTGACCGCGCTGGCGGGGAGCCTGCTGCAGGCCGGCGAGGCCGAGGAGGCCTGCCGGGTCGCGATCGAGGCCGCCGGCCTGCTCAGCCAGCGGGACTCGGCCCTGGTCGCGCGGCTGCTGGCCGACCTGGACAGCCGCCTGGCCCGGTGGCGCGCGGCCGTGCCCGAGGTGCGGGAGCTGCACGAGCGCCTGCTGGCGCTGTAGAGGTGGGAGCGCCCCGGCCTGGACCGATTGAACCGGGGCGCTACCCCTTGCTGGGAGACGCTGGCGGGTAGGCGGCGTAGGGATTGTCTACCCGCCAGCGACCTCCCGATCCGAATCGGGGGCCCTCCCAATCCGAACCGGCCCCCCGCGCGTCGCCCCCCCGGATGTGGCCCGGACGCCGCCTGCTCCTAGGGAGCGTAGAGCGGGGTGGCCGGCGACAAGGCGCGAGTGGCGATCGCCGCACGATGCCGCTACGACCTTGCCGCCGGTTCGCGCTCCAGCATCGGGCATGACCGAGCGCTGGCGGGCACGATCCCTGCCCGCTCATAGCATCTCTACGAATCAGGGTGCCCCGGAGGGCACTTAGGCCTCGCTGGACGCTGCCCAGAGGTTGATGCCGCTGTCGGTCGCATAGCGGTCGATCTCGGCCAGCTCATCGGCGTCGAAGTGGAGGTTGCGGAGTGCGCCGAGGTTGTCTTCGAGCTGGGCGACGCTGCTTGCCCCGATCAGGGTCGAGGTCATGCGCGGGTCGCGTAGCGTCCACGCCAGCGCCAGTTGCGCCAGGGTCTGCCCGCGCCGCTGTGCGATCTGGTTGAGGGCGCGAACCCGGGCGAGGTTGTCCTGGTTGAGCAGGTCGCCGCCGAGCGAGGTCCCCTGCCGGCTGGCTCGCGAGCCCTCGGGGACGCCGCCGAGGTAGCGGTCGGTCAGCAGCCCCTGCGCCAGCGGCGAGAACACGATGCAGCCCGCGCCCTCCCCCGCCAGGACCTGCAGCAGGCCGTCGTCTTCGATCCAGCGGTTCAGCAGCGAGTACGACGGCTGGTGCAGCCGCAGCGGCGTGCCCAGCTCGCGCAGGATCCCCGCAGCCTGGAGGGTCCTCTCGGCCGAGTACGAGGAGATCCCGGCGTAGAGCGCCTTGCCCTGCCGGACCGCCGTGTCGAGTGCGCCGAGCGTCTCCTCCAGCGGCGTCTCCGGATCGAAGCGGTGGGAGTAGAAGACGTCGACGTAGTCGAGCCCCATGCGGGCGAGGCTCTGGTCGAGGCTGGCCAGCAGGTACTTGCGCGAGCCCCCGTCGCCGTAGGGACCCGGCCACATGTCGTAGCCGGCCTTGGTGGAGATGACCAGCTCGTCGCGGTAGCGGCGCAGGTCGGTGGCGAGGACGCGGCCGAAGTTCTCCTCGGCAGCGCCGTAGGGCGGGCCGTAGTTGTTGGCCAGGTCGAAGTGGGTGACCCCGAGGTCGAAGGCACGGAAGAGGATGGCCCGCTGGGTGTCCAGCGGCCGGTCATGCCCGAAGTTCTGCCACAGGCCGAGGGAGATCGCGGGCAGCTTCAGCCCGCTACGCCCGGCATGGCGGTACTGCATCGCGTCGTAGCGGTCCGCAGCCGCGAGGTAGGTCATGGCGGTCCGGCTCCTCCTGCTGATCGGCGGCAAGCGAGACCTACCCTAACCCTACGGACGGTGCGCCCTCCCTCTCAGTGGTCAGTAGTGCGCCCAGCGGGCGGCGAGCTGCTGGACCTCGGCGCGGAAGCGGGCGCCGTCGAGGGGCTTGCAGAGGTACCAGGTGGCACCCAGCCGCAGGGCCTGATCGCGGTCGTCCTCGCGCTCCGAGGAGGTGAGCACCACCACGGGCAACGACTGGAGGGTGGGGTCGGCGCGCAGCTGCCGCAGGACCTCGAGCCCGTCGAGCCGGGGGATCTTGAGGTCGAGCAGGATCAGCTCGGGCAGCCCGCCAGGCTCGAAGCGGACCCGGCGCAGGTGGTCAAGGGCCTGCTCGCCGGTACGCGCGACCTCGGCGGTGACGGCGACACCGGCCAGGCCCCTAAAGGCCCGCCGGATCAGGAAGACGTGGTCGTCGTCGTCCTCGACCAGCAGGACGCGCAGGGTGGGCCGTGCCGTCATGCCGATATTCCGTGTTCCTCGAAGAGCCCGACGCCATCAGGCTCCAGGGACGAACCCTCCGGGACCGGGGAGGCCAGCTCCGGCGAGGCCACCGGCCAAAGGCTCAGCACCCCGGCAGGCAGCAGGATCCGCGCCTCCGTGCCTGTCCGATCGCTGAGGCTTTCAGCGCTCAAGCTGTCGTGGATGGCGATGCTGCCGCCAAGGAGCTCGACGATCTTGCGGCAGATGGCCAGGCCCATGCCAGTCCCGCCGCCGGTGGAGGGGGCGTCGAGGCGCTCGAACACGCCGAAGACCCGCTCCCGGTGCTCGACCGGGATCCCATCGCCGTCGTCTGAGACCCACAACTCCAGGGTGCCGTCCGCGTGGCTGGCGGCGGCGATGGTCACGGCGAGATCGTCGCGGCCGCCGTGGCGCACCGCGTTGTCGATCAGGTTGGTGTAGAGCTGCCGGAAGCTGATCGGGTCGGCAGTGACCACCGGCAGGTGCCCGATGCGGAACTCCATCCCCGGGTGGGCCGCCGCGGCGTCGTCCACGATCGTCCGCACCAGCGTGCCGAGATCGACCTCGGCCAGCTCGCCGCCGGAGCGGCCGACCCGCGACAGGTCGATCAGGTCGTGGATGAGCCGCTGCATATACAGGGTGCAGTCGGACATGCGCTCCAGGTAGTGGTTGCCCTCCTCGCCGAGCAGCTGGCTGTAGTCGAGCCGCAGGTACTCGAGGTAGCCGAGCAGCGACACCATCGGGCTCTTCAGGTCGTGGGAGGCGCTGTAGACCAGCGTCTCCAGCTCGGCGTTGGTGCGCTCCAGCTCGCGCCGGCTGGTGGCCAGGGCCTCCTCGGCGCGCTTGCGCTCGGTGATGTCGCGGATGACCCCGGAGAACGACAGTCCGGCGCTGACGTCGTCCCAGACGCCGATCGACAGCTCGATCGGGAACTCGCTCCCGTCACGCCGCAGCGCCATCAGCTCCACCACGCTGCCGGCCAGCTTCGACTGGCCCGTCCGGCGCACCCGCGCCAGCCCCTCCACGTGCGGCCGGCGGAAGCGCTCGGGGACGATCACCGTCAGCGAGCGGCCCAGCACCTCCTCGGCCTGCCAGCCGAACATCCGCTGCGCGCCCCGGTTCCATGAGCGCAGCCGGCCGTCGCCGTCGGCCGAGACGATCGCGTCCAGGGTCGCGTCGGTGACCCCGCGGAAGCGCTCCTCCGAGACCCGCAACGCCTCCTCGGCGCGCTTGCGCTGGATGATCGGGCCCAGCTCGGCCAGCACCCGGCCGATCCGCTCCAGGCGTCCCGGTTCGCCGACGCGATCGGGGGTGATGAAGAACTCCATGACGGCGATGAGGCCCGCCGGGGTCGCCAGCGGTACCGCCATGACCTCGCGGATGCCGGCGCGGTAAGCCTCGTGCGCCCGGTCGAACAGGGCCGGGTCGTGCACGTCGGTGTCGGCGAGCTGCTGCGGCTCGCCGGTGGTCCACACCAGGCCGGGGAGCCCGGCGCCGTGCTCGTAGCGCATCATGGTGCTGGCCGAGCGCAGCTGGTCGAAGCCGTACCTGGCCGCGTGCCAGGCGGGGCTGCACACCAGGAGGCCGTTGCGGGGCAGCCACACCTGCCCCATGGCGCAGCGGGTGAAGTGGCAGATGGTCTTGATCGCGTCCGACAGCATGGCGTCGCTGTCCTCCGCCGCCCCGATGGTGCGCAGCATGAACTCGAAGAAGCGGCGCTCGTACTCTGCCTGCATCGCCTGGCTGAGATCGCGCACCAGCGCGACGGCGAACTCGGGCCTGCCCCAGGTGTCGCGCAGCAGCGAGAAGTCCCAGGCACCCCAGATCAGCTTGTGGTTGTCGAGACGGACGCAGCGCAGGTCCACCTGCGAGCGGTCGATCCCCTGGCCGAAGACGGTGCCGAGCGCGCCGCCCGCGAGGGTCACGTCCTCCGGGTAGGCGATGGTCGCCAGGGTTCGCCCCTTGAGCCGCTCGACCGCACAGCCGAGCAGCTCCCCCAGGGCGGGGTTCGCGTCCATGATGCGGCCGTCGGCGTCGAGCACGCAGGCGGCCATCGGTACCTGCTGCACGATCGCGACCGATCGCTGCCTTCCAGGCAGGACCCGCCGTCTGAAACGACGCCGCCCGCCAGCGCGCGCACTCAACTGCATCGCCACAACCTCCCGCCATTGGGGGACCGGGCCCGCGGGGGCGCCCTGACCGGGATTGATGACTGTTTGGGCGGCTTTTATATCATCGCGCTGATTGATTAGCTAATTGTGATCGTATACTTCGAGGGAATTAGGACACGGTCGCAAAATGGCACACCAGTTGTTCAGTAGGCGCCGTCTCGCTGCAGCACCGCCCCGAAGGTCTTCCACAGGATGTAGAGGTCGAGCGTCAGCGACCAGTTCTCGATGTAGAACTGGTCCAGGCCCACCGCCTCCTCGGGCGCGACCTGGCTGCGGCCGTTGATCTGCCACCAGCCGGTCATGCCGGCTGGGACCTCGTGGCGCGGGCCGAGCAGCTCGCGGTTGGCGGCCACCTGCTCGGAGGGCAGCGGGCGCGGGCCGATCAGGCTCATCTCGCCCCTGATGATGTTCCACAGCTGCGGCAGCTCGTCCAGGCTGAGGCGGCGCAGGTGGCGCCCGATCCGGGTCACCCTGGGATCACCGCCGGGCTGGTCGCCGGCGCCGGGCTTGAAGAAGGCCACGGTCATATCCGTGCCCTTGGGCGCCTGCCGGTCGGCGCCGTCGCGCATGGTGCGGAACTTGTGCATCCGGAAGCGGCGGCCACCCTTGGTGACCCGCTCCTGGTGGAACAGCACCGGCCCTGGCGAGGTGAGGTGGATCACGGCCGCCACCACTGCCCACACCGGCAGGCACAGCAGCAGAACCACCGAGGCGAGGACCAGGTCGAAGGCCCGCTTGCCGACGGCCTGGATGCCGCTGAGGCGGACCGGCCGGAGCGCCAGCGCGATCACCGGCCCGATCTGCAGCGGCGCGAGCCGCGAGGCCAGCGTCTGCGCCAGGTTGGCCGACAGCCGCAACTCCACACCCTCCTGCCTGGCGACATGCGAGACCCGCGAGATGTCCTCCACCACCATGCCGCTGGAGGCCACGAACAGGCACTCGGCCTGGTGCTCGCGGACCAGCCGGCGGATCCCCTTGAGGTCGCCGAGCACCGCAAGGACCTCCGGCCCGGCGACAGATCCGGTCCCCGGTTCGCCGTCGCCGTGGGAGCGCACGAAGCCAAGCGGCAGGAACCCGGCGCCGGGCTCCGACAGCGTGGCCGCGAGCCTGGCCGCCTCGCCGTTGGTACCGACGATCAAGGTGCGGAAGGCGAGGCGCCCGTCCAGCTTGAGCCGGTGCTGCCAGAAGCGCCACCCACGCCGGGTGAGCAGCTCCAGCAGCAGCGCGACCAGGAAGCTCAGCCCCATCCAGGTGCGGGAGAACGATGACTTGGAGAGGTAGCTCAGCAGCATCAGCAAGACCGAGCCGGCGCCGCAGGCGCCGACGATGCGGCGGAACTCCTCACTCGCCGGCAGGCGCTGCGGCGCGTAGAGGCTGAAGGCGTGGAACGCAGCCAGCCACAGCAGCGGGACCGTCAGGGTCAGCAGCCGCTCCCGTGTCGGCATCGGCGCAGCGCCGAAGCGCAGGTGATAGGAGACCACCAGAGCCACCGCGGCGCAGGCGCCGTCGGTCATGGCCATGCCCAGGCCGATGCGCCGGTAGTACAACCCGACCTTGCCGGCGCTGGAGGTGGAGGCCCTATTCGCCCACCCGGCCCGCCACCCCCGGGCGTGGCGGCCCCGGCCGCGGGCCAGATGCCGGCCCCGGTGCTGGTTGAGGCTCGCGTCAACCATTGGTCGCCTCCCGTGTCTGTGCCGGGCCACTTGCCGGTGCCGGGAGCGGGGGTTGCAGGCGCGGCGGCCACAGCAGGATCTCCAGCAGGAAGCGCGGGTTGTTGCGCAGGTAGCGCCCGGCCAGCCGCCGCGGCTCACGGCCCAGGCGGTAGAGCCACTCCAGGCCACAAGCGCGCATCCAGCGGGGCGCCTGCGGCAGCAGGCCGGCGTGGATGTCGAAGGCCGCGCCCACCCCGAGCAGCACCGGCGCGCTGAGGCGGTCGCGGTGCGCCGCCATCCAGCGCTCCTGCTTGGGGGTGCCGAGGCCGACCCACACCAGCTGGGGTGCGGCGCGCTCGATCCCCCCGACGACTGCGTCGTCCTCTGCGGCGGTGAGCGGCCGGAACGGCGGCGAGCAGGTGCCGGCCACCGCCAGGCCACCGAAACGCTCGGCAAGCCGGGCGGCGAGCCGCTCGGCCACGCCAGGGGCGCCACCGTAGAAGTACGACGACCAGCCCCGCTCGGCTGCCCGCTGGCACAGCGCCAGCATCAGGTCGGGCCCGTAGACCCGCCGCATGTACCCGGCGCCGGCACGGTGCCCGGCCCACACCATCGGCATGCCGTCGGGCGTGGTCAGCCCGGAGGCGTTGTGGATGCGGCGCAGCGACGGGTCGCGGCGCGACTCCATCACGCCGTGGACGCCGGTGACGCAGACGTAGTGCCGCTCGCGGCGCTCCACCCAGCACGTGATCTCTTCGAGGGCCTGCTTCATGTCGACGGCGCTCACGCCAACGCCGAGGACATCCACCCTCGGGATCCCTAGGGGCATCGGGGATCCCTAACCGTTGACTTGCTTGTCGATCCAGCGGTAGGTCTCCGCCAGCCCGACCTCGAGCGGCACCCGAGGCTCCCAGCCGAGCACCAACCGCAGCCTGCTGTTGTCGGAATTGCGGCCGCGAACGCCCTGCGGGCCGCTGACGTGGCGCAGGGTCAGGCCTTCCTTGCCGGACAGGTCGATGACCCGGCGGGCCAGCTCGTTGATGGTGACAAGCTCCTCGGTGCCCAGGTTGAGGGGCTCCGGGTGGTCGGACTGCATCAGGCGGTAGATGCCCTCGACGCAGTCGTCGACGTAGCAGAACGAGCGCGTCTGCTCGCCGTCCCCCCAGATCTCGACCGTGCCGCCAGGGGCGGCCATGGCGGCCTTGCGGCTCAGCGCGGCCGGCGCCTTCTCGCGACCACCGTCATACGTGCCATAGGGGCCGTAGATGTTGTGGAAGCGGGCGATGCGGCTGGTGAGGCCGAATTCCTCGGTGTAGTAGAGGCACTGGCGCTCGCCGACGAGCTTTTCCCAGCCGTAGGCGTCCTGCGGGTTGGCCGGGTAGGCGTCCTCCTCCTTCAGCGGGGTCACGTTCACGTCGGTCTGCAGGTGGTCGGGGTAGATGCAGGCGGAGGAGGCGAACAGGTAGCGGGACGCCCCCTGGACCCTGGCGGCCTCGATGGTGTGCAGGTTGATGAGGCCGTTATTGCGCAGGATGGTGCCGTGGTTGTGGGAGATGAAGCCCATCCCACCCATGTCGGCGGCGAGCGCGTAGACGTGGTCGATGCCGATGGTGGCCTGCAGGCATTCGTCCCAGCGGCGCAGGTCGCGGACCTGGAACTCGTCCGCGTCGACAGTGGTGTATTCGGGGAGCTTGCGATCGACCCCCCGCACCCAGTAGCCGCGTTGTCTCAGGTAGCTGACCAGGTGATGGCCGATGAAGCCGCCGGCGCCGGTGACCAGCACGCGCGCGCCAGTTTGGTCGTGCATAGGCGTTGCCCCCCCGAGCACGACTGCCCTCGCACAACTAGGACAATCTGTGCTGATATCCAGTTAGACGCAGAACTACTATCCCCCGAGAAAGAGATAATCGGAGCGATTGACGTGGTCAAACTACGATCTCGGGCTAGTCCTCGATAGTCGGTAGATATGCGTATACTCGCAGTCCCCTAAATTGGCCTCATACCGACGCTCATTGCGTAATCGACCTAATGGACATGGGGATTTCATGCGGTTCATCGAGACGGACGTGGCCGGCGCCTTCGTGATCGAGGCGGAACGGATCAGCGACCAGCGCGGCTTCTTCGCCCGCACCTGGTGCCAGCGGGAGTTCGAGGCCCATGGGCTGAACGCGGCGCTGGTGCAGTGCAGCATCTCGTCCAACCGGCGCAAGGGGACCCTGCGGGGGCTCCACTACCAGGTCGCGCCGCACCAGGAGGCCAAGCTGGTGCGCTGCACCATGGGCGCGGTCTACGACGCGGCCGTGGACCTGCGCCCCGGCTCCCCCAGCTTCGGCGCGCACGCCGGCGCGGTGCTGTCGGCCGCCAACCGGCGCCAGCTCTACGTCCCCGAAGGCGTGGCGCACGGCTTCCTGACCTTGGAGGACGACACCGAGGTCGCCTACCAGATGTCGGCGTTCCACGCGCCGGAAAGCGCCCGCGGGGTCCGCTTCGACGACCCCGCCTTCGCCATCCCCTGGCCGGACGAGGTCCGGGTGATCGCCGACCGCGACCGCCTCTACCCGGACGTCGATCTGGCTACGCTCGCCGCGACCGGTGCGCGATGAGCGCCGACGGGCAGGGCATGTACGACTTGGTGCGGCGGCTGTACCCGCTGTGCCGCAGCATCACTGGGGAGGGGCTGCGCCAGACGCTCGCGATCCTCGGGCAGGAGACCGACCTGGAGCTCCACGAGGTCCCGACCGGCACCCCGGTGCTTGACTGGACCGTGCCGAAGGAGTGGAACCTCCGCGACGCCTACGTCAAGGACGCCAGCGGGCGGCGGGTGATCGACTTCCAGGCCTGCAACCTGCACGTGGTCGGCTACAGCGTGCCGGTGCACCAGACCATGCCGCTCGCCGCGCTGCGCCGCCACCTGCACACCCTCCCCGAGCATCCCGACTGGGTCCCCTACCGCACCTCCTACTACCAGGAGGACTGGGGCTTCTGCCTGAGCCAGCGGCAGCTCGACGGGCTGGCCGACGGCGACTACGAGGTCCGCATCGACGCGACCCTCGCCGACGGCCACCTGACTTTCGCCGAGTGCCTGGTGCCCGGCCAGACCAGCGAGGAAGCGCTGATCTCCGCTCACGCCTGCCACCCGTCGCTGGCCAACGACAACCTCGCCGGCATCGCGGTCGCAGTGTGGCTGGCCAAGCGCCTCCGCGCCGCCTCGTCCCCACCCCGCCACACCTACCGGTTCCTGTTCGCCCCCGGCACGATCGGCGCGATCACCTGGCTGGCGCTGCGCGAGCCGCTGCTGCAGCGGATCCGCCACGGCCTGGTGCTCGCCTGCGCCGGCGACCCCGGCCCGCTCACCTACAAGCGCAGCCGCCGCGGCGACGCCGAGATCGACCGGGTCATGGCCCACGTGCTTACCCGCTCGGGCCGGCCGCACGAGATCGCCGAGTTCTCCCCCTACGGCTACGACGAGCGGCAGTTCTGCTCGCCAGGGTTCGACCTGCCGGTCGGCTGCCTCAGCCGCACCCCATATGGGCGCTACCCCGAGTACCACACCTCCGCCGACAACCTCGACCTGGTCAGCCCGGAGGCCATGGAGGACACCCTGGAGACCTGCTGGGAGGTGCTGACGGTGCTGGAGGCGAACCGGTCCTACCGCAATCTCAGCCCCAAGGGCGAGCCGCAGCTCGGGCGGCGCGGCCTGTACGGCTCGATCGGCGGGCGCAGCGACACCGAGGAACGGCAGCTCGCCCTCCTGTGGGTGCTCAACCTCTCCGACGGCGGCCACAGCCTGCTCGACGTGGCCGAACGCGCCGAGCTCCCCTTCGCCCTAGTCGCTGAGGCCGCCACCAGGCTGGAGGCCGCCCGGCTGCTGGCACCCACCGCCCATTCGGAGCGACCAGGCCGAGTCCCCTTACGTCAACAGGCGTAGCGGAACTACATCCAATACGGTTATATCGCGTTACGCTAGATCAGGACGATAGTATCTGACTTGCCAGGAGGAACTGCCTGGCCGGTTTCATACCGCTGGGGGGGCGCGTTGAGCAACGCCAACGACGCGAGGACCGAAGCGCCGTCGGACGAGCTGTGGCAGGCCCAAGGCACCGATGACGTCCTTGGCGACCGCCCGGGGATCGTGCAGTCGCTGTGGCGCTACCGCCTGGTCGTCGCAGCCGCCACGGTGCTGGCCGCGATCACCGGCTACGTCCTCGCCGGGATGGCGCCCACCAGCTACGAGGCCGACGCCATCCTGATCCTGCGGGACCCTGGCAGCTCCGCCGTGACCGGCCACATCAGCCAGAGCGCCGACCTGCAGCCCTACCTGGCCAAGCAGGCCGACATCATGGTCTCCAGCCTGGTGCTGCAGGACGCCCTGCGGACGCTCGGCAGCAACCAGCCCGTGCGCGAGGCCAAGGCCTTCGTGCAGGCCGCGCCGTCCAAGGACCTCGCCAGCGTGGTCGTCCGCGCGACCGCGCCGGACCCCGCCAGGGCAGCGGCGCTGGCCAACGCGGTCGCCGGCGCCTACACGCAAGTCACCGTGCAGCGCGCGGCGGACGAGGAGGCGCGCGCGGTCGCCAGCATCGAGAAGGTCAGGACCCGCCTCCAGGCCGAACTGGACGCCCTTCCCGCCGCCTCTGGCGGCCGCTCCACCCTGCGCCAGCAGACCCTGCAAGGCCAGGTCAACGACCTGCAGCAGCGGGAGGAGGACGTGATCACCCAGTCAGCCGTCTACGCCTCCGGGGTCGACCTGTTCGAGCCGGCGGAACGGCCGTTGTCGCCCTCGCAGCCCCGCCCGAAACTGGGCGCCATGCTGGGCGGCCTGCTCGGCCTGCTCGCCGCCGGGACCTGGGCGTGGTGGGCGGCGGCCCGCAACCGCCGCGCCGAGCACGGCGAGGACCCGGCGGCGATCCTGGGAGCGCCGCTGCTCGGCGAGGTGCCCCGCTTCCCGGACCGTCTCATCGGGGAGCCCCGCAGCAGCCATGGGATCGGCTCTTGGTCCTTGCGGCTGCGGGGCCGCGCCCCCCGCACCCCCCAGGCCAAGGGGACGGCGGCGCCCTCCCCCTCGCCACCCGCCCTGGACCCGGCGGTGGCGGAGGCCTATCACTTCATCGTCGCGTCGCTGGAGCATGAGCTGCGGCGCACCGGCAGCTCGTCGGTGGTGGTGACCAGCGCGGCCCCGGGCGACGGCAAGACCTCGACGGTGATGAACCTGGCGTTCGCGGCCCGCCAGGAGCGCCGCCGGGTGGTGGTGATCGACGCCGACCACCGCACCCGCCGCCTCTCCGAGCTGTCCGGCCTGACAGAGCGGAGTTCCGCCCGCCGCCGCGAGCGCGACGGGGTGGTCCCGGTCGCCCCGGTGACCCCGGTCGGCGCCGGCCGCAGCGAGGAGCCCTTCGATGCACAGGAGTACCTCGACCGGCTGGCGCTGACCCGCGACGGCCTGGTCCTGCCCCTCCCCCAAGCCCGCACCGGGACGGGCGGCGGGCACCCGTCGCGGTTCTTCCGCACGCCCGCCTTCCGCAAGGTGCTGCTGTCGGTCGAGGAGCAGGCCGACCTGGTGCTGATCGACGCGCCGGCCCTGCTGGCGGTCTCCGACGCGATCGCCATCGCGGCGCAGGCTGGCGGCATCGTCGTGGTGGTCGACCGGGGCGTGCCGCTGCGCCAGCTCCGCGCCCTGCGCGAGCGCCTTGCCTTCATCAGCACCCCGCTGATCGGCTACGTCTTCAACCGCAGCCCGGCTTCGCCGGGCGCCTACGCCGCGCACTACCAGCCTGCCGGTGGGTCCGCCACCGGCACCGTCCAGCCAATCCAGACAGCCCGGGAGGCTAAGCCGGGTCATGAGCACTAGGCCGCCAAGGCTGGCTTAAGGGGGATCTAGGGATGCGAGCAAACGTCCGGGTGGCGGCGGTCATGGCCGCCTACAACCGCAGGGACCTGACCCTCGCCTGCCTTCGCTCCCTGCGGGCGCAGGCGGAGGCGGAGGAGGTCAAGGCCGAGGGCGTGACGCTGGACGTCTACGTGCTCGACGACGCCTCCAGCGACGGCACCGGCGCGGCCATCGCCGCGGAGTTCCCAGCGGCGACCGTGCTGCCCGGCAACGGCGCGCTGTACTGGAACGGGGGGATGCGGGCCGCCTTCGGGGCCGCCATCGGGCGTGACTACGACTACTACCTCTGGATGAACGACGACACCGTCCTGGACGACGGGGCGCTCGCGCTGCTGCTCGCCACCGAGCGGCAGCTCCGTGGGCGCCAGCGCGGCCGGCCGGTGATCGTCGCGGGCTCGACCCGCCACCCGGACACCGGGGAGCTGACCTACGGGGGCGCGGTACGGCGGCAGCGCTGGCGCCCGCTGCACTGGGAGCTGGTCGAGCCGGACGCAGAGCCGCGCCAGGTCGAGACCATGAACGGCAACGCGGTCCTGATCCCGCGCGCGGTGGTGCGGCGGATCGGCAACCTCGACGCCGCCTACGTCCAGCAGATGGGTGACTACGACTACGGGCTGCGTGCACGCTCGACCGGCTGCGAGGTCTGGATCGCGCCCGGCACGGTCGGCACCTGCGCCTCCCACCCTGACCGCCGCACCGACCAGCAGCCCCTGCCAGCGGAGCTACAGCGGCTGTGGTCCACCAAGGAGCTGCCGCTGCGGCCACGCGCGGTGTTCGCGCGCCGCTGGGGCGGTGGGCTGTGGCCGCTGTACTGGCTGAGCCCCTACCTGCGGCGCGGTGGCCGCCTGCTGCTGGAACGCCTGCATCCGCGCCCGCGCCGCATGGCTCCCGGGCGCTGAGATGACCGCCACCGAGCCCACCCTCACCGCGCAGACCGCCTCGGGGCTGCGCTGGTCCTATCTGGGCTCGGTGGTGCTAGTGGTAGCCAACCTCGTCTACACCGCCACCATCTCGCGGCTGCTCGGCCCGGTCGCGTTCGGGCTGATGGCGCTGGCCAACCTGGTGGTGCTGTTCGCGCAGTACTTCGCGCGCATGGGCATCGCCTCGGCGCTCATCCAGAAGCCGCAGCTCGACCGCGACGAGATCCGCGCCGCCTCGACCGCTGGCCTGGCCTTCGGCGCACTCTGCTTCGGCCTGGTGTGGGTGCTGGCGCCGCTGCTCAGCGCCCTGTTCCGCCAGCCGGCGCTGATCCCGGTGCTGCGGGTGCTCGGCATCTCGTTCCTGTTCGAGGGCTGGTCCATGACTGGGCAGGGGCTGCTGCGCCGCCAGCTCCGCTTCCGTGAGCTGACCACCATCATCGTCGGCACCTACGTCCTCGGCTTCCTGATCGTGGGCGTGGCGCTGGCCGCCCTCGGCGCAGGGGTCTGGAGCCTGGTGGCCGGCTCGCTGGTGTCGACCGCGTCCCAGGCGGTGTGGCAGTACGCGCTGCTGCGCCACCCCGTGCGGCCGCCGGCACGCTGGAAGCCCTACCGCGCGGTCTGCGGCTACGGGGCGCGCCTGTCAGGCGCCCACCTGCTCGACTACGCCGGCAGCAACCTCGACACCGTCACGGTCGGCCGCTTCGCCACCACCGCTGTGCTCGGCGAGTACAGCCGCGCCTACTACCTGGTGTTCCAGCCGCTGCGCAACTACCTGGCGCAGGCGCTGACCAACGTGCTGCTGTCCAGCCTGAGCCGCATCCAGCACGACACCGAGCGCCTGCGCCGCGCCTACCTGAGCCTCCTGTCGCTGGGCGGCGTGGTGCTGTTCCCGCTCTGTGCCGGCATGGCGGTGGCCGCGCGGGAGCTGGTGGCGGTGGTGCTGGGGCCGCAGTGGGGCCTGGCCGCCGGGATCGTCCCCTGGTTCGCGCTGGCCGGCGGCTGCAGCGTGGTCGCCAAGCTGTCCCAGTCGCTGGCGGAGGCCCGCGCCGAGCTGAACCGCTCGCTGGCGGTGCAGCTCGCCTACCTGGTCGCCCTCGGCGCCTTCCTGGCCGTCGCGCTTGGCTTCCGGGCGCACGGCGTCTGGGTCTTCGCTGCCGCGGTCGCCGCCGGGGAGGTGCTGCGCCACCTTGGCTACCTGGCGCTGATGCGGCGGGTCCTGCGGCTGCCGCTGGCCGCGCTGGCGCGCTCGCAGGTGCCGGCCGTGCTCGCCAGCGGCGCTGTCGCGCTCGCCATCGCCGCCGCCAGGGGTGCGCTGGCGGGCCGCGCCCCGACCGTGGCGGTGTTCGCGGCCGAAACGGTTGCTGGCGCGCTCGCGCTGTGGCTGTGCGTCCGCTTCGCCCCCCTCCGCAGCCTCCGCCAGGAGCTGCGGCTGCGCCTGGTGGCGGCGGGCGCACTGGGCGCGCCCGGCAGCCGGCGCCGCCGCCTCGCCCCGCTGCTCCTTGGTTCGGGATCAGCGCCATGATCACCCTGCTCACGCTCGGGGTCGTGGCGCTGGCCGCCGGGGTGTTCGGCGTCCTGCTGCTCGACCTGACCGTCAGGCGGGCGGAGGTGGGGGCGGCGTTCGTGCTCGCCGCGATGGTGCTGCAAGCCGCCTACGTGAACGAGGTGCCGTCGCTGAGCCCTGGCGGCGTCCGCATCGGCATCACCGACGTGCTGTTCGTGTTCGTGGTCGGGGCCGGGCTGGCGAGGCTGCTGCGGGTGCGGCGCTACAGCACGCTGCTCCGCTGGCTGCTGCTGCTCGGGACCGTGGCGCTGGTGTCGCTGCTGCGCGGGGTGGCCGCGTTCGGCCCCCAGGCAGCCGTCAACGACTTCCGCCAGTATCTGCAGTTCCTCGGCGCCGCCACCTACTTCGCCACCTTCAGGCCGACCCCCGAGCGCTGCCACCGGATCGGCCTGGTGTTCCTGGCGGCGACCGTCCCGATGATGATCCTGGTCTGCCTGCGCTGGATGGCGACCTTCGGCGGGGTTGACCTCGGCCCGCTGTCGGCCACCTACGACGCCGCGATCCGCGCGGTCAACGGGCCGGAGACGTTCTTCTTCGCGGTCGCCGCCCTGCTGACGCTGCCCGCCTGGCAGCTCGCCGGCAGGCAGGCACGCCGCATCCGCTCCTTCGGCATGGTGCTGCTGCTGTTCGTCACCATCCTGGACCGGCGCACCGTCTGGATCACCATGATCGCCGGGGTGGCGGTGCTGGCGCTGCACAACCCCAGGCTCGGGCGCCGCGCCCTCACCTGGGGAGCCGCCGCCGCCCTGGTCACCGTGGTGCTGTTCGCCGCCTACTCAAGCGTCGGGACCAGCCAGGAGCCGCTGGCGCAGACGGCCGACAACACCGCCACCCTCACCTGGCGGGTCGAGGGCTGGACGGAGCTGCTGCAGAGCTGGTCGGAGAACCCGGCGAACTGGTTCGTCGGGGAGGCGTTCGGCAGCGGCTTCGTGCGCAAGGTCGACGGCTCCGAAGTCGACTCCCACCCGCACAACTTCTACGTCGAGACCACCCTGCGCACCGGCATCGTCGGCCTGGTCGCCCTGGTCGTGCTGCTGGTCGGCCTGGCCCGAGCCGTCTGGCGCTGGCAGGTTCCCGCTCCCTCTGAAGCTGCCTTCCTGCTCGCCCCGGAGATGTTCCCGGTGCTGCTGGTGATGCAGCTGGTCTGGTGCATCACCTGGATCCCCGGAGTTGAGCAGGGCATCCTCACCGGCCTCGCCGTAGCCCTGGCGGCAGCCCGCTCGGCGGCCCGGTCGCGGTCGCGGGGCCAGCGCCGCCCCACACGGCCCACGGTCCCGCTCCCAGCACCGGCGGGGGTCGCGCGATGAATCAGGTTGAGGGCGTCCAGCCGCTATTCCTGCTGTCGCTGCCGCGCTCGGGGTCGACCCTGCTGCAGCTGCTGCTCAGCGCCCACAGCGCCATCTCCACGGCGGCGGAGCCCTGGCTGCTGCTGGCGCCGCTGTACGCGCTGCGCGCCGACGGCGTCTACGCCGAGTACAGCCAGGAGACCTCGGTGTCGGCACTGGAGGGGTTCTGCCAGCGGCTGGAGGGCGGGCGCCAGGACTACCTCGCCGAGGTCGGCGCGATGGCGCGGCGGCTCTACCAGCGGGCCAGCGACGACGGCGCCCGCTACTTCCTCGACAAGACGCCCCGCTACAGCCTGGTGGTCGAGGAGCTGCTGGAGACCTTCCCGGACGCCAAGGTCGTGTTCCTGTGGCGCAACCCCCTGGCGGTAGTGGCGTCGGTGGTGGACACCTGGTCGTCCGGCCGCTGGGCCGCCTACCGGCAGAAGGTGGACCTCTTCAGCGGCCTGGAGAAGCTGATCGCCGCCTTCGCCTCCCGGCAGGACCAGGACCAGGTCGCCAGCCTCCGCTACGAGGACCTCGTCGCCGATCCCCGCACCGCCATCGCACCGATCCTGGACTACCTGGAGCTGGACTGGGAGGAGCGGGTCGTCCAGGACCTCGACGCCAGCCGGGTCGCCGGCCCGGTCGGCGACCCCACCGGGGTGCACCGCTACCAGGCCGTCTCGCGGGAACCGGTCGATCGCTGGCAGGCGACGCTCGCCTCACCGGTGCGCAAGGCCTGGTGCCGCCGCTACCTGGACTGGATCGGCGCGGAGCGGCTGGCGCTGATGGGCTACGAGCACCGCGCCCTCCAGCAACAACTCGGCGAGCTGCGCTGCCACCCCCGCCACCTGGTCCCAGACCTCTGGGACAGCGCCAAAGGGCTGGTGGCGGTGACGGTCGAGCCGCGGATCCTGCGGCACAAGCTGCGCCGCCTGTCGCAGTCGCAGTGGGACAAGGTCCACCTCCACCAGTGACCCGATCAGTGACCAGCACAAAGGTGATACGCGGATGGGATCAAGACCGAGCGAGCATGACAGGCAGGCCGTCCTGTGGGTCGCCAGCGCCCCGGACGCGCCCCACCCTTACGTGGTCGAGTGCTGCCGCCGGGCAGGGGCGACCGTCCGCGAGCTGTTCTGGGCCTGCCCCACCGACGGCGAGCGTCCGCTCGGCCGGCTGGTGGAGTACAACAGCGGCGGCCGCCAGGAGCTGCCGCGTACCGTCAAGGCGGTCAGCCCCCGGCTGCTGCTGAAGCTCGCCCGCGCGCCCGAGGACGTGGTGGTCCTCTACGAGCTCGGCCTCCCCGGCCTCTACGCCGGCCTGGCGAAGCTGCTCAAACCCAGGCGGCGCCGGGTGGTCTCGCTGGTCGAGGCCGACTACCGGCACCTCGGCCGCAGCGGTGGCGCCACCGTCAAGGTCGCCTTTCGCCGCCTGTGCGCCCGCTTCGTCGACGTATTCGTCGCCAACAACCCGCCCGCCCGGGACTATCTGCTGCGGACACTCCGCGTCCCCGAAGCCAGGATCGTGGTGGGCTGGTGGCTGGCGGGCCTGCCGCCCGGCCTGGAGGCGGGCAGCCCCGAGCCGCTTGATTCATCGGGGGGCCCCGCCAGCGCTCCCAGCGCCGGGCCGCTGTTCGTCTGCGCCTGCCGGCTGGTGCCGCAGAAAGGGGTCGACCTGCTGATCGAGGCGGCCGCCTACTACCGCCGGGAGTTCGGCCGCTGCCGGCTGTGGCTGTTCGGCGACGGCCCCGAGCGGGAGGCGCTGGAACGGCTCGCCCGCCGCCTCGGCGTGGACGACGCCGTGAGCTTCCGGGGGACCGTCGACCACCGCCGCCTCAAGGGTGCGCTGGAGGCCTGCGACGCGTTCGTGTTCCCCACCCTGCGGGACTTCGTCGGGCGGGTGGTGGTCGAGGCGCTCACCGCCGGGGCACCGGTGGTCCTGTCGCCGCTGAGCGGCGCCGCCGGCACGATCGTCCAGGACGGCGTCAACGGGATCATCGCGGACCCCCGCGACTGCGCAGCACTGGCCGCCGCGCTGTACCGGGCCGCCGACCCGGCAACCGCCCTCCACCTCCGCGAAGGCGTCCAGCGGACGAGCGCCACCCTGACTCCCGAAGCAGCCGCCAGCGTGGTGCTGGGAGCGGTCGCGCAGGCCCGTGACCGGACCCGGACCCGGACCCGCAACCGCCTCCGCAGCCGCAGGTGGACGGCGTGATGCGCCTGCGCCTACGGAGGGTTCCGCGGGTCCTCTGCTACCACGCGATCGCCGACCTGGCCGGCGACCCGGTCCTGGAGCAGTACAGCGTCCCGCTGCCGGTGTTCCGGGAGCAGCTCGACAGCCTGCGACGCGCCGGCTACCGCTACATCTGCGCCGACGAGCTGCTCGCCTACCTGGAAGGGCGGGGCCGGCTGCCCCGCCGGGCGCTGCTGCTGACCTTCGACGACTGCTATCTGGACCTGCTGGAGGACGTCCTCCCGGAGCTGCTGCGGCGCGGCATCCCCGCGGTCGCCTTCGCGATCAGCGGGCAGCTCGGCGGCGACAACCACTGGGACCAGCAGCTGGGCGGGACCGCGCTGCAACTGCTCGACACCGGCGGCCTGGCGGCGCTGGCCCACGCCGGGGTGGAGATCGGCGCGCACAGCCGCAGCCACCGCCGCCTCACCCAGGTGGGCGGCGCGGACCTGCCCGGCGAGATCGCCGGAGCCGCCGAAGACCTGCGGCGGGCCGGGCTGCCGGCGCCGCGCCTGTTCGCCTACCCGTTCGGGGACCGATCCGCCCAGGTCCAGGAGGCCGTGGCCTGCGCCGGCTATCGCGCGGCCTTCACCGTGTCGCCTGGCCGGGTCCACCGGGGCAGCGACCCCTTCGCCATCCCCCGGGTGGACATCCGCCGCCACCACCGCGGCTGGCGCCTGCGCCTGCGGGTGGCGCTGGCCGGCGGTGGCCGCCTCCGCCGCTGGCTCCGCTGGCTGAAAGCCGTGCTGCCACAGCGCCAAAACCCGATCACGAAGACGATGACGGAGGCCGCCGATGCGCACCAGCAACAGACAACCCGCTGATCCTCAGTCCCAGGGAGGGTTCGTCCTCGGCCTGCGCGCCGGGGAGCTGGTCGAGGTGCGGAGCGCCGACGAGATCCTCGCGACGCTCGACGAGCGCGGCGAGCTGGAGGCGCTGCCGTTCATGCCGGAGATGCTGCGCTACTGCGGCCAGCGGCTCCGGGTCCACAAGCGGGCGACCAAGCTCTGCGACACGGTCAACTGGGCCGGCATGTACCGCATGGCGAACGCGGTGCACCTGGAACGAGCGCGCTGTGACGGCCAGGCGCACGGCGGCTGCCAGGCCGGCTGCCTCACCTACTGGAAGGAGGCATGGCTCAAGCGGGTCCCGGCCGACACTGACGCCCCGCAACCAGCACCCGTGGTGGCGCCCGCGACGCTGCTGCGGGCCACGCGGACCGCCGACTCGAACGGGGACTCCGGTGCGGAGCGCTTCTCCTGCCAGGCCACGAGGCTGCCGGAGGCGGCGCCCACCCGGGTCCCGCCCTGGGACCTCGGGCAGTACGTCGAGGACGTGCGCTCGGGCAACACCGGGGTCCTCGCGATCCTGCGGAGCCTCTGCGTCGCCGCGTTCAACCACTACCAGGACGCAAGCCGCCGCTGGGTGCCCGGACCGCTGCGGCTGCGGGGCGGCAGGCGCTACCCCTTCATCGAGGGAAAGCTGCGCGCCACCCCGGCGCAGACGCTGGACCTGCGGCCCGGGGAGCTGGTCCGCGTCAAGCCCAAAGCAGCCATCGTCGCCACCCTCGACAGCGCCAACCGCAACCGCGGCCTGTCGTTCGACTCGGAGATGCTGAAGTACTGCGGGCGCGAGTTCCGGGTGCTGCGGCGGGTCGAGCGCCTCATCGACGAGAAGAGCGGCAAGCTGCTCCACCTGAAGCATCCCTGCGTCATCCTGGAGGGCGTGGTGTGCACCTCGGACTACCACCGCCTGTGCCCCCGCGAGATCTACACCTACTGGCGCGAGATCTGGCTGGAGCGGGTCGAGTGACCTGCCGCCGCCGTGGCGGCCCGGAACGCCGCGCGCACCGGCAGCCACTTGCGTGAGGGGCCGAGGGCGCGGACCTCTGGCAGGTCGAAGAGCCGCAGCACCTCGCGTGCTTCCGCGCGCCGCCGCAGGCGCAGGCGGCGCCAGGCGCCCGCCAGGATGAACTGGTGGAAGTAGTCCGCCTGCCAGCGCCTGACGTGCCCCTCCGGCACCACGCCGAGGGCGGCGGCACGGTCGAAGATGTCGCAGAGGTCGCGGATCGTGGCGGGGTTCCACATCCCCGTCGTCACCGCCCCCTCGTGGATGGTGTAGGCGCAGGTTATTTCGGGGAGGCAGCGGACGCCGTGGCGGGAGAACAGCCGCACCCACATGTCGGTGTCGATCGCGCCGCCGACCGTGGTGGCGAACAGCCCCTCGCGCTCCAAGGCCTCACGGCGCACCACCACCGAGGGCATCCGCACGAACGACGAGTCGCGCAGCAGCAGCGGCAGCACCTCCCTCGGCTCCAGGTAGACGTTGCGGCGGAAGCGCTGGCCCCGCCCTCGGCGCTCGCCGTGCTGGTCGACGATCTCGGCTCCGAACACCAGCACCTGCTCAGTGGCGCTGGCGGCGCGGATCGCCTCGATCATCGCCACCCCGGCGCCCGGCAGCAGGTAGTCGTCGTCGTGGAGCTGCTGCACCCAGGTGCCGCCGGCCAGCTCGACGGCGCGGTTGACGTTGCCGGCCTGCGGCAGCGGCGGCTGGTTCCACACGTACCGGTGCCCGCCGGGCCAGCCCTGCAGCAGCCGCCGCGCCAGCTGTCCGGTGCGCTCGTCATCCGACCCGTCCGACACGGTCACCTCGACCTGCTCGGCGACGGGCACGGCGGCATGCAGCACCGAGCGGAGCGCCCGCTCGAACAGCTCCGGCCGGTTCCGGGTCGGCATCGTGACCGACAGCAGCGGCGAGTCCACCGGCTTCACTGGAAGCTACCGTTGCCGCCGACGACCCGCAGGCGCTGGTCGAGGATCCCCTCGGCGAGGAGCTGGCGGACCTGGGCGATGCGCTGATAGCGCGGCCCCTCGACCTCCTCGGGGCGGAGCGAGACCGCCCGGTAGGCCTGGTACAGCTCGGCGGCCCCGCGCCGCGCGTCCCAGTGCGGCTGGAAGCCGAGCAGGTCGGCGGCCTTGTCGCAGCTCACGCGGTAGTCGCGGAGGTCCGGCGAGGCGCCGGGGGCGAACTCGAGCTGGCAGCCCGGGACGGTCTCGGCGACGATCTCGGCCAGGGTTTTGATCTGGTAGTTCTCGCTGCTGGCGCCGATGTTGAAGGCCTGGTCGTGGACCCGCTCGCGGGGCGCGTCCAGGACCGCCAGGAAGGCGCGGGCGATGTCGCTGACGTGGGCGAGCGGCCGCCAGGGCGAGCCGTCGCTCTTGAGCAGCACCCGCCCGCTGGTAACGGCGTGGGCGACCAGGTTGTTGAGGACGACGTCGAAGCGCATCCGCGGGGAGACCCCGTAGGCGGTGGCGTTGCGGAGGGAGGTGGGACTGAACCCGTCGCTGGCAAGCTCCGCCAGGTCTCGCTCCACCAGCACCTTCGAGCAGCCGTACGCCGTCACCGGGCGCAGCGCCGCCGCCTCGTCCAGCAGCCCGTCCCCGTTCCCGGCTCCAGCCCCGGCCGCGCCGCCGGCCGCGCCGTAGTTGCTGCAGGAGGAGGAGAACACGAACCGCTCCACCCCCGCGTCACGGGCCAGCCGCGCCAGCCGCACCGAGGCGAGGTGGTTGATCTCGAAGGTCAGCGTCGGGTCCAGGTCCCCGAGCGGGTCGTTGGACAGCGCCGCCAGGTGCAGCACCGCCTCGACCCCTTCCAGCTGGGCCGGGCCGACGTCGCGCACGTCGCCGGCCACCACCGGCACCGGCGCGATCGCGGCAGCGAGGACCTCACCATTCCCGAAGGTGCAGCGGCGGTACAGGTCGCTGTCCACGCCGACCACCTCGTGGCCGCGTTCCAGCAGCAGCGGCACCAGCCGGGTACCGATGTAGCCGAGATGCCCGGTCACCATCACGCGCATGGCAGCACCAGCTTCCGCACTTGGAATCCCTCCGCGTACTTGGTGGGCGAGTTGGCTTCGAGGCCGCGCAGCCGCAGCAGCGACCAGAACGTGTCCGGGGTGAACCAGCGCCGCTGCTGCTGGCTCGGGAAGCACTTGAGCAGCAGCTCGGCCTTGCGGGCGGCGGTGGCGTCGTCCAGCGGCACGAACAGGTTGGGGGCGCCCAGGTCGCCCTCGTACTTGGGGATCTCGTACTCGAGGATCAGGTGGTCGCGGAAGGTGTTCCAGGTCAGCTCCGCGACCAGCCGGTGGTCCTGGTGGGCGTCGCTGAGGCGCGGCGCGAAGATCAGGTCCGGGCTGAAGGTGGGCTTCAGCTCCTCGAAGACCTCCTTGATGGCAGCCCCCGACCAGGGAAAGAAGCCGTCGCGGAAGCCCAGCACGACCACCTCGCGGTCGACCTCCGGTCCAAGGAAGGCGGCGGCACCGGCCTCGGCTTCGGCCGCCCGCTCGCCCTTCCCGCTGAGCACCAGCCAGTAGACGGAGAGGGCGGGCCGCCCGGCGACCAGCGCCAGCAGCGTGCCGCCACAGCCGATCTCGATGTCGTCGGGGTGGGCGCCGATCGCCAGCACCCGCTGCAGCGGTGCGCCCTGGATCCCGAACGTCACGGGGAGCACGCCACAGCCTCCTCGGGGTCGTGATCGGGTTCGCGCTGCCAGACCGCCCAGGGTGGCCGCGGGCTCGCCGCCAGCGCATCGAGGCGCTCGCGGTCCCGCAACGTGTCCATCGGCGCCCAGAACCCCTCGTAGGGGTAGGTGAGCAGCAACTCCTCGGCGATCAGTCGCTGGAACGGCTGCTCGACCAGCTCCTCGCCGTCGCCGAGGTAGTCGAAGATCTCCTGGCGGAAGATGAAGAACCCGCCGTTGATCCACAGCCCCGACTCGTGCGGGTGCCGCACCGAGGTGACCAGCCCGCCAGCGTCCTGCGTCACGAGATGGAACGGGTAGCGAGGCGACACAGAGAGGAACGCGGCCACCTTGCCGCGCCGGCGGAAGTCGTCGATGAAACGGTCCAGCGGCGCGTCGGTCAGGCAGTCGCCGTAGCTGGCCAGGAAGATCTCCTCGCCCTTGAGGTGATGGCGTACCGCTGCCAGGCGCTCGCCGAGGTTGGCGTGCAGGCCGGTATCGGCGAAGGTGATCCGCCAGCTGGCGATGTCGCTGGAGAGCAGCCGCACCTCGCGCCCGCCGCCCGACAGCACCAGGTCGTTGGAGACCGCCTCGCTGTAGTCGAGGAAGTACTCCTTGACGACGTTGGCCTTGTAGCCGAGGCAGAGCACGAAGTCGTCGTGCCCGTGGTGGGCGTAGTACCGCATGATGTGCCACAGGATCGGCCGGTAGCCGATGCGGGCCATCGGCTTGGGCAGCGCCTGGGACGATTCTTGCCCCAGGCGCAACCCCAGCCCCCCGCAGAACAGGACCACCCTCACCAGCCAATCACCTCGACCTCCGGGATCGGGACCAGCAGGCGTCCGCCCCAGGACCGCACCGCGTCCAGCTGCGCGGCGATCTCGGCGCGCAGGTTCCACGGCAGGACCAGGACGTCGTCGGGCTTGGTCTCGGCGAGGCGGTCGGGGTGGTAGACGGGGATGTGCGAGCCTGGCAGGAAGCGGCCCTGCTTGTAGGGGTTGCGGTCCACGGTGTAGGCGAGCAGGTCGCTGCGGATGCCGCAGTAGTTGAGGAGGGTGTTGCCCTTGCCGGGGGCGCCGTAGCCGGCCACCTGCCTGCCCTCCTCCCAGGCCTGGATCAGGTAGCTGAGCAGCTTGCGCTTGGCGCGCTCGACCTGCGGCCCGAAGGCGAGGTAGGGGTCGGGCCGGCTGTAGCCGGCGGCGGCCTCGGCGGCCAGCAGCGCGGTCACCGACGGCTGCAGCGGCTTGGCGTCGTCTCCCTGGTGGCACAGGTATAGCCGCAGGGAGCCGCCGTGGGTGGGCAGTTCCTCCAGGTCGAAGACGACCAGACCGTGGTGGGCGAAGATTCGCCTGGCCGCGAGCAGCGTGAAGTACGAGAAATGCTCGTGGTAGATGGTGTCGAACTGGTTGCCGGCGAACAGGCGCGGCAGGTGCGGGAACTCGACGCTGGCCACCCCGCCGGGGGCCAGCAGCACCCGCATCCCCGCCACGAAGTCGTTGAGATCGGGCACCTGGGCGAGGACGTTGTTGGCGACCAGCAGGTCCGCCGCCCGTCCCTCCGCCCGGAGCTGCTGCGCCAGCTCGGCGCCGAAGAACTCCGTGATGGAGGGCACGCCCGCCTCGACCGCTGCGGCGGCGACGTTGCGCGCCGGCTCGATCCCCAGCACCGGTATGCCCATCGCGACCAGGTGGCGCAGCAGGTAGCCGTCGTTGCTGGCGACCTCGACCACCAGGCTGCCGCCGTCGAGGTCGAACCGCCCGGCGGCCTGGTGGCAGAAACGGCGGGCGTGCTCCACCCAGGAGGTCGAGTAGGAGGAGAAGTAGGCATACTCGCCGAAGATCTCGGCGGGACTCACGTACTGCTGCAGCTGCACCAGCATGCACTGGTCGCAGAGCTGCACCCGCAGCGGGTAGAACGGCTCCATCTGGTCGAGCTGGTCAGCGGTCAGGTAGCGCTCGCACAGCGGCGACATGCCGAGATCGACGACCAGGTGCTCCAGCGGCGAGCCGCAGAACCGGCACCCGACAGCGTCCGCCATCCGCCCCCCCAGGTCGCCCGGATCACTCCGATTCAGGATATGCGGAAGGCCGGCCAATCCCTACAGCTGAGACGAGGAGCTATAGCTACGACAATCAGCGTAATTATGTTGTCTCGGCTTCCAGTACACTACCGGGCTGAACCGGGCAGAGTTCACGGGGGGGTAAGGCGTGAAGGTCGTGCTGTTCTGCGGAGGCCAGCGTTTCCGCCTACCCGGGCAGGCCGAACCCGTCCCCAAGCCGATGGCGGTGATCGGGTACCGCCCCATCCTCTGGCACGTCATGCGCTGGTACGCCCACCACGGCCTCAAGGACTTCCTGCTGTGCCTCGGCCACGGCGGCGACGCCGTGAAGAGCTACTTCCTGCGCTACAACGAGGCCCTCTCCAACGATTTCGTCCTGTCCCGTGGCGGCCTCGACGTGGAACTCCTCAGCACCGACATCCAGGACTGGCACATCACCTTCGCCGACACCGGCCCACAGGCCAACATCGGCGAACGCCTGGCAGCGGTCCGCAAGCACCTGGACGGCGAGGAGATCTTCTGCGCCAACTACGCCGACAACCTCAGCGACGCCCCCCTCCCCCGCCTCCTCGACGACTTCCGCCAGCGCGCCAAGGTGGCCTCGTTCCTGTCGGTGCGCCCCCACTACTCCTTCCACGTCGTCTCCCACCGCTCCGACGGCGTGGTCACCGCCATCGACGACGCCCGCAGCGCCAACCTATGGATCAACGGCGGCTTCTTCATCTTCCGCCAGGAGATCTTCAACTACCTCTCCCCCACCGAGGACCTGGTCGAACAACCCTTCCACCGCCTCGCCACCGCCGGTGAACTGGTCACCTACCGCTACGAAGGCTTCTGGACCGCCCTCGACACCCTCAAAGACCTCCACCGCCTCCAGTCCCTCCACGACACCGGCCACCCCCCCTGGGCCCCGTGGCTCAACAACCCCACCCGGGTGCAGTAGGGTGCTTCAGCCCTGATGGTATGCTGGCATATCATGAAACGCACTACCGTGAAGCTTCCCGACGACCTCGATGCCCGCCTGCGGCACGAGGCGGCGCGGCGCCAGATCACCATCGCCGAGCTGACCCGCGAGGCGATCGAGGCGCATCTTGGTGTGGGCGAGGGTCGCCAGCTGCTCGCTGCGGGCGCGGGACGCAGCGGTCAAACTGACGTCTCCGAGCGGATCGAAGAGATCCTTCGGGCGGAGGCGGCCCGATAGCGGTCATCGTCGATGCTGGTCCGCTGTACGCCTACGTCGACGCCGACGACCGCCACCACCGGGCGAGCCTGACGCTGCTGCGGTCGCACCCCGGTCCGCTGGTGGTGCCGACGCTGGTGATCACCGAAGCTGCCTACCTGATCGCCACTCGCCTGGGGGCTGACGCGGAGGTCCGCTTCCTCGGCGACCTCGCGGCTGGGGCAGTCGCAGTCGAACCGGTGGCCCCGGCGGACTGGCTGCGGATCGCGGAGCTGGTCCACCGCTACCGCGACCTGCCGCTAGGCACGGTTGATGCCTCAGTCGTCGCCACTGCCGAACGCCTCGGGATTTCCGAGGTGGCCACCATCGACCGAAAACACTTCAGCGTCGTGCGCCCCCAGCACGCGAAGACGTTCACCTTGCTGCCGTGACCTCAGGCGCTGTTGGAGTGCGGCTGCGCTCATAGCCAATATCGGTCGTCCGCGCCTATCCCGTAATGTCGGCTGTTCGGGTGAGTTGCGGGAGACATACAATCCGCGTGGTTGGGGTCGGGTTGGCTTGGGTGCGTGAGGGGGCGGTGGCGGTGTCGGCGAAGGGAAAGCAGCTCGATGGGTCGGTGTCGGCGCATGCCGCCTATGGGGAGGAGGTGCGGGCGTGGCGGGAGAAGAAGGGGTGGTCGCAGTACGCGCTCGCGCATCGGGCCAGGGTGTCGGAATCGATGATCGGCAAGATCGAGGCCGCGCAGCGGTATAGCGATCTGGGGCTTGCTGAGAAGCTGGACGAGTTGTTGCAGGCTGGCGGGACGCTGGTGCGGGGGTGGCGGCGGGCGGATCGGGAGCGGCGGCGGTGGGAGCTGGAGCGGGCGCTGGCGCAGGCTGCTCGACAGGACGAGTACGCTGAAGGGCACGAACGAACGAAGTCACCCTCACCGGATGGCAGTGAGGAGGCGGACATGAAGCGACGGGACGCCCTCGGGCTTGGGGCGTGGCTTGGTATCGGCGCTGTCGGCGATGTGCTCGCCGGGCCTGCGGGGCGCGCGAAGTCGTTCCTGCGGTGGGCGGAGACCTCGGATCTCGGCCCGATGACGCTCTCCTCGTTCGAGTCGGAGCTGTGGGTCCTGGCGGAGCGGGCCACCGTCATGCCCTCCGCTGAGCAGCTCGCCATCGCTGAGCGGCAGTTCACTGAGATCGCGGTGTTGCTGCATCGCGGCCACCTGCATACGGCTGAGAAGAAGGAACTGGAGGTGCTGGCCGGGAAATACGCCTATGTGAAGGGTCGGCTGTGGGGGTTCCGGCTCGGCGACTACTCCGCAGCGACGACGAACCTGCTGATCGCTCAGCACTACGGAATGCGGCACAGCGAGCACACGCTGATCAGCTCTGCAGCGGCGACCGAGAGCGCGATGGCATTCCGGCACGGCGACTACCCGAAGTCCCTGGAAGTCGCCCAGAAAGGCCGGAAGTACACCACCGTCCATACCGCCGCGCGGCTCAGCGCTACCGAGGCAAGAGCACTCGGCGCGCTCGGGAAACGGACCGAGATGCGCCACACCTTCGCTCGCGCCCACCGTGAACTGCGCGATGATCCCTCACGAGAGGCCGGAGCAACGCCGCCCTTCTTCCCCGAAACCCTGGTGTCCTTCGAGGCCACCGGCACCGTGATGGCACGCGACGACTCGGGCGAGCAACTTGCCCGCGAAACCATCTCTCGCTACCAAAGCCTGGAAGGGTCACGCGCCGACAAGCAGAACCTCTCGCTGGTCGAGCTGGACCTGGGCCGGGGCATCGTCCAGCGCCCCCAACCCGACCCGGACGAAGCCGCGTCGATGTGCCTCCGCGCGATCAATGTCGATGAGCCCGAGCGTTCCGATCTGGTCCGGCGCACCGCTCATGAGGTCCTGCAACTTCTCTCACCCTGGGCAGAGCGGGACAGCGTGCAGGCCTTCGCGGATGCTTTGCGCTGCTACCGGCCCGTCGCGGTGGGCTCCTGACGGGAGCGGCTAGCGCTGGACCTCCAGCTTGATGACCAGGTCGTCGAGGAAGGCTTCGCGGGCTTCGGGGGCGGCGCCGGCGACAGCCATGCCGGCGAGGTAGGTGGTGACGGGGGCGGCGCGGCGTTCGGAGGAGTGGGCGGCGACGCGGGCGAGTTCGAGGACTGCCTCGATTTCGCCGGGGGTGGCGCTCAGGGCGCCTGGGCCGAGCAGGGTGCGGACCTTCTCTAGGAATTCCTCGAACTCCATGGGCTCCTCCTCCGGTCTCCGGTCTGCGATCGATCGCGGCTCGGGTTGCTTATCATGAGTTCTCGTCACCGGCCAGCCTGCCATGCGGCGAGGTCTGCCGGGTCGTCCAGGTCGGTGAAGGAGCGGCCGTCTGGGTCGAGACGGCGCCACTCCGCCTCCTCCAGCACACGCGGCCGGAGGCTGGCGAGCAGGCCGCGCAACGACTGGTCGGCGCCCGCGCCCAGCCCCAGCCGGGTCCGCGCCGCCGCCAGGGCCGGGGCGCGCTCGTACACCACGACCAGCGGCTCCAGCCGCTCCCCGCGACGGCAGGCGACCGCCGGGGCGCTGCCGCGTTCGACCAGCAGGCCGCGCAGCAGCTCCACCCGCAAGCCGGGATGATCAGCGGCGAGCAGCAGCAGGTGGGGCGTGTCGGTGGCGGCGAGGGCGGCGGCGAGGGCGGCCAGCGGCCCCTCGCCCGGGTCGGCGACCAGCGCGACCCCGGCCTCCCCGGCTCCGGCTGCGGCTCCGGCGAGCGTGGCCGCCGCGTGCCCGGCTGGGGCGACCAGCATCACCGGGTCGGCGACGGCGGCGGCGACGGCAAGCACCAGCCGGCCGAGCGCGACGCCGCCCTCGCCAATCGGCAGGGTCGCCTTGTCCCGGCCCATGCGCCGGCTCAAGCCGCCGGCGAGCACCGCAGCGGCGACTCCGGGGATGGGGACCACGCGGTCGGTCACTCCTCAGCCTCCAGCACTAGGCCTCCATGACCTCGGTGACCTCGAAATCTAGGCCGCCGGGTCCGATCAGATAAGGCAGCAGCCCGATGTGGCGGGCTACCTCAGACGCGCATCGTGGCACTAGCAACGACAACAGAGAAGCTCACAGGAGGACCAGGATGTACCTACCGAATGACCTCGCCCGGATCATCGTCGAAGAGCGCCAGCGCAGCCTGATCGCCGAGGCGACCGCGCGGCGCGAGGCCCGGAACCGGAAGGCGGCCGCCAAGGCCGCCAGACAGTCTCCAGGCTTGCGGAGTCGCGCGGCACCAGGCCACCTCTCGCCGCGTGCCAAGAGCGCATAGGCGAGCGCATGAGCGGCCACAAACGAGCAGCGCAAGTGTCCTAAATGCCTGGTACTCTGCCAGATATGCTAGCCGGTCGGAGCGGGCTAAGCCCGGTGATGGTCGGGCGCGCCGGTGAACTGGCGCGCCTGCGCCAACTCCTCGACGCCCGCCCCGGCCTCGACGCACGTGTGGCGCTTATCAGCGGCGAGGCCGGCATCGGCAAGACCCGCCTGCTCAAGGAGCTGATCGCGGGCCTCAGCCCGGACGCGCTGGCGCTCGGCGGCCAGGCCGGGCAGGGGATGCCTGGTCGGCCCTTCCAGGTATTGCGGGACGCGGTCGCCGCCGAGGTGCGCGACTGGGAGGTGGTGCCGGAGCGGCTCGCCGCCCACGACGACGCCCTGCGGATGGTGCTGTACCCCTCTGCTCCCCCCGGGAGCTGGCGCCCGCGCTGCTGGTCTTCGAGGACCTGCACTGGGCCGACGCCCAGAGCGTGGCGCTGTTCGGCCGGCTCGCCCTCAGCCCCGACCTGCCGCTGCTGCTGGTCGGCACCTTCCGCCCGGAAGCCGTCGACCGCCGCCACCCGCTGCTGGAGCTGCTTGCCGAGCTGGACCGCCAGCGCTCCGTCATCGACATCGCCCTGGACCGCCTCGACCAGGGACAGGCCGCCGAACTGATCGAGGCGGTCATCGGCGCCCCGGTCCCCTACCGGGTCGCCGAGGCGCTGCACCGCCGCACCGGCGGCAACCCGTTCTTCCTGGAAGAACTGCTCGCTACCGCCCCCAAGGACGCCACGGCGGCACCAGAGCTGCTGGCAGTACTGCCACTGCCGTGGAACCTGACCGAGGCGGTGCTGCGCCGGCTGGACCACCTGGAGCCGCGCGAGCGCCAGGTGGCCGAGGCCGCCGCCGTGCTCGGCGAGCGGGTCGCCTTCGACCTGCTCGCCAGCGTCACCGGCCGCAGCGAGCAGGAGCTGATCGACACGCTCCGCCGCTTGGTCGACGAGGGCCTGCTGGTCGAGCGGGAGCAGGACGTGTTCCATTTCCGCCACGCCCTCACCCGCGAGGCGATCGCCGGCCAACTCCTCGGCCGTGAGCGCCGGCGGCTCCACGAGAAGGCGCTGGCCGCGCTCCAGGAGGCCGGCTCCGACGACTGGACCGCGATCGTCTGGCACGCCCACGGCGCCCGCCGCAGCGAGGAACTGGTCGCGGCGGCCAGGGCGGGCGCCAACGCCTACGTCTCCCGTGGTGCCAGCTTCGACGCGCTGCGCCTGGCCGAGCATGGCCTTGCCGAGGTCCCCGACGATCCGGTGCTGCTCACCTGGGCGTCCAAGGCGGCCTGGCTGGTCGGGCTGCTGGAGGTCGCCGCGGAGTATGGCGAGCGCCGCCTCGAGGTGGCCCGGCAGCGCGGCGACCTGGAGGACG